>Ga0207641_10000016_pt1 | contig 307363 bp, 297 predicted proteins | sample KBSSwiS62_FD_184306 | JGI IMG/M metagenome (GOLD analysis project Ga0207641, IMG submission 184306) | Switchgrass rhizosphere microbial communities from Kellogg Biological Station, Michigan, USA - KBS Switchgrass S6-2 (SPAdes) (version 2) | ecosystem: Host-associated > Plants > Roots >... | reverse complement strand
ATAGCGAAAGGGAGACACCTCTTCCCATTCCGAACAGAGCAGTTAAGCCTTTCAGCGCCGATGGTACTTGGGGGGCAACCCCCTGGGAGAGTAGGTCGCCGCCGGTTCTTCTCTAGGGTCGCCCTTCGGGGCGGCCCTTTTCTTTGCTCTAGGCGTGGCTGGCGAAGCGGTCGATCGCCGAGCTCCATGACCCTGTGCTTCGCCTCGGATTGGCGCTGTGGCGGCGGCCCTCGCAGGGTTGCGCTGCCGGCCCATTAACGGGCTCCAGCCCGTACTCGCCGAGGGTGACAAAGTCGATCACGAGGTCTACGGCATCGACCATCTGGTCGCTGAAGTTCTTTTTCGTATCGAACATAGGTTCGACTCTACGGACCCCTGCGGACGGCTCGCTGATTTTGCAAATGTTCTTGCGCCGCACTGCTGCCTTTTACCCGTTTTGCAGGGCTTTTAATCGTGCCGAAGGCGAGTACAAGAGCCGCAGTCCGGGCCGGTTTCTCGACGTTGGGCGAGTGTCCGGCCCCCTGGATCAGCTCGGTTTGGGCGCCGCTGGCGCGGTATGCCTGCAGAGCGGCGCTTGGGTCGTTTGCGATCTGCTCTTCGGCGCCCATGATCGCCAGCAGCGGCTTTCCGGTTGCGGCGGCGCGTTCGGGAAGCGCTTTCGAATCTGCGTAGTCCTCGTAGGCCTGATGTGAGTCGGCGTAGGCGGTGTAGGTGAGGCGCTTGACGTCCTCGACAAAGGCGTCGGGGACGGGATATCCAGGTGCAAAGGCCACCTCGAGGCCATCGCGAATCGAGAAGTCCGGCTTGATCCGCCAGAGCGCCTCGCCGAGCACCGGCCTGAAGGGAAGTTCGCCGAGGAACCCGACGTCGCCGTAGCTGGTGTCGGGAATGCTGTCGATCGTCACCAGCCGGCTGACCAGCTGCGGCGAGCGTTCGGCGAGTGCGATGGCGATCGGGCCGCCCAGCGAGTGGCCGACAACCTCGGCGTCGCGCACGCTAAGTTTCGCCAGCGCCTGGGCAACGAGGTCGGCTTGGTTCTCGATCGAGTAGCCCGACGAGGGCTTTCCCGAGCCGCCATGGCCGAGCAAGTCAACTGCAACCACGCGGTGAGTACGGGCGAGGCGCGGGATCATCCCGTCCCAGTAGTTGATCGCGCAGGTGAAGCAGTGGATGAGGACGATCGGACTAGCACTCCTTGGTCCTTTTTCGACCACCTCGAGATCCGCTCCTGGGAGGTTGAGGATCTCGCCGCCAGGTTCGGTGACGCCGGCCGACTTGGTTTCGTGATCGACCACCAGCGCGTTGAGTCCCACCAGGACCACGAGCACGACTACAACGCCGATCAGGATCTTCCAGCCTCTCCGCATGCCGGTCGTTACCCTAGCCGGAACATGGAGAAATTCGTCATCCAAGGCGGTGTGCCGCTCTCGGGCGAGGTGACCGTCGCCGGCAACAAGAATGCGGCGCTGCCGATCCTCGCCGCCTGTCTGCTCACCGAGGAGGAGCTGCTGCTCGAGCGGGTGCCGCGAATCCGCGATACCGAAGCTCAGATCGCGCTGCTGGAGCGGCTCGGGGTCGACGTGGAGTGGGTCGCCGACAACAGCGTCCGGCTCTGCGCCTCGGCCGTCTCCGACGTTGCCGTCGACGAGGAGCTTTCCAAGCAGATTCGGGCCTCGTTCCTGCTTGCCGGGCCGCTGCTCGCCCGCTTTGGCGAGGCGCGGATGCCGCCTCCCGGGGGCGACTTCATCGGCCGCCGCCGCCTCGATGCCCACCTCGACGCCTTCAAAGACCTCGGCGCCAAGGTCGATGGCGATCGCTGGATTGAGCTCTCGGCGCCCGCCGCCGGCCTCTGTCCCTGTCACATCTTCATGGACGAGCCCTCGGTGATGGGGACCGAGAACGCCCTGATGGCGGCGGCGCTGACCCCGGGCCCGACGACGATCTCCAACGCAGCTTGCGAGCCGCACGTGCAGGACCTCGCTCGGCTCCTGAGCGCGATGGGAGCCGAGGTCGATGGAATCGGCTCCAACGTGATGACCGTGCATGGGCGCGACAAGCTCGGCGGGGCCAGGCACACGATCTGCGCCGACCACATCGAGGTGGGCAGCTTCATGGCGCTTGCCGCCGCCACGGGCGGGGAGCTGCGCATTCGCGATGCTGGCCCGGGGGACCTGCTGATGGTGCGCCGCCAGTTCCGTCGCCTCGGCCTGCGCTCGGACATAGAGGGCGAGGATGTGATCGTGCCTCCGGAGCAGCGGCTGCGAATCCAGGCGGACCTCGGTGACGCGATTCCGAAGATCGAGGACGGTCCCTGGCCTGCCTTCCCGGCCGATCTGACCTCGATCGCCCTTGCCCTCGCCACTCAGGCCGATGGCGAGATCCTGATCTTCGAGAAGATGTTCGAGAACCGTCTCTTCTTCGTCGACAAGCTGGTCGCGATGGGCGCTCGGATCACGCTGTGCGATCCCCACAGGGCGATCGTTAGCGGACCGAGCCGGCTTCACGGCGAACGCGTCGAGAGCCCCGATATTCGGGCCGGCATGGCGATGCTCATCGCTGCCCTGGCGGCGGACGGGACCTCGGAGATCGGCAACATCCGCCAGATCGACCGCGGCTACGAGCAGATCGACGAGCGCCTGCGTGGCCTTGGCGCTCAGATTGAACGGCGCTCGTCAGAGGTCCCTGCCTAGCAGGGCTTTGGCGCCCGCTCTCGTAAGGTCCGCCGGATGATTCATCCGATTCCACCTGGCACGCGCGACGTCCTCCCCGAGGAGATGCGGGAGCTGCGGCGCCTGCACCTGGCGATGATCGAGGTCTTCGAGAGCCGCGGCTACGGCGAGGTCGCCACGCCGGCGATCGAGTACGACGAGGTCCTGGCGCGCGGCGACGGGCGCACGGCGGACTCCGCCTACCGTTTCTTCGACGAGCGCGGTGATCTGCTCGCCCTGCGCTCCGACATGACCGTGCCGATCGCCCGGCTTGTGGCGAGTCGCTACGCAAACGCAGAGCCACCGCTGCGGCTCTGCTATCTGGCTAACGCCTTTCGCGCCGTTCGACCGCAGCGCGGCCAGATGCGCGAGTTTGCTCAGGCGGGAGTCGAGCTGATCGGCGCTCCGGCGCCGGACGGGACCGCCGAGGTGGTCGAGGTCCTGGAGGCGACACTCGACGCTGCCGGGCTCAGCCGGGCCGTGATCGGCCTCGGCGATGCCGACCTCTACCGCCAGCTGCTGACCGAGTTCGGAATTGAGGGCGAGGCGCGCGACGCGATCCTCGGACGCCTCGCCGCGCACGACCTGGTTGGTCTCGAGGTGGAGCTGTCCGAGCTTGACGGGATCGGCGACGAGCAGGCCGCCACCTGTGTGGCCCTTTCGCAACTGCGCGGTGGCCGCGAGGTGCTCGAGGAAGCACGCTCGCTGGGCGGCGCCGCGGTCGAGCGTGCCACCGCCCGGATCGGCGAGACCTTCGAGGCCCTGGAAGCCCGCGGAGTTGCCGATCGGGTGCAGATCGACCTCGGCCTGCTGCGCGACCTCGGTTACTACAGCGGCGCCATCCTCGAGGTCTACGACCCGGCGCTCGGCCACGTGCTCGGCGGTGGCGGTCGCTACGACGAGCTGCTCAAGCGCTTTGGGGTTGACCTTCCTGCCGCTGGCTTCGCCCTGTACTTGGAGCGCGTCCACGTTGCCCAGATGGAGGAGTCACGCGGGGGCGAAAGCTCATGAGCGTCGAGGTCGCCGGCATGGGCCGGGCCAAGGCCGACGGGCCATTGAAGCTGGCGGTGCCGCGCGGTGCCCTGCTCGGCGAGACGCTCGACGCGCTCGACGCGATCGGGGTCGACACCAGCGAGGTGCGCGGTGAGTCGCGCTCGCTGATCTTCGAGACCGAGGGGCTGACCCTGGTCACCATGCGTCCCTCCGACGTGCCCACCTACGTCGAGGCGGGCGCAGCCGACGTCGGCATCACCGGCAAGGACGTGCTGCTCGAGCAGTCCGATCGGGTCGTCTACGAGCTGCTCGACCTCGGCTTTGGCCGCTGCCGCATGGTCCTCGCCGGGCGCAAGGGCGACGAGAGCCTGGGTGAGGCCGAGCGCCGCCTGGGAATGATGCGGATCGCGACCAAGTACCCGAAGACCGCGGAACGCCACTTCGAGGCGACCGGCCGACAGGTCGAGGTGATCGAGGTCAAGGGCTCGATCGAGCTGGCGCCGCTGATCGGTCTCGCCGACGGCATCGTCGACCTGGTTGCGACCGGTCGCACGCTGCGGGAGAACGACCTCGAGGTGCGCGAGGAGATCCTCACCTGCACCGCGCGCTTCGTCGCCAACCGCGTTGCCCACAAGCTGCGCGCCCGTGAGGTCGACGGCTTGACGGCGAAGCTGCGCGAGGGCCTGAGCCGGTGAGGGTCCGCCGCTTCGATTGGGAGGGTGCGGCCAAGACCTCGGAGCGGCTGCGCATCTGGACCGAGGGCACGACTCGGATGCCGACGGAGGAGGAGGTCCGCGATCTCGCGCCTGAGGCTGGCGCTTACGACGACGCAAGGCTTCTGGAGCTGACAAACCGCTTCGATGCGACTGAGCGGCAGCGCGACGGGCTCGCGGTTGAGGCCGCCGCGGCAGATGATGCTCTCGCCGGCCTCGACGCCGACTTGCGCGAATCACTCGCCCTCGCCGCCGCCAACATCCGTGCCGTGGCCGAGGACCAGCTTCCCCAAGTGCAACGTGTTTCGGCTCTCCCAGGAGGACAAAGCGTTGCACTGCGGGAGGTTGTGGTCGATTCGGCTGGTGTCTATGCGCCCGGCGGGCGCGCGGCCTACCCGTCGAGCGTTCTGATGTGTGCGATCCCGGCGCGGGTGGCGGGGGTGCGCCGAGTCGTGCTTGCCACTCCGCCGCGCCGGGACGGGACGGTCGCTCCCTTGGTCCTCGCTGCCGCAGCCCTTGCCGAGGTCGACGAGATTTACGCGGTGGGCGGCGCCCAGGCGATTTTCGCCCTCGCTCGCGGCAGCGACTCCATCGATCCGGTCGACGTAGTCGCCGGCCCCGGCAACGCCTGGGTGCGGGAGGCCAAGCGCATGGTGAGCGGTGAGGTTGGCATTGACTCGCTGGCGGGTCCGTCTGAGCTCATGCTTTTTGCCGACGCGAGCGTCTCTCCGGAGTGGGCTGCCCTCGACCTCTGCGCCCAGGCCGAGCACGGAGGCGACGGACCGTTGGTGGCGGTCTCCGCCGACCCTGCGGTCCTCGAGGCGATCGAGACCGCGACCGTGCGTGCGGCCGGGGAGCGGGAGGGGGTGGGCGACGCGCCATTGGCCCTGATCCACGTCCCGGATGCCGAGGCAGCGATCGCGCTCGCCAACGCCTTCGCCCCCGAGCATCTGGAGCTGCTGGTCGAGGGCGCGGCAACGCTCGCCGAGGCAGTGACCACCGCCGGATGTGTCTTCGCGGGCGCCCACAGCGCCACGGCATTCGGTGACTACGCAGCTGGCTCCAATCACGTATTGCCCACCGGTGGTGCCGGTCGGTTCTCGGGTCCGCTTGGACCGCACGTCTTTCGCCGCAGGATCGCGATCGTGCAGGTGCCGCCAGATGCGGCGGCGAAGCTAGCCCCGCACGTTGACCGCATCGCCCGCGCCGAGGGATTCCCCGTCCACGGCGAGTCAGCGATGATTAGGACCGAACCATGAGCCGCACAGCCAGCAGAGAGCGCAGCACAGCCGAGACCCAGGTTCGGCTCTCGATCGACCTCGACGGGGGGGAGGCGAGCGCGGTCACTGGCGTCGGCTTCCTCGACCACATGCTCGACCTGCTTGCCCGTCACGGCAGGCTGGGACTGAAGGTCGAGGCGAACGGCGACCTCGAGACAGGCGCCCACCACACGGTGGAGGACGTCGGCATCGTGCTCGGCCAGGCGCTCGACGAGGCGCTTGGCGACCGGGCCGAGATCAGGCGCTACGGCTCGGCCGTGGTGCCGATGGACGAGTCGCTGGCCGAGTGCGCGATCGATATCTCCGGCCGGCCCCTCTGCGTCTTCGACGCCGATTTGCCGACGACTTCGATCGCCGGGTTCGATACCGAGCTGGCCGAGGAGTTCTTCCGCGCCGTCGCCAACAGCGCCAAGCTCACCCTGCACGTCTCGGTCCGCTACGGCACCAATGCCCACCACATGATCGAGGGCTGCTTCAAGGCGTTTGCACGCGCGCTGCGGGTCGCCGTCTCGGTCGATCCCGAGGAGAGCGGCGTGCCCTCGACCAAGGGGACCCTGAGCGAATGACCGCACGGATTTGCATCCTCGACTACGGCGTCGGCAACCTGCGTTCGGTCGAGAAGGCCCTCGAGCACATCGGCGCTACAGCGGCGATCAGCGCCGACTCCGCCGAGGTCAGGGCCGCCGACGGGCTGATCCTGCCCGGCGTCGGGGCGTTCCCCAAGGCGATGGAGCGGATCCGCGAGCGCGGCCTCGACGAGCTGATCGTGGAGGCCCGCGACGCCGGTGTGCCGATCCTCGGGATCTGCCTCGGCCTGCAGCTGCTCTTCGACTCGACCACCGAGCTGGGCGGGGCCGAGGGTCTCGGCCTGATGGCCGGAGGGGTCGACGTCCTCGATTCGCCCGGCCTCAAGATCCCCCACATCGGCTGGTCGCCGGTGCGCTGGGAGAAGGAGTCGCGTCTGGCCGAGGGGATCGATTCCGAGACTCCCTTCTACCTCGTCCACTCCTTTGCGCCGAAGCCCGCATCGGATGACCTGCTCGGGACTGCCGCCTACGGCGCCCGCTTCGCCTGCGCGGCGGAGCGCGACAACGTCTACGGCGTCCAGTTCCACCCCGAGAAGTCGAGCACCGCGGGGTTGCGCCTGCTTTCCAACTTCGCCGGCATCTGCGCCTCAGTCCCCGCGTGATCCTCTACCCGGCGATCGACATCCGCGGCGGCCAGGCCGTGCGCTTGCTGCAGGGCGACTACGAGCGGGAGACGACGTATGACGCCGACCCGGTCGACGCGGCGAAGCGCTGGGCCGGCGAAGGGGCCGAGTTCCTGCACGTGGTCGACCTCGACGGGGCGAAGGCGGGTGAGCCGCGCAACCTCGAGACGGTGCGGCGGATCGCGGCGGCGGTCGATTGCCCAATCCAGGTCGGCGGTGGGCTGCGGGACGCGGGGTCGGTCGCGGCGGTGCTCGAGGCCGGCGCCGAGCGCGTGGTGATTGGCACCGCAGCGCTGCGCGATCCGGAGTTTCTCGCCAGGGCACTTGAGAGCCATGCGGAGCGCGTGGTTGTCTCGGTCGACGCCCGCGACGGCAAAGTGGCGCTGGCTGGCTGGACGGAGGCAGGTGAGGAGGGGGTTGTCGAGGCCGTCGCCGAGCTGAGCTCCCGAGGTGTATCGCGATTTCTCTGCACCGCGATCGAGGTCGACGGGACGATGGAGGGCCCGGCCCTCGGCGAGCTGCGCGATATCGCGGCGGCGACGGAGGCCCAGGTGATCGCCTCAGGCGGCGTGGGCACGCTCTCCGACCTCAAAGCGCTCGCCGGAGCCGGCGTCCCCAACGTAGAGGGCGCAATAGTCGGTCGCGCCCTCTACGAGCGCAAGTTCACCGTCTCTCAGGCCGTAGTGGCCCTACGCACCGCTTGAATCGCTCACTTCGTCTTTCTTCGCGCTATGGGCGAAGAAAGACGAAGTCACCGGGCGCTTTAGGGTGTGGTGATGGTTCTCAAGCGCGTCATTCCCTGCCTTGATGTCGACGCCGGCCGCGTCGTCAAGGGGACGAACTTCGTCGGGCTGCGGGATGCCGGGGATCCGGTGGAGCTGGCGGAGCGCTATGACGCCGAGGGGGCCGACGAGCTGGTCTTTCTCGACATCACCGCTTCGCATGAAAAGCGCGAGACGATCGTCGAGCTGGCGCGGCGGACGGCCGACAACGTCTTCATCCCCTTCACGATCGGTGGCGGCATCCGCTCGGTCGAGGACGCGCAGGCGGTGCTCGATGCCGGCGCCGACAAGGTTTCAGTCAACTCATCGGCGCTGGCCAGGCCGGAGCTGCTGAGCGAGCTGGCTGATCATTTCGGAGCTCAATGCGTCGTGATCGCGATCGACGCCAAGCGCGAGGGCGACGGTTGGGGCGTCTACGTCAACGGTGGGCGCAAGCGGGTCGAGGATCGTGACGCGGTCAGCTGGGCGCGCGAAGCGGTCGAGCGGGGAGCAGGCGAGGTGCTGCTGACCAGCATGGACCGCGACGGAACCAACGATGGCTATGACATCGAGCTGACCCGCGCCGTCGCCGACGCGGTCTCAGTCCCGGTGATCGCCTCAGGTGGGGCCGGGACCTTGGAGCACCTCAGCGAGGCGATCGTCGACGGCAACGCCGATGCCGTCCTCTGCGCCTCGATCTTCCATTACGGCACCTACCGGGTGCGCGATGCCAAGGAGCGTCTCGCCGCCGACGGTATCCCCGTCCGCCTCTAGTCCGAGTTGAGGTCTTCGGCCAGGCCGGAGACGCCGCTGGAGCCGAGGATCTCGAAGCGGGCGAGTTCATAGGGAGCTTCGCGGGTCGCCTCGCCCGGAATCTCGGTTGTCGCGCCGGTGTATCCGGCCGCCTTCACGGCGGCGATCACGGTGTCGTCGAAGCGCCCTGCGGGATAGCAGAAGTTCGCCACTGGAACGCCGTATTCGCGACGCAGGATCTGGCGCGAGCCGGCGACCTCTTCCTTCAGCTGGGCCGCATCGAGGGTGGTCAGGTCGAGGTGGTGGATCGTGTGCGCGGCAAGCTCCCAGCCGGCATCGATCATCGCTTCGACGTTGCTGGTGTAGAGGTCGGATCCTTCAGCCTTGAGGTTGAGGACGCCGGGCCAGCCGTGCTTGCGCAGCTCGGGGAGGGCGTAGGTGAACTGCGGCCGATAGCCGTCGTCGAAGGAGAGGACGACGGGTCTTGCCGGCAGGGTGCCGCCTCGATACCAGGCGTCCTCGACCGCTTCGAGGGTTACCGCCTGGTAGCCGCGGACATCGAGCCAATTCATCTGCCGATGGAAGTCCGGTCGGGTTACGTACAGCTCCGGATAGGGAGCGGCCGCGGGCGCCGCACCGAGCACGTGGTACTCGAGGATCGGCACCGGGCCGGTGTAGGGCCTCCAGTCGGGCTGCGGTTTGGCGTTTCGAACCAGGGTGGTGGTCACGGGCACCGTCTTCGTTTGAATCTGGATTGCCGCTGGCTTTGAGGTGACCTCGGAGGAGTCTCCCCCGCTCAGAACGTGGGTTATCGCGACTGCGGTGGCCAGCGCGACTGCGCCAAGCGCCGCAGCCGCTCCCAGGCGACGTCGGCGCGCCCGGCGTCGCTGCAGCTCACGGCGGGCCAGGCGCTCGGCTTGGCTGCGGTCAGACCAGTCGCTGTCGAACTGCTCGGCCATCCGGAGACGCGATCATGGTAGGCAACCGAGAGATGCCGACCCCCGCAGAGCCAACCGAGAACCTCGCCGAGGAGCTGGAGCGCGTCCACCCGGAGCTGGCCGCCGTGCGCGAAGCGGCCAGCGAGCCCGTCTACCTCGTCGGCGGCGCCGTGCGCGATCTCCTGCTCGGCCTCGGCCGCGCCGATATTGACCTCGTCGTCGAGGGCGACGCAGCGGCGCTCGCTGCTCGCCTCGGCGCCGACGTGGTCTCCCATCAGCGCTTCGCCACCGCCAAGGTGCGGCTGGACCATCACGAGGTCGACATCGCCTCGGCGCGCGCGGAGAGCTACCCCCACCCGGGCGCCTTGCCGGTGGTCGAGCCGGCGGCGAGCGTGGAAGCCGACCTCGCCCGTCGCGACTTCACGGTCAACTCGATGGCGATTCCGCTGGACGGAGAACCCCGCCTGATCGATCCCCACGGTGGCTGCGCCGATCTGGCGGCCGGGATGCTGCGCGTCTTGCACCCGCGCTCCTTCGTGGATGACCCGACGCGGGCCCTGCGCGCCGCTCGCTACGCAGCGCGCTTCGACTTCGAGCTGGAGCCCCGGACCGCAGCATTGCTGCAGGAGGCCGACCTGGCGACGGTCTCGGTCGATCGCCGCGACGCCGAGCTGCTGCGTCTCGCCGCTGAGGCCGAGGCGCCACGCGCTTTCGCGCTGGCGGCAGAGTGGATGTTGGTCGAGCCGCGGGATGGCGGCATCGAGCTGGCCTCCCGAGCAGCCGAGCTACTTGCCGCGGAGCCGTGGGCCAAAGCAGCGCCGCGCGATCGCGTCCTTTTCGCCGCGGCCCTGGGGCCGGCGGGTGGGGAGGAGGCGATCGCTGTGGCCAGGCCGGAGCGGCCCTCGGAAGCCGTCGCCCTGGCGTCGTCCCACGATCCAATCGAGCTGGTTCTTGCTCGCGCTCTCGGCGCCGAGTGGCTCGATCGCTATCTGACCGAATGGCAAAGCATCGCCCTCGAGATCGAAGGCGCGGATCTGATCACGGCTGGGGTGCCGCAGGGTCCAGCGATCGGCCGCGGCCTGCGGGAGGCGCTGCGACGCAAGCTCGACGGCGAGATCTCGGGACGCGACGAGGAGCTGGCAGCTGCGCTGGAGGTGGCGAGGAGTGGCGATGGAGTGGCGTGAGGGGGAGGGGACCCGCTGGCTGGAGGCGAGCCTGCCCGGGGCCACCGCGGCCTTTTCCACTCGCCGCGGCGGCGTCAGCGAGGCGCCGTTCGATGGCCTCAACCTTGGTGTCTTCACGGAGGACGAGCGCGAATCGGTGCTCGACAACCGCCACAGCCTCGCCGCGGCCTTGGGCTTTCCGCCGGAGAAGGTGGTGATCGCCCACCAGGTCCACGGCGCCGAGCTGGTCGCCCATCCGGGTCCGCAGGTACCGAGCCCATTCGTCAGCCCGGACAGCGCGATTCCCCAGGTCGACGGTCATCTCACCGCCGAGCCGGCGCTGCCGCTGCTCGTCTTTGTTGCGGACTGTGTGCCGGTTGCGCTCTCCGGCCCCGGCGGGGTGGCGATGCTCCATTGCGGCTGGCGCGGCCTGGCGGCCGGAATCATCGCTCGCGGGGTTGAGGCGATCGCTGCCACCGATGCCGCGATCGGACCCTCGATTGGGCCCTGCTGTTATGAGGTTGGCGACGAGGTGCTGGGCGCCTTCGCCGGTCTGGGTGGCGGGATCGCTGCCGGGTTCCGGCTCGATCTGCCGGAGGTGGCGCGACGGCTTCTAGGCGCGGCTGGGGTCGATCGAGTCGAGTCGAGTGGGCTCTGCACGAGCTGCGAGCCCGAGCTCTTCTTCTCCCATCGCCGCGATGCGGGCCGCACTGGCCGCCAGGCTGGGTTGGTTTGGCGCCTGGGAGAGGGTGGTTGAACGTGCCGGGCCTGATCCACGGTCTCGATCCGGTGAAGATCGCCGCTAACCTTGAGCGGGCGCGTGAGATCGCCGGGCCCGAGGTCGAGATCCTGGCGGCGACCAAGTACGTGCCATTGGAGGAGATGGGCGCCCTGGTCGAGGCCGGGGTTCAGTTGGTCGGCGAGAACCGCCAGCAGGAGCTGATCGCCAAGCACGAGCGTTGGGGCGACGCCTTCGCCTGGGACTTCATCGGCAATCTGCAAAGCCGCAAGGTCAAGCAGCTACTGCCGCTTTGCCGTCTGATCCACTCGGTTGCCAGTGAGTCCGCCCTCGCTCAGCTTGGCCGACATGGCGACGCCGATACCGAGATCCTGGTCGAGGTCAACATTGCCGGCGAGGAGGGTAAGGGCGGCGTCGCGCCGGCTGAGCTCGGAGCCTTCCTCGAGCGCAGCCCGGTGCGCGTGGCCGGTCTGATGACGATGCCGCCGTTCAGCCAGGACCCCGAGGCCTCCCGCCCCTATTTTGCCCGCCTCAAGGAGTTGGCTGTTCAGCACAACCTGAAGCGACTCTCCATGGGTACCTCGCAGGACTGGGAGATTGCTATTCAGGAGGGAGCCACCATCGTCCGCTTGGGCACGGCGCTCTATATCTGACGCATCTCCGGCGGGTGGCGCAGGGAGGGGCCGAGAACGGACGCCCTGCGCCCGCCCGCAGGCCCCCTCCATGTGACAGGACCCGTCGGCCAATACCCAAGATTGAGCCATAATCCCTAGAGGAATCGGTCTGTAGAGGCCGAACAAGCGAAAACCATGGCCCTACGAGATACATGGCATCGAGCGCTGGTCTACTTCGGCCTCGCCGAGGACCACGACTACGGTCCCGAGTACGAGGATGACTTCGAGCCGGAGACCGGCTCCGAAGAGGCCTTCGAAAGCAGCCGCCGCGAGTCAGGGCAGGTGCGGCGCCTACCGACCTCGCGCCGCTCGCGCCGCGATGAGATCGACGACATCTTCGCCGACGACGAGCCGATCGCGGCTTCGCGCACGCGCACGCTGCGGCCGGTCGGCAACGGCGACTCCGACGTCCAGGTCCACCTGGTCATCCCCCGCAACTTCAACGACGCCCAGCAGGTGGCCGATCAGTTCAAGCGTCAGGTGCCGGTCATCCTCAACCTGCAGACGACCGATCACGAGCTCTCCAAGCGGATGATCGACTTCTGCTCGGGGCTGACCTACTCGCTAGACGGCGGCATGCAGCGGATCGCCGAGAAGATCTTCCTTCTGACGCCGCGCAACGTCGAGGTCTCCGCCGAGGAGAAGGCACGCCTCCTCGACAAAGGCTTCTTCAACCAGTCCTAGCAGCGCTCCGCGGCTACAGGATCTTCACCGGTTGGCCACTCCCTGGCCACATCGGGCCTCGCGCTCGCTCCTAGGTTGCGAATCGTGTTTCTCGATTCCAACCAAGGAGGACAGATGAAGCAGCGTCTCGCCGCTGTGCTCGCCGCATCGCTTGCCGTCGCCGCCCTCGGCGCCGGTACCGCTGCCGCGACGGGCGCCTTCGGCCACCACCAGGACAGCACTCGCCGTGCCTTTACCGCGGCCCTCAACGACCACCATCCCGACAACGTCATCTTCTTCCTCGGCGACGGGATGGGGACGCAGGAGATAACCGCCGCCCGCTACTACCAGGGCGTGCAGAATGAACTGAACGTCGACCGGATGCCGTTCACCGGCTTCGACACCACCTGGTCGGTAAAGCCCGGTGCCGGACCGTCCTACCTGCCGGACTACGACCCGGACTCCGCTTCGACCGGGACGATGTGGGCCACCGGGCAGAAGACGATGGATGAGCGAATCTCGCAGGGGCCGAGCACCGGCGAAAGCGTCCCCGGACAGAACCTAAAGACGGTTCTGGAGATCGCCCAGAAGAAGGGCATGAAGGTAGGTGACGTCTCGACCGCTGAGATAACCGACGCGACGCCCGCGGTGCTCGCCTCGCACATCTCGCTGCGCGGTTGCCAGGGGCCTTCGAACATGGGGCCCTGCCCGACCGAGACCAAGGCGGCAGGCGGCCTCGGCTCGATCGCCGAGCAGGAGGTTGACCACAAGGTGGACGTGCTGCTCGGTGGCGGTCGCGGCCGCTTCGAACAGAAAATCACCGGCGGCCCGGACACGGGTAGGACGGTGATTGAATCGGCCCAGGCCAAGGGCTACAAATACGTGACCGACGCGGCAGGGCTGAGCGCGGTTTCGAGCAGCAAACCGGTGCTGGGTCTCTTCAACAGCGGCAACATGTCGCTCGAGTGGACCGGTCCGGCGGCGTCCCTCGGCAAGGGGAACGCAGCGGCGCCTTGCAGCGAGAACCAGCGCCCGGCCAACGAGCCGAGCCTGGCGGCGATGACCCAGAAGGCGATCGGCCTGCTCGAGAACCGCAAGGGGTTCTTCCTCCAGGTCGAGGGTGCCTCGATCGACAAGCAGGACCACGCGACCAATGCCTGCGGGCAGATCGGCGAGACGGTTGCTTTCGACAACGCGATCGGGGTTGCCCTGGACTACCAGCGCAGGCATCCAGACACGCTGATCGTGGTCACCGCCGATCACGGCCACACGAGCCAGATCGTCGGTGAGGACGCAAGCGGATCGGGCGTTCCAACCGGCTACTCGACCAACCTCACGACCAAGGACGGGCAGACGCTGAGCCTGACCTACGGAACGGCAGGCTACGGCGGCCCGGGTGCGCCGCCGGTTGCCGCGCCGCCGAGCCAGCAGCACACCGGCACGGTCGTGCCTGTGTGGGGTAGCGGGCCGGGGTCGCTCGACATCCTCGGGACCAACGACCACACGGACCTGTTCGAGGTGCTGGGGGGTTAACCCCGGGCGTTGGTGACGGGATCGGGTGCCCCGCCCGCGCGCTGTCTTTTTTCGCCGGACGCGTATCGGCTCTCGCCGAGTGATCTGTGCGAAAAAGGGAGCGCCGCGGGCGGTCGGGGTACCCGACCCCGTCTTGAAGGGCGCGGTTAGTCTGCCCACCATGATTGTTGGCTTCTGTGGGTCGGGGAACATGGCGGCGGCTATGGCCCGTGGCCTGAAAGGCCAGGTCGACGAAATGTTCTTTACGGATTCGGGGTCGGGTCGGGCCGGGGGGTTGGCGGCGGAGCTTGGGGGGGAGGTCGCCGGGTCCAATCGTGAGCTTGCCGAGCGGGCCGATGTGGTTGTGCTTGCCGTGAAGCCGGCGAAACTCGATGACGTGGCCGGGGAGCTTGTTGGGGCGAAGGTGGTCGTTTCGCTGCTGGGAGCTACTTCACTGGAGCGGGTTCGGGAGGCCTTTCCAGCTGCGCAGGTCGTTCGGGTGATGCCGAATGTGGGGGTAGAGGTTCGAAAGGGCGTGCTCTGTGTGGCTGGAGCGCCGAATGCGGAGGTGCGCAAGCTGCTCGAGGCGTTGGGGCATGTGGTCGAGATCGAGGACTCCCAATTCGATGCCGCCACCGCGGTGATGGGGTGTGCTCCGGCCTACCTGGCGCTCGCGGTCGAGGCGATTGCCGATGCAGGGGCCGCCGACGGGCTCGACGAGGAGTTGGCCCGGGAGCTTGTAGTGGAGACGGCAGTCGGGACGGCGGAGCTGCTGCGGGTTCGGCATCCGGCGGACGTGCGCAAGGCGGTTGCCTCGCCGGGCGGCAGCACCGAGGCGGGCCTTGAAGCCCTGGACAGGGAAGGGGCGCGGGAGGCATTTGAGGCCGCCGTGCGGGCGTCGCTGGAGAGGATGCGGGGATGACGGTGCTCTTCGCCCTGACCCGTTACGACATCGCCGATTACGTCGGCGCGCTCTTCCTCGTCTACATCATCCTGGTTCTGCTCAACGTGTTGATCTCCTGGATTCCGCGGATGCCCTACAACCGGACGTTGCGGGCCTGTCTCGATTTCGTCAAAGAGACCACCGACCCCTACCTGAACTTCTTCCGGCGCTTTCTGCCGCCGATCGGGGGCGGTGGCATGGCGCTCGACCTCAGCCCGATGATCGGCGTGATCCTGCTCTTCGTCGCACGAGCAATCGTCGTCAGCCTGATCGAAGGGTGAGCGGCGACGGCGCCAGCGGGCGCGCTTGCCGCCTTGCGATTGCGCTCTGCGGTGTCGTCGTCGTGCTCGACCAGGCCGCGAAGGCGGCGATCGAAGCGCACCTCTACGTCGGCGAGGAGGTGGAGGTGCTCGGCCCGATCGGCCTCACCCTCTCCCACAACAGCGGTGTCGCCTTCGGCCTGGCCAGCGGTGGCGGCACCCGTTTGGTCGTACTCACCGTGATCGCCCTCGCTGTGGTCGGCGCCATCTTCGCTCACAATCCAACTCGACCGGGAATGTGGGTCGCTGCGGGACTGCTCGCCGGCGGCGCCCTCGGCAACCTCGCCGACCGGGTGCGCGCCGACGTCGTCACCGACTACATCCAAATCGGCAGCTGGCCGGCCTTCAACCTCGCCGACGTGGCGGTAACTGCCGGCGTCCTCCTCCTGGCCTTCTCATACCTAAACGAGGGACGGACGCAATGAGCTTCCGGTGCGCCTTTTGCGGCCTATACCCACATAAAGCGCACCGGAACGGGCTGTGCTCGTGAGTGAGGGGCTGCGCATCGTTCATGTGGATGAGGCGTTGGCGGTGGTTGAGAAGCCCGCCGGGTTGGTGGTACATCCGGCGCCTTCGCACCAGGGGCCGACCTTGGTGGATGAGCTGGGGGATCTGCTTGGCGGTGGCGCCGATCCCGAGCGGCCGGGGATCGTCCATCGGCTCGACAAGGGGACCAGCGGTTTGCTGGTCGTCGCCCGTAGCGAGGAGGCGCACGCGGCGCTTCAGGCCCAGGTCCAGCGCCGCGAGGTCGAACGCGTCTACCTGGCGCTGGCGCGTGGACGGCTCGCCTCTCGCACCGGCACGATCGACGCGCCGATCGGTCGCGCCTCGCGGCAGCGGCACCGCATGGCCGTCTCCGGCGCCGCTTCGCGCCAGGCCCGCACCCATTTCACCGTGCTCGAGCTGCTCAGCGCCGAGACCTACCTCGAGGCGCGTCTGGAGACCGGCCGCACCCACCAGATCCGCGCCCACTTCGCCGCAATTGGACACCCGCTGGCTGGCGACAGCACCTACGGGGGGGAGCGTAAGTACGACCTGCAGCGCCAGTTCCTCCACGCCCATCGCCTCGCCTTTACCCATCCATTCAGCGTTGAGAGGCTGAGCTTCACCTCTGAGCTGCCAGCCGATCTCGTCGCGGCCCTGCAGGCCGCTCGCGGCGACTGAACGCCGCCGCCATAGCGCTATACGTCTACATCCCTTCACCACTACAATCCTTCGCTCGGAAACCGACCTCCGTCGGCACCCCGAACCGGATCCTGACCGGCATCGCGCCGGATCCCGGCGAGGGCGGCGGAGAACGCATCGCTAAACAAGGAGCTTTACCCCATGCCAGAGGCAGGCCTAAAAGAGCTGCTGGAGGCCGGAGTCCACTTCGGCCACCAGACCCGTCGCTGGAACCCGAACATGCGCCGCTACATCTTCGGCGAGCTGGACGGGATCCACATCATCGACCTGATCCAGACCGAGGCGCTGCTGGAGAACGCGCGCCGCTTCGCCGGGGAGCTTGCAAGCGGCGGTGGCACCGTCCTCTTCGTCGGCACCAAGAAGCAGGCCCGCGGCCCGGTGGAAGAGTGGGCCGACCGCTGCAAGATGCCCTTCGTCAACCAGCGCTGGCTCGGTGGTCTGCTGACCAACTTCAACACGATGTCGGCGCGGATCGCCCGCCTGCACGAGCTGACCGCGTGGCGCGAGGAGGGCAAGCTGGAGCTGCTGCCGACCAAGGAGCGGATGAAGCTGCTGGCCGAACTCGCCAAGCTCGAGTTCAACCTCGGCGGTGTGCGTGACATGGATCGCCTCCCCGACGCGGTCTTCGTCACCGACCTCAAAACCGAGGAGATCGCGGTGCGCGAGGCCGCCCGTCTGCGGATCCCGATCATCGCTCTGGTCGACACCAACTGCGATCCAACGCCGATCGACTACGTGATCCCCGGCAACGACGACGCGATCCGCTCCTGCCAGCTGGTGATCGGCACGATTGGCTCCGCGATCGACGAGGGCGCGGGCGCCTGGCGGGTCCAGGAGGAGCGCCGCATCGCCGAGGAAATGGAGCGGCGCAAGAAGGACGAAGAAGAGCGCAAGAAGCGTGAGGAGGAAGAGAAGATGCGGGTCGAAGCGGAGGAGGCGGCGAAAAAAGCTGCTGCTGACGCTGAGGCTGCGAAACAGGCCGCCGCGGCGCAGGCTCAGGCTAAGGCGCCCCAGGCGCCTGCCGCTCCGGCTCAGGGGCAGGCCGCCCAGGCCGCGGGTCCTGTCGCCGCAGGGGACCCACCGCCCCCTGCGGTCGCTAAAGCGTCCTCGGGGGCGGTCCCCCCTGCGACGCCACCCGCGGAAGAGGCGTCCAAGACCAAAGCCGAGGCACCGTCGGTAGCTGCGAAAGCTCCGGCGGAGGCGAAGGTTGAGGAGCCTGAGGAGAAAGCTCCGGAGGCTGAGAAAGCTGCCGAGAAGCCCGCTGCGGCTGAGAAAGCTGCCGAGGAGGAGAAGGCTTCTGCCGAGAAGCCCGTTGAGGAGAAAGCGCCTGAGGCTGAGGCTGGCAAAGAGGAGGAGAAGTCGTGAGCGTTACGGCTGCTGATGTGAAGGCTCTGCGGGACCGCACCGGTGCCGCGATGATGGATTGCAAGGCAGCTCTCACCGAGTCGGAGGGGGATGTCGATCGGGCCATTGAGATTCTTCGGGTTAAGGGGCAGGCTTCGGCTGCCAAGCGGGAAGGCAAGGGGACGAACGAGGGTGTCGTCTCCTCCTACATCCACGCCAACGACAAGGTCGGGGCGATGGTCGAAGTGCAGTGCGAGACGGATTTCGTCGCTCGCAACGAGGACTTCAGGGCGTTTGCCTACGAGGTTGCGCTGCATGTCGCCGCAACTGCGCCCCAGTACGTGACGATCGAGGAGATTCCCGAGGCCGACCGCGAGGCCGAAAAGCGGGTTTTCGAAGAGAAGGCGCGCGAAGACGGCAAGCCCGACAACGTGGTCGAGAAGATCGTCGAGGGGCAGCTGGCCAAGTGGGGCAAGGAGGTCGCCCTGCTCGACCAGTCCCACGTCAACGCCGAGAAGCACGATTCGAAGTCGATCGAGGAGCTGCGCCAGGAGATGGCGGCCAAGACCGGCGAGAACATCCGTATCGCCCGCTTCGCCTACTTCCGCGTCGGCGAGTGAGCGCGCCGCAGTTCAAACGCATCCTGCTGAAGCTCTCGGGCGAGGCCCTGATGGGCGACCTCGACTACGGCACCGATGCGGGAGAGCTGCAGCAGATCGCCGAGCAGGTATCCGCAATCCGCGCCCGCGGCGTGGAAGTAGCGATCGTCGTCGGCGCCGGCAACATCTACCGCGGCCTCTCGGCAGCCGCCGAAGGCATGGACCGGGCAACCGGCGACTACATGGGCATGATGGCGACCGTTCTCAACGCCCTGACCCTCCAGGACGCGCTGGAGAAGCAGGGCGAGCACACCCGGGTGATGTCGGCAATCGACGTCAAGGAGGTCGCCGAGCCCTACATCCGCCGCCGCGCCATGCGCCACCTGGAGAAGGAGCGGGTCGTGATCTTCGCCGCCGGCACCGGCAACCCGTTCTTCACCACCGACACCGCGGCGGCGCTGCGCGCACTGGAGATCCACGCTGAAGCGATCCTGATGGCCAAGAACGGGGTGGAGGGTGTCTACGACTCCGACCCGGCGACCAATCCTGATGCCAAGTTCATCGCCGCGATCAGCCACCGCGAAGCGATCGAGCGCGGGCTCAAGGTGATGGACTCCACGGCGCTCTCGCTCTGCATGGACAACGACCTTCCCATCTACGTCTTCAACATGGGAGACACGGGGAACATAGATAGGATCGTCAGCGGTGAGAGGGTGGGCACGCTGGTCTCCAGCAAGCCCGCGGGATGACGAGAACGGGGGCCCAGTGGAGCTGATCGACGAAATGCTCGAGGACGCCAAAGGCCGCATGACCAAGTCGGTCGAGTCCAGTCGTGGCGAACTGGCGACGGTGCGGACCGGCCGCGCCTCACCGCACCTCCTCGACCGCATCATCGTCGACTACTACGGCGCTCAGACCCCGCTCAAGCAGCTCGCCAACATCGCCACCTCCGACGCCCGTCTGCTCACCGTCACGCCCTTCGACAAGTCCTCGATCGGGGCGATCGAGAAGTCGATCCAGGAGTCCGACATCGGCTTGACGCCGAGCAACGACGGCAACGTCATCCGCCTCCAGATCCCCGAGCTGACCGAGGAGCGTCGCCGCGAGATGGTCAAGGTCGTCCACGGGGTCGCCGAGGAGGGCCGGGTTGCGATCCGCAACATCCGCCGCGACACGATGCACGACCTGCGCGAGTTGAAAAAGGAGGGCGAAGCCGGCGAGGACGATGAGCGCCGTGCCGAGGCATCGCTGCAAAAGCAGACCGACGAGGCGATCGCCGAGATCGACTCTCTTCTGAAAGGGAAGGAAGAGGAGATCCTGGAGGTGTGAGTGCCTCCGCGCGGTACGTAGCGATCATCACTGACGGCAACGGGCGCTGGGCAAAGCAGCGCGGCTTGCCAACCGTAGACGGGCACCGGGCGGGCGCCGACACGGTGAAGGCGCGCCTGCGCGACGCGGTCGACCTGGGGATCGAGGAGCTGACGGTCTTCTCCTTCTCGACCGAGAACTGGTCGCGCCCGGCGGAGGAGGTCGCCGGCTTGATGGCGATGTTCGGCGAGCGGATTGACGCCGAGACCCCCGAGCTGGATGCCGAAGGGGTGCGGATGCGTTTCCTCGGCCGCCGCGAGGGCGTGGCGCCGGAGCTGATCGAGCGAATGGAGTGGGCCGAAGAGACGACTGCGGCCAACGAGCGAATCACCCTCTTCGTTGCTTTCAACTACGGCGGGCGGGCGGAGATCATTGACGCGGCGCGGAGCTTCGAGGGGAGCTCCGAAGAGGAATTCCGCAGCCACCTCTATGCGCCCGAGATGCACGACCCCGACCTGTTGATCCGCACCAGCGGCGAGCAGCGCATCTCCAACTACCTGCTCTGGCAGTGCGCCTACTCGGAGCTGGTCTTTCGCGACGAGCTCTGGCCGGACTTCGACCGCGAGGCCTTCGAGGGCTGCCTGCGTGAGTTCGAGGCGCGCCAGCGGCGCTTCGGAGCGAGGACCTAGTGCAGGACCTCTTCGACGACGACATGTTCGAGGACGAGCCGGCGCCCAAACGGGAGCCGCGCCCACCGCGCAAGCACCGGGGGCGGGGCAGCGCCCGCGGTGAGACCGTCAAGCGCATCCTCTTCGCGATTCCGTGGGGGATATTCGCGATCGCGATCACGGTCGCCGGTGGGCTGGTCTTCACCGCGGCGATGATCGGCATCGGCCTCCTTTGCCTGCGCGAGTTTCTGGCGATGACGGAGGAGATGCGACCGATCCAGCGGGCCGCCTACGTCACGGTCCCGGCGCTGATCCTCGCCGCCCACTTCGGCACGGCTTTCAACGTCCTGCTGATCATCGCCGCGGCCTTTCCGGTGCTCTTCTTCTTCGGCGCCGATCGCCACCACCGCGACGGCATCACGATGTCGATGGGCGTCACCCTGCTGGGGATCGTCTGGATCGGCATTCCCCTGGTCCACGCGGTGCTGCTGCGGGACCTGCCCGATCACGGCGCGGCGCTGCTGGTCGACGTTCTCGTCGGCACTTTTGCCGCCGATACAGGCGCCTACGCGACCGGCCGCATGTTCGGCTCCCACAAGATCGCCCCCAGTCTTTCGCCCAACAAGACCCTGGAGGGTCTGCTGGGTGGCTTTCTGATCGGCACTATGGCCTTCTGGTTTGCCGGCCTCTACCAGGACTGGCTTTCCGGGGCGGACGCCCTAATCATCGGCGCCGCTGTCGCCGCCGTTGCCCCGATCGGCGACCTCTTCGAGTCGATGCTGAAGCGGGACCTCGGCAAGAAGGACACCGGCACCCTCTTCGGCCCCCACGGCGGCATCCTCGACCGCCTCGACGCCGTCTTCTTCACCGTCGTCGTCGGCTACTACCTGGCCGTCCAGCTTGTCTATTGATCTGAGTCTGCAATTACCCGTCAAAAAAAGGGGGTAATTGCAGACTCGCGGGCCGGCCCGTCAGCTCCGTATGCTCTGACCAGATGAAGAAGCTGGTGATTCTCGGGTCGACCGGCTCGATCGGCATGCAGGCGCTGGAGATCGTCACGTCCTCGGGCGAGTTCGAGGTCGTCGGGCTCGCGGCCGGGTCGAGCTGGGAGCGGGTGCTGGCGCAAGCCGGGCAGCACGGCGTGGGCACCGTGGCCTTCGCTGATGCCGAGGCCGCCGAGGCCGCGAGAAAGGCCTGGGATGGCCGGGTGCTCGCCGGCGAGGACGGGATTCGCGAGCTGATCGTCTCTTCGGGCGCCGACCTGGTGCTCAACGGGATCGTTGGCGCGGCGGGGCTGGCGCCGACCATCGTTGCCCTGGGTGAGGGAATCGACGTGGCCTTGGCCAACAAGGAGAGCCTGGTGATCGGCGGTGAGCTGACCATGGCGCTGGCCGAGGCCACGGGGGCGAAGTTGCTCCCGGTCGACTCCGAGCACTCGGCGCTTTTTCAGTTGATCGGCGCCGAGGCGCGCCCGGGTACGGTCGACCGCCTCGTCCTGACCGCCTCCGGCGGTCCTTTCCGCGGACGTACCGACCTCGCTGAGGTGACGGTCGACGAGGCGCTTGCTCATCCGACCTGGAGTATGGGCGGGAGGATCACGATCGATTCGGCGACGCTGATGAACAAGGGCTTCGAGGCGATCGAGGCGCACCATCTCTTCGGCGTTCCCTTCGAGCGGATCGAGGTCGTCGTCCACCCGCAGTCGATCGTTCATTCGCTGATTGACCTCAACGACGGCGCCACCTTGGCCCACCTCGGCTACCCCGACATGCGCGTGCCGATCTCCTACGCCCTGCACTACCCCGAGCGCGCCGACGTCGACGTGCCGCGCCTCGACCTTGCCGAGGTTGGAGCACTCAGCTTCGAGCAACCCGATTTCGAGACCTTTGCCTGCCTGCGCCTCGCCCTAGAGGCTGGTAGGGCAGGAGGGACCGCACCCTGTGTGCTCAACGCCGCCGACGAGGTCGCGGTGGCCGCCTTCCTTTCCGGCAGGATCGGCTTCACCGCGATCCCGGCTGTGGTCGAGCACGTGCTCGCTGAGATGCCGGCATGCCAGCCGACTCACTTCGAAGATCTCTTTGCGGTTGACGCCGAGGCGCGCCGCCGCACCGAAGAAGAGGTAGGGGGGTTGGCACGGGTATGAACTGGCTGCTCATCTTCCTCGGCTTCTCGCTGCTGATCATCCTTCACGAGGCGGGGCACTTCTTCGCCGCCAAGGCGACCGGGATGCGGGTCGAGAAGTTCTTCCTCTTCTTCGGTCCGAAACTGGTTTCGGTCAAAAGAGGTGAGACCGAGTACGGAATCGCGGCGATCCCGGCGGGTGGCTACGTGAAGATCAGCGGAATGCACCCGGAAGACAAGCTGCCTCCAGGCGAAGAGCACCGCGGCTACTACGAACAACCGGTCTGGAAGCGGATCGTGGTGATCGGCGCCGGGCCGGCAGTGAACATCGTCCTCGCCTTCGGGATCCTCTTCGTCCTTGCTCTTGGCGCCAGCGACGTCAACCAGAAGGTGGGTGAATTGGTGCCGGGGTCTCCCGCGGCAACCGTGCTGAAGCCGGGCGACGAAGTGATTGCGGTCGACGGTAAGCGCTACACGGGCCTCAGCGCCGAATCTCGCATCGAAAAGTTCGGCGAAGAAGTCGGTTCGCACAAGTGCGCGGGCAAGCAGATGAACGGTTGCAGAGCGGCGACGCCGGTCGTTCTCACGGTCAGGCGCGGTGGGCAGGTCGAAGATATCTCCGTGCGGCCGCAGTACGACAAGTCCGTGGGCCGCACCAGGGTCGGCTTCTCCTATGGCACCGAACCGGCCAACCTCGGGGTCGGTGGCGCCGCGGCCAGGGCGGCGGACGCGATCTGGCTCGTTTCGAGCAAAACGGTCACGGTTTTCGCGAACCTCTTCGACTCCCAGCAGCGCAAGGAAGTCTCAGGCGTGGTCGGGACCAGCGACGTCGCCAACCAGACGATTGACCTGGGCGCGCGGGCAGCGCTGACCCTGTTGGCGATAGTTAGCCTCTCGCTGGGCTTGATCAACCTCTTCCCCTTCCTGCCGCTCGACGGCGGTCACATCTTCTGGAGCCTGGTCGAGAAGGCCCGCGGTCGACCGGTCCCCTACAAGACGATGGAGCGGGCCGGCGCGCTTGGCTTCGTCCTGGTGATCATGCTCTTCTTCCTCGGCCTGACCAACGACATCGGTCGCCTCACCGGTGAAGGCTTCCACGTCCGCTAGCGTCCGATGATCACCTTGAAAGCGTAGGAGGCGGGAGAGGCGTCGAGCTTGCCCGAGTCGTCTCGGGCGCGGACCTTGAAGGTGTGGGGCCCCGGCTGCAATTGCTTGCTGGTGAAAGGTGACCGGCAGGCCCTGAACCGCTTGCCGTCGACCGTGCACTGGAAAGTCGAGCCCGGCTCGTTGGCGCTGAAGCGGAAGGTGGGGGTGCGATCGTGGGTTCTATGCGGTGGCTTGCGCCTCAGGGTCGTTTGGGGCGCGTCGCGGGCCGATCCCCCTCCTTGGTCGCCGGCAGGGCCGCCCTGCTGGCCTCCCGACATCCCGCAGCTGCGCTCGGAGGGCGCCACCGAGTTCGGTCGCGGGGCGGGGAAGACCGAGGCGAAGTCGGCGGCGCTGCTGTCGTGGTCATCGCCCGCCTCGAGCAGGGTGGGGCAGCCCGGTGAGATCGAGCGGCGGATCGCCATCCCGTCGGGGATCCCAGAGGGGAGTGCTGGGGAGCCGGCAGGGCTCGGCAGCGCGCCGCCGCTGAAGCTGCCCCAGGAGAGGCAGTCGATCGATTCGACCCAGCAGACAGCGCCGCCGGCGGGGCTGAGCTGGCCAGGCGCCATCGGTGCGTCAGGAGTCACTCCGAACTGCGATTCGGCTGCCGGGGTGGCGAGCAGGATCGTGCTCTGGTTGGCGCCGCCGGCGACGTCGCTCGCGAACGGGGTCGTCACGGTCGCGGCGCCGTTGGCGCTGTAGGTCTTCAGGGAGTGGCCGCCGACCAGGTTCTGCCCGGCCGCCCACATCTGCAGCTCGACGTATTCGGAATCGGGCAGGGCCACGGAGCCTGGATAGACCTCGCGGATCGACATCTCGTGAAATGTCGCCAGGGCCGGCGCCGCCAGGAGCGCCGAGGACGCAAGCCCGACCGCCGCCCCCAGCGCGATCCAGCGGAGCCGCTTCAAGGCTTCACGACCTTAAAGGCGAGCTTCGCCGGAGTGGGGTCGGTGGTCCCATTGAGGATCGCGCGGACCTGAAGCAGGTGGCCGCCGTATGTGAGGGTCTTCGTCGCCAGCGGCGAGCGGCAGGCCTTGAACGGCCCGTGATCGAGCTTGCACTGAAAGGTGGCGCCGGCGCTGCCCGAGCCGAAGCGGAAGGTCGGGGTGCGGTCGTGGGTCTTCGTTCCCCCCTTGCCGGAGATCGCGGTGTTGGGCGGGCGAGCGGGGGGCGGGAGTGGCACGGGGGTCGGAGGGGAGAGGACGGGGACGGTGCTTCCCAGCACGACCTCGAAGCTGTAGCCCGCCGGGCTGGGGTCGACGTTGCCGCTGGGGTCGATTGCTCGCACCTGAAAGGAGTGCGAGCCGTTGCCCAGGCCCGAGTAGGCGATTCCGCTCGCCGGACAGGCGCCGAAGCCGGCGCTGTCGAGCTGGCACTGGAAGCTCGACTCCGCCTCGTTGGAGCTGTAGGCGAAGGCAGCGCTAGAGCTGAGGCTAGGGTCGGGCGGCCTGGAGTCGATCGTCGTCTGGGGCGGCGTTTCGTCGGCGAGCTCGTGGCTCACTTCCCAGCTGAACCCCTCGGCCGGACCTACGTTGCCTGCTTTGTCGGTTGCAGCGACCTTGAAGGTCCACTCGCCGTCTGCGAGTGGACCAGGATGCTCGACGTCTGGGTAGGTCTTTCCCGTTGCGGGGCAGGCGCTGAAGTCGTCGGGTTCCCCCGCCGGCTCGAGGCTGCACTGAAAGGTCGATCCCGTCTCTTTCGAGCTGTAGGCGAAGGCGGCGCTGTTGCCCGGACTGGGGTCGACCGGGTGGGTTTTTATTTCGACTTGCGGTGGGGTCGTGTCGATGGTCCAAAAATAGGAAGCCGGGGTTGAGTCGACCCCGCTTTCGCCAACGGCTTGGACTTCGAAGATGTGGCCTCCCTCGCCGAGCGGGCCTGGGTATTCGATGCCACTCGAGCCACAGGCGGCGAATGGCGCTGCGTCGAGGCTGCATTCAAATTCAGCCCCGACCGGGACCGAGTGGTATGTGAAGCTGGCCGCCGTCCCCTTGCTCGGGTTGGCCGGTTTGGCGTCGATCGCCGTGTTGGGCGGGACCGCGCATTCGTGCTCGACCGGTGTCGTCGCATTGCCGCGTGGGGCCGGGCTGGCGAGGGAGAAGTCGACCGAGCTGTTGTCGGTGTCGTCGCCGTTCTCGAGCAGCGTCGCGCAACCGGGCGCGATCGACCGGCGCAATGCCATGCCGTCGGGAATGGCCGCGGCCGCGGCCGAATCTCCGGGCGAGGGCAACGAGGCTTTGCCGCTGAAATTTCCCCACGAAGCGCAGTCGTCGAAGGGCGGCTCCGTTTGCGGCCAGCAGACCGCCCCGCCACTTGGGCTCAGGTTCAGCGCGCTGTCTTCGAAGTCCGCCGTGAGCCCGGGGAACTGGCCGGCGAATTCGCTGTCGGCGATCAGGACGGTGCTCTGGTTCGCCGCGTTGGCGACGTTGCCGGCCGGCGTGAAGTTGCCGATGACGCCCCCCGTCGAGTTGAGCACCTCGAGATGGCCGAAATGGACCAGGTTCTGCCCCGCCGCGTACATCTGCAGCTCGACGTAGTCGGAGTCCGGTCGGGCGGCGGTTCCGGGGAAGACCTCGCGCACCTTGATCAGGTGGAAACTGGCCTGGGCCGGGGCGGCCAGCAGCAGGATCAGCCCGGCGAGAAACGGCAGGGCCAGCAGCGCCCGTCTGCCGATGCCGAGCGTCCCGTCAGCTCCGCGCCCTCGCGTACCCATGCGTTTGTGCATACGTCACACCGCTGGCCCGGGTTCAATCCGACCAGGGAGGGCCTGCCGCTAGGCTCTTCATGTGGCTTCCAAGCGGCAGATATTCGTCGGCGGCGTGCCGATTGGCGGCGGCGCCCCGGTCGCTGTGCAGACGATGACCAAGACCGAGACCGCCAACCTGACGGCGACGATGGAGCAGATCCGCAAGGTCGCCGACGCGGGCGCCGACATCGTCCGCTGTGCGGTTCCGCGCGACGACGACGTTGAGGCGCTGAAGACGATCGTCAAGGAGTCGCCGATCCCGATCATCGCCGACATCCACTTCAACCACACGCTGGCGTTGAAGGCGATCGACGCCGGTGCCCATTGCATCCGGCTCAACCCGGGCAACATCGGTGGCCGCGACAAGGTCGCCGAGGTGGCGGTGAAGGCCAACGCCGCCGGAGTGCCGATGCGGATCGGGGTCAACTCCGGCTCGCTGCCCAAGCACCTGCACGAGCTCGAGCGCGAGAGTCCGGTCGAGGCCCTGGTCGCCGCTGCGGTCGAGTTCACCGAACTCATGGAGAGCCTTGACTTCGAGAACTTCAAGGTCTCGATCAAGTCGACCAACGTGCCCAACACGATCGCCGCCAACCGGCTGCTCGCCGAGAAGGTTCCTTACCCGCTTCACCTGGGCATCACCGAGGCGGGGACCAAATGGGCCGGCTCGCTGAAATCAGCGGTTGGCCTCGGCACCTTGCTCGCCGACGGCGTCGGCGACACGATCCGGATCAGCCTCTCGACCTTCCATGCCGAGGAGGAGGTCAAAGTCGCCTGGGAGATCCTCAAGGCGCTGCAGCTGCGCGAGCGCGGCCCGGTCCTGATCGCCTGTCCGACCTGCGGCCGCCTGCAGTTCGACATGGATTCGGTCGTCGCGGAAATCGAGCAGCGGCTGGAAAGCTACGCGGAGCCGGTTGAGGTGGCGGTGCTGGGCTGTGCGGTGAACGGCATCGGCGAGGCAAGTCATGCTGACTTCGGCATTGCCGGGGCCAAGAACGAGGGTCTGATCTTCGCCCACGGCAAGCCGCTGCGGAAGGTGCCGCAGGAGACTCTCGTCGACACCCTTTTCGAAGAGATCGACAAGTCACTCGATCGCGGCAAGGTCGAGGTCGATGAGGCGGAGTCGCGCGAGGGCGCCGCCTGGCTGGCGAAGATCGAGGAGGAAAACGCCGGCGAACTGACGCCGGAGAAGATCGCGAAGTTGGAGAAGGAAGCGGTCGAAAAAGGTGAGTCGGACAAGGTCCTCCTCGACGAGGAGGCTTCCCCCACGGCGGGACGCCGCTTCACCCGCGCCTGAGCTGCCAGTAGGTTTCGGGCGTGACCCGCCTGAGCCAGAGCTTCATTCCCACCCTGAAGGACGCGCCCGCGGACGCCGAGGCGGTCTCCCACAAGCTGATGGTGCGAGCGGGGCTGATCCGGCAAGTTGGGGCGGGGCTGTGGTCCTACCTGCCGGCTGGGTTGCGAGTCGAGCGGAAGGTCGAGGCGATCCTGCGCGAGGAGATGGCCTCGATCGGCTGTCAGGAGATGCTGATGCCGGTGCTGCAGCCGGCTGAGAATTGGCAGAAGACGGGGCGCTACTCGATCGATGAGCTCTTCAAGTTGGAGGATCGCAAGCGCTCGCCGATGGTCTTGGCGATGACGCACGAGGAGTGCGTAACGGATCACGTCGCCCGGGAGGTGCGCTCGTATCGCGACCTGCCGCTAATGCTTTACCACCTGCAGATCAAGGAGCGCGACGAGCCGCGGCCGCGGGCAGGAGTACTGCGCACGCGCGAGTTCACGATGAAGGACGCCTACTCCTTCGATCGCGACGAGGAGGGACTGGCACGGTCTTATGAGCTACAGAGTGAGGCCTACGCGCGGATCTTCGATCGCAGTGGCCTGCGCTGGTACCGAGTCGAGTCCGACGTCGGGATGATGGGCGGCTCGGGTGCCCACGAGTACATGGCGCCCTGCGCGGCGGGGGAGAACGAGGTGGCGCTGGCGTCGGGCTATGCCGCCAACGTCGAGGTCGCTTCGGCCGAGGCGCAGGCAGTCGAGCTGCCGGCGCCACTCGATGCGCCCGAGGCCGTCTCGACACCTGGTCTCGGCAAGGTCAGCGAGGTCGCCAATTTGCTTGGGCTGCCGACCGGAGCTTTGATCAAGGCGCTGCCCGTGATCGTCGAGGGCCGCGGCCTGCTCATGGTCCTGCTGCGCGGAGATCACCGCCTCAACGAGATCAAGCTGCGCAACGCGCTCGGTGCCGATTTCCGTCAGGCGCGCGGGGAGGAGATTGAGGCGGAGATCGGACCCGCCGGCTTCATCGGCCCGGTTGGCGCCAAGGTTCCGGTGATCAAGGACGCGGCGATCGTCGGCGATTCCTTCGTCTCCGGTGCCAACCAGCTCGACACCCACCTGCGTGGTGTGCGACCGGGTCGCGACTTCGAGTTCGAGGAGCTTGATGTGCGCACGGTTGAGGCTGGCGACATCGCTCCGGGCGGTGGCGTGATCGAGATCGAGCCGGCGATCGAGATCGGCAACATCTTCAAGCTCGGCACCCGCTACTCGGAGCCGCTCGGGGCCACCTACCTCGACGAGTCCGGGACCGAGCGGCTGATCGTGATGGGCAGCTACGGGATCGGCCCGGCGCGAATCGTCGCCGCCGCGATCGAGCAGGGCGCCGACGAGCGCGGCATCGTCTGGCCGAAGTCGATTGCTCCCTGGCAAGTCCACCTGGTGTCTCTGGCCAAGGCCGAAGAGGAGGAGCGCGTCGTCGCCGACCGCCTCTTTGAAGAGCTCGAGGCCGCGGGTGTCGAGGCGCTCTACGACGATCGCGCCGCGGGCACGGGGGAGAAGTTGACCGACGCCGAGCTGCTCGGCTGCCCGCTGCGGATTGTCGTTGGCCGCCGCGGCCTCGCCGATGGTGTGGTCGAGGCCAGTGAGCGCGCCTCCGGCGCCGAGCACAAGCTGCCCGTGGGGGAGGCGGCCGCGCAGGCCCGCGCGCTCCTGCAGGGCGATGGCTGACAGCGCCCCCTTCGGTCGCGGCCGCGTGCGCCGCCTCTTTGGCCTCGATCGCAGCGGGCCGCCGCCACGCCAGGTGCAAAAAGGCGAACCGCTCAACCCCTGGACGCTGCCCAACCTGGTCGGCTACCTGCGCCTGGCGGCGCTGCCGCTCTTCCTCTGGCTCGCCTTCGAATCCGGCGACGGCCGCAGCGCCGCCGCCGCGATCGTCTTCTGGCTGATCGCCGCCGGCGACTACCTGGACGGCTTCCTCGCCCGTGTCACCGGCCAGTACAGCCGCCTTGGCTCGATGCTCGACCCGCTCGTCGACCGTCTCACGATTCTCTCCGGCGCGATCGTCTGCTGGCACTTCGAATTGCTGCCGCGCTGGGCCCTGGCCCTGCTCGCGATCCGTGAGGTGGTGATGCTGGGGCTGGCCCAGTACGGCCTCCGCCACGGCGTCGAGATCCGTGTCAACTGGCCGGGGCGGATCTCCGTCTTCCCGATCATGGGCGGCATCTTCTTCGCCATGGTCTTCGCCGGCTGGATCCCTTCCGCGCTCCTGATCGTCGGCCTAGCCCTGGCGATCCTAGCCACGGTCATGTATGCCCAGACGGGAATCCGCCAGGCCCGCCTCTCCCACCGCTGACTTCGTCTTTATCGGCGGATAGCGCCGAGAAAGACTAAATCAGCGGTGCAAGGTGGTGGTCATATTGGGCTAACCTTCAACCTTCAGTTGAACCTTGGGGCGGCGGGCTCCTATAATCCGCAAACCCCGTGGCCGTGGCCGGCCCAGACCCCGAACAAGGAGCGAGATGGAGGACACATTTCCCGATCTTGGTTCACTCAGCGATGAGGAGCTGAAGGAGCTAATTGACAGCCTCACCGAGGAGGAGAACGAGATCTCCTACAAACGGCGCGTCCTGCACGGCAAGATCGACATCCTTCGTGCCGAGCTGGTCAACCGCCTGCGCCAAAAACGTGAGCGTGGCGACACCATGTTCTCCGGCGACGACGTCACCCAGTTGACCGAAATCCTCGCCGGCAAGGCGCAGTCCTCCGAGGACGAGCCCGCCGCCTGAGCGGAGAGCGTCGATGGCCGTCCACTGTCCCGAATGCGGATTTGTCAACCCCGAGGGGGCCAACTACTGCCAGAAGTGCGGTGCCTACGTCGGCGGTCCGGCCGAGGGCGGCAGCGGCAGTACTGAGGAGCCGACGACGATGACCTACAAGGTCGACGAGACCGGCGAGATGCAGCCGGTCGACATCGACGAGACGGTCGAGCGCAGCGGCGCGGCTCTGGTGATCCGCGCCGGCGGTGGCCGCGCTGGGGAGAGCTTTGCCCTCGACGAGGACCGGGTCAGCATCGGCCGCAGTCCCGACGCCGGCGTCTTCCTCGACGACGTGACCGTCTCGCGCAATCACGCACTGCTAGTGCGTCGCCGTGACGGCCTCTACATCGATGACCTTGGCTCGCTCAACGGCACCTACGTCAACCGCCGCCGGATCGAGTCCCATCGGCTTGCCGACGGTGACGAGATTCAGATCGGCAAGTACAAGCTGAGTTACCTGGAGAAGTAGGACATGGCCGTCTCCGAGCAGCAGGTTCGCCAGCGTGACTCGCGCCCGCGCAAGGCGCTGACGATCGGCGCTGTCTGCAAGATCCTGCAGAGCGAGTTCGATGATGTCTCGATCTCCAAGATCCGCTACCTCGAGGACCAGAAGCTGCTCACCCCGCGCCGCACCTCGGGTGGCTATCGCCTTTACAGCCAATCCGACGTCGAACGCCTGCGCACGATCCTGCGCCTGCAGCGCGACGAGTTCTTGCCGCTGCGGGTGATCCGCCAGGAGCTGGCCTCGGGCGGCGACATCATCACCGCCGGCGGTGGCGCGGACAAGGGGTCCTCGGGCGGGTCCGTGCGACGGGCGATCCTGGTCAACACCTCGCGTGCCTACCTGACGCTCGACGAGGTGATCGAGGAGACCGGCGCCCGCGAGGAGCTGATCTCCGAGCTCGAGAACTTCGGCATCATCCAGCCCGAGAAACGCGAGGGCAAAACGGTCTACGACGAGACCGATCGCGAAATCGTTCGTTCCGCCAACGAGCTCTCGCGGGTCGGCGTCGGCGCTCGCAACCTGCGTGTCTTTCGCTCCTCGGCCGATCGCGAGGCTAATCTGCTGGAGGCGCTGCTTGGCCCCTCACTGCGCTCTCGCAACCCCGATCGCCGCAAGGAGGCGCTGGAGAGCTTGGAGAGTCTGGCGGCGACGGTCAGCCACCTCAAGCACCTGCTCCTAGTACGCGACCTGCGTCGCCTCGCGGGCGACTAGAGGCGAGAGGGCACGGCGTCTGGCGGCGTCCTCGGTCGCTTGCGTGCAGAGCACGCCACGCTCCCTGCGTCCTTGCCAGACTTGGCCCTCGCGCCTCTAGTCAATGCCTCGAGTAACTAGAAAAAGAACGATTTCTGCCGAGCCTGGGGAGGTCTGGGGCCTGATCTCCGACCCTTACAGCCTGGCGCGCTGGTGGCCGAAGGTGATGCGGGTGGAGAGTGTTGAGGGCGAGGGTGCGGAGGCTCAGTGGACGAAGGTGTTGGGGACCGCCGAGGGCCGCGGCGTTCGGGCCGACTTCCGCTGCAGCGACCTGGTCGAGGGCGAGCGCTATGCCTGGAAGCAGCAGATCCCCGGCACGCCGTTCGAGCGCCATCTGCGGAGCTATGCAATCGCGATCACGCTCACCGACGAGACTGGTGGGACGGGCGTGAGCATTGCCGCCCACCAGACCCTGCGCGGCCTTTCCCGCCTCGGCTCGCCGATGATGCGGCGCGGCCAGGGAGCGCTGCTGGACGAAGCGCTGGATGGACTCGAGCGGACGCTGACGTGAGCGGCCCGCGGCGCGACTCGAAGTGGTGGGGATGGGGCGATCCTTCGGTTTCTCCCGAGCTCGACGAGGCAGCGATGGCGACGCTGCACGAGCGGATCGGCGAGCTGCGTCCGGCTCCACCCGTCGTCGAGCTCGGTGACTTCGAGTTGCCGGGGGCCGAGCCGCTGCCGCAGGCTCTGGTTGATGCCGTCGGCGAGGAGAGCGTCTTCACCGGATCCGAGGACCGGATCCGCCACGCCACCGGATGCGGTTACGTCGATCTTGCCCGCCTGCGTTCGGGCCGCCTCGACGCGGCACCCGATGCGGTCCTGCTCCCGGCCGATGCCGAGGCGGTGCGACGCGTCGTCGAGGTATGCGCGACGCAAGGCATTGCAGTGGTTCCCTTCGGCGGTGGCACCAGCGTCGTCGGCGGGGTCGAGTCGCTGCGCGGGGACCATGGGCGACTGATCAGCCTCGACCTGACCCGCCTGCAGGAGGTCGAGGTGGACGCCCGCTCGCTCACCGCTCGCCTCGGCGCCGGTCTGCGTGGACCCGAGGCGGAAGCCGAGCTTGCCAAGTATGGGCTGGTCCTCGGCCACTACCCGCAGTCCTTTGAGTACGCGACGATCGGCGGCTTCGCCGCGACCCGCTCAGCCGGACAGGCTTCCAGTGGCTACGGCCGCTTCGACGCCCTGGTCAGCTCGGTGCGCCTGATCGCCCCGGCTGGCGATTTGAGCACCCTGGAGACTTCGCATACAGCTGCCGGCCCGGCGCTGCGTGAGGTGGTCGTCGGCTCCGAGGGTGTCTTCGGCGTCATTCCCGACGTGACCGTGCGGGTACGGCCAGCGCCACGGCAGCGCCGCTACGAGGCTTGGATGGCGGACGGCTTCGAGGCCGGCGCGGAGATCGTCCGCAGCCTGGCTCAGGGCCCGGGCCTGCCGGATGTGATCCGGGTCTCCGACGAGGAGGAGACCGAGGTCTCGCTGTCGCTCTCCGGCCCGCGCGGCCTTGCCGGCAGCCTCTTCGGCGGCTACCTCGGCCTGCGTCGTCGCCGCCGGGGATCGCTGATCGTGATCGGACTCGAGGGTGAGGAGGAGTCGGTCGCCCGTCGCCGGGCGCTGGCCGTCCGCGCCCTACGCAAGGGTGGCGCCGTCTATCTGGGCCAGGCCGCCGGGCGCTCCTGGGAGCACGGCCGCTACCAGGGTCCCTATCTACGCGACACGCTGATGGGTATGGGGGCGATGGTCGAGACACTGGAGACTTCGCACACCTGGAGCAGGCTCGGCGAGCTGCATACCGCCGTCTCCAGGGCAATCCGCGACTCGCTCGCCGCTCAGGGCACGCCGGGCCTCGTCTTCTGCCATCTGTCCCACGCCTACGCCGACGGCGCTTCGCTCTACTTCACCTTCATCTCGCGCGCCCGGCAGGGAGAGGAAGTGGAACAGTGGCGCCAGGTGAAGAGCGCTGCCTCGGAGGCAATCGTCGCCAGCGGCGGCACGATCACGCACCACCATGCCGTCGGCCGCGACCATGTCCCCTACATGGAGGCCGAGGTCGGCCCGGTGGGACTCGAGCTGCTCCGCTCCGTCAAGGCGCAGCTCGACCCTACGGGAATCATGAATCCAGAAAAGCTAATCCGCTAGCTACTGCTGTTTGATCGCCGGTCCCGTTATTTCGCCGCGGAGCACGCTTTCGCCGCTGTAAGGAGGAAGCTTGTTTTCCGCTTTGGCCTTGGTGAAGGCAGCTTTGTAATCGGCGGTTGAGATCAGCGAGACGTCGACCTGGTTGAAGGCGCCGCTCGCTATGTAGCCCAACAGCTGGGCGGGAATCTGGAACTGGGCGGCAATCTTGCCCGAGTCGTCGACGTTGACCGCGCCGATCTGCAGCGCTACTTTCGGCGAGCGGAAGAGCCAGATCGCGTAGGCCTTGCCGTCGGGGGAGGGGCTGAGGCCATCGGCTTCGACCTGCAGTAGGACGTTCTTCTTGTAGCGGCCGAACAACGCTTTGCCGCTGGCGTCGCCGCCGTTCGTCGGCGAGAGCACCGCCTCGGTGAGGCTGGAGCTCGCCGCGTTGCTCGCGTTCGTGCCTTCGGCCGAGGTTTCCGAGGCAGAGGTGGTGGTCGAATCCGAGCCGCCCCCGCCGCTGAGCGCGAGGACGATTGCGAGAGCGACGAGGACGAGGGCTCCGGCGCCGAGGCCGATCAGGGCCCCTCGGTCCTTGGGCAGGCTGAGGCTGGGGATCTGCGCCGGCCGCTTGCCGGCCGCGCGCTTGGGCGGCTGTTGTGGCTTCGGCTTGTCCTCCGCGGGCTCCGGCGCGGGTGGTGACGGGGAAGGCGCAGGCGCCTCCGCCTCTGGCTGGGGCATCGCCGGCGGTGCAGGCGTCGGAGTTGACTCGGGCTCGGGCGTCTCGGGCTGGTCGACCTCGGTCAGCGCCTCCTTGACCCGCTCGCGCACTTGCTCGACGCTGATGCCCATCACGGCGGCCATGTCCTCATAGCCCTCTTCGCGCTGCGCAAGCAGTCGGAGCATCGCCTTCTGGTCATCGGTGAGCGCCACGGAGCGGGAAGCCTACCCCGACGGGGCGTCGCTGAGGTTAGGGGTGCGTATAGACGCCCAAGCTCGGATGAGCGCCTATGGATAGGGTCTGCGCCGCATGGCCGACGATCCGCGCGGACTGCTTTCCCACTTCGACGCCCTACTGGGCACCGAGTGGCTGGATGACGACCCCGAGCATGCTCGCGTTCGCGTGCCGATGCGCGACGAGCTGCGCCAGCCGGTCGGCCTCCTGCACGGCGGGGTGATGTCGAGCCTGGTCGAGAGCGTCTGCTCGCGCGCCACCGCCCTCGCGGTGATGGGCGACGGGATGATGGCGATGGGCCAGTCGATTAGCGTCAGCTTCATCCGCCCGGTCACCGAGGGCCACGCCGAAGTCCATGCCAAGGCCCGTCACCGAGGCAGGACAACCTGGGTTTGGGACGCGGAAGTTAACGACGCCGCAGGAAAACTTTGCGCTCTCGCGCAAATGACCATCGCCGTTAGACCGGTTCCAGGCCAAGCCTGACAAGGACGCAGGGAGCGAAGCGTGCTCTGCACGTGAGCGACCGAGGACGCCGTCAGGCGCCGGCATGGGACCGGTCTAACTAGCCGCCGAAGCGGTTTGTGATCGGCAGTCGCCGGTCCCGCCCGAACGCCTTTGGCGTGATTCGTATCCCCGGCGCCGCTTGACGACGCTTGTACTCGGAGCGGTCGACCATGCGCACGACCTCGTCGACGACATCTGCCGGCAGCCCGGCGGCGATCATCTCCTCGCGACCCTCGTCGCGCTCGACGTAGGACTCGAGGATGCGGTCGAGGACGTCATAGGGCGGCAGCGAGTCGCTGTCGAACTGGTCGGGACGGAGCTCGGCCGAAGGGGCTCGCTCCAGCACCGAGGCCGGAACCTGTTCGCGTCCCGCGACCTCGTTGCGGTGGCGAACCAGTTCGTAGACCAGCGTCTTCGGCACGTCCTTGATCGCGGCAAACCCTCCGGCCATGTCGCCGTAGAGGGTCGCGTAGCCAACCGACATCTCGCTCTTGTTGCCGGTGGTCAGGACCAGCCAGCCGTGCTTGTTGGAGAGTGCCATCATCAGGTTGCCCCTGATCCGGGCCTGGATGTTCTCGGCGGCCAGATCCGGCTCCGAGGGCCGCGTCGGATCCCGCGGCAGCGGCTCGGCAGCCCCTTCCTCGCCGTCGGCGCCATTGAAAGCTGCGGCGAGCGAGCTCTCGTACTGCGCCATCGCCGCCGCGATCGGGATCTCGATCAGCTCTGTGCCCAGGTTGGCGGCGATATTCCGTGCGTCAGCCTGTGTTTCAAGGCTCGAATGCGGCGAGGGCATCACCACACAGCTGACGTGCTCGGCGCCGAGCGCATCGACGGCGAGCTGGGCGACGAGGGCGGAGTCGATTCCGCCCGAGAGCGCCACGCCGACGTGGCGAAAGCCGTTCTTGAGGACGTAGTCGCGCAGACCGAGGGTAAGCGCCGCGTAGACCTCGGCCAGGTCGGACAGCGGCTCGCCGGGATTGCCGGGACCAGGGGAGGGGATCTCGCAGACGAGCAGCTCCTCTTCGAATTGGGCAGCGCGAGCGATCACCGTGCCCTCGGCATCGACGACGAGGCTGTGGCCGTCGAAGACGAGCTCGTCCTGGCCACCGACGAGGTTGCAGAAGGCAAAGCTGGCGCCGTAGGCGCGGGCGCGCTCGGCAAACATCGCTTCACGCTCGCGTCCCTTGCCGCGGTGATACGGCGAGCCGGACGGGTTGGCGATGAGTCTCGCCCCGGCCGCGGCCTCGCTCGAGGCAGGCGGACCCGGTGCCCAGACGTCCTCGCAGATGGTCAGTCCGACCTGCTCGCCGGCGACCTCGACCGTGGCCGGCTGATCGCCGGGGAGGAAATAGCGCTGCTCATCGAAGACGGCGTAGTTGGGCAGCCGGTTCTTGCGGTAGACCGTCTGCACGGCGCCCCTGCTGAGCACGGCCAGCGAGTTGTGGGCATGGCGGAAGTCACCGCCGCCGGCGACCGGCTCGGCAAAGCCGACCAGGGCAACCATCCCACCGACCTTCCCGGCCAGCTCCTCGACCGCGCGCCGGTTGGCCTCGACGAAATGGCGCTTCAGGTAGAGGTCCTCGGCCGGGTAGCCCGGCAGGCAGAGCTCGGGGAAGATCGCCAGCTCCGCCCGCTCGGCTTCGGCGCGTCCGATCCACTCGGCGATCTTCGCCGCGTTGCCGTCGATGTCGCCAACGGTGGGGTCGATCTGGCAGAGCGCTATGCGCAAGCGCTGTCCCTGGGCTCAGTCACGCCTAAAGTATCCCCACCCCCGGCTGAGTTCGCACTTCGTCTCGCTATGCGAGACAAACCACGAAGTCAGCGAGTTGGGAGCTGTAGATTGCCGATGGTGCGGGCGCGGTGGCGGCTTATAGGGGCTTCGCTCGTTTCAGTGGCGCTGCTTTCGCTTGCGCCCGCTTCGGCGCTAGCGGGCGATCAGTGGATCTTTCGGACGCCGGCGGCGCGGCCAACCGACCACCCCGATCCCAATCGCAACGCCTACACCGTGCCGGAGGCGCCGCGCTCGCCCGCCTGCACCAGGCACTTCTGCGTCCACTGGGTCGCCGAGGGAATCGACGCACCCGACCTCAGCGACTCCAACGGCAACGGGGTGCCGGACTACGTCGAGCGGGTTCAGGCGGTCGCCGAGCGTGTCTACTCGATCGAGAACGGCAAGCTGGGTTGGCGCGACCCCAAGTCCGACGGCCGCAAAGGCGGCGGCAACGGCAAGACCGATGTCTACCTCGACCAGATCGGCGGCGCCCTCTTCGGCTATGCGGCGCCTGACCGTGGACAGGCGACGCAGGCGCACCGGTTGCCGCGCCGACTGCACGGCTACCTCGTCCTCGACAACAACTACGACCCCACCGAGTTCCCCGGCACGACACCGCAGCATGATCTCGAGGTCACGGTCGCCCACGAGTACGACCTCATCCTCCAGTTCGGCTACGACGCTTACCAGGACGCCTGGTTTGCCGAGTCAAGCGCGGTCTGGATGGAGGATCAGGTCTACAACGGCATCAACGACTACCTGCGCTACGTGCGGCGCTGGGTCAAGCGCTCCGATACGCCGCTGACGGCCAACTCGATCAAGGAGTACGGCTCCACCCTCTGGAACAAGTGGCTGGCCCATCGCTACGGGCGCTCGATCGTTCGGCGAGCCTGGGCGAGGGCGATCCACACCAAGCCCGGCGGATTCTCCGTCGCCGCCTACGATTCGGCGATCGAGGCTGCCGGGCCTTCAGACTTCAGCCAGGACTTCGCTCGCTTCGCCCGCGACCTGCCCGAGTGGCGCACCGACTCGGTCTTCCCCGAAGGCGACTCCTACCCAGATGTGGTCCGCCAGGGCAGCTTGCCGCTTGACGGCCGCACGCTCGACCGCAGCCTCAACCACACGACCTTCCAACTGCTCCGCGTTCACGCCTCCAGCGGGCGGGCGCTGACCGTCAATGCGTCAGCGCCGCGCGGTATCGCCGCTGGCCTGGCGCTGGTCGGCCGCAGCGGCAGCGAGCGTCACGGCCACGTGGTCTCGGCGCTGCGCTTCGTCCCGAACGGCGGTGAGATGTCGGTGCGGCTGGCGCGGCCGGGGCGCTTCGACCGCCTCACCGCGGTCCTGGTCAACGCCGATACCAGCGCCTCGGGCTTCAGCGCCCGGCGGCTCGACTGGGCCTACTTGACCGACAGCGTGCCGTTCCGCGTCTCGGCCCGGCTGACGCGCTGAGGCCCACCGTTCGGCGACTCACCAGTGATCTCGGCGATCGCCCCCTCGAGGTCGAGCCCGAAGCTGTCGAGGTCGGCCATCGCGTCGTAGTCGCCGATCAGGCCAAAGTTGACCTGGCCGTTGTAGGACATGATTCCGACACAGAGCGCCTGGCGGCGGGCCAGCGGCACCATCGGGAAGATCGCCTCCATTTTGCGCCCCAGCACGTAGAGCGGCAGCTGGGGTCCCGGCACGTTGGTGATGACCAGGTTGAAGAAGCGTTGGGCGGGCTGCAGGCGGGCCGCCTGTGAGGCAATCGTGGTTGGGGCGAAGTCGACGACGCGGGTGAGGATCTCGGCGCCGACCGCCTGCCCGGAGCCCTTCAGGTCGCCCATCGTGCTGGTGATCAGACGCAGGCGCTCGACCGGGTCCTCGCACCAGATCGGCAGTGGCGCCATCATCGCCGAGATCCGGTTGCCGAGCGCGCCGCGCTCCTCCTCGTGGCGGACGCTGACCGGAACCAGGGCCCGCATCTCGAGGCCCTCGGTGTCCTGGCCACGGGCGCGCAGGTAGTTGCCGATCGCACCGGTGACGACAGAGAGAACGACGTCGTTGACGGTGCCGCCGTGCTCGTTCTTGACCGCCTTCAGCGCGCCGAGGTCGGTGCGGACGAAGGTGACACGGCGGTGGGGCCCAATTTCGACGTTGAACGGAGTCGCAGGGGCGGACATCCCGGCCCCGATCACTTTGCTCGTGTTGCCGAAGCCGCGCAGCACCTGGCGCGGACCCCGCAGCGCGGCGCGGACGCCACGGACGATCTCCTGCGGGCTGGTGGCGCGCTCGCGCAGGGCGTCGCTGAGGATTTTCAAGTCGGTGGGCTCCGGCCGCGGCGCCCACTTGGGTGGTAGGGCGGGCGGATTGGCGGGTTCCTTCTCGAGGTCGAAGAGGACGGTGGTGATGTCGACGCCGGAGATCCCGTCGACGAGCGCGTGGTGGCTCTTGCCGACGATCGCGAAGCGGTCGCCGTCGAGGCCCTCGACCAGCCACAGCTCCCAAAGCGGCTTACTGCGATCGAGCTGCTGGGAGAAGATCCGCGCCGCCAGGTTGCGCAGCTGCTCCTCGGAGCCCGGCGCCGGCAGCGCGGTCTGTCGCACGTGGTAAGAGAGGTTGAGATGGGGGTCGTCGACCCAGACCGGCCGACCCTGGCCGAAGGGGACGAAGCGCAGCTTCTGGCGGAAGCGCGGGACCAGGTGCAGGCGCGAGGCGATGTGGTCGCGGAACTCTTCGTGGCTGGGGGCGGGCCCCTCGAAGATGCTGGTCGAGGCGACGTGCATGTGCGCCCCGGCCCGCTCCATATGGAGGAAGGACGAATCGAGACCAGTCAGGCGATCGGCGCTCACCCGAGAAATCTTCGCACACGGTTGACGAGGTCCTGCGCAGCGCGGCTGAGCGGATCAGGCGCTGAGGCCGAGCTGGAGCTGATCCTGCCCCTCCTCCACTGCGGTCGAGTCCTCATCGGCGGTCCCGAAGGCGGCGAGGCGAACTCCAAGGAGGCGTACGGGGCGCTGCGGGTCATAGGCGCGCAGCAGGTCGAGAGCGACCGGCCCGACGATGGCCGGGTCGTTGGTCGGCGCCTCGACCGTGTGCGAACGGGTGACGTTGGTCCAGTCGTCGAGGCGGATCTTGATCCCGATCGTGCGCCCCTGCAGCTCTCGCTTGCGCAGGCGCCGGCAGAGCTCCTCGGAGAGCTGTGCAAGATGGGTCTCGAGCTCAGCCCGCTCGCGCACGTCGACGTCGAAGGTCGTCTCGGCCGATTGCGACTTGGTCTCGCGGACGACGGTGATCGGGGTGTCGTCCTCGAAGCAGGCGCGGCTGTGTAGCCAGCGCCCCTGCCGTGGCCCGAAGGCCTGCTCCAGCGCGGCGGGGTCCTGGTCGCGCAGGTCGGCAAGGGTGCGGATTCCCATCGCCTCCAGCTTGGCGACGGACTTCGGCCCGATCCCCGGGATCAAGCCGGGGGAGTCGCCCGAGAATCGCTGCAGCGCTTCCTCGCGCGCGAGCACCACGAGCCCCGCGGGCTTGCCGAGCTCGCTGGTGATCTTCGCCAGCATGCGGCTCTCGGAAATCCCAACCGAGCAGGTCAGCCCCGTCTCCTCCTGGATCTCGCTCGCGATCCGTCGCATCGTCGCCTTCGGCGAGAACAGCCCGGTGAGGTCGATGTAAGCCTCGTCGAGGCCAACTACCTCGACCGTCTCCGCATTGCGCCGAAGCACCGCCATCACCTGCCCCGAGGCCTCGCGGTAGGCGGTGAAGTCCGGCTGGAGGTAGACCGCGTCGGGCAGTCGCCGCCGCGCCACCGCAGCCGGCATTGCGGAGTGGATGCCCGCCAGCTTGCGCGCCTCGTAGCTCGCTGTTGTCACCACCGCCCGCGGTCCTGAACCGCAGACGACCACCGGCTTCCCCCGCAGCTCCGGCCGCCGCCGCAGCTCGACCGACGCGTAGAACGCGTCCATGTCGAGATGCGCCACGGTCCTCGAAGCGGCCACATGCCGATGGTAGGAGGGCCGCGGGACGGCACCGCAAGCGGATTAGCGCCCCGCTGCGACGGGTAGCATCGCCGCATGGACGAGGTGACGCACGTTGCGATTGATGAGATTGATGCGCTGCAGGGATTCGATCGGGTAAGCCTCCGTCGCGCCGCGGCTGCGCTCGGGGTCAGCTCCTTTGGCATCGCGATCGAGGAGTTGGGGCCCGGCGCCGACGAATACCCCGAGCACGACCACTCCGAGGACGGCCTCGGCGGCGAGATGTTCGCCAAGCGCCCCCAGCAGCTCGGCCAGGAGGAGGTCTACATCGCCCTGCGCGGCTCGGGCACGCTGGAAGCCAACGGCGAGGCCTACCCGATCGACCCCGAGCACATCGTCCGCGTCGGGCCCTCGGTCAAGCGCAAGATCGTCGCCGGGCCAGACGGCCTGCGCCTGCTGGCGCTGGGCGCCAAGCCCGGCGAGGCCTATGAGTCTGGCGGCACGTTGTAGCTCGGGCTGCGCCCGTCTTAGACTCCCAGGCGATGGCGTCCCCCGAGGCAAAGAACCTGGAGGCGATCTCGAAGGCGATCGACCAGCACAACTCGAGCTGCCCGTTCCCGGCGGCCGAGGTGCGGATGAACCCGTTCGAGGTCGAGCGCCTGGGCTGGGATCACATCCGTGGCCTGCCGGTCGTGCCCGATGCGGAGATCGGCACCGGACGGTTCCGCATCGTCTGCTCGCGCGACATCGACGGCGAGGGCCTCGAGGAGACCGAGGCAATCGGCCAGGAGCTCGAGACGGTAGTACCGGTCGTCAACAACTGACGAGTCTGCAATTACCCCCTTTCAGGAGGGGCCATTGCAGACTCGCGCTAGACCGAGTTCCAGAAGTCGAGGCCCAGGCCGGAGAGCCAGCTCTGCGCATCGGAGTTGAGTTGGGTCAGCTCATTGGTCCAGATCAGCACGCCCATCGCGATCAGGATCAGGCCGCCGGTGGCGACAATCGCCTGGTAGTGGCGCTTGACCACGGTGAAGGCGGTGGTCATGCGTGAGAAGGCGATCGCGGTGAGCAGGAAGGGGATCGCGAGGCCGGCAGAGTAGACCAGCAGCAGGAAGGCGCCGTGGGCGGCTGAGCCGGAGAGCGAGGCGGCGGTGAGGATGGCGCCGAGGGTGGGGCCGATGCAGGGAGTCCAGGCGATCGCGAAGGCGGCGCCAGCGATGATCGGGCCGCCGCGGCCGGCGCGCTCGAGCAGGGCATCGACGTGCCACTCGCGATTGAGCCGGGTGACGAAGAGCGAGGCGACGAAGAGGACGCCCATGGCGATAATCAGCGCCGCGGCGATCTTGGTCAGCAGTTCTTCGTGGTCTTGGAAGGCCGAGCCGAGCGCCGTGGCTGTCAGGCCCTCGGCGACGAAGATCGCCGAGAAACTGGCGACGAAGAGCAGGCTGGGGCCGAGGATGCGGCGCCAGCCGGCGCTGTCGAGCTCTGCAGCGGAGACCCCACTGACCGCGGAGAGGTAGCCGGGGACGAGCGGCAGCACACACGGGGAGAGAAAGGAGACGACCCCGGCGGCGAGTGCGGCAAAAACCCCGACCCCCGCGGCCGGATCGCTACTAAGGACGGCGAAAAACACGCCCCCCAGGCTACCGCCGCCGCTGACTTCGCCCTTATTCGCGGTATGGCCTACTAACCACGAAGTCAGCGGGGGAGTTTGCGTTGGCGCCGCGGAGATGGGGAGACTGCGCGCGTGGAACTGTTCAATGCCAGTGGGGCGGCGCGGCGGCTCGAGACCTCGCCCCTGTTCGCGATCGGGCCGAGCGAGCCGGGCCCGGCGCTGCGTCGCGGGGCGCTGGTCGCGATCCCGGTCGGCGTAGCTCTGTTGCTGGAGCTCGGCCTGGGCAGTGCCACCAAGGGCGCGATCGGCACCGGCGCCCTGCTCGCTGGTTTCCCGGGTCTCGATGCTCCCGCCTGGACCAGGGCCGGCTGGCAGGCGGCGACGGCGCCGCTGATCGGGCTGGCGGCGGCGCTGGGCGTCCTCACCGGCTCCAACGCCTTCCTCGCGATCGCGGCGATGGCCCTGGTCGGCGCCGCCGCCGGCTATTGCTTTTCCGTGTCGCTGCGCTTCTCGATCGCGGGCCTCTCGGTGGCGCTCTCGCTGCTGATCTCCCAGGACCTGCCGCTCGACGTGGCCGACACGCTTCCGGCGTTGCTGCTGGCCACGGCGGGCGGCCTGCTCCAGGCAGCCTTTTCGCTCTGTGTCTGGGCCGCCGGCGATCGCACGGAGGACGGCGAAGCCAACGCTTGGAGCTGGCAAGGGGCTCGGAGTGCCCTCGGCGCCAATCTGAGCCCGGGCTCGATCAGCTTCCGCCACGCCTTGCGCTTCGGCACCGCCCTCGCCAGCGGCGTCGCCGTCTACTGGCTGCTCGGCATGCACGACCACGGCTTCTGGATCCCGCTGACCATCCTCTTCGTCCTGCGGCCCGAGCGGGAGGAGACCTTTCACCGTCTCGTCCTGCGGGCGGTTGGAACGATCGTGGGCTTGGTGATCGCGACGGCTCTTGCCGAGTGGCTGGGCGGGGACGGGGTCGCAGTTGCGGTGACACTTGCGATTGCGACTGCCTTCGCCTACGGCCTGTTGACCGTCCAGTACGCGCTCTTCACCGCGGCGATCACGACCTACGCGGTTCTCCTCGCCGATTCGATCGGCGAGGAAGCGCTACATGCGGCGGGGCAGAGGGCACTCGCTACGGCGATCGGCATCGCGATCGCCGGCGCCGCCTTCCTGATCTGGTCCAACCCGGCGGACCCTCGAGCCCGCCGGGCCGAACCGATCAGCAGCGCCTAGGACAGCGTCAGCGCCTGCCCTTTGTGAGAGCCGGTTGCTTCCGTCGAGAAGGTGCCGTTCCATTTGACCGGCGTTGAGCCGAACGTGGTCAGCTGGGTTCCCGTCGCTTCGGAGTTCGCCGGGCTGAACGTGAAGGTCGAGCTGGGATTGTCGAAGAGCCCGCCAGCCGAGCCTTTGTAGAGGAGCGAGCTGACCGCGCATTCTTCGTTTCCGTAGAAGACTTTCATCGCGATCCCACTGACGACGACGTAATTGCCTTTGCCGACCGTTTTGCCGACCACGGGCCACGGCAGGTTTTCGGCTTTGGTCGACGAGACCGTGCAGACGCCGTCGGTCACGCAGTTGGTCAGCGTCGCGCTCGTGACTTTTCCTTCGGCGGTTCCCCCAACGCTGTTGGAGATCGTCATCGAGTAGGAGATATCGCAGGTGGTGGTGAGGCCGGTCAACGCCAGGGTGCTCGCCGTCGCTTTGCCGACGACCGTTTCCGAGCCGGTCAGCGTCGTGCCGTTGAACGCCCAAGCGGGGCTGGCGCTGGCGGCGCTGGCAAGAGCGACGCTGGCCAGCAGGGCGGCGGTCAAGCTGCCCAGGAAGGTCCTAAGTACGCGGTGGTGCTTCTTCATAGGTCGTGACTCCCTTGATCTTGTGGTTAAAGCCAGCGGGCAGAGTCGACCTTTGATCAGGATAAGTCAAATAATTTTTAGAAATCTGCGGATAATCTGGACAAAGGATCGATGACGGAATCCTCGCCCTCGCGGCCCAGTCGGTAGATTTCTTGGCCAGCCAGCCAATCCGCGCCAACGCGGAAGACCACAGGAGCAGACTTTGAGCAACCGCACGTTCGTGATCGGGGTCGGGATGACCAAGTTCGAGAAGCCCGGCACCAAGGAGGGCGACTACCCGGATTGGGCCAAGGAGGCGGGGGAGAAGGCCCTGGCCGACGCCGGTATTCCCTACACGGACGTCGAGCAGGCCTACGCCGGCTATTGCTACGGTGATTCCACCTACGGCCAGCGGGCGCTCTATCAGCTCGGCCTCACCGGGATCCCGGTCGTCAACGTCAACAACAACTGCTCGACCGGTTCCTCGGCGCTGTTCCTGGCCCGCCAGGCGGTCAAAGGCGGTCTCGTCGACTGCGCCCTGGCCCTCGGCTTCGAGAAGATGGAGCCCGGCTCGCTTGGCGTTAAGTACACCGACCGCACCAACGCGCTCGACAAGCACGCGATGCGGATGTTCGAGATCCGCGACCCCGAGCAGTCGCCGCCGGCTCCACAGATGTTCGGCAACGCTGGCCGTGATCACATGCAGAAGTACGGCTCCAAACCCGACCACTACGCCTGGATCGGCTGGAAGAACCACAAGCACTCGGTCAACAACCCCTACGCCCAGTTCCAGGACGAGTACTCGCTCGAGGACATCAAGGGCGCGCGGATGATCCACGACCCGCTGACCAAGCTGCAGTGCTCGCCCACCTCCGACGGCTCGGCTTGCGCGATCGTCGCCTCGGAGCGCTATGTCGACGAGCACGGCCTCTGGGATCAGGCGATCGAGATCGCCGGTCAGTCGATGGTCACCGACCTCAGCTCCACCTTCGCCGAGGACACCGACTGCATGAAGATCGTCGGCTCGGACATGTCGAAGCAGGCTGCGAACGAGGCCTACGCTGAGGCTGGCGTCGAGGCGGCGGAAATCGACGTCTGCGAGCTGCACGACTGCTTCAGCGCCAACGAGCTGATCACCTACGAAGCGCTCGGCTTTGCGGCCGAGGGCGAGGCGCACAAGCTGGTCGAGGAGGAGGCCACCACCTACGGCGGCAAGGTCGTCGTCAACCCGTCGGGTGGGCTGATCTCTAAGGGTCACCCGCTTGGCGCAACCGGCCTGGCGCAGTGCTCGGAACTGACCTGGCAACTGCGCGGCACGGCCGACAAGCGCCAGGTCGATGGCGCCAAGGTGGCTCTGCAGCACAACATTGGCCTCGGCGGCGCCGCCGTGGTCACCGTCTACAAACCGGCTGCCTGAGGCAGCCGAAAGAGGAGGGCACGATGGCGAAGCAGCGGCAGAACCTCGGTGGCAAGGTCGTGGCGATCACCGGGGGTGCCCGGGGAATCGGCAAGGCCACCGCGACGGCGCTGGTGCGCAAAGGCTGCCGCGTCGCCATCGGCGACCTCGACCTGGCCCTGGCCGAGGAAACGGCTGCGGGCCTCGGCGGCGGCACGATTGCGCTGCCACTCGACGTAACCGACCGCAGCTCCTTCGCCGCCTTCCTCGATGCGGCCGAGCGCGAGCTCGGCCCGCTCGACGTGGTGGTCAACAACGCCGGGATCATGCCGGTGACGCCCTTCGTCGAGGAGTCCGACGACTCGATCAAGCGCCAGCTCGACATCAACATCTACGGCGTCATCGTCGGCATGCAGCTGGCGATCGAGCGCTTCCACGCACGCGGCGGCGGCCACATCGTCAACCTCGCCTCACAAGCGGGCAAGGGCGGCTTCCCCGGCATCGCCACCTACTCGGGCACGAAGCACGCCGTGGTCGGGATTAGCGAGGCGGCTCGCGCTGAGCTGCGCGGCAGCGGCATTGAGATCGCCTGCGTGATGCCGACCGTGGTCAACACTGAGCTAACCGCCGGCGTCGGCCAGCGGCTGATCAAACCGGTCGAGGCCTCCGATGTTGCCAACGAGATCGTCGACGCCCTGGAAGTCCCGCGCTTCGACGTCTGGGTACCGCGCGAGAACGGCGTTTTCTTCAAGATCGTTGCCAACCTGCCCCGCGGCATGCGCGAGGGCCTCGGCCGCCTGATGAAAGTCGACAAGCTGATGACCGAAGTCGATCACGGGGCTCGCCATGCCTATGAGGAGCGCGCCGCGGCAAGTGAGCCCGGCCTGGACGCTGACGCCGCGCCTGCTCCCGTTCAGCGCGACGCCGCCTAGCCGTAGTTCCTAACAACTGCCCGAATAGCCGCAGGCTCCTGGTCAAGCGGGTTGAAAAGGAGAACTGGTCGCTGATGCGCTCGCAAGTGGCTTGGCCGCTGGCGCTCCGAGGGAGAGGCAGGCCTGATCGATCGCTCCTGGGAGCTACAGCTAGCAGCGCTCGGAGCTCACCTGCTCAACGAACCCAGAACCCGGGGGTGGGCGAGCTGAGCTGCCTTTTGCCTTCGGCGACGAAGGTCGTGCCGCAGAATGGGCTGCCTGACTGCCTGACGTAGGTGACTTTGATCGATTCGGTTGGCGGTTTGCCACCCGTGAAGGTGCGCACGTAGGGAAATTCTTCCAGGGCGAGGTATTCCCAGGTACAGGACAATCCGGTGCAGGCCATTTCTATTTCTTTTGCCCCGGCGAAGGTTTCGACCAGGCCATCGCCTGGAGTTTTGGTGCTGGCGAAGAATTTGATCGGCGCCGCGATGCTCTTCGTTTTGAAGGTCTGGCATGGGCCGGCGGTGGGGGAGGTGCAGTTTTTGAATTCTTCGCTGATGATTTCGCCGAGAAAGGGAGACCCAGGTGCGCTCGGTTTGGCGAGCGCGGTCAGTTCGGCGCTCATCGTCGAGGCGGTGCAGTCGACCGAGTGGAGTTTCCCGGCGAAGTGGAATTTGCCTTCCGTCAGCGAGCTTTCGAATTTGGTCCCCACCGGATACGTGTTCCCTGCTGCGCAGGGCGTTTCGTTTATTTTGCAGAGCGCGTCGGCCGACGAGGGCGCGGCGGTGAGGGCGAGCAGGGCAAGGATGGCGATGAGAAGGAGGGCGAGCTTCTCGACTGGCTTCATCTGCGTCTCCGGGTTCGGCAGCGGGTTGACGGACCAGACAGTCTAGAAAGTTTGTCTAATCGCCGCTTGCCGCTAGACGTTACGTTCCACTTATGGGCCGACTCTACGACGCAACCTGGGGGAGGGGATTCTCAGCCCTCTACGACCGGGGGCTGAAGGCGACCGAGGAGGCCGGCCTGCGCGAGATGCGGTGTCAGGTGCTGGCTGGGGCGAGCGGCCCCACGATCGACATCGGCGCCGGCACGGGGGTCAACATCGAGCTCTTCCCGCCGCCGGTCACCGAGCTGGTGCTGGCCGAGCCCGACCCGCATATGGCCGCCAAGTTGCGGCCGAAGCTGCGCGCTTCGAATGTCGAGGCCGAGCTGATCGAGGCGCCAGCGGAACGGCTTCCATTCGAGCCAGCCAGCTTCGACACCGCCGTCTTCACCCTCGTGCTCTGCACGGTGCCGGACCCGGCGGCCGCTCTCGCCGAGGCGGCCAGGATCCTGCGTCCCGGCGGCAAGTTGCTTTTCGTCGAGCATGTCCGCGCCGAGGAACCGGGCCTGGCCCGCTGGCAGGACCGACTTGAGAAGCCCTGGCGCTTCCTCGCCGACGGTTGCCACTGCAACCGCGACACCGTGGGACTGATCGAAGACTCGCCGTTCGAGTTGGGTGCGGTCGAGCGCGGGCGACTGCCGAAGGCGCCGCCGATCGTCAGGCCGTTGGCCTGGGGCAGCGCGACGCGCGACGCTCGAGCAGGCGATTGACAGCTTCGGCTGCAGAGACGCCGAGAAATGCCCCGGCGAGCACGTCTGCGGGAAAATGGACTCCCGTGTGGACCCGCGAGTATCCGACCAGCGTCGCCGCCGCCCGCAGAGGAGCCGAGAGCCCCGGCAGGATCTGGGCGGCGCCGGTGGCGAAGGCGAAGGCCGAGGCCGTATGACCGGAGGGGAAGGAGCTGGAGCGGGGCATCGGGACGTGTCGTTGGCTGAGGGTCTCGAGTTCCTGGCGTTGCGGCCGGGCCCGCACCGTCAGCGGCTTGGCGACCAAGTTGGCGATAGCGGAGGCGGCGCCGAGGGAGAGCAGCCCGCGTGCAGCGGCCCGACGGCCATTCGGACCACCGACAAAGGACAGGCCGGCAGCGGTTGCGAACCAGAGCTTGCCGTGGTCGGCCGCACCCGTGAGCCTTCGCATAGCGGAGTCGAGGGCCGGTACGTCGGTCTGGGCGATCGCCGCGTAGACGGCCGCATCCACGGTCTTGGCGTCATCGACCCAGTCCGGCATCGGGCGATGATATGAGTCGTCGGACTGCAGCAGTCGCGGGCGGAGCGGCGGCGCTGGCGATCTCGGCCTAGGGCGCGGCTTGGCCGCTGCCGTCAGAGCCACCGAAACGATGTGCAAGCAGCGGCTGTAGGACGAGGCAGCCGGCGAGGATGACGAGCGAGACAACGACGAAGGAAAGCCCAAGGTCATCGAGCGAGTTGGCGTGGCCGGCGACTCGGTGCTCGGCGCCGAGCAGCGCCACCGCGATGGCAAGCAGGCCGGCGATGCCGGCGCCGATCGTGAAGCCAAGCCATTCTTCAAATTCCTCGCCTTGGCCCATGCGCGGGACGAGCCAGACGACCTCGACCACGTAGGCCGGCACGAAGATCGCGCCGATCGTCGCCAGGCTCCGCAACAGCTCCGGCGAGGCCGGCGGAATCGCGCCGAGGAAGAAAGCGCCGCCGATACTGGCAACGGCCACGGAGAAGAACGCCAGCAGGATGCCCTTGGTCACCGGCTCGAGGATGGGGAGCTGCGGCCTCATCGTCGCCAGTCTATGCAGGCCGCTCCTGGCCCGCCACGCCGATATAACGCACGATAATGGTGGTTATGTCTACTTACGGACAACTGCAACGCGCTGCGGCTCTATTTTGGCCGTAAAGCGTTGCACCGGGGTCTCAGCCGGCGCTTGAGATCGCCGATTCGAGGGTGTCCGAGGATCCCGGGGTTCCCAGGGTCTGCTTGCCGGTTGTACCGGGGCCTTCGACCGCGAACGACGGCGTGCCGGTGAAACCGAGGCGTTCGGCTTCGGCGGTGGTTGCTTCGACCTCGGCGAGGACGCGCTTGCTCTTGCGGTCGCTGTTCCACCTGGCAATGTTGGGCACGCCGGCGCCTTTGGCAATCGCGGTGAGGAACTTGTCGGTTGCGTAGCCGGAGTCCTCGGTGCCCTGATTGCGATAAAAGAGCTCGACGTAGTTCCAGCCGCGGCCCTGTTCGCCCGCGGCGATCGCGGCGGCGCCGGCCGGCGTCGATTGCGGGCCGATGATCGTGAAGTTGCGGAAGTCGATCTTGGCTTCTCCGCTGCGGACCTGATTTTCGATTACCTGCGGCAGGATTTCTTCCGAAAACCCTTTGCAGACCGGGCACTGCAGGTCGCCGAACTCGAACAGCGTCACCTTGGCGCTCGACTCGCCAAGCACCATTCCGCTCTGCGGGATCCCGCTCAGGTCCTGCTTCACCTCGGCGGTGTCGGCGATGCTGCTGGCATCGCCCCCGCTGCTCTGGCTCTGGCTGATGACGATCAACACGGCCACCGCCGCCAGGGCCAGGAACGCCATCGCGCTGGCGAGCTTGATCAGGCGTTGGCGGCGCTCCGCCGATCCCGCCTCCTGGTCTTCGCGAATGCGCTCTTCGCGACGGGCCTCCCTGTCCTTCTTGCCGCTCATCGAGCTTTGCCGACGTAAGCGAGCATGCGGATCGAGTTGGTTATGAAGAGCAAGGTCATCAGGACGGCGCTGGCGACGCACCACTGGCAGATCGCGTTGATCGTGAAGAGCTCTAGGTAGGTCAGGTAGAGGCTAAAGCCAAAGCCGATCAGGGCAAAGGCGAAGCCGGCCATGCGAGCTCCGTCACCGCGCAGCAGCGCGCAGGCCAGCAGGGAGACGTAGCCGACAATCCCAAAGGCCGCGACGTTGACGCCAAGCAGGTGCGAGTAGGCGCTTTCGGCCACCGTTTGGCAGCCGTGTCCTCCCGCCACACAGACCGGCGAGCCGCCGCCTGAGTCGGCAATCGCGATGTAGACGGCGACGCCGATGCCGAAGCTGGCAAGGAAGGTCGCAACGCCTCGCAGTGTCCCCTCCGCCGGTGCCCGCATGACCGGGAAGCTATTGGAAGCGACTATGGAAGGGCTAAATCTGCAGCGAAATTGGCGATCTCGTGCGAGAGCCGCCCACCTTGCCAGGCAAGCGGCGATTGGCCTTTGGCCTCGCTGACCAGTTGGGCTTGGGGCAGTCGCTCGGCGTAGGCGCTGGCGACCGCGTAGGGATGGCCGGGATCGGCGTCGTCGTGGCTGGCGACCACCAGAGTCGGCAGATCCAGGCCCTCCAGCTCTTGGAGAGTCTCGAAAGGCCGTGAGCGCGGGACTTCACGCAGCGCCGTCACCAGCGCATCGGGGTGTTTATGGCGCAGCATCCGCTCGCGGGTAAAGCGCAAGACCGAGTCGCGCCAGGCTGGGTTGATTCCCTGGACGCGGTCGATGTAGTCGACGAAACCATCGACGCCATTCGTCTCCAACGCCACCGAGAGGCCGTCCCAGTAGGCGAGCGTCGCCGCGCCGATCTCACCCTTGTAGGACGGGCCGATTACAACCAGGCCCGCGAGGCGCTCTGGATTGCGCAGCGCGTAGGCAACCGCGGTATGGGCGCCCATCGAGTGCCCGGCAAGGATCAGCGGCGCGTCGCCGCCCTCGGCGGCGATCACCGACTCCAGATCGCCGACCAGCTGCGGGTATCCATAACCCTCCCCCACCGGGGCGGGGTCGGACTCGCCATGTCCGCGGGCGTCGTAGGAAATGACGGTGTGCCCACCCCGCTCCAACCGGCGAGATCCGTGGACGACCGTGCGGCGGGTCGCCGTAATGCCGTGGCAAAGCACGATCGCCGGCCCCTTCCCCGCCGATTCGCCGCGGATCGCCAAGCCCTCGCCGGCGGTGAACTGCGCGGCAGCGGTGGGCATCAGCCCAGAGCGGAAACTGCCTGTTCCAGATCGTCGACCGTCTGGAAGGTGCTGCCGGTGCGCGAGACGTGGCGGTAGCGCACGATCCCCTCGCCGTCGATGACGAAGATCGCGCGCTGGATGTAGCGGCCGCCCGGCGTCTCCTTCAGCTCAGTGAAGCGGGCCAGCGGCCCGAGCCAGCCGGTCACCCCGTAGCTCTTGCTGACGGCGAGATCCTCGTCGGCCAGCAGCGGCAGGTTGAGTTCCTGCTCTTCGACCCAGCGCTCGTGCGAGTCGACCGACTGCGGCGAGATGCCGATTACTTCGGCGTCGAGCTGGTCGATCCGCTCGCTGTTGTCGCGATAAGAGCAGAACTGCTTCGTGCAGACCGTCGTCGCGTCGCCCGGATAAAAAGCGAGGACGACATTCTTGCCCCGCTGCTCGGAGAGCCTGAAGGTCTTCCCGTCGGTGCCGGGAAGCTCGAAATCGGGTGCCGCGTCTCCTACGTCGACCTTGGCCATGCGGCCAAGCCTAGAGGACCGCCTGGGTGGTTGATCGCGCGGAGGGGTGGGGTGATGGCGGGTGCGCCTCAAGCTTCAAAGGGCGTTCCTCGAAAGCGCATCCCCGCCCGAGGTCCGCCCGTCGGGAGCTGTCCGCCCACCACCGGTCGTGAACCGACCGGCCTAGCCCTTCTTGATCGTGATGCTTTCGATCAGCACCGTCTGCTTCGGCTTTTCGGCGGGTGTGCCGAGCTTGTCGATGCGGGCGACGATGTCGTAGCCGCTGTCAACCTTGCCGACCAGGGCGTATTCGGGTGGCAGACCGGCGTCTGGCGCAGTGACGACGTAGAACTGGCTGCCGGACGTGCCGGGCGGCTCGGCTGACGTCTTCGCCATCGCCACTATGCCTTTGGTGTACGAGAGGTTCGCCGGCGGTTTCTCCTCGATGCTGTAGCCGGGTCCGCCGACGCCTGTGCCAAGCGGGTCGCCGCCCTGGATCACGAAGCCGGGGGCGATGCGGTGGAAGGTCAGGTCGTCGTAGAAACCTTCTTCGGAGAGGTAGGCGAATGAGTTGGTGGTCTTCGGTGCCCGTGTCGTGTCGAGGGCGATATCGAAGGTGCCGCAGCTGGTGGCGACCACCGCGGTCAGCTTTTCGCCCTTCTGCACGGTCTGCTTGGGCGCCTTGAGGCTGACGTGCTTGGGCTTCGGCTGAGGCACCGTCTTGCACCCGCCCGAACTGGCGGTCGTGCTCGTCGAGCCGCTTTCGTCATTGCCACTGCTGCGTCCGATCAGGATCGCGGCAACGACGCCGACCGCGATTAGCGCAAAGACGGCGAGGATGATCAAGCGACGGTCTACCCCCTGCTGCATCGGCGCAGAGCCTAGAGGATCGGTCCCCGGCTGCGGGAATTGCGATCATCGGCAGCGTGCGCGCTCCCCCGTTGACGCCGCTGGCCGCCGCGCTATTGCACGTCCCGGCTCCCGAGCGTGCCCTGGTCGTCAACTGCGGCGACGGCGAAGCCGTGCTGCTGCTGGCGCGCGAGTTCCCAACGGCGAGAATTCGTGGCGTCGACCCCGCGGCGGAGCTGGTGCGCCAAGCCAGCGCCCGGGTTGGGCTCGACCCCGAGGGGCGGGTGGCTTTCAAGCTCGGAAAGCCGAGCGGGTTGCCCTATCCCGATGCCTTTTTCGATCTCGTCGCCCAGATCGATGGGCACCCGCACCCGGCCGAGCTCACTCGCGTTTTGAAGCCGGGAGGCAGCTTGGTGCTCGCCGGCTCGCCGCCCACAGGGCTGTTCCCGGATGCCAGAGAGAGGCTGCTGCGCAGACGCCTGGCCCGCAGCGGGATCACCCCGGTCCTCGCCGACAGTGCCGGCGGCGGCAACTTCTTCGTCGGCCGCCTTGGCGACGCCGGCTGATCGGGCTTTGACATTTAGGCTCTCGCTCGCATGGGAATCGAGGGGATGCCGCTGACGCTGCTGGTCAATCCAGCCTCCGCGCACGGGCGCACGCTGAAGCTACTGCCGCGGGTCGAGCAGGAGCTCGATGCGCTGCGGATTCCGTTCCGGGTCGAGCGCACCCGCGGGCTCGAGGACGGCGTCACGCGAGCTTTGCGCGCGGTCGAAGCGGACGAGGTGCCGGTAGTGATCAGCGGCGACGGCTTGGTCGGCGCCGTCGGCGGAGCGATGGCAGGGACCGACACCCCGCTTGGAATCATTCCCGGCGGGCGCGGCAACGATCTCGCGCGGGTGCTTGGCATCCCCGACGATCCGGCTGACGCGGTTGCCGTGCTCGCCGCCGGGGAGACACGCCGGATCGACGTCGGCGAGGCCAATGGCAAGCGCTTTCTCGGCATCGTCAGCATCGGCTTCGACTCGGAAGCGAACCGCCTCGCCAACGAGACGAGCTTCCTGCGCGGCAACCTGGTCTACGCCTACGCGGCGCTGCGTACGCTGCTCTCCTGGAAACCGGGTCGCTTCACCGTGCGGGTCGACGATGAACGGGTCCGCTTCAGCGGCTACTCGGTCTCGGTCGCCAACAGTCGTGCCTTCGGTGGGGGTATGTACATCGCCCCTGACGCCGAGCTCGACGACGGCGAGTTCGACATCGTCACCGTTGGCGAGGTCAGCAAGCTACGCTTCGTGGGTAACCTGCCGAAGGTGTTCAAGGGCACCCATGTCAAAGAGGACGAGGTCCGCGTTTTCCGCGCTCCTCACCTGGAACTGACCGCGAGCCGACCCTTTCCCGTCTACGCCGACGGCGAGCACCTCACCGACCTCCCCGCCTCGCTTCGCATCCTGCCCCGAGCGCTCAGCGTCCTCGTGCCGCCCGCCGCCGGGGCCTGAGCGCCTTGGCATCCCGCCGCGACCGCCGGCAGCGATCGAACGGAGCGCTGTTCGGAGCCAAGCTCGCCGCTGCCCGCGCGGTCGGAATCGCCAGCCGCGCCAGCGGTCGCGGCGGCGGCACGACGCTGCCCGGTCGCCTTCTCCTGCGCCTGCAACCCGATGCCCTCCACCGCCTCGGCGCCAAGCTGAGCCGGGGAACGACGGTCGTCAGCGCCACCAACGGCAAGACGACGACGGCGGGGATGATCGCGGCGGCGCTGGAGGCAGATGGGCGCCACGCCGTCCACAACCGGGCGGGGTCGAACATGACCTGGGGCGTCGCCACCGCGCTGCTCGAGCAGCGGGGAGACGAGGGTCTCTTCGAGGTCGACGAGGCCTGGCTCCCCCGGGTCTCAGAGCAGCTTGACCCGGGCGTGATGGTGCTCGGCAACCTCTTCCGCGATCAGCTCGACCGCTACGGCGAGATGGAGACCCTGGCCGAAGAGTGGGCAAAGACCGTCGCCGAGAGGGCCGGGCGCACCCGTTTCGTCCTCAATGCCGATGACCCGGCGATCGCAGATCTCGGTCGCGCCGCCGACGGGGGTCAGCGCGATGGGGTCACCTACTTCGGCATCGAGGACAACTCGCAGGCGCTGCCCGAGCTGCAGCACGCCTTTGACGCCAAGCATTGCCGTCGCTGCGATCACCCATACGTTTACGAGCGGGCCTTCGTCGGCCACCTCGGCCACTACTCCTGCTCCAACTGCGGCGCCCAACGTCCTGAGCCAGCGGTGGCCGCGACGGCGATTGAGCTGCGCGGCATGGAGGGCTCACGCGTGACCTTGCGCACCCCCGCCGGTGAGATGCAGATAGAGCTGCCGCTGCCGGGTCTCTACAACATCTACAACGCTCTCGCCGCGGTTACGGCTGCGTTGGAGCTGGGAATTTCACCGCAGCGGATAGCCTCCGCCCTGGCCGGCATGCGAGCCGCCTTTGGCCGGGTGGAGACGATCAAGGTCGCCGGCACGCCGCTATCGATCCTGCTGATCAAGAACCCTGCCGGCGCAAACGAGGTGCTGCGCACGTTGCGCCTCGAGGCCGCTGGCGAGGGTCTTGATCTCTGGATCGCCCTCAATGACCGGATCGCCGATGGGCGCGACGTCTCTTGGATCTGGGATGCCGATTTCGAGCTGCTCGAGGGCGCTGTGCGCCGCGTGGTCTGCAGTGGCACCCGCGCTGCGGAGATGGCGGTGCGGCTGAAGTACGCCGGCTGGCCGACCGAGGCGATCGAGGTCGATGCGGGGATCGAGAGCTCGCTCGATCGGGCGCTCGGTGCCTCACCCGGCCGGCTCTTCGCCCTTCCCACCTACACCGCGCTGCTCGAGCTGCGCAAGCTGCTCGCCGATCGCGGGCTCGCCAAGGAGTTCTGGCGTTGAGCGGGCTGATCTGGCACGAAGTCGAGTGCGGCGCCTATCGTGCCGACCTGCCCGTCTGGGAGCAGCTCGCGGCCGAGAACAAAGGCCCGATCATGGAGCTGGGCTGCGGCGCTGGTCGCGTCGTCGTCCACCTTGCGGAGGCGACCGGAGAGCTCGTCGTCGGCGTCGACCGCGACGAAGACCTGGTTGAGGCGGTCTGGAACAGGGCGGAAGGAATGGGACATTCGGGCGAGGCCGAGATCGGCGACGTGCGCGGTTTCGAGCTGCATTTCGAGTTCCAGCTGGTGCTAGCCCCGATGCAGCTGATTCAGCTACTGGAGGAAAGGACCGACCGGATCTGCTGCCTGTCCTGCGTCGCCGACCATCTCCTGCCCGGCGGTCGCGCGGCCTTCGCGATCATCGAGGAGGTCCCCGTCGTGCCGGCGGAGGGCGCCGCGCCGCAGCTGCCCGACGTGCGCGAGGTCGATGGCTGGGTTTACTCGAGTCTCCCCCTGGAGCCCGAGGTCCGCGCCGATTCCGTTCTCCTGCGCCGGCTGCGCCAGACGGTTGCCCCTGACGGCCAGCTAAGCGAGGAGCTGAACGAAATCGAGCTGCAGCTGCTCTCGGCCGAGACGCTCGAGGCGGAGGCCGTGGAGATGGGCCTGCGCCCGATCGGCCGGCGCGAGATCCTCCCCACCGAGGCCCACGTCGGCTCGACCGTCGTCCTCTTCGAGAGGGAGGTTTGATGGAGCTCCGCGTGCTCGCTCTGTACCCCGAGCAGATGAACATTTACGCCGACCGCGGCAACATCGTCTTCCTGCAGCGCCGTTGTGAGTGGCGGGGAATCGGCTTCGACTACGCCGCCGCCGGCCCCGGGGAGCGCTTTGATCCCGCCGCCCACGACCTCGTCTATCTGGGCGGCGGCCAGGACCGCGACCAGCGCGCCGTCGCCGCCGACATGGTCGAGAGCAAGCGCGAGGCGCTCGCCGCGGGGGCTGGCGACGGGGCTGTCGTGCTCGCCGTCTGCGGCGGCTACCAGTTGCTCGGGCAGAGCTACCAGCTGGACGAGGAGCGACTACCAGGGCTCGGGCTGGTCGACCTGGAGACCGTGCGCAAGCCAGGACCGCGCCTGATCGGCAACGTCGCGATCGAGGTCGACCTGGGAGATGGGCCGCAGACGCTCGCCGGCTTCGAGAACCACGGGGGTCGGACCTATCTCGGTGCCGCCGCCGAGCCGCTCGGTCGCGTGCTCAAGGGGTTCGGCAACAACGGCGAGGACGGCTTCGAGGGCGTGCACCGGGACAACCTGATCGGCACCTACCTGCACGGGCCGCTGCTGCCGAAGAACGCCTGGTTGGCCGATCACCTGATCGCCCTCGCCCTCGAGCGTCGTTACGGCACGCGCCCTGAGCTTGACCCCCTCGAGGACGCCCTCGAGCGCGCCGCCCACGAATCGGCCCGCCAGGCGGCTCTCGGCTAGCGGTGAGTCTTCAGCGCCCGCTGGAGCCGAAGCCGCCGTCGCCGCGAACCGACTCCGCCAGCGTCTCGGCCTCGACCGGCTCGGCAAGCGCGATCGGCGCGATCACGAGCTGGGCGATCCGATCTCCCGGCTCGACTCGAAAGATCTCCGCTGGATCGGTGTTCAACAGCAGCACCCGCAGCTCACCGCGGTAGCCGGCGTCGATCAGGCCCGGGCTGTTGACCAGCGCGATCCCATGCCGCTTCGCCAGCCCGGAACGAGGCAGCACCAGCCCGGCATGTCCCTCGGGGATCTCGACCGCGACCCCGGTGCCGACGCTCCAGCGCTCGCCGGGCCCAAGATGAGCGGCCTCGCAGGCGTACAGGTCGAGGCCGGCATCGCCGGGATGCGCCCGCGTCGGCAGCGTCGCCCCATCCTGCAGTCTCGTCACCGGCAGCTCCACCGCCGGAACCCTAGACGACTGCGAGATCGGCGAAGCGGTGCAGCTCGGCGACTGGAACCTTGGCGAGGACGAGGACGCCGTCGTCACGCTCGGTGCGGTCGAGATCGCCGGCGATCTCATGCAACTCGTGCAGGCGGGCGCCCTGTGAGTAGGGGATCAGCAGCTCGACCTCGGCCAGGGTGTCCTCGAAGGCATTCTCAATCCCTTCCCGCAGCTCGTCCAGGCCTTCCCCGGCAAGCGCGGAGACGAGCACCGCGTCGGGATGGCGCAGCAGCACTTCGGCGCGTTCCTCGGCATCGAGCAGGTCGGCCTTGTTGAGGACGAGCAGGCGCGGCCCCTCTCCGGCGTCGATCTCTTCCAGGACCTCGTCGACCGCCTGCATGTCGGCCAACTGCCGCTCCTCGCTAGCGGCGGCGTCGACAACGTGGAGAATCAGGTCGGCAAGCACGGTCTCCTCGAGGGTCGCCTTGAAGGCCTCGACCAACTGGTGCGGCAGCTTCTCGATGAAGCCGACGGTGTCGGTGAGCAGGTAGTCGCGCCCGGAGAGCTCGAGGCTGCGCGTGGTCGGGTCGAGGGTGTGGAAGAGCCTGTCCCCCACGCCGGCCTCGGCGCCGGTCAGCGCATTGAGAAGCGTCGACTTTCCCGCGTTGGTGTAACCGGCGAGAGCGACGCGGGGCAGCGAGGAGCGGTCGCGCTGAGCTCGCATCACGCCGCGATTGCGCTCGAGGCGCTCGAGGCGACGGCGCAGGGCCGCGATCCGGTCACGGGCGAGGCGGCGGTCGGTCTCGATCTGACTCTCCCCTGGGCCCCTGGTGCCGATCCCGCCGCCGAGCCTCTCGAGGTGGGTCCACAGCCCTCGCATGCGGGCGAGGTTGTACTCGAGCTGGGCCAGCTCGACCTGCAGCTTGCCCTCGGCTGAGTGGGCGTGGTCGGCGAAGATGTCGAGGATCACCACGGTGCGATCGATCACCGGAACGCCGAGCGCCGCCTCCAGGTTGCGCTCCTGGCGCGGGGCCAGCTCGTCGTTGCAGGCGACCAGGTTGGCGTCGCAGGCCGAGATCTGGGCTTTCAGCTCGTCCAGCCTGCCACGGCCGAAGTAGCGATCGGGATCGGGTTTCTCGCGCTGCTGCACGGCTTCACCGGCCGTCGCCACCCCGGCCGTGCGCAGCAGCTCCTTCAGCTCGGCGAGCGGGTCGCCGTCCTCGCGCCCGGTAGTCACGCCGATCGCCATCGCCCGCTGGCGGGCGCGCGGATTGGAGACGCCGGCGCCGTTTGCGCTGTAGCGCGTCTCCCCCTTGCGTCCGTTTCTCGACCTCTGCACCTCGTTTGATTGTAGGTGGATCTCCAGTCCGGCTAGGCTTACGCGCCGTGAAGGTCTTTGTGACGGGAGGAACGGGCTTCATCGGCGGCGAGGTCGTGCGCCAGCTGCGTGCACGCGGTGACGAGGTCGCCTGCCTGGTCCGCAGCCCGGAGAAAGCCGGCAAGCTGGCCGAGCTCGGTTGTGAGCTGGTCAGCGGCGACCTCAGCGATGCCGAGGCGCTGCGAGCCGGCATGCAGGGCTGCGATGGACTCGTCCACGCCGCGGCGATGTACGAGGTCGGCATTCCCGCCAAGCAGCACCCGGCGATGTACGAGGCCAACGTCAAGGGCAGCGAAGTCGTTCTGCAGGCAGCGCTCGAGGTCAAGGTGGCCAAGGTCGTCTACGTCTCCACCGTCGGCATCTTCGGCAACACCCACGGCAAAGTTGTCGATGAGAGCTACGAGCACCCCGGTAGGGAGTTCACCTCCTACTACGAGGAGACAAAGCTAGAGGGGCACCGGATCGCCAAGCGGATGATGGTCGAGGACGGGCTTCCCGGCGTAATTGTCCAACCGGGCGGTGTCTACGGACCTGGCGATACCTCCCAGATCGCCGACCTGCTCACGGAATTCTTCGCCGGCAGGCTTTTCCTGCTGCCCTTTCCCGACCTCGGCATCTGTCTCTCGCATGTGGAAGACATCGCTGCGGGCATCTTGCTTGGACTCGACAAGGGCAAGGTTGGTGAGACCTATGTGATCAGCGGGCCGGCGACAACGATGCGGGAGGCGATCGAGACCATCGCCGCCGCAAGCGGCCGCAGGGCGCCGAAGCGGGCAATGCCTACCGCCGTGCTGAAGGCGCTGACCCCGATCGGCCCGCTAGTCGGCAAGCTCGCCGGCCAACCCCCCAACCTGCGCGAGCTGATCTCCTCTGCCGACGGCGTCACCTTCTGGGCCAGCTACGAGAAGGCGGGTCGCGAGCTGGGATACGCGCCCCGCGCCATGGACGAGGGCATACGCCAGACGCTGGAAGCCGACGAGCGGTTCCCCGACCCGGTCGCGTAGTTAGGGGAGGGCTCGTCGGAGCAACAGCGGGGAGGCTCCGTCGAGCCCTCCCCTGACTCCCATAGGCTGCCGTGATGCGTGTAATCGACGTCATGCACCTGGGGCGCCCGCACGTGATCGGCTGCTGGGAGGTTGACGGGGCGCTTGTCGACCCTGGTCCGCAATCGTCGATGAAGACGCTGTTGGCGGCCCTCAACGGCGAGCGGCCGCGGGCGATCCTGCTCACCCACATCCACCTCGACCACGCGGCGGCCACCGGAGCGCTGGTGCGGCGCTGGCCCGATCTCCAGGTTTACGTCCATGAGCGCGGCGCTCCCCATCTGATCGACCCCTCGAAGCTGCTTGCCAGCGCCGAGCGCCTTTACGGCGATCGGATGGAGGAGCTCTGGGGTGAGATCGTGCCGGTCCCAGCGGCGAACGTGAAGCCGCTGGCCGGCGGCGAGGACGTGCTCGGCACGCGGGTTGCCTATACCCCTGGCCACGCCTCCCACCACGTCAGCTACTTCCACCAAGACAGCGGCACGGCCTTCGTCGGCGATGTCGCCGCGGTCCGTATCCCGGGCTCGAGCCTGATCGTCCCTCCCACCCCACCACCGGACATCGATATCGAGACCTGGCTGGACTCGATCGCGATCGTCGAGTCCTGGCGCCCCGAGAGCCTCGGCCTAACCCACTTCGGCCGGATCGACGACCCGATCGAGCACCTCGAGATCGTCCGCAAGCGCCTCCGCGAGGAGGCCGATCGGGCCCGCGAGCTGTCCGAGCAGGACTACGAGACCCACCATCGCAACCGCGTTGCGGAGAGCGCCGATCCCGAGACGGCCGAGGAGCTGATCCAGTGCGTCCCGCCCCAGTACCAGTGGCGCGGCCTGAATCGCTACTGGACCAAGCGGGAAGAACGCGCGGGGGCGAGCTAGGCGAGGTACTTGCGCATCCGCTCGACCGCCTCGCTGATGCGGTCGTCGGGGGTGGTGAGTGAGATGCGGAAGAAACCCTCACCGCTGGGCCCGTACATCGAGCCCGGTGAGACGACTACGGCGGCCTCTTCGAGCACCAGCTCGGAGAACGAGGTCGAGGTGTGGCCCTCGGGCACCGGGGCCCAGATGTAGATCGTGCCCTTTGGCGCGCTCACCTCGACGCCGATCTCCCGCAGGGCGCCAACGACTAGGTCGCGACGGCGGGTGTAGGTCTCGTTGATCCGCTGTAGCGGCCCGGCTGGACCCTGCAGCGCGGCGACCCCGGCCATTTGGACGGCCTCGAAAAGGCCTGAGTCGACGTTCGTCTTCAGTCGCCAGTACGCCCGTACGGCCTCGGCGTTGCCGAGGATGGCTGCGCAGCGCCAGCCGGTCATGTTGAAGCCCTTGGAGAGCGAGAAGACCTCGACCCCGACCTCCTTGGCGCCTGGCGTGGCGAGGAAGCTCGGCGCCACATAGCCGTCGTAGGTCGTCTCCGAGTAGGCGTTGTCGTGGACGACGAGGATCTCGTGCTCACGGGCGAAGGAGACGACCATCTCGAAGAAGCCCTCGGGTACGACAGCGCCGGTCGGGTTGTTGGGGAAATTGAGGAACATCAGCCGCGCCTTGGCCGCGACCTCGGCTGGGATCGCGCTGAGATCGGGAGCAAAGCCGAGCTCCGGCACGAGGGGCAGCAGCTCCGGCGTCGCTCCGGCGAGGATCGGGCCACCCGTGTAGACGGGATAACCCGGGTCGGAGGCGAGCGCGACCCCGCCCGGGTCGAGGAAGGCGAAGCAGAGGTTGTAGATGCACTCCTTGGCGCCGATCGCGGGGATGACCTCGCTTTCGGGGTCGATCTCGACGCCGAAGCGGCGGTCGTAGAAATCGGCGAAGGCCTGCCGGAACTCCTCGCGGCCGCGGTTGCTCGGGTACTTCTGGTTGCCGTTCTCGGCAACCGCCTCCTGCATCGCCGAAACGACGTGCGGATAGGTCGGTTCGTCGGGATCGCCGATGCCGAGGCTGATCACGTCGATGCCGGCTGCGCGCTTATCGGCGATGCGACGCTCAAGCTCCTGGAACATGTAAGGAGGCATCGCCTCCAGGCGCTTCGATGGTTCAGCGATTCCCATGGGCGCGGAAATCTAGCCGTCCAGGCCGGCAAGCGCGGCGAGCATCTCCTCGCTCATCTCGCCCGAGCAGATCGGCTCGGCCCAGCCGCTGAGGCGCACGTCGAGATCGGCTGAGATCTCGACCTCGAGCTCACCGCCGTCGAGCTCGACCGTGATCGGGCTTGGCGATCCGCACAGGAAGGCGGTTATGGCGGCCCCGCTCGCCCCTGTACCCGAAGAGAGGGTCTCCCCCACGCCGCGCTCGAAGATCCTTGCTCGCACACGGCTGCCCTCGATGCGCAGGAACGAGACGTTGGTGCGGTTGGGGAACAGCTCGCTCGCTTCGATTGCCGGGCCGATCTCGCCGAGGTCAAGGTCCTCGATCTCCTCGCCGACCTCGATCGCGCACTGCGGGTTGCCGATCGAGACGTGTTGGAAGGCCCACTCCCGCCCCGCCGAGCGCACCGTGCCGGCGCCGTCGGCGCCGCCCGAGGGGAAGTCCTTCGACCTGGTTGTAGCGCGCCCCATCTCAACCGAGCAGGTCCGCTCCGAGGTGATCGTCGGCGTGATCGGCCCGGCCGCCGTGAGGATTGAGAAGGTGTCCTCCCGCGTCCAACCGTGCCGGCGAAGGTAGAGGATCGCCTCGCGCGCCCCGTTGCCCGAGAGCTCCGCCTCCGAGCCATCCGGGTTGAAGATCCGCAGCTCGGCGACGAATCCCGGGTCATCGCTATGCGAAAGAAGTAGTACCCCGTCGGCGCCGATCCCGAAATGTGGATCGCAAAGACGTTGAGCCCGCGGCGGGGTCAGATCCCAGGGCAGTCCTTCACCCTCGACGATCAAGTAGTCGTTCCCCAGCGCCTGCCACTTCTCGAATTTCACCGCGGCAGCCTATTCGCCCAGTGCGGCGGCGATCTCAGCCGCGACGTTGGCGTCATCACGACCGTCGCGATCGATCCATTGCAGGTTCGGGATCTTGCGCATCCAAGTGAGCTGGCGACGAGCGTAGTTGCGCGAGCGCTTCTGCATCAACTCGACGTCCCCGCTGATGACTTCATCGAAGCCCAGTGCCTTGCGCGCGGTCCGCGACGGGTTGGCTTCCTCTGCGCGGACGACCTCATCCCGTGCTCCCGCGGCCACGATCGCCTCCGTCCGCGCATCGATCCGCTCGTAGAGCTTTTCCCGGTCCATATCAAGCCCGAAGACGGCGGTCGGGTGCCGAGTCTCAGACGACCAAAGCTCCGAATCCTCGGCTTCGGGCGGCGCCTTGACCAGCGAAAGCTCGGCCAAGGCGGCTCGCAGATAGAGGCCCGTCCCTCCCACGACGATCGGCCGCCGCCCAGCGTCCAGCGCGGCATCGATCTCGGCATGCGCCAGCGGCATGTAGTTGCCGACGTTGAAGGGTTCGGTGATTGGCACGAAGCCGACCAGTTTGTGCTCAAGCTTTTTCTGCTCGGCAGCTGTGGCCACGCCGGTGAGCACGGATAGGCCCTCGTAGACCTGGAGCGCGTCGCAGGAGATCGCCACCGGGTCCTCGCCGCCCTCCCGGAGCTTTTCGGCAAGGGCAATGGCCACGCCCGTCTTGCCGACGCCAGTCGGGCCAAATATGGCTACGACCGACACCCCTAGACCGCGCGGCTGAGCAGCCTCTCCGACCCGGTGAGCGTCTGCGAGGTGGCGCCTGTTACCTCCACACCGACGAACTCGCCAGGCGCCGCGGTGCCCTCAAAATTGACCGCCTTGTTGTGTCGCGAACGCCCGCGCAGCCGGGTGGCATCGGTTCGGCTCGTCCCTTCGACCAGGACCTCGATCTCTCGGCCGACGAATCGTTGGGCCCGTTCGCTGGCGCGCCGCTGGACCAGCTCGACTAGCCGCTCCATCCGCTCGACCTTGACCGGATGGGGCACCTGCTCGCCCATCTCAGCCGCCTCGGTTTCCCGGCGTGGCGAGAAGATAAATGTGAAAGCGCTGTCGTATCCGATCTCGTCGACCACTTCCAGGGTCTGCTCGAAGTCGGCCTCGGTCTCACCGGGAAAGCCGACGATGATGTCGGTGGTGATCGCGCAGTCGGGGACGTGCTCGCGGATCAGCGAAACCCGGTCCATGTAGCGCTGGCGGTCGTAGGTGCGGCGCATGCGTTTGAGTACGGCGCTGGAGCCCGATTGCAGCGGCAGGTGGATGTGCTCGCAGACGGCCGCCAACTCGGCGTGGGCGCGAATCACGTCCTCCTTCATGTCCTTCGGGTGCGGGCTGGTGTAGCGGACTCGCTCGATTCCCTCGATGGCGTCGATCCGCGCCAACAGGCCCGCGAAGCCGATCCGCGTCTCTTTGGGCAGGTCGCGCCCGTAGCTGTTGACGTTCTGCCCCAGCAGGGTGATCTCGCGCACGCCGTCGGCGGCCAGCGCCTCGGCCTCTGCGGTCAGCTCGCTCGGATCGCGGCTGACCTCGCGACCGCGCGTCGAGGGCACGATGCAGTAGGCGCAGTTGCAGTTGCAGCCCTGGGAGACCTGCAGCCAGCCCTGGAACTCGCGTACCCGTCGCGTTGGCAGGTGGCTGGAGAAGTCCTCGAACTCGAAATAGCCCTGAGCCGTGAGCGAGTCGGAGTTGAGGAACTCGGCCAGCTTGTGGATCTGGCCCGGCCCGAAGGCGACGTCGACGAAGGGAAAGCGCTGGAAGACCTCGTCCTTGACCGATTGCGCCCAGCAACCCCCTACTCCCACCACGCGCTCGGGGTCTTCCCTCTTTAGTCGCTTTGCCTCGCCGAGGCGGGCGATGAAGCGATTGTCAGCCGACTCGCGGATCGAGCAGGTGTTGAAGAGGATCAGGTCGGCCCCATCCGGCGTCGGCGCCTCCTCGTACCCCAGCGACTCCAGCATCCCCTGCATCCGCTCAGAGTCGTGCACGTTCATCTGGCAGCCGAACGTGGTGACGTGGTACCGCTTGACGCTTCCCGTCATATGGCGAGGTTAGCGCCGGGTTGCCCTACTTGACTACGAGAGTGCCTTCCATTCCGGCTTCGGCATGACCGGGCACGGTGCAGAGGTAGGTGTAGGTGCCAGAGGCGAGATCGGCGCTGACCGAGGTCTTGCCTTCGGCGAGCGTTTCGGAAACGGCGATTTCTTTGCCGTCCTGCTCGATCGCGACGTTGTGTTCGAGCGCCGACGGGTTGTCGAAGTCGATCGTCACTTTGCCCGGCTTGCTGCTCAGCTTCGTCGTGTCAAAGGCGAGCGCGCTCGGCGAGGCGGCGAGCTGAAGGGTGCCCCCCGGCCCCTTGGTGGCCGCTTCGGGCTTTGGCGCCGGCGCTTTTTCGCCTTCGCCTTCGGCCTCGACCGGAGAGGACTCCTCTTTGAGGATCTCCTTGTTTGCCGCTGAGAGCTCCGCCGCCTTGGCCTCTTCCTCGTCCTGAGCGTGAAGCACCGCGAAGCTCGTGGTGGCCCCGATCAGAAGCACGAACCAGAGAGCGACGACCGGCGCGGCTTTGCCTGGGAAGCTCTTCACGCGCAGTCCGACGAAGCTGATCAGCACCGCGGAAACCGCGAGCGCACCGCCGCAGACGTAAAAGAGGTCGCCGTTGCTCATGATCCGGGCGGAATCCTATCCACGGAGCGCAGGCGCCGTCAGGCAGCCTGCGCCTCTGCAACCGGCGGCGCCTCGGGCTCCGTCGCGGCCACCGCCCCCTCCGGGCCGATGCCGAGGGCGGCGCGAACCTTGTCCTCGATCTCGCTGGCAATCTCGGGGTTCTCGGCGAGGAACTGCTTGGCGTTGTTGCGCCCCTGGCCGAGCCGTGTCTCGCCATAGGAGAAGAAGGCCCCGCTCTTGCGAACGATGTCGTGCTCGATGCCGAAATCGAGCAGCTCGCCTTCGCGCGAGATTCCCTGGCCGTACTCGATCTCGAACTCGGCCTGACGGAAGGGAGCCGCGCACTTGTTCTTGACGACTTTGACCCGCACCCGGTTGCCGACCGCCTCGGTGCCGTCCTTGAGGGTCTCGATCCGGCGGATGTCGAGCCGCTGCGAGGCGTAGAACTTCAGCGCCCGCCCGCCCGGCTGGGTCTCCGGCGAGCCAAACTGGACGCCGACCTTTTCGCGAATCTGGTTGGTGAAGACGCAGACCGTGTTGGTGCGGTTGAGGTTGCCGGCCAGCTTGCGCATCGCCTGTGACATCAGGCGGGCCTGCAGGCCGACGGTCGTGTCACCGATCTGGCCGTCGAGCTCGGCCTTCGGCGTCAGTGCCGCGACCGAGTCGATCGCGACGACGTCGACCGCGGCGGAGGCGATCAGGCGATCGGCGATCTGCAGTGCCTGCTCGCCGTAGTCAGGCTGGGAGACCAATAGCTCGTCAGTGTCGACGCCGATCGCCCGCGCGTAGATCGGGTCCATCGCGTGCTCGGTGTCGATGAAGACGCAGACGCCGCCCTTGGCCTGGGCCTCGGCGATGATGTGGTAGATCAGCGTCGTCTTGCCTGAGGACTCCGGGCCGAAGATCTCGACGATTCTCCCCCGCGGCACGCCACCGATCCCGAGTGCCAGGTCGAGCGCGACGGCGCCGGTCGGGATCGCTTCGACCGGCAGCTTGCTGTCGGCGCCGAGGCGCATCAGGGAACCTGCCCCGAAGTCGCGCTCGATCTGGGTCACGGCGGCCTCGAGGGCCGCGTCCTTTGCCTTTGCCTCCTTCGCGGAGACGTCGTTCAACAAAGCCGCTTTCTTGTCTGCCATCTCTCTCACCTCACTGCCGCCCACCTTCGGACAGCTTGACTTGGGCCAGCGGCGTGTAGCGCGCACCCTGGGGATTAAGCTCGGAACGGTAGAGCGTCGCTCGGACGCCTAGAGCCGGTCTTAAGAGCTCCTGAGGCAGGTCTCCGGGCCTCCTCTCCAGCGTCCGCGGGTGCTTTGATCCTCCACCCTCTGACTTGACTCTCGCCACCGTGACATGGGGCCAGAAGGGGCGCTTCTCGGGCTTGTAGAGGCGCGCCGCGACGAGCTTCTCCTCCAGCTCGGCCTGCAGGACGATGGACCCCGGCGAATCGACTGGCAGCGCGAACAGCCGTGGCTGTCGCGACGAGGGCTTGGCGAGTGGATCGTGGAGCTGGATTGTCGGCGCCGGCGCCCCGAGGGCCTCGACGATCTCGGCCAGGCGGCCGATTTCGCGCTCGGGCAGGTATCCGAGGAAGGCGAGTGTCACGTGAAGCGACTGTGGCGAAACGATCCGCAGCGCCGGGTCGACCAGCTCTCGCCCCGCCCAGGCCGTGATTCCGGCCCGCAGCTGCTCGGGCAGGTCCAGGGCCACGAACAGGCGCGCCCGCGGGCTCTTCGGTCTCTCCTTTGCCATCCCGGTCCACGCTAAGGGGCCTGGACGCGCGGTACAACGCGAGGGTGTGACGAATGCGCGGCGGCTCTCCCTACAGAGGCGCTTCCTCGCCGCTGAGCAGGATGCGCAGCAGATGCATGCCGACCAGGGCGGAGCGTTCACGGATGTCAGCGCGGCCTCCCGGAATCACCGGGTCGCGGGCGATCGCGGTGCCGTCGGCGAGGCGGGCGTTGAAGCAGACGTAGCCGACCGGCTTCTCCTCGCTGCCGCCATCAGGGCCGGCGATGCCGGTTACCGAGACCGCCACGTCGGCGTCGAAGCGCTCCAGCGCCCCCAGGGCCATCGCCTCGGCCACCTGCGGGGAGACCGCTCCCTTGTCCTCGATCAGTCCGGGGTCGACGCCGAGCAGGCTCGTCTTGGCCTCGTTCGAGTAGGAGACCACGCCCCCGGTCATGTACGCGGAGGCGCCGGGCAGGTTGGTGATCCGAGCGGCCAGGAGACCGCCGCTGCAGGACTCCGCCAGGCCGAGGCGGTGGCCGGCGAGCAGGCCGGCCACCTGCGAGTCGATCGTCTCGCCGTCGAGGCTGAAGAGGTGTTTACGGTGACGCTCGGCCAGGCCGGCCTGCACCGCCTCGGCAGTGGCGAGCGCCTCGTCGCGGTAGCGCACGTCGATCTCGATCTCGCCGCGGCGCAGGCAGGTGGTGATCTCGACCTCCGGCAGCGCCACCCCCTCCGCTTCGATCTCGCGCAGGCTCTTGGCGATCTCCGACTCGGGGACGCCGAACATCCGCAGCGTGTAGTTGTGCAGCGGCGTCGCCCGCTGCAGCAGCTCGCGCACCGGCGCAGCCGCGAGGGCCGTCGGCCACATCGGCTGCAGCTCGCGCGGCGGGCCCGGAAGGACTACGACGACGTGACCATCCCCCGGCACGACGAGTCCGGGCGCGGTCCCGACCGGATCGAGCGCGATCGATCCCTCCGGCACCATCGCCTGCTTGCGGTTTGCCTCGCGCACCGCCTCCTCATCGAAGCTGAAGCGACGAGCGAAGCCGCGCAGGATCTCGGCGATCTTCTCCTCCACCTCCTCGTCCAGCACCAGCTCGCGGCCGGCGAAGCTGGCGACCACCTCCGCGGTCAGGTCATCAGCGGTGGGCCCCAAGCCACCGGATGTGACGATCAGGTTCATGCTCTCGGAAGCCATAAAGCGCAGCGCCGCCTCCAGATCATCTGGTCGGTCGCCGACGACAAGAATGTGGGCCACGTCCACCCCGAGTCCCGCCAACTGCTCGGAGACCCACGGCCCGTTGCGATCGGCTATCCGCCCGGTGAGCACCTCGGTGCCGGTCACGACTATCCCCGCTCGCACCTCGCTCATGTACAGGTGGGCCGTTCCGCTTCGCCGAGCTCGGTCAGGGCGCCGGCGGCATTTATCGAATACCCAACCGGGCTGGATGTCGTCGGAATTTCCGCTTCCTTGCCGTCGATCAGCATTGAGACTTCTCCGTTGCCAAAGGAAACCGTGAAGCTACCGGAGTGGAAGGGCCCCTCTTCTGCTCCCGCTTCGAGGATTTGGCCATCGACGAGGGGTTGCCCCTGTGCATCGAGCACGCAGACCCAGACTTCGGCGCTTGCCGCCAACTGCACGGCGACACCGGCGCGGGGGCTGGGCTGCTTCGGCTCCTCCTTCTTGCGTGTGCTTGTTGTAGTCCGGGCTCGAGACGTCCGTTCGACCCCGCTGCCGTTGCCACCTGGAATCACGGCGATTGCGATCACGGCGATGAGGACGACCGCGATCAGGGCGAGCAAGCCTGCGCCCGGCAGCGTGCGAGGAGTCGGTCTGGGAGCTGCCGTTCGTGCCGGCTCTGAGCCCTGGCCGCGCACGCCGGGGGCGCCTTCGACGCTCGCCCGGTAGTCATCGGCCAACCGCTCGCCGTCGAGCCCAAGGAAAGCGGCGTAGGTGCGGATGAAGCCGCGCGTATAGACCCCGCCCGGCAGCACATCCCATTCTTCGTTCTCGATTGCACGCAGGAAGCGGGCGCGGATCCTGGTTGCGGCTTCGACCTCGGAGAGGTCGATTTTGCGACGGTTACGGGCCGCGCGAAGGATCGACCCGACCTGGCTGTCCATGCAGCCATTGTCCTACCAACTCGGCCTGGCGCGCCAAAATTAGATGACGGTGTTTACTCGGCGACGGTGCTGGGAGCCTCGACCTCGGGCTCCTGAGGCGCGGCACCACCGCTGGTGAGGCGCGCCATGTCAGCTTGCGTAACCAGCACCTGGCGGGGTTTGGAGCCTTCGTAGCCGGAGATCACACCGCGCCGCTCAAGCATGTCGATCAAGCGCCCGGCGCGCGTGTAGCCAACTCGTAGGCGGCGCTGGATCATCGAGACCGAGGCGGTTTCCGTCTCGACCACGACACGAATCGCCTCGTCGAGCAGGTCGTCGCTGTCGGGGTCGTAGTCGCCCTCCGTTTCGACCCCCTGTCCCTCGTGGACCTCGAGCAACTCCTCCTCGAACTCGGGTTCGCCCTGCTTGGACCAGTGGTTGGTGACGCGGGCGATCTCCTCCTCGGTGACGTAAGCGCCCTGAATCCGCTGCAGCTTCGAGGTCCCGGCGCCGCGGAAGAGCATGTCACCCTGGCCGAGTAGCGCCTCCGCCCCACCCTGGTCGAGGATCACCCGCGAGTCGGTCTGCGAGGAGACGGCAAAGGCGATCCTGGCCGGGATGTTGACCTTGATCGTGCCGGTGATGATGTCGGTCGAGGGGCGCTGGGTGGCGAGAACCAGGTGAATGCCGGTCGCCCGCGACTTCTGCGCCAGGCGGATGATCGAGTCCTCGACCTCGGCCGGGGAGACCATCATCAGGTCCGCGAGCTCGTCGATCACGCAGAGGATGTGTGGGAGAGGTGCTTCCCCCGCTTTTGCCCGGGCTCGGTTGAGCTCGGCCAGGTTGCGACAGCGGGCCTGGCCCATGATCCCGTAGCGGCTCTCCATCTCGCCGATCAGATTGGCCAGCACGTTGGCTGCAAGGCGCGGCGAGGTGACCACCGGGGTCAGCAGATGGGGCACGTTCTCGTAGTGGTTGAGCTCGACCTGCTTGGGGTCGACCAGGACCAGGCGCACGTCGTTTGGCGAGGCCTGCATCAGGATCGAGGTGAGGATCGCGTTGACGCAGCCGGACTTGCCCGAGCCGGTGGTGCCGGCGACGAGGACGTGCGGCATCTTCGCCAGGTCGGTCCAGACTGGGTTGCCGTCGATCCCCTTGCCCAGCCAGGCGACCAACGGCGAGGTCTTCTCGGGACGGCCGGAGTAGATGTCGCCGAGGCGGACGATGCGGCGGCGCGTGTTCGGAACCTCGACTCCAACCGCCTGCTTGCCCGGGATCGGGGCGAGGATGCGGATGTCGGTCGAGGCAAGCGCGTAGGCGAGATCGTTTGCCAGCTCGGTCACCTTCTTGACCTTGGTGCCAGGCGCCAACCGCAGTTCGTAGCGGGAGACGTGGGGACCGCTGACGATGCCGACGATCTTTGCCTCGACGCCGAAGTGGCCGAGCGTCTCGACCAGCTTGCGGCCGACGATTTCGTGGTCGCGCGGATCGACGCCCTTGTCGCTTTTCCCGCGTTCGAGGACTTTGGCCGCGGGTGGGCGGTAGTCGACCTCGTCCGACATGGTGACGCCGCGCTTGTTGCCCTGCGGTGTCAGTGGGATCTGCTCGACCACCGGCTCCTCGGGGACGGCAGCGGCCTCTTCCTCGGACTCGATCGAGGCAAGCTCGTCGTCGAAGCTCTCCGTGATCGGCTCATCGACCGGCTCGTCTGGTTCCTCGAGGAGGGCCACGGTGGGCTCCATCTCCTCCTCGTCGGGGTAGGCGCTCATCACGTCTGTCGGCCCAGCCGTGGCAAAGGCTTCTGTCTTGGCCTCGCGCCGGGCATCGCGCGACTTGATCACCGTGTCGGCAACACCGCGGCTGCCAAGGAATAGCCCCCGCAGCCCGCGGCCGATCCCCTTGAAGAGAGTCGAGATCGAGGTCCCCGTGACCAGCAGGCCGCCGACGAGGAGCATCAAGACGGTGAAGATCCGAGCCCCAACCGTGCCAAATAGATAGACCAGCCCGGTTTCCAGGCCGTAGCCGACCTTGCCGCCATCCCAGCCGAAGAAGAGAACGAAGCTGAGATAGACGCCTGCAGCGATCAGCAGCAGCCCGAGCAGATCAAGGTGCCGCTGCTCCAGGGCCTGCGGCAGGTGAAGTCTTGACCCCCGGGCTTTGGGCTTGCTTTTGGCCTTTCGGCGCGCGGCGGTACCGCGCTTCTTACGCACGAACATAGGCCCCGCTTCGACGCCGAGCCTGGGAGACCTGCGCCCTAAATTCGAGCTAAAACCCGTGAGCGGCGGCGGTTTGCGCCACTAACATCGGTGGCGATGCTCACAAGCGACCCCCAAACCATCGGTGGCCGCGTGCTCGTGGTCGAGGACGACGTCGAGATCGCCGACGTCTTGCGGCGCTCTTTGCGCCAGGAGGGCTACGAGGTACGCACATCCGGCGATGGAGTCGAGGCGCTTGACGTTGCCACCGGGTTCGTCCCCGATCTGGTCGTCCTCGACCTCGGCCTCCCCCGCCTCGACGGAGTCGAGGTCTGCCGTCGTCTGCGCGCCGAGGGTGACGTGCCGATCCTGATGCTGACCGCGCGGGCAGAGACCGAGGATCGCGTCGACGGCCTCGACAGCGGCGCCGACGATTACCTGGTCAAGCCCTTCGAGCGGACCGAGCTGCTGGCGCGGATCAGGGCGCTGCTGCGTCGCCGGCCGCCGCGGGGCGCCGCCTCGCTCGCGGTTGGCGATCTGACCCTCAACCCGGATACCCGTGAGGTGCGGCGCGGCGAGCGCGAGCTGGAGCTGACCAACCGCGAGTTCGAGCTGCTCGAGTACCTGATGCGCAACGAGCGCCTCGTCGTCTCCCGCGAGCGGCTGCTCGACGACGTCTGGGGTTATGACCCGACTGCCGCCACCAACACGATCGACGTCTTCATCTCCAACCTGCGCCGCAAGCTCGAGGCCAGCGGCGAGGCACGGCTGTTGCACACCAAACGAGGTGCCGGCTACGTGCTGAAGGACTGAGGATGAGGCGGGTGCGCAAGCCGTTCGCCTGGTGGCCGGTGTGGTTGCGGCCGAACAATTGGCCTGTTCGCTGGCGTCTGGCAGCGGTCTCCGCCGGCCTGACGTTGGCGATCCTGCTCGTCTTTGGCGCCGTGATCGGGCAGGTCGCGACCAGCCGCATCCGTGACGACTTCAACCGCGAGGTGAGCAGCGCGGCGCAGACCCTGGCTGGCGAATTCCGCATCGTCTACACGCCGCTGGGCACGATCTCGGTCCAGCACGGGCCGCGGCTCGACGACTTCGTCCGTCCCGATGGCGCCTCGGCGCGGATCGTCGACGTCAACGGCAACCTGATCGAAGAAAGCACTGGCGCCACCAAACTCGGAAGGCCAAGCAGAGCGCTCACAGACTACCGCCAGATGAGGGTCGCAACGGCTGCTATCACCAGCGACAACGGCGTGATCACGGGCTATGTCCAGTACGGCCGCAGCCTCGCCCATGTCGATTCGACGGTCGACCGCCTCTGGCTCTTCATCGCCGCGGGCATCCTTGGCGGAACCTTGTTTGCCAGTTTGGCCGGGGTTGCCATTGCCGCCCGGGCGATGCGACCGATCTCGGCCCTGACCGCCACGGCGCGCCAGATCGCCACCACTGGCGACCCGTCGAGCCACATGCCAGATCCGAAAGTCGAAGATGAGGTCGGCGAGCTGGCCCGCACCCTCGAGCAGATGCTGCGCTCGCTCGATGCCGCCCGCGCCGAGCGCGAGGCAGCGATGAAGAAGCAGCGCGAGTTCGTCGCCGACGCTTCCCACGAGCTGCGCACGCCGCTGACCAGCGTGCTCGCCAATCTCGAGCTGCTGCAGGCCTCTCTGCTCGAGCCAGGCCAGGACGAAGACCGGTCGATGGTCGACTCCGCTCTGCGCTCCTCGCGTCGGATGAGCCGGCTGGTCGCCGACTTGCTGCTGCTCGCCCGTGCGGACGCCGGCCGCGTCGGCAAGCATCGGTCCTGCGATCTCGCCGAGGTCGCGGGTAACGCGGCGGCGGAGGTGGCGCCGGTCCTGGGTGACCGCCAGCTTGAGATCGACAATGAGATCCCTCTGCCCGTACAGGGCAATCCCGATGAGCTGCACAGGCTGGTTCTCAACCTGCTCGACAACGCCGGTCGCTACACACCACCCGGTGCCCGCATCGAGCTGCGCCTTGGTCGGCAGGGCGGCGAGGCGCTGCTCGAGGTTGCCGATGATGGCCCGGGGATTCCAGCTGAGCTGCGGACGCAGGTCTTCGATCGCTTCGTCCGCGGCGAGGGCCCGGCCGATACGGCGGTGGGCCCAGGCAGCGGCCTTGGCCTGGCGATCGTCCGCGCCGTGGCCGTCGCCCACGGTGGCGTGGTCGAGGTGGCCGAATCAGCGTCTGGCGGCGCCCTCTTCCGGGTCCGGCTGCCGCTCGATCGATCTGAGCAGAGAATTACGACTGCTTTAGAACCGCTTTAGCGTCCCGGCCTAGATTTCCGCTTGGACGAGACACAGGACCCGCCGGGCTCTCCCCAACGTCCCCGGCGGGTCCTTTTTCGTGCTCAGACCTCGACGACGACCGGAATGATCATCGGGCGGCGGCGGAGTTTCTCGTAGACGAGGCCGGCAACGGCGTCGTGCAGGTCTTCCTGGATCAGGTGCAGCTCGCGGGTGCCGGCTTTGGCCGCGTCCTCGAGTGAGTCCTCGACGACGTCTTTGAGGTCCTCGACCAGCGCATCAGCCTCCTCGAGGAAAGCGACGCCACGGAAGATCACTTCGGGGTCGGCGACGACCTGGCCGTCCTCGGAGGAGATCGTCGCGACGACGATGAAGATGCCGTCGGCGGAGATCTCCCGCCGGTCGCGCAGTGCGACGTCATCGGGCTCGCCGACGTTGACGCCGTCGACGTAGATCACGCCGGCGTGAATGTCCTCGCCGAAGCTGGCGCCCTCGGCGTCGATTTCAAGCGGCAGGCCGTTGCGCCCCTGGAAGATGTTCGCGGGCTCGATGCCGACCGATTCGGCCAGCTCGGCATGCAGGCGCAAACGCTGGTGATCGCCGTGAACGGGCAGCACGTAGCGTGGTTTGGTCAGGTTCAGCATCAATTTCAGCTCCTCCTGCCAGCCGTGGCCCGAGGCGTGGATCGGCGCCTGTTTTGCCGTCACCACCGTGGCGCCGATCTCATAGATGCGGTCGATCGTCTCGTTGACGGCCCGCTCGTTGCCGGGCACCGGTGTCGCCGAGAAGACGACAGTGTCGCCGGAGTGCAGCTCGACGTCGCGGTGGTCGTTGTTGGCCATGCGGCGCAGTGCCGAGAGCGGCTCGCCCTGGCTGCCGGTCGAGATCACCACCACCTTCTCGTCGGGGAAGCTCTCGATCTCACGCGGCTGGATGAAGAGGCCCGAGGGCGCGTTGGCGATGCCGAGGTTGGAGGCGATGTTGAAGTTCTTGCGCATCGAGCGGCCGACCAGGGCCACCCGGCGGTCAAGCTTGACCGCGGCGTCGATCACCTGCTGGACGCGGTGGATGTTGGAAGCGAAGGAGGTGACGATGATCCGGCCCTCGCAGTTGGAGAAGGTCTCGAGCAGCGCCGGGCCGACGCTCGACTCGGAGGGCGCGACGCCGGGGCGGTCGGCATTGGTCGAGTCGCCGCAGAGCAGCAGCAACCCGTCGCGACCCAGTTCGGCGAGGCGCGAGATGTCGGCCGGACGGCCGTCGACCGGGGTCTGGTCGAACTTGTAGTCACCGGTCATCAACATCGAGCCCACCTCGGTGGTGAGCAGGACGCCACGGGCGTCGGGAATCGAGTGCGAGAGGTGGATCAGCTCCAGCTCAAAGGGGCCGAGCTGGACCTTCTTACCCGCCGGCAGCTCCTCCAGCGGCGCGTCCTTGAGCTTGTGCTCGTCGAGCTTGGAGCGGACCATGCCGATCGTCAGCAAGCCGCTGTAAATCACCGGCGGCGAGCCGAGCTCACGCAGCACGTAAGGCAGAGCGCCGACGTGGTCCTCGTGACCGTGGGTGAGGACGATCGCCTCAATGTCGTCAACGCGATCGCGCAGGTAGGAGAAGTCGGGCAGGACGAGGTCGATGCCAAGCATCTCGGCAGTGGGGAACATCAGGCCGGTGTCGACGACGATGATGCGGCCGTCGTACTCGACCACGGTCATGTTCTTGCCGATCTCGCCCAGTCCCCCGAGCGGCAGCACGCGGAGCTTGCTGGCCGGCACTAGCTGGTCACCGGGGAAAGGCCGACGCTCTCCAGCGCCGCCTGCATGGCTGCCCTCTGCCCCGCGTCGGCGGAGACGAGGGGGAGCCGCAAAGTATCGGTCGGAATCAAGCCCATCATCTCCAGCCCCGCCTTGACCGGGATCGGGTTGGTGGTGACGCCAATTGCCGCGTAGAGCTGGCGCAGCCCGGTGTCGATCTCGCGGGCGCGGTCGATTTCTCCGGCTTGCGCGGCGTCCCACATCTCGCGCATCTGCGGACCGACCAGGTGCGAGGCGACGAGGATGCCGCCGGCACCGTCGAGTTCAAGCGTCTTGAGGAAGACGTCATCGTTGCCGGCGAGAATCTCCATACCGGGGATCGGCTGCATCTCATCGTTGTTGGCCTGCTTGACCGCAACGACGCTGTCGATCTTGGCGATCTCGGCGAGCTGATCGGGCGGCACGTTGACGACCACCCGCGAGGGGATGTTGTAGGCGATGATCGGCATCTCCGGGATCGCCGCCGCGATCGCTTCGAAGTGGGCCTGAATACCAGCCGGATTCGGCTTGTTGTAGTAGGGGGTGACGATCAGTGCGGCGTCGGCGCCAGCCTCGGCGGCGCCCCTGGTCAGCTCGATCGAGTGCTCGGTGTAGTTGGTACCGGTACCGCAGATCAGCAGCGTCTCCTCGCCGACCTCCTTGCGGATTGCCCGCACCAGCTGCAGCGCCTCCTCATCGGTCAGCGTCGGCGCCTCCCCGGTCGAACCGGAGATGACCAGGCCGTGCGAGCCGTGCTCGAGCAGATACGTCGCCAGCTTCAGCGTCGCCGCCTCGTCGATCGCGCCGCCCTCGTCAAAGGGGGTAGCCATCGCAGTGATAACCCCGCGAATCTCCTTCACGAGGCCAGGGTACCGAGGTCGGATATCAAAGGAGCTTCTCCAGCCCGACCGTGAAGCGGTCCGGCAGGCCACCGACCTTGCGAACGGCGAGCAGGACGCCGGGCATGAAAGAGCGACGGTCGATCGAGTCGTGGCGGATGCTCAGCGTCTGCCCCTCGCCACCGAAGACGACCTCCTGGTGGGCGACCAGCCCGGGCAGTCGCACCGAGTGGATCGGCTCATGAACGTTGCCGCCGGCGTTTGAAATCAGCTCCGCCGTGCGCTTCGCGGTGCCCGAGGGGGCGTCGAGCTTGCGGTCGTGGTGGAGCTCGATGATCTCGCACTCAGGCATGTGCGGGGCGATCTTCTGTGCCACCTCCATCAGCAGCACGGCGCCGATCGCGAAGTTGGGCGCGACAAAGCAGTTGGCGCTGGAGGTTTCCGCGCTTTGGCGCAGGGCATCGAGGTCAAAGCCGGTGGTGCCGACGACGACATGGACGCCTGCCTGCAGACAGGCCTGGGCGTTGGCCAGCGCCGTGTCCGGCGTGGTGAAATCGACGACCACGTCGGCATCGCTGAGCACGTCGGCCAGCGCCACGCCAAGCGCCGGATCGGCCTTTGCGGTCAGCTCGGTGTCCTGCGCAGCCTCGACCGTCTCGCATACCGCCTGGCCCATCCGTCCCGCCGCACCCGATACGGCGACCTTGATCACGCCGCCACCAGGTTCTCGCTGACCGGGCCGAGAGCCTCGCGGAAGCGAGCCTCGTCGCGCCCGACGCAGGCGGCGGAGAGCCGCTCGGGGCCATAGAGCTCCGCGGCGAGCTCGGTCAGATCGTCGACGGCAACCGCGTCGACCTTGGCGATCATCTCGTCGAGGCTGTCGATCGGCAGGTCGAAGAGCGTCGCCCGCGAGATCCGCGTCATCCGCGCTGCCGTCGACTCCGAGGAGAGGACGAGGCGACCCTTGACGCTCTCCTTTGCCCGGGTCAGCTCCTCGGCAGAGACGGGCTCGCTGCGCAGCCGGGCGAGCTCGGCGCCGATGATCGCGCAGGCCTCCTCGACGTTCTCCTCGCGGGTGCCGACGTAGCTGGCGACCATGCCGGAGTCCGTGTATTGCTCGCTGTAGGAGCCGACCGCGTAGGCAAGGCCGCGCTTCTCGCGCACCTCGCGGAAGAGCCGCGAGGAGCTGGAGCCACCGAAGATCGAGTCGAGCACGGCCAAGGCGTAGCGGCGCTCGTCGGAGCGCATGATGCCAGGCGCGCCAAAGCAGATGTGGTACTGCTCGGTGTCCTTGGCGTAGAAGCGCAGCCGCGCCATCTCTTCGGTCGGCACGGCCGCCTGGCCGTTGCCGCTGGCGGCCTGCGGCGAGACCAGTCGCTCGCTCAACTCGGCGATCCGCTCGTGGTCGAGGTGGCCGGCGGCGCCGACGACGATATTGGCGCCCGTGTAGTGGGCGGTCCGGTAGGCCTCGATGTCGGGCACCGGGACCGAGCTGATCACCTCTGCCTCGCCCAGGACGCGACGGCCGAGCGGATGTTCGCCGAAGACGGCCTCGGCGAGGAAGTCGTGAACCCGATCCTGCGGTTCGTCCTCGTACATCGCGATCTCCTCCAGCACGACCTCGCGCTCGGAGTCGATTTCCGGGTAGGTCGGCGCCAGCAGCATCTCGGCCAGCAGGTCGAAGACCTCCTCGGTGTGTTCGTCGAGGAAGCGCGCGTGCAGGTGGGTGGTCTCCTTGCCTGTGGCGGCGTTGACCGAGGCGCCGAGCCCGTCGAGGCGCTCGGCGATGTCGATCGCCGAGAAGCGCGCCGTACCCTTGAACAGCAGGTGCTCGAGGAAGTGCGAGACGCCAGCCTGCGCCGGGGTCTCGTTGCGCGAGCCGGTGCGCACCCAGAGCCCGAGCGCCACGGATCGCACCGAGGGAACCTCCTCGGTGACGACCCGAACGCCCGTGCCCTGCTCAGTTACCTGGGGTGCGCTCAATGCTCGGTGTTAGCGCCGCTCGCGGTCGCCGCCGCGGGGACGGCGTCCCTCGCGACCACCGCGTCCACCACGGTCGCCGCCGTTGCGGCTGCCGCCGCCACCGCCGGAGCCGACCGCGGCCAGCTCCTCGGGGGTTTTGCCGGCAACAGATGGGTCGTCGGAGAGACGCAGGCCGATGCGACCGCGCTCGCGGTCGACCTCGACCACGGTGACGTCGATCTCCTCGCCGGCGGTAAGCACGTCATCGACTGAGTCGACCCGCTCTCCCGGCTTGACGTTGGAGATGTGCAGCAGGCCGTCGGTGCCCTTGACCAGCTCGACGAAGGCACCGAAGGTGGTCGTCTTGACGACCTTGGCGGCGTTGTAGCGGTCGCCGACTTCGGCCTCCTTGGTCATCGACTGGATCCGGGCGACACAGGCTTCAACCAGTGAACCGGTCGGAGCGTAGATCCGGATCGTGCCGTCGTCCTCGACGTCGATTTCGGCTTCGAACTCCTCGCAGAGGGCTCGGATCGTTTCGCCGCCTTTGCCGATCACGGCGCCGATCTTCTCCTGATCGATCTTGATCGCCTCGATCCGCGGGGCGTGCTGGGAGAGTTGCTCGCGCGGCCCGTCGATCGCCTCGGCCATCTTGCCGAGGATGAACTGGCGACCCTTGTTGGCCTGCTCCAGCGCGTCGGTGAGGATCTCGAAGGTGACACCGGTGATCTTGATGTCCATCTGCAGGGCGGTGATCCCGTCCGCGGTGCCGGCGACCTTGAAGTCCATATCGCCGAGGTGATCCTAGACGCCGGCGATGTCGGTGAGGACGATGTAGTCGTCACCCTCCTTGATCAACCCCATGGCGACGCCGGCGACCGGTGCGCTGACCGGCACGCCCGCTGCCTGCAGGGCCATCGAGGAGGCGCAGACCGAGCCCATCGAGGAGGAGCCGTTGGACTCGAGCGTCTCGGAGACGACCCGGATCACGTAGGGGAAATCCTCTTCGTTGGGAATGGTCGCCACCAGTGCCCGCTCGGCGAGTGCGCCGTGGCCGATGTCGCGCCGCTTGGGTCCGCGCATGAAACCGGCCTCCCCGACCGAGAAGGGCGGGAAGTTGTAGTGGTGCCAGAATTTCTTCGAGGTCTCGAGGCCGAGCGTGTCGATGCGCATGTCCATGCGCGTCGTGCCCAATGCGGCGTTGGAGAGGATCTGCGTCTCGCCGCGGGTGAAGAGGGCGGAGCCGTGCACGCGCGGGGAGATGTCGACCTCGCACTCGATCGGCCGGATCTCGTCCTGGGCGCGACCGTCGGGGCGCTTCTTGTCAACGGCGATCGCCTTGCGGATCGTGTCCTTCTCGATCGCGCCGAAAGCTGCCTTGACTTCGGCCACCTGCTTCTCGTCGGTCTCTCCGTCGGACTCGGGCGCGTACTTGGCGACCACCTCGTCCTTGACCTTGTCGATCGCCTCGTAGCGCTCGAGCTTGCCCTCGGTGGCGATCGCGTCGACCAGCGCCTGGCCATGCGAAGAGCGGATGTCGTTGATCAGGCCCTCGTCAATCGAAGGTGCCTCGACCGTCATCTTCTCCTTGCCGGCCTTCTGCTGCAGCTCCTCCATCGCCGCCGTCAGCTTCTTGATCTCGCTGTGGGCGATGTCGAGCGCGTCGAGAATCTCCTGCTCGGTGACGCCGTTGGCGCCTGCCTCGACCATCAGGATCGCCTCATCGGTGCCAGCGACGATCAGGTCAAGGTCAAGCTCCGCGAGGTCCTCCTCGGAGGGGTTGACCACGAAGTCGCCGTCGAGCTTGCCGATCCGCACCGCGCCGACGTGGGCGGCCACGGGGACCGGCGAAATCGCCAGCGCCGCGGAGGCGCCGTTCATCGCCAGGATGTCGTAGGGGTTGACCTGGTCAACCGACATCGGGATCGCGACCAGCTGCGTCTCGTAGTGCCAGCCCTTGGGGAAGAGCGGCCGGATTGGCCGGTCGATCATGCGAGCGGTCAGCGTCGCCTTCTCGCTTGATTTGCCCTCGCGACGGAAGAACGAGCCGGGGATCTTGCCCGCGGCGTACATCCGCTCCTCGATGTCGACGGTGAGGGGAAGGAAGTCCACATCGCGCAGGCTGCCGACGGTTGCGGTGCAAAGCACCATGGTGTCGCCGGCCTGAACCACGACCGCGCCACCCGCCTGCTTCGCGAGTTTTCCGGTCTCGAAGGAAATCTGGCTGTCGCCGATGTCCGCCGAAACGCGGGTTACGTCAAACATGCTCATTTAGTTGTCCTACCTCCGGCCACCCGGATGGTGGCCATCTGCTTTCAGAACTCTCGTTCTCTTTCGAAGGAGAGAGTACACAAGCGCGCTCAGCCGAAGATCGCCGGGGTGCCGGTGACGCCGGCGCGGATTCCGGACACGAAATCGCGCCGCAACCGGGCAGCGACCGAGTCGGATCGGCGGTCCGCCTCGAAGCGGTCCAGGTCGAGGCCGAGCTCTTCGACCCGCTTCCAGAGGTGCGGATCGTCGACGTGTCCGCGGTCGGCATAGAGCGAGTCGACCATCTCGAAGAAATGGGCCTGCGCGCCCGCCGCCTCGGCTGCGGCGTGCAGGGCGGGTGAGCGCGGGTGCTTGCTTGCCACCGGGAAGTGCCGAAAGACGATCGTCGCCTCGCGTCTACTGATCTCGACCCAGGCCGAGGCGCAGTGCGGACAGCCCAGATCGGCGTAGACGATCAACTCGGGACCCTCTCCCCTGCGGTGATCCTCCGGCCCGGCCGGCGGCACCGCGGCGCTGGTCAGTTCAGGCGACAGCGTTCAGCGCGTCGAAGATCAGGTTGGCGCCGGGGATCTCCAGCGGCGTTGGCGACTCGTGCACCCACTCGACCGTGCCCTTCGGGTCAACCAGGACAAGCGAGCGGTTGGCGTGGCCAACCTGCTCGATGTAGGCGCCGTAGGCGCGCGCGACCTCGCCCTTGGGCTCGAAGTCGGCCAGCAACGGCGTGTCGATGCCGAGCTTTTCCTGGAAGGCTTTGTGGGCGAAGCCGCTGTCGACGCTGATCCCGACCATCTGCACGCCCTTGGCCTCGATCTCGGGCTTGACCTCCTGGTAAATCGAGAGCTGGTCGCTGCACACCGGGCTGAAATCCAGCGGGTAGAAGACCAGCAGCACCCGCTTGCCGCGCAGGTCCGAGAGCGAGACCTTTTTCCCATCCTGGTCTCGCAGTGTGAATTCGGGCGCCGGCTCGCCGGCTCCGATCATCGACGCAGGCCGAGTTCGCCAACCAGGGCGCGGTAGCGCTCGAGGTCGTGGCGCTCGAGATAGCGCAGCATGCGGCGGCGCTTGCCGACCAGCATCAGCAGGCCGCGACGCGAGTGGTGGTCCTTGGCGTGACCGCGCAGGTGCTCGGTGAGTTCGTTGATCCGCTCGGTGAGCAGGGCGATCTGGACCTCGGCTGAGCCGGTGTCGCCGTCCTTGCGACCGTACTTGCCGATCAGCTCGTTCTTTTTCTCCGCGGTCAGACTCATTTCGCGTCGGTGAAGCTAGCACAGACCCGCTTTGCGTCCTCAACGTCGAGGCGCATCTGGGTGATTAGCTCCTCGACGCCGGGGAAACGCTTCTCCCCCCGGAGGCGAGAGACAAAGGCGACGCGCAGGTCGGTGCCATAGAGGTCACCGTCGTAGTCGATCAGATAGGTCTCGATCAGGACTCCGCGACCGGTCTCGAAGGTCGGTCGCACGCCGACGTTGACCGCCGCCGGAATGCCGTTGGCGAAGGCCGCGTAGACGCCGTAGCCGGGGATCGCCAGGCGATCATCCGGGACGAGGTTGGCGGTCGGGAAGCCGAGCTCGCGGCCGCGCTGGTCGCCGCTGACCACTTCGCCCTCGACCATGAATGGGGCGCCCAGACAGTGGCGAGCGCCCTCCATGTCACCGGCGGCAACCAGCGCTCGGATCCGGGTCGAGGAGACCGTCTCGCCGTCGACCTCGACCAGCGGCACAACCCGGGTCTCGAACTCCGAGTGCTTCCGCAGCATCGCCGGGTCGCCCTTGGCTTTGGCGCCAAAGCGGAAGTTCTCGCCGACCGAGACGCGCTCGGCGCGGAGTCGGTCAACCAGCACCTCCTCGATGAACTGCTCGGCGCTGCGCCTGGCGAACTCCTCGTCGAAGGGAATCACCACCAGCTCGCGTACGCCGAGGCCCTCGATCACGTCGCGCTTCACCCCGAAGGGCATGATCAGCCTCGGCAGCGCCGCCGGGTGAAGGATCTCGAGCGGGTGCGGATCGAAGGTGAGGACGGTGTCGGCGTCGTCGATCACCGCCTGGTGCCCGCGATGAACCCCATCGAAAGTCCCGATCGCAACGTGCCGCGACCGCGGCTCGGCGTCAGGCAGAGATGTGACTTGGATGCTCACGACAAGCCCTTTCGGTGCGCTTTATGTGGGCATGGGACGCATAAAGCGCACCGGAAGCTCATCGTAGGGCCTCCGCGGTGGTTGGGACCAGCTCGGCGACTTGGTCCAGGGTCAGCTCGCGGCCCGCCTTGTCGACCTGGAAGGGGCCGATCGCGGTGCGGCGGAGCTCGGCGCAGTAGGCGTCGTCGAGGGTCTCGATCAGGGTGCGTATGTAGGTGCCGGCGGAACATTCGATCTCGTACTCGGCACCCTTGGCATCGTCGCTAAGCAGCTCGGCGCGGTAGACCTCGATCTCTCGTTCCGGCGTCTCCACGGTTTCTCCCCGGTGTGCCTTGCGGTACAGCCGCTCTCCCCCGACTCGGACGGCCGACGTCATCGGTACCCGCTGGCGCACCGTGCCGGTGGGCAGCTCCAGCGAGTCCGGCGCGCGTCCGGTCTCGCGCAGCTCGCCGTCCGGGTCGCCCGTGCTCGAGCGCCAGCCAAATCGCGCCCGGGCCACGTAGGTCTTTGGCAGCTCGACCAGGAAGCGCTGCAACCGCGTCGCCCGCCCGATCAGGAGCAGGAGCAGGCCGGTGGCAAAAGGGTCGAGGGTGCCAGCGTGGCCCACTTTCTCGCCGCCTCGTTCGCGCCGTACGGCAAGGACGATGTCGTGCGAAGTCTTGCCTGCTGGCTTGTCGCAGAGCAGGACCGAGCCGTCGGCCATCTCAGGGGCCGAGCTGGGCTTTTACCTCGCCACAGAGGAAGCTGACCAGCTGGTCGAGCTCGAGGTCGGTGGAGAAGCCGGCAGCGCGCTTGTGCCCCCCTCCCCCGTGCTTGCGGGCGATCGCCGAGACGTCGAGATCGCCGCCGCTCGAGCGCAGGCTGACCTTGCGAGCGGCGCGGCCGCGATCGCCCTGGTCGCGGATCAGGGCTGCGACCTTGGAGCCCTCAACCGAGCGCAGGTGGTCGATGATCCCCTCGGTCATCTCCTCACCTGCCCCACTCGCCTCGTAGTCAGAGGCGGCGATGTAGGTGACGACGAGGCGATTGCCGCAGTGGCGCTGGATGCCGTCGAGAGCGCGCGAGAGCAGGCGCAGCTTCTCGATCGGCACATGCTCGTAGAGGCGCCGGTAGGTCTCATCGACCTCGACCCCGGCATCAATCAGCTCGGCTGTGATCCGGTGCGTGTTGGCATCGGTGTTCTCGTACATGAACTTGCCGGTATCGGTGACCAGGCCGACGTAAAGCGCCGAGGCGATTTCGGGGGTGATTTCGACCCCGAGCAGGACGGCAAGCTTGTAGACGATCTCGGCGGTGGAGGAGGCGGCTGTATCGACCAGGTTGACGTCGCCGAAGAGGGTGTTGTCGTGATGGTGGTCGACGTTGATCGTGAAGTTGTCGCCGGCGGTGAGGAAGTCGACTGGCATGCGGTCGATGTTGCCGCAGTCGAGGAAGATCACCGTGCGGTCCGCCATGTCCGCCGGGGCCTCGTGGAAGACCTCCTCGAGCGGCAGGAAGCGGTACTCGATCGGCAGCGGGAACTCCTTCGCCGCCATGAACATCACCGAGTCCTTGCCGAGCTGGGTGAGCAGGTGGTGCATGCCCAGCAGCGAGCCGAGCGCGTCGCCATCGGGCCCCTCGTGGGCGGTGAGGATGAAGCGCTCGCGCGAGCGCAGCTCGGCCGCCACCTGCTCGATCGGCGCCGTGGTGACGCTGGCTGCCTCGCTCACGATTCCTCCTCCTCGTCGAGCAGCTGCGAGATCCTCATGCCCTGCTCGACCGTTGGGTCGTAGTGAAAGGAAAGGGTGGGTGTGCGCTTCATTCGTGTCTCCGCTGCAATCTTCGACTGCAGGACGCCGTGAGAGGAACGCAGGCCGACCAGGGTCTCCTCCCGCTGCTCGCCGGAACCGAGCACGCTGACGTACACCTTTGCGGCGCGCAAGTCTGGGCTGGTCTCAACCGAAGTCACCGTTACGAAGCCGATCCGAGGGTCACTCAGCTCGGCGATTGCGGCGCCGACAACCTCACGGAGCACCTCGTTGATGCGGCGCATGCGAGGCGTGGCCATCCTACTCCAGCGTCTGCTCGACCTGCTTTGTCTCGTAGAACTCGAGCATGTCCCCCTCCTTGACATCAGCGTAGCCGTCGAGGACGACGCCGCACTCCTGGCCCTGCTCGACTTCCTGCACGTTGTCTTTGAAGCGGCGCAGGGAGCCGAGTTTGCCGTCCCAGATAACGGTGCCCTCGCGGACCAGACGGACGCTGGCATCGCGCCTGGCCCTGCCCTCGTTGACGATGCAGCCGGCGATGCGGCCGACCTTGGAGGCCTTGAAGGTCTGTTTGACCTCGGCCTCGCCGAGCGTCTCCTCGACCTCGATCGCCTCCAGCATGCCCTCCATCGCGTTGCGCAGGTCTTCGGTGATTTTGTAAATCACCGAGTAGGTGCGAACGTCGACGCCCTCGCGCTCGGCGGCGCGGCGGGCATCGGCGAGCGGGCGCACGTTGAAGCCGATGATGATCGCTTCGGAGGCCGAGGCGAGCATCACGTCGGACTCGTTGATGCCGCCCGTCTGCGAGTGAATGATGTTGATTGCGACCTGCTCCTGCGGCACCTTGGCGATCTCGTCCTGCAGCGCCTCCAGCGAGCCGGCGACGTCGGCCTTGAGGACGATGTTGAGCTCCTTGATCTCGCCCTCCTGGACCCGCGAGAAGACCTCCTCGAGACTGACCTTGCGGGCCTGACGACGAGCCAGGGCCTCGGTCTTGAGCCGGTTGGCGCGCTCCTGGGCGAGCTGGCGAGCGCGGCGGTCGTTCTCGACCGCGTGCACGTACTCGCCAGCGTCACAGACCCCGTCGAATCCAAGCACCTCGACCGGCATCCCCGGCCCGGCGCTCTGCACGCGCTTGCCGGTGAAGTCGTGCATCGCCCGTACTCGGCCCCATTGCGGCCCGGCGACGAGCGAGTCGCCGACGTTGAGGGTGCCGCGCTGGACCAGGATCGTGACGACCGGGCCGCGGCCGGGGTCGAGCTGGGACTCGACCACGGTGCCCGAGCCGGGAGCGTCGGGATTGGCCCCGAGTTCCTCCAGCTCGGTGACGAGCAGGATCATCTCCAGCAGTTTGTCGAGACCCTCGCGGGTCTTGGCCGAGACGTCGACGTAGACCGTGTCGCCGCCCCAATCCTCAGGGGTGAGGCCGTCGGCAGCGAGCTCGTTGCGGACGCGGTCGGGCTGGGCGCCCTCCTTGTCGATCTTGTTGACCGCGATCAGGATCGGCACGTCGGCGGCGCGGGCGTGGTCGATCGCCTCTTTGGTCTGCGGCATGACGCCATCGTCGGCGGCAACCACGACGACGGCGATGTCGGTGACCTTGGCGCCGCGGGCGCGCATCGCGGTGAAGGCGGCGTGGCCCGGCGTATCGAGGAAGGTGATCGTCTTCTCGTTGTGGTGGACCTGGTAGGCGCCGATGTGCTGGGTGATGCCGCCAGCCTCCCCGGCCGCCACCTCGGTCTCGCGAATCGCATCGAGCAGCGAGGTCTTGCCGTGATCGACGTGACCCATGATCGTGACCACGGGCGGCCGGTCGGCGAGCTCCTCGTCGGAGTCCTCGAACTCGGGCGCCTCGGGCTCCTCGTCAGCGGCGGTGACGATCTCGAGCTTGCGGTCGTACTCGTCGGCGATGGCCGAGATCGACTCGTCAGTGAGGGTCTGCGTGAGGGTGGCCATCTCCCCCATCGTCATCAGCTTCTTGATGATCTCGGAGCTACCGAGCCCAAGCAGCTCAGCAACCTCGCGGACGGTCGCGCCAGAGGGAACCTTGGTCGCCTCGGGCTCCGCTGCCTCGACTTTGGGCGGCGGCTCCTCGAGCAGGGGCCGGCGCCTGCGTCCCCCGCGCCTGCGCGGCGGCCGTTGCGGCGGCGGGCCGCCCATCTGGTCGCGCCGCGCGGCCTGAGAATCGATCACGACCCGTCGCTTTTTGCCACTGGCGCCACCGGCCGCAGCGGGTTTGCCGACCGGTTTCACCGGCCCTTTGGATGCAGCAGCGGGTTTCGCGGCCGGTTTAGGAGCTTCAGCGGCTTTGGGCGCCTCGGCGGCCGCGGGAGCCTTCGGCGCCGTGGTCGTCGCCGACCCGCCGTTCCCCTTGGCGGCCTCGATCGCCTTCAGCGCAGCGGACTCCTCGACGCTGGAAGCAGCGGCTTTGGCCTCGACCCCAGCGCTCTTCAGCGCGGCCAGAAGCTCCTTGCTGCTGACCCCTTGCGCTTTCGCGATCTCGTGAACCCGTTTTTTCGCCACTAGGACTGCTCTGCCTCCTCGGCGACGGGCTCTGCCTCGGGGGCCTCGTCCTGAGGCTCATCCGCAGCCGGTTCCTCTGCGTCCTCGACCGCGGCCTCCTCGTCCTCGGGCTCGGCGACCTCCTCGACGAATTCCGCCTCGGCCTTCTCGACGATTGCTGAAACCTGGCCTTCGTCGGCGTCGGGGTCGGCAAGGATCTCCACTTCGGCCTCTGGTATCGAGGTCAGAATCGCGATCTGGTTGGTCTGGAACCGGCTCAACGCCTGATGGGCGGGCAGACCGCAGTAGGTTGAGCCCTCAATCGCGGCATTGGGACAACGACGCCCGTTCGAGAGCACGGCCATGCAGCGCCCGTCGGACTGCTCTTCGCCCTCGTACTCGACGTCCTGGTCCTCCTGGGAGAACTCGGTCTCCGACTTGATGTCCACTCGCCAGCCGGTAAGGCGAGCGGCGAGACGGGCGTTCTGGCCGTCGCGGCCGATCGCCAGCGAGAGCTGGTCGTCGGGGACAATCACGGTCGCCTGGCGCTCATCGTCATCGACGATCACCTCGCGCACTCGCGCCGGTGAGAGCGCCTTGGCGACGAAGCGGGCGGGCTCGTCGTTGTGGGGAATGATGTCGATCTTCTCGCCACGTAGCTCGGAGACGACCATCCGCACCCGCGAGCCGCGCGGGCCGACGCAGGCACCTACCGGGTCGACACCATCGGCGTGGGAGATCACGGCGATCTTCGAGCGGTAGCCTGGCTCACGGGCTACGCCGACGATCTCGACCAGCTTGTCGGCGATCTCGGGGACCTCGAGTTCGAACAGCTTCTTGATCAGCTCCGAGCTGCGCCGCGAGACGACGATCGCCGGCCCTTTGGTCGAGTCGGAAACGTCGGTGATGACGGCCTTGACCCGCATTCCGTGGTCGTAGCGCTCGTTGTAGACCTGCTCGGACTTGGGCAGCAACGCCTCGACCCGCTCGCGCAGCTGAACCAGTGTGTAGCGCTTGTCGGATTGCTGAATGATCCCAGTGATCAGCTCGCCGACGCGGTCCTGGTACTCGTCGAACATCATCATCCGTTCGGCCTCGCGGATCCGCTGCAGAATCACCTGCTTGGCGGTCTGGGCGGCGATCCGGCCGAAGTCTTCGGGGGTGACGTCGCGGGTGGTGATCTGGTCCTCGTAGGGCGCGATCATCTCCGGATCCAGCTCGGGATCCTCGGGCTCGCGCAGCTCCCCCGTTTCGGGGTCAATTTCGCGCTCTTCCTCCTCCTGGGCCTCAGCCGCCTCGGCGAGCAGCTTTTCCTCCAGCTCAGGCGGCAGGATCAATTCGAAGACAAGAAAGTCGCCGGTCTCGTGGTCGAGATCGACACGGGCGTATTTGGCCGCCCCGGGGGTCTTCTTGTAGGCGGAGAGCAGCGCATCCTCGAGCGCGTCCATCAGCTTGTCGGCGGAGATCCCCTTCTCCTGCTCCAGTGCCTTGACTGCCTCGACGATCTCTTTGCTCACTGGAGCTCCTTCTGATTGCTGTACTTGGGACCGGGCGAGGACACCTCCAGCGAGTACTCCGCCCGCAGGTGGTTGAGGTGCTTGGTGACCTTTTCGCAGAGGGCGAGGTCGACGCCGCCCGGGTGGTCGATGAAGAGGCGCAGCGATTCTTTGCCCGGCTGCTCGAGCGCGACCAGATCGAGCTCGGAGTCGAGCTCTTGAAGCTGCTGCTGGATGTCATTCTGGAGGTCTTGCATTGGCTTGCGGCCGTAAAAAAAGTGGGCCAGGCCCACTTCGAGGTACATCGGGACTAACTGAAGCTTGGGGCGAGTATAGCTCGGGTGGTTGGGCGGAGGGACGGCAATCCCCTTCGCTGGCGAGGGAGGGACAGCAATCCCCTCCAGCGTCCAAGCGTCGGGCTAATTAGCCCGACGCTTTGAGTATCCGCCCGCTGGAGGGGATTGCTGTCCCTCTTCTCGGAGCATGCTGACTCGGTCCAGGATTGCATCCGCGATGGTGTCCTTAGCTGCTTGCGGGACGGGGTTATCGCTCGCTGAGTCGATCAGGGTCACAGCGTTTTCGTTGCTCTCGAAGCCGATTGCCGGGTTTGAGATGTCGTTTAGGACCATCAGGTCCGCGTTCTTGCGTTGGAGCTTCTCGCGGGCTCGGTCGATGTTCTCCCCGGCTTCGGCGGCGAAGGCGACGATAGTTTGTTGATCCGTGCGCGTGGCCGTCAGGCTGGCCAGAATGTCCTCGGTTGGCTCCAGGTGGAGGTCCAGGCCTGCGTCGCGGGTCAGCTTGCCGGTTGCTGGGTCGCTGGCGCGGAAATCGGCGGGGGCGGCGGCCATGAGGAGGACGTGGGCGCTGGGGAACTCGGCGCGGGCGGCCTTGGCCAGTTCGTCGCCGTTCTCGACATCGATGCGGTTGACGCCTGGGGGCTCCGGAAGGGTGACGTTGGCGGCGATCATGGTTACGTCGGCGCCGCGACGGGCAGCGGCCGCTGCCAGGGCGATGCCCATGCGGCCGCTGGAGCGGTTGCCGATGAAGCGGACCGAGTCGATTGGCTCGCGGGTGCCACCAGCGGTGACGAGGACGCGCAGGCCGTCCCAGGGCCTGTCGCCGGTCGGCAGCTCCGATTCGAGGAGGGCCAGGAGGCGGGCGGGATCGGGGAGCCTGCCCTTGCCGTGCTCGCCGCGTGAGGCAAGAGCGCCCTCGTCGGGGTCGATCACCGTGATGTCGCGCTCACGCAGGGTGGCCAGGTTGGCCTGGGTCGCGGCGTTCGCGTACATGCGGTTGTTCATCGCCGGAGCCACGAGGAGAGGGGCCGCGCAGGCGAGAAAGGACGTTGTGACCATCGAATCGGCTGTGCCCGCGGCCAGCTTGGCCAGGGTGTTTGCTGAGGCCGGCGCAACGAGGTAGGCGTCGCAGTTGGCGGCCAGCTCGAGGTGGCCAATCGGGTCGTGACTGGGGGCGGAGTCACCGGGAAAGGCGCCGCGCAGCGGATCGCGTTCGAACTCGGAGATCAGGACGGGGGCGCCGACGATGCCCTCGAAGGAGGTGGCACCGACGAAGCGGGTCGCCCCGTCAGTCATCAGGACGCGCACACCGTGCCCGGCCTTGGTGGCCAGCCGGGCCAACTCAAGCGCCTTGTAGGCGGCGATACCTCCGCTTACGCCAAGCAGGATTCTGGCCATGGCTCTCCTTGACCCGGCCTTGCCGGGAGCGCTGTTAGGCGCGGTACTCGTATTTGAGCTTGCCCTGGGCGACCTCTTCGAGCGCGATCGAGAGGTAGTTCCTGTCGCCGGGGATATCGACCATCGGCGGTGGATACTCGCCGAAGCTACCCTCGCCGAGGCTGTGGAAGTAGCTGTTTATCTGCCTTGCCCGCTTCGCGGATACGACTACGGCCGCGTAGTGGGAGTCGGTGTGGTCAAGAAGCTTGTCAACGCGAGGTTTAATCATCGGCTGGGGAGTCTAGAGGTATGCCGAGCTCGGCGCGCACGATCCCCTCCAATTCGTCGGCGGCCCGATCCAGTTCATCGTTGACGACACGGTGCGCAAACTCGTCCTGCGCGGCCAGCTCCTGCTCGGCAACTTCGAGTCGGGCGTCGATTGCCTCGAGGCTGTCGGTGCCCCGCGACTCGAGCCTGCGCCGCAGTGAGGCTGGGTCGGGAGGTGCGATGAAGACCTGGATCGACTCGCGCATCGCGGCGCGCACCTGACGTGCTCCTTGCACCTCGATCTCGAGAACCACTGACTGCCCCTCCTCGAGTCGCCGCCTGACCTCGGATCTCAGCGTTCCGTAGCGATTGCCGCTGTAGGTCGCGAACTCGAGAAAATCTTCGGCAGCCACCCGCTGGTCGAATTGCTCGAGCGTGAGGAAGTGATAGTCGCGGCCGTCCGCCTCGCCCTCGCGCGGCTCTCGGGTGGTTGCCGAGATCGACAGCTCGAGGCCGGGAACGCGCTCGAGCAGGGTAGAGATCAGCGTCCCCTTGCCCACCCCGCTGGGCCCAGTGATCACAAAGACCTTCGCCATGCGGCCGTGGATATTGACCGTCGCGGCGGTCGTTACCTACGCAGCTGGCTGACCAACTCCGCTCGTTGACGCTCGGAAAGCCCGCCGATCGTCTTCGAGGGAGAGATCCTGCACTGATTGAGGATCCTGTTGGTCTTAACTCGGCCGTACTTGGGTACAGCCAAAAGCATGTCGAAGACCTTCGCTGTCAGGACGTAATCGGGTGGGTCCAAAAGCAGCGTGTGGATGTTGGCCTTGCCCGCTTTTAGGTCCTTCTTGAGCTTGGCGCGCGCGGTGCGAATGTCGTTGGCGCGTTTAAGCGCATCCATCCGCTGGTCGAGTGATCTCTCCGGGGCCGCGGCAGAAGTCTTGACTGGGGCAGGCATCTGGGCGGCGAGTATAGCCGCGGGTCGCGCCCGCGCAAGGCCATCCAGGCCTTTTGCGCCGAAATTCACCTGAACCTCGACTCGAGGTTTAACCCCTACCCCCGACCGGAGCCCCACTTCGAAGGCCTTTGAACGCTCCGGCTGGTGGTCATCACCGAGACGACGCCCTCGCGGAGCGGACGGTCATCGGGTCTGCTTCGCCCTTTCCAAGCCGTGGATCTCTTGGAGGGAGCGGACGTCGGAGTCGCCTTCGATCTTGGCGGCGATCGCGCGGACGGCTGCGGAGGCGCCGGTCATTGTGGTCACGCATGGGACGTTGTGGCGAACGGCTGCGGTGCGGATCTCGTAGCCGTCGGCGCGGGCGCCGGAGCCGGTCGGCGTGTTGATCACCAGCGCGCAGCGCAGCTCCTGGATCAGATCGACGACGTTGGGTGAGCCCTCGGCGATCTTGTTGATTGGGGTGACCGGCACGCCCATCGCCGAGATCGCCTGGGCGGTGCCACCGGTGGCGATCAGCTCGAAGCCGAGGTCGTGGAAGCGAGCGGCGATCTGGGTCGCCGCGGGCTTGTCGGTATCGGTGACGGTGATGAAGACCGAGCCCTCCGTCGGCAGTGAGACGCCGGCCGCAGCCTGTGCTTTGCCAAAGGCGGTGGGGAAATCCGCGGCAATGCCCATTACCTCGCCGGTGCTCTTCATCTCCGGTCCGAGCACCGAGTCGGCGCCAGCGAAGCGGGCGAAGGGCAATACCGCCTCCTTAACGCTAACCATCCCGGTCGGCGGCTCGCGCAGCTCCTGCTCGGCGAGCTTCTCGCCCAACATCAGCCGCGCGGCGACCTTGGCCAAGGGCACACCGGTTGCCTTGGAGACGAAGGGCACGGTGCGCGAGGCGCGCGGGTTGGCCTCGATCACGTAGAGCTCGCCGCCGGCGACGCCGTACTGGATGTTGATCAGCCCGATCACGCCCAGCTCGAGCGCGATCTGTCGCGTCGTCGCCTTGATCTCTTCGAGCATCTCGACCCCGAGGCTCATCGGCGGGATCACGCAGGCCGAGTCACCGGAGTGGACCCCCGCCTCCTCGACGTGCTGCATGATCCCGGCGACGTGGACGTCCTCGCCGTCGGCGAGCGCGTCGACGTCGACCTCGATCGCGTTCTCGAGGAAACGGTCGAGCAGCAGCGGGTGCTCCTGATCGGCCTTGACGTGGGCCTTGAGGTAGGCGCTTAGGTCCTTGGTGGAGTAACAAATCTCCATCGCCCTGCCGCCGAGCACGTAGGAGGGGCGCACGAGGAGCGGGAAGCCAACCTCCTCGGCGATCACCGCCGCCTCTTCGGCCGAGAGCGCGGTGCCGTAGGGCGGGTGCTTGATGCCGAGACGGCGCAGGAGGGCGCCGAATCGCCCGCGGTCCTCGGCGAGATCGATCGCGTCAACCGGGGTGCCGAGCAGCCGCACGCCGGCTTCCTCGAGGGCGCGAGCGAGCTTCAACGGCGTCTGGCCGCCGAACTGGACGATCACGCCCTCGGGCTGCTCCTGCTCGCAGACCGCAAGCACGTCCTCGATCGTCAGCGGCTCGAAGTAGAGCCGGTCGGAGGTGTCGTAGTCGGTGGAGACCGTCTCCGGGTTGCAGTTGATCATCACCGCGTCGCGGTCGAGCTCGCGGGCGGTCATCGCTGCGTGCACGCAGCAGTAGTCGAACTCGATGCCCTGGCCGATCCGGTTGGGACCGGCGCCGAGGATGACCACAGAGGGGCGCTCGCCGCGGCGCACCTCGGAGGAAGCAAGGCCGGCCGAGGGGCGCTCATGGGCCGAGTAGTAGTAGGGCGTCGCCGCCTCGAACTCGGCGGCGCAGGTGTCGACCGACTTGTAGGTGCGGACGAGACCCTCGGTGCCGTCACCGTCCTCGACCAGCGCCTTGAGCTCGCGCAGGAACCAGCGGTCGACCTGGCAGCGCTCGTGCACGGCCTCGATACCCAGGCCCCGCTCGAAGGCGGCGAGGATCAGGTCGAAGCGCTCCGGGCAGGGCTTGGCGAGCAGGTCGAGCAGGTCGGCATCCTCGCTGGGGACCTCGGCTTCGGCGTCGAGCTCGCGCGAGCGCAGCGCCTTGGCGAAGGACTCGCGGAAGGTGCGGCCGATCGCCATCACCTCGCCGACGCTCTGCATGTGAGTCGAGAGGCGGCCCTCGGAGCCGGGGAACTTCTCGAAGGCAAAGCGCGGGATCTTGGTCACCACGTAGTCGATCGTCGGCTCGAAGGAGGCCGGCGTGGCCTGGGTGATGTCGTTGGGGATCTCCTCCAGCGCGTAGCCGACGGCCAGCTTCGCCGCCATCTTGGCAATTGGGAAACCGGTCGCCTTTGAGGCCAGGGCCGAGGAGCGTGAGACGCGCGGGTTCATCTCGATCACGACGATCTCGCCGTTCTCCGGGTTGACGCCAAACTGGACGTTGGAGCCGCCGGTCTCGACGCCGACGGCGCGGATCACGCGGATTGCCTGGTCGCGCAGCTCCTGGTAGAGCGGGTCGGTGAGCGTCTGGGCGGGCGCAACCGTGACCGAGTCACCGGTGTGCACCCCCATCGGGTCGACGTTCTCGATCGAGCAGATGATCACGACGTTGTCGTTGTGGTCGCGCATCACCTCGAGCTCGAACTCGCCCCAGCCGAGCACCGACTCCTCGACCAGGACCTGGTTGATCGGGCTCGCGGCGAGGCCCTCGGAGACGACCTGGCGCAGCTCCGTCTCGGTCTCCCCCACGCCGCCGCCGTGGCCGCCCATCGTGAAGGCCGGCCGCACGATCGCCGGCAGGGTGATGCGGCCGTCGGCCAGAGCCGTCTCGACCTCGCCCAGGGTCTCAACCGTCATCGACCAGGGGATGCGCAGACCGGCCTCGTTCATCGTGGTGCGGAACTCCTCGCGGTCCTCGGCGCGGCGGATCGCAGCCGAGTCGGCACCGATCAGCTCGACCCCAAAGCGCTCCAGGGTGCCGTCCTCGTGCAGCGCCATCGCCAGGTTGAGCGCGGTCTGCCCGCCCAGGGTCGGCAGCAGCGCGTCGGGGCGCTCCTTTTCGATGATCCGGGTCACCGGGCCGGGCAGCAGTGGCTCGATGTAGGTCGAACTTGCGAACTCTGGGTCGGTCATGATCGTCGCCGGGTTGGAGTTGACCAGGACGACCTCGTAGCCCTCCTCGAGCAGCACCTTGCAGGCCTGTACGCCGGAGTAGTCGAACTCGGCCGCCTGGCCGATCACGATCGGTCCGGAGCCGATCAGCAGGATCTTCTCGATGTCGGTGCGCTTAGGCATGGGCCAGCTCGAGGAAGGAGTCGAAGAGGTGGCGGGCATCGTGCGGCCCGGGGCCTGCCTCGGGGTGGTACTGGACCGTGGCGGCGGCGACGTCCCTGAGCACCAGGCCCTCGACCGTGCGGTCGTAGAGGTTGAGGTGGGAGAGCTCGGCGGCGCCGAAGTCGGTTTCCCAGCGAACCGGCTCGTCGGTTTCGATCCGCGGCTCGCCGGCAGGGCCCTGGACGGCGAAGCCGTGGTTCTGCGAGGTGATGTCGATACGCCCCGTCGCCAGCTCCTTGACCGGGTGGTTGGCGCCGCGGTGGCCGAAGGGCAGCTTGAAGGTCTCCAGGCCGACGGCGCGGCAGAGCAGCTGGTGGCCGAGGCAGATGCCGAAGAGCGGTCGCTTGCCGATGAGATCGCGGACAGTGTCGACGACGTAGTCGAGCGCTGCCGGGTCACCGGGGCCGTTGGCGAGAAAGACGAGGTCCGGATCCTCGGCGAGCACCTCCTCGCTGGAGGAAGTGCAGGGCAGCAGCGTTACCCGGCAGCCGCGCTCGCGCAGTTGCCGCACGATGTTGAGCTTGACGCCGGTGTCGATTCCGACCACGTGCGGGCCGTCGCCCTCGAAGCGGATCGGTTCGGGCGGAGTGACGGTACGGGCGAGGTCGGCGCCGTCCATCGAGGGCTCCGCGGCGACGCGTTCGCGCGCCTCCGCCTCGGGAACGTCAGCGGGAAAGATGCCGCCGCGCATCGCGCCGCGGTCGCGGATGTGGCGGACGACCGCGCGGGTGTCGACGCCGCCGATCCCCGGCACGCCGCAATCGGCCAGCCAGTCGAGCCAGCCGCCCTCGGCAGTCGCGACGTCCTCGACGTTCTTCGGGTCGCGCATGACCACGCCGCGAGCATGGATGCGATCCGACTCCATCGCTGCGGCGGAGACCCCATAGTTGCCGATCAGCGGATAGGTGAAGACGATGATCTGCCCCGCGTAAGACGGATCGGTGACCGACTCCTGGTATCCGGTCATAGCCGTGTTGAAGACCACCTCACCGGTAACCGCGCCCTCAGCGCCACAGGCCACCCCCTCAAACCGAGCCCCATCCTCAAGCAACAGGTACCCCTCCCTCATTCCGGTGCGCCTTTTGTGGTCAGGGGCCGCATAAAGCGCACCGGAAGGGTGGTCATGCGGCGACTCCTATGGAGAAGGAGCGGAGGCGGTAGGCGATTTGGCCGGCGGCAAGGGTCATTTGGACTCGGCCGGTCAGCTTTTGGCCGGCGCACCAGGAGTTAAGGGAGCGGCTCTCGTAGCCGTCCTCGCCCACCGTCCACTCGACACTGAGATCGCAGAGGGCGATGTTGGCCTCGCTTCCGGGAGCCAGCGACGAGCGCTCGATCTCGAAGGGCTCGGCGCCGCCGGCCATCCGCTCGATCAACAGACTGAGGTCGAGCGCGCCGGGGACAACGAGCTCTGTGTACAGGGAGGCAAAGGCTGTCTCGAGGCCGGTCACCCCCATCGCCGCCTGCTCGAAGGGGACCTCCTTTTCCTCCGCCGCGTGCGGGGCGTGATCGGTGGCGACGCAATCGATCGTGCCGTCGCGCAACCCCTCGATCAGCGCCTGGCGATCCGCCTCGGTGCGCAGTGGCGGATTCATCTTGAAGCGGCGGGGGTCGAGGCTGCGCACCTCCTCGTCAGTAAGGCAGAGGTGGTGCGGAGAGGCCTCGCAGCTGATCTGCACGCCAGCCGCCTTGGCGGCGCGGACCGCTTCAACCGACTCGGCGGCGGAGAGGTGCTGGACGTGGATCCGACCCCCCTCGTAACCGGCCAGGGCCGCGTCACGGGCGATCATCGTCGACTCCGAGATCGAGGGAATTCCCTCTAGGCCGAGCAGCGCCGAGACCGGACCCTCGTGCATGACCCCGGCTCCGGAGAGCTCGGGATCCTCCTCGTGCAGGGCGATCGTACCGCCGCAGAGTCGCTGGTATTGCAAGGCGCGGCGCAGCATGCGGGCGCTGCGAATCGGCAGGCCGTCGTCGCTGAAACCGGCGGCGCCGGCATCACGCAACGAAGCCATCTCGGTCAGCTCCTCACCGGCCATGCCCCGCGTCACCGTGGCGAGGAAACCGACGCGGACGGAAGCGGCGTTGCGGGCGTCCGCGCACAGTGCCTCGACGTCCGCGGGGGTGGAAACGGGCGGTTCGGTGTTGGCCATTGCGAGGACCCCGCAATAGCCGCCAGCAGCGGCAGAGCGACTGCCGGTGGCAATGTCCTCCTTGTGCTCCTGGCCGGGAGTGCGGAGGTGCACGTGGGGATCGAAGAAGGCCGGAAAGGCGTGCAGCCCGCTGGCGTCGATTGTCTCGAGGCCGTCGTCGGGCGCCGCTCCAGGAGTGGCCAGCTCGGCGATCTTGCCGTCGCGAATCACCACGTCGTGCTCGCCGTCTATGCCTGCCACTGGGTCGAGCACGGTGGCGCCGCGCAGGATCAGGTCGGCGCTCTCCCCGGAGCGCATCTCCAGCTGCGTGGGGCTCACGCCGGCTGTCCTATCGGCGTCGCGTGCGTGGCGCCGTTGCCTGCGGCGGGGGCGGGCTCGGTCTCGCCGGCGGCGAGCAGCTCGTAGAGGATCGCCATCCGCACGACCAGGCCGGACGCAACCTGCTCGGCGATCAGCGACTGCGGCGAATCGATCACCTCGCCGGAGAGCTCGATACCGCGGTTGACCGGGCCCGGGTGCATCAGCAGCTGACGGGCGCCGAGACGGCGCGAGTCGATCTGGAAGTGTGCCGCGTACTCGCGGATCGAGGGCACGAAGCTCTCCTGCATCCGCTCGCGCTGCAGGCGCAGGGCGTAGACGACATCGGCCTCGCCGACGCGGTCCAGCGAATGGGTGACCTCGCAGCCGAGCTGCTCGAGCCCGCGCGGGATCAAGGCCGGAGGGCCGCAGACGGTCAGCTCCGCCCCCATCGCCTTGAAGGCGATCAGGTTGGAGCGGGCAACGCGGCTGTGCAGGACATCGCCGACGATCCAGATCCGCTTGCCCTCCAGCGAGCCGAACCGGCGCCGCAGCGTGTAGACATCGAGCAGCGCCTGGCTGGGGTGCTCGTGCTTGCCGTCGCCGGCGTTGATCACCGCGGCGTCGGCCCACTCGGCAACGAGTTGGGCAGCGCCGGCATGGGGGTGGCGCAGCACGATCGCCGCCGGTTCATAGGCCGAGAGCGTGGCGACGGTGTCCTTCAGCGACTCGCCCTTGTCGACCGAGGAGCCGGCCGCCTTGACCGAGACCAGGTCGGCGGAGAGGCGCTTCGCCGCGAGCTCGAAGGAGGAGCTGGTGCGGGTGCTCGACTCGTAGAAAAGAGTGACCACGGTGCGGCCGCGCAGGGTCGGCACCTTCTTGATGTCGCGGCGGCCGACCTCGGCAAAGCTCTCGGCGCGGTCGAGGATCGCCTCGATCTCGGCTTTGGAGAGCTGCTCGATCGAGAGCAGGTGCTTCATGCGCTCGCCTCGACCAGCTCGGAGATGGTCACCTCGTCGACCTCGTCCATCTCCTCCAGCCGCACGTTGACCCGCTCCTCACGGGCCGTCGGCAGGTTCTTGCCGACGTAGTCGGGGCGGATCGGCAACTCGCGATGACCGCGATCGCAGAGCACCGCGAGCTGCACCCGCTGTGGCCGGCCGTAGTCGAAGAGGGCGTCGATCGCGGCGCGCACCGTGCGGCCGGTGAAGAGCACGTCGTCAACCAGGACGATCGTTTTGCCGGCAAGGTCGAAGTCGATGTGGGAGGCGTGCACGACCGGCTGTGCGGCGGGGGACTTGGCGCCGACGTCGTCGCGATAGAAAGAGATGTCAAGGTCGCCGAGCGGTGCCTCCAACTCGGTCAGCTCGCCGAGCAGCGTCTGCAGACGCCTGGCGAGCAGGGCGCCGCGAGTGTGAATGCCGACGATTGCCAAGGCATCGGGGTCCGGATTCTTCTCGGCAATCTCATGGGCGATCCGCCGCAGCGTCCGCCTCAGATCGTCGCGCTCAAGCACGACCTTCTCGCTACTCAACTCTTTGCACCTTCCTGGCCTCTCGGGACCTGGTTAAAGGACGCCCACGAGGCTAGCAGCAGATCCGGCCGCTATGGCTGAGACTCCGCCTCCTGCTCCTCACGGTCCCGGGCCCCGTTTGGCACCAGCCTGGGCTCTCCGCGCTCTGGGAACGGGATCTCGATGACATCGAAGTCGCGTGGAGCAAACGAGGGCTCGTAGACCTCGCGGGCCTCTTCGAGGACGGTGCCGACGTGGTAGCGGGAGGAGATGTGGACCAGGGCGAGCATCTTCACGTTTGCCTCGCGGGCGACAGCGGCGGCCTGGCCGACGGTTGAGTGGCCGGTGTCGGCGGCGCGCTGTGCCTCCTCTTCGGCGAAGCTGGCGTCGTGGATCAGCAGCTCGGCGTCAGCTGCTGCGGCGACGGTTGCGTGGGATGGCGCCGTGTCTCCTGTGATCGCGATCGTGCGCCCTGGGCGGCGCTCGCCCATCACCTCATCGGGGTGGATGGGCCCGGACCTGCCATCCACCTGCTCGCCGCGTTGTAGCGCCGCGAAAGCAGGGCCTTCGGCGACCCCAAGGCGTTTGGCGGCCTCGGGGTCGAAGCGGCCCGGGCGCTCGGCCTCGATCAGGGCGTAGCCGTTGGCGCGCACGCTGTGTTCAGCCGCGAAGGCGCGGACCTCGGCGCCGTCAAGGGGAACGGCCTCGCCAGGCTCCAGTTCGACGAGGTCGATGTCGTAATCGGTGCGCCCGATCAACCGCCCGAGGGTTTTGAAGAGATCGTGCAGGCCACGCGGTCCGTAGATCGTCAGCGGATCCTCGCGGGCAGTCAGGTCATAGGTCTTGAGCAGGCCCGGCAGACCGAGGATGTGATCGGCGTGAAAGTGGGTGAGGTAGATCTCGTCGACCTGGGCCAGTCCCAGCGAGCGCTGCAACTGGCGCTGGGTCCCTTCGCCGCAGTCGAACATCAACCGCTTGCCCCCTCGCACCAGCATCACGCTCGCGGTCGAGCGCCGCGCCGAGGGCACCGACCCACCGGTGCCGAGAAAGATCGCCGAGAGATCCATGCGAGCCTGCGAGCCTACGCGACGGGGCGACTCAGCTACGCAAAGCTAGACTGGCCCTTAAGCGCCCGTAGCTCAGCTGGATAGAGCGCCGCCCTCCGGAGGCGGAGGCCACAGGTTCGAATCCTGTCGGGCGCGTCGGTGAGCGGGTGGGTCGCGAGTCAGGCCGTCTTCAACCTGGCTCGCCACTCTTCGGGATCGAAGTCCGCTGGCTCGTTCTCGGCGAGAAAACGCTCGAACAGCGCGATGAAGCGACCCGGCTGCTCTAGTTGGGGCAGGTGGCCGACGCCCTCGAAGACCTCGAGCTGGCTGCCGGGCAAGGCCCTGTGGGCGTCCTCGCCGTGACGCACAGGGATGATCTGGTCGCGGGCGCCCCAGACGATCAGCACCGGCACCGCCTCGGCCAGGTAGAGACGATCGGCGGCGGCTACGCGTTGACCCTCGGTGCCGACCACCGAGCGCAGGGTCGCCAGGAAGGCCTTGCGGCGGCCGGGATCGGCAAGCGACGCATAGCCGCGTGCGACCTCTGCCACGTCGGGCGCGGGCCGCATGCCTACCGCCCCCAGGCCGCGGCCGAGCGCGCCGCCGACCTTCTGGCCGACACTGGCCGTCGCAGAGATGAAGAGGTCGGCTCCGGGTAGCGCCGCTGCGCGCAGAACCACGCTTACCTCCGGCCCGAGGCCACCGCTGGAGACCAACACCAGCCGCTCGATCATCTCGGGGAACTGATACGCGAACTGCATGGCGATCCCGCCACCGAGCGAGTGGCCGACCAGGGTGGCCCGCTCGTGCCCGAGCGCCAGCAGCAGATCCCGCAGGCCGGAGGCGAGGCTGCCCAGGGAGTAGTCCCCCGGTCCGCCAGCCGAGAGCCCGTGACCGGGCAGGTCCGGGGCGATCACCGTGTGCCGGCCAGCAAGCGGCTCGACCACGTCGCGCCAGTTCTCCGAGCTGCCCGCCATCCCGTGGATCAGCAGCAGGACCGGACCCTTGCCGCCGCCGAGGTAGCTGACCGAACGGCCATGGATCGTTGTCGTCTTCGTCTCGATCTCGGCCACGTTCCAATACTGTCGCGTCCGTGACGGACGCGCCTTCGAACATCCGCCCACCGCGGGGGGCGCTGATCGTGATCGCAGTGGGCTTGATCGCGACGCTGGCGGCGGCGCTGCTCAGCACCGACAGCAGCTCGGCCGGCGCGGTCGAACTCGAATGGGAACTGCACAAGCCGATTGCCGATTCCAAGGCGGTGCAGGTGCCAGGGGGCGGCGGCACGATGCAGCTCGTCGACGCCGGCCTCAGGGCAACGGGCACCAACGTCAGCGGCTACCAGCTCTACCGCGTAGCGGCCGTGCTCAGGATCGACGAGGGAGCACCGGTGGGGAGTGGCCGGGTCACCTGCTCGATCAAGGTTCCGAGGCGGACGATCGTCGCCCATACGCCGAACAACCGCGCCTCCTACCCGCGGCCGAGCGAAGAAGAAGACCTGATCAAGCAGGAAGTGCCGGAAAAAGTCGTGGTCGAGTTCAACGCCCACGGCACCGACGCGGCGATCATGCAACTGGGCGATGCCTTCGGTGAATTCATCGGCGAGCGCGGCGTCACGGTCTCCTGGGCGCCCTTCACGATCGGCCAGCAGGGCTGGCAGTGGGGGCTTCCACCCGGGCGCCCCAGCGAGGCCCTCGAACTCGGCTTTGCCTCGATCTGGCGCACCACGGCGACGCCCACCGCCCATATCTCGTGCGCCCTCAAGACCAGCAACGGCTCGGCAACCGTGAGCACCGGCGGATCGCTCCCGGGCAACCCCGGGCCGCTGGCGGAATGAGCCGCTGAGCTATGGCGCGGTGAGGAGCTCGGGGCCTTCCTCGCTGCCTTTGCCGACCTTGTTGAGCTTGGGGTTGGCGGGGGCGCTGTCCATGCGGTTGGCCGGCAGGGGAGCGCACATCGCCACGGCGTCCTCGAGCTCGAGGTCGGGACGCAGCCAGGCGGCTTCGGCCTCCGGGCCGGGCAGGATCGCCGGCATGCGGTCGTGGACCTTGGCGACCAGCTCGTTCGGCGTCGTGGTGACGATCGTGCAGCTGTAGAGCCAGCCGTCATCGAAGCCGCGATCCTCGGGGTCATCCCACTCCTTGCGGGTGCAGATACCGGCGAAGGCGAAGGGCTCCCCGCCGTCGACGGTGAAGCGCCAGGGCTGGCGCGGCTGCTTGGGATCCTCGGCCTTCATCCACTCGTAGAAGCCATCGGCGACGATTAGGCAGCGGTGGCGGAACTTGCCGATCAGCGGCGAGTAGGCGCGGCTGGACTGCAGGTTCTCGGCCTTGGCGTTGATCATCTTGTAGCCGACTTTGAGGTCTTTGGCCCAGCGCGGCACCAGGCCCCAGCGCATCAGGCGCGCCTCGCGCTCGCCTTGGGCCGCCTCGTCGGGGTCGGGCGAGGAGCGGACGGTCAGAACCTCCTGGCTCGGAGCGACGTTGAAGCGACCAAGTGCCCCTTCGACCTTCTTCAGCCGCTCGGCGGTCGGCGGCGGAGCGTTGCCTTCGGAGTTCCGCTCCAGCGCCTTCTCCAGCTCAACCTGAAACTTGTCGGCGATCTGCTTGGCGTTTTTGGCCGTGACCGTGAATCGCCCACACATGGTTAGACCGCCACCTTTGCAGGCCGGGCCTCCGGGTGGGCCCGGTACCACTCGAGGGTACGGGCCAGACCAGTGGACAGATCCACCTGCGGCCGCCAGCCGGTCAGCTCGCGCAGCTTGGTCGAGTCGACGTACTGGCGGTCGATCTCACCGTCGGGAGTGCCGCTGCCGAGGTACTCGGGCGAGATGCCCGTGCCGGATGCCTTGGCGATCAGCTCGACCACCTCGCGAACCGAGTGCGGGCGCTCGCCACCGGCGTTGAAGGCCTCGCCCCGGGCCCCGCTTCCGTCGAGCGCACCGGCGATTGCGAAATAGGCGGACACAGCGTCGTCGACGTAGAGGAAGTCGCGCTCGGGACTGCCGTCGGAGCGAATTACCGGCGCCCGGCCATCGAGCGTGGCGATTGCCGTCTCTGGGATCAGGCGCGAGAAGTTGAGGTCGCCGCCGCCGTAGATGTTGGCGAAACGGGTGACCGCCAAGGGCAGGTGGTACGCATGGGCGTAGCTGCGCGCGATCACATCGGCAGCCGCCTTGCTGGCGTCGTAAGGGAAGGCGGCGCGCAGCGGGAAGTCCTCGCGGTAGGGCAGCTCTGGGCTGGCGCCGTAGGCCTTATCGGAGGAAGCGAAGACGATCCGCGCCACACCATGCTCACGGCAGGCCTCGAAGACGTTCCAGGCGCCGCGTACGTTGACCTCGAAAGTCTCCGCCGGAGACTCGCGGGCTACTCCGACGATCGTCTGCGCCGCCAGGTGGAAGACCGAGTTGCAGCCGGCAACCGCTGCGGAAACCGCCTCGGCGTCACGCAGGTCTCCCTCCGCCAGCTCGACCTGATCGCGCAGTCCGAGCAGGTCGAGACCGGAGCGACGCGGCCCGCCGACGTCGGCGAGGCGTGGGTCAGGTCGGTCGAGCACGCGCACCTCATCGCCGCGCCCAAGCAGCGCTCCGACCAGATGCGAGGCAACGAACCCGTGCGCGCCGGTCACAAGCGAGCGGCTCATCGCCAGACCCCCTTCCGGTGCGCTTTATGTGGGCATGGACCGCAAAAAGCGCACCGGAAGGTCATCGGGTCGCCGCTCCGCTTGGTACCCAGGTGGGCCAGGGGGCGCTGCCGGAGGACCAGAGGTCGTTGAGCTCGACGGCATCCTTGTAGGTGTCCATGCAGTCCCAGAAGCCCTCGTGCCGGTATGCGCCGAGCTCGCCGTCGGCGGCAAGGCGCTCCAGCGGCCCGCGCTCGAGCACGCTGTCCATGCCGATGTAGTCAAGCGCGGCTGCCTCGAAGCAGAAGAAGCCGCCGTTAATCCAATGCTCACTGCGGGGCTTCTCCGCGAAGCCCTCGACCTTGTTGTCGGCGCCGATCTCCGCCACTCCCCACTGCAAGTGCGGCTGCACGACCGTCACGGTGGCGAGGTCACCCTGCGAGCGATGGAAGTTGAGCAAGGCGTCGAGATCGACATCGGCGACGCCGTCGGAGTAGGTGGCGCAGAAGGCCGTGCTACCAAGCCGCTCGACGAGCCGGGCGATCCGTCCCCCGGTCGGCGTGTCGAGGCCGGTGTCGACGCACTCGACCTCCACCCCATCCGGCCAGCTCTCGGCGGCGACGAACTCCTCAACCATCTCCCCCAGATAGCCCGTGGCAAGCAGAAAGCGCTCGAAGCCCTGCGCCGCATAGATCCCGATCACGTGCCAGAGGATCGGTCGCCCACCGATCTCAACTAGCGCCTTCGGCACCGACTCCGTCCGCTCCCGCAGCCGCGTCCCGCGCCCGCCACAGAGGATGACGACGGGCGGCTTAGCCACCTGCCACTGCAGGCAGGATCGTTACCTCGGCGCCGTCGTTGATCTGCGTGGCCAGGCCCTCTTGGAAGCGGATGTCCTCGCCGCTGACGTAGACGTTGACGAAGCGGCGCAGATCGCCGTCCTGGGTGATCCGGTCGCGTAGGCCGTCGTGGGCCTCGAAGACCGCGTCAAGGACCTCACCAACGGTGGTCCCGCTGACCTCTAGCTCGGCTTCTCCCCCGGTCGCTGCGCGCAGCTGGGTTGGAATCTTCACGGTGACTGGCATCAGACGGTTACCTCCTGGCGGAACTCGGCCTCGAAGCTCGCGAGGGCGGGATCAATCTCGTGCATGCGGAACCTATCGCGAGTCGCGTCGAGGGTCTTCAGGCCCTCACCGGTGATGTAGACGACGACGCGCTCGCCGGCGTTGATCTCACCGCGTTCGGCCAGCTTCTTCAAGACACCGATGGTGACGCCGCCCGCCGTCTCGGTGAAGATTCCGGTCGTCTCCGCCAGCAGGCTGATCCCGTCGCGGATCTCAGCGTCGCTTACGGAATCGATCGCGCCGTTGGTGCGGCGAGCGTGCTCGACCGCGTAAGGCCCGTCGGCGGGATCGCCGATCGCCAGGCTCTTGGCGATCGTCTCCGGCCGCTGCGGTTTGCAAACGTCCCAGCCTTCGGCGAAGGCGGTGGCGACCGGGCTGCAGCCCTCTGCCTGGGCGCCGTTGAAGACCGGTAGCTGGCCCTCTACCAGGCCGAGGTCGAGCCACTCCTGGAAGCCCCGCCCGACCTTGGTGAAGAGCGAGCCGGAAGCGATCGGGCAGACGACGCGATCGGGCAGCTCCCAGCCGAGCTGCTCGGCCGTCTCGTAGGCGAGCGTCTTGGAGCCCTCGGCGTAGTAGGGGCGCAGGTTGACGTTGACGAAGGCCCAGGGCCGGGTTTCGGCGAGCTGGGTGCAGAGCCGGTTGACGTCGTCGTAGTTGCCGCGCACGCCGACCAGGTTGGTGCCGTAGATACCGGTGGCGAGCAGCTTCTGTTCCTCGAGGTTGGCGGGGACGAAGACGTAGGACTTGAGGCCGGCGGCGGCGGCGTGGGCGGCGACGGCGTTGGCGAGGTTGCCGGTCGAGGCGCAGGCGACCGTGTCGAAGCCCAGCTCCTGGGCCTTGGCGACGGCGACGGCGACGACGCGGTCCTTGAAGGAGTGGGTTGGGTTGGCGGCGTCGTTCTTGATCCAGAGCTCCGCGTCCAACCCCAGCCGCTCGGCCAGGCGGTCCGCTCGCAGCAGCGGAGTCAGGCCCGGCTCCAGCGGGTCGCCCGGGCGACCCTCAAAGGGCAGGAAGTCGGCGTAGCGCCAGATTCCCTGCGAGCCCGCCTGGATCTTGCGCTTGGTCTCAGCCGGGTCGAGCTGGGAGTGGTCGTAGGCCACTTCCAGCGGGCCGAAGCAGTTCTCACAGGCAAAGTGAGCGCCGAGGTCATAGGTCGCCCCGCACTCCTTGCACTTCAGATTCTCAATCGCCATCCGATCTTCCCTCTCGTTGCGTTGCCGCCAACAAAAAACCTCCGCCTTTTTGTGGGGCAGAGGTCCGATCGGACTTTCCCCACATCTTCCAGGTCGCTTGTATGACCTGCTGGAGTTGGCACCTGCCCTCAAACCGAAGTCTGAGTTGGTTGCCGGGGCTTCACTGGGCCAGTCCCTCCACCCCTCTAGATGTGGCGCTTATGTAGGAATGAACCTTACCAGGGGAATCCCGTTCATCCTGTAAAGGGACCGACGGCTAACCTTGTGCGGCTATGCCCGACGAGACGATGAGCGTGAACGATGCCGAACCTTCCGAAGCCGAGGCTGCGAAGGGCAGCCAGGCGCGGCGAGCTCATCTCCGCGACGCCTCAGGCTGAGCCGCAGACGCCCAACGTCGAGCAGATCGACTCCAGCGGCCTGCGCTGGGTCAACATCGAGAGGCCGGGATCGCTTGAGCGCGCCTGGCTCGAGGAGAACTTCGACTTTCACGCGCTCGATCTCGAGGACGTGCTCTCGCGCAACCAGCGACCGAAGATCGACGTCTACGACGAGTACCTCTTCATCGTCCTCCACTTCCCCGTCTTCGACCCCGCCGCCGGGCGGCTGGGCACCGGCGAGCTCGACCTCTTCGTCGGCCCCGGCTACGTGGTGACGATCCCCAACCAGCCCCTGCAGCCGGTCGAGTACCTCTTCGAGCGCTGCCGCGCCAAGGAGGAGCTGCGCGAGCAGCTCTTCTCGCGCGGCTCGGGCTACCTGCTCTACCGCCTGGTCGACGACAGCTTCGATTACTGCTTCCCGATGCTGCGCAAGATCGGCAACAAGCTCGACGCGCTCGAGGACGACATCTTCGAGGGGCGCTCGGAGGAGGTCGTGCGAGACATCTCCAACGTCAAGCAGGAGATCATCAACTTCCGCAAGGTGATCCGCCCGCAGCGCCCGGTGCTGCGCGACCTGGAGAAGGTCAAGCAGCGCTACCTCGCCACCGACCTCGACCTCGAGATCTACTTCGACGACATCGTCGATGCCCACGAGCGGATCTGGGACATGCTGGAGAACTACAAGGAGGTCGTCGACTCGCTGGCCGAGACCAATGAGTCGGTGATCTCCCACCGCGTCAACGACATCCTCCGCGTGCTCACCTCGATCAGCGTCATCGTCCTGCCGCTGACCCTGCTGGCGAGCATCTGGGGAATGAACTCCGGCGTGCCCGGCGAGCAGAGCCTAACCGCGTTCTGGGTGATCGTCGGCGTGATGTTCGCCCTGCTGCTCGGCATGGTCGCTTACTTCCGCCGGCGCGGCTGGCTGTAGCCTGCCCGAGCTGTGGCAAATTTCCGCATCTGGGCGCCCTGGCGCCTCGCCTACGTGAAGGACGCATCGAAGGACATCGAGGAGGAGTGCATCTTCTGCGCCAAGCCGGCCGCGGACGATGACGAGGCGAACCTGATCGTCCACCGCGGCGAGAGCTGCTTCGTGATCCTCAACCTCTTCCCCTATACAAATGGACACCTGATGGTGGCGCCCTACGGGCACATCGGGCGGATCCAGGATCTGCCGGCGGAGACGGTGACCGAGATGATGGGCCTGGCGCAGCTTGCGATGAGTCGGCTCGAGGATGTCTACGAGCCGCACGGCTTCAACGTCGGCTTCAACCAGGGTCGGATTGCCGGCGCCGGGGTCGAGCACCACATCCACATGCACGTCGTCCCCCGCTGGGCGGGCGACAACAACTTCATGCCGGTCATCGCCGACACCAAAGTGATGCCGCAGACGATCGAGCAGAGCTACGAGGCACTGAGGGAGGCGTTTTGAGCGAGCAGCCGATCCTGGCCCCGCCGGGGATCTTCAAGGCCTATGACATCCGCGGCCTCTACGGCGAGCAGATGGACGAGACCACCGCACACGCGATCGGGCGTGCCTTCGCCCGCGTCCTGGCCGGGCTGCGGGGCAAGCAGCCGGGCGAGCTGCGCATCGGCCTCGGCCGCGACATGCGCCTCACCGCGCCGGCGATGGCGGCGGAGCTGCGCGACGGGCTGATCTTCGAGGGCGCCACCGTGCTCGATGCCGGCATGGTCGCCACCGAGATGCTCTACCACCTGGTCGGCTCGCGGCAGCTCGACGGCGGCGCGATGGTCACCGCCTCGCACAACCCCAAGGCCTACACCGGCGTCAAGCTGGTCCGCGAGGGAGCGCTGCCGCTTTCCGGCGACGCCGGCATCGGCGACGTCAAGGCGGAGATCGAGGGCGGTCTCGGCCACGCTCCCGGGGGCGGATCCTTCGAGGAGGTCGACATCTGGGATGAGTTCCGCACCCACGTCCTTTCCTTCATCGACCCGACCAAGGTCAAGCCGATGAAGGTCGTGGTCGACGGCGGCAACGGGATGGCCGGGCCGATGGTTGGGCCGATCCTGGAGAAGCTGCCGCTCGAGCTCGAGGAGATGTACTTCGTGCCCAACGGCGAGTTCCCCGACCACGAGCCAAACCCACTGCTCGAGGAGAACCGGCAGATGATCATGGAGAGGGTGCGCGCAACAGGAGCCGACCTCGGCATCGCCTGGGACGGCGACGCCGACCGCTGCTTCTTCATCGACGCCAGCGGCGAGTTCTGCGACGGCGACTTCATCTGCGCCCTGCTGGCTCGTGCGGCGCTCGCCAAGAGTCCCGGGGCGACAATCCTCTACGACCCGCGCTCGAGTCGGGCGGTTCCTGATCTGGTCGCCGCCGAGGGTGGGCGCTCGGATCTCTCCCGCGTCGGCCATGCCTTCTTCAAGGCGCGGATGCGCGAGGAGAAGGCCGCCTTCGGCGGCGAGGTCTCGGGCCACTACTACTTCCGCGACTTCTGGAACGCCGACTCCGGCACGATTCCGGCGCTGCTGATGCTTGAGCTGCTCTCCGTCGACGGCCGCTCGCTCGGCGAGCTGATCGACGAGTTTCGCTCGCGCTACTTCATCTCCGGCGAGATCAACTCCGAGGTCGGCGACCCTGAGGCGAAGATGGCGGAGATCGCCGGGCGCTACGGCGACGGCGAGCAGACGCACCTCGACGGCATCTCGGTCGACTATCCGGACTGGCATTTCAACGTGCGGCCGTCCAACACCGAGCCGCTACTGCGGCTCAACCTCGAGTCGCTGATCTCGCGCGAGGACATGGAGCAGAAGAGGGATGAAGTTCTAGGCCTCATTCGCGCATGAGCCTCACCCCCGATCAGGCGCTCGAGCAGGCAACGCTGGCCGGGATTCACTGCCTGCGCATCCCCACTCCCTTTGCCGTCGGGCGGGTCAACTGCTATTTGCTCGAGGACGAGCCGCTGACCCTGATCGATACCGGGCCAAACTCGGGCAAGGCGCTCGACGAGCTGCAATCACAGCTGGGCGAGCGCGGCCACTCGATCGACGATCTCGAGCTGCTGATCATCACCCACCAGCACATCGACCACCTGGGTCTTGCCGAGATCGTCGTGCAGCGCTCCGGCGCCGAGGTTGCGGCGCTTGGCGCCGCAACCGAGCGCCTCGCCAACTTCGACGAGGACGCCGACGCCGAGGATCGCTTTGCGGTCGACCTGATGCTGCGCAACGGCATCCCCGAGGAGGTGACGGTGGCGCTGCGCAGCGTCTCGCGCAGCTTCCGCGGCTGGGGCTCTCATGTAACGGTGACCAAGCCGCTCGCCGACGGCGAGGAGATCGCCTTCAAGGATCGCAGCCTGAAGGCAATCCACCGGCCGGGCCACAGCCCCTCCGACACGGTCTTCTGGGACGAAGATCGCAAGATCCTGATCGCCGCCGACCACCTGATCGGCCACATCTCCTCCAACCCGCTGATCAGCCGCTCCCTGGATGGCTCGGAGGGGCGCCCGCAGGCCCTCGTCACCTACATCGAGTCGATGCGAAAGACGCGCGAGATGCCCGCTGAGATCGTCCTCTCCGGCCACGGCGAGCCGATCACCGACCATGTCGCCCTGATCGACGACCGCATCGCCAAGCACGAGCGGCGCAAGGAGAAGATCTACAAGCTGATCGCCGAGCGGCCGCGCAGCGGCTTCGAGATCGCCCAGGAGATCTGGGGCAACGTCGCCGTCACCCAGGCCTTCCTCACCCTGTCCGAGGTGATCGGCCATGCCGACCTCCTGGTCAACGAGGGGCGGGTGAACGAAGTCGGGGACGGCGACGTTATCCGCTACGAGGCGATCAAGTAGAGCTGCGCCTCATGACGTGGTACCTAATTCATATTCCCCTACTCTGAGAATTTCATTGAGTATGTTTTTGTCTAAATCTTTGCATTCACTGCTGTTAGGCCACCACCTTCTCGCTAACCATAACCCGTTGTTAGCGCCAACCCACGCGCATACCATCTGATTCGGTGTGTCGGTAGTCGCGAAAGCTAATTCGTAGCTTCCCGTCCGCCCAGTATCGAAGTTAGTGCATTCTCTGCTGTTGGCGGCGTTGAAACTTAAGTAGTGACCCTGGTTAGCGCCAACGAATATGCACACCATGCTCCAACCCGATATGAAGAATTCACTTAACGGTTCAGTTTTAATGGTTAAGACGGCTTCCGCCGGGCAAAGACCACCGCCGGACTCCCTAATTGCTTTCTGTTCGACAAAGGAGACTTCGCCCTTTTTGTTGGCCGCCGATAATGCGCCCAAGGCGTGGCCTTTGAGGCTTTCGCCAACGTAGTTGCATTCGCCAAATGGACAAGTCAGATGCAGTAATCCTTTACCGGTGACTGTCCCTAATTCGGTCGCCGTTCTTAATATTGTGATTTCGGCTGGTTTTTCTCCTTCTTTGACAGTGCAGGAGTTGCTGCAACCCGAGTAGGTATAGGCACCTTTAATGACCACTGGGGCGGCGGTACTTTCAACGGTGTCGCCTAAGAATAAAGCAGTGCATTCGATAGTTATCAATGATGATTTCAGGACCGCTTTCCCAATGGATGTTTCATGGACATGTGTTACTTCAGTGCATTGTTTTTCTTTTACATCGTTGGAACACAGTGCGGTTAGTTCCGCCTTCGCCGATGAGGCGCTGGCGAAAGCCATTGCCAGCGATATTGCCAGCGCGGCGAGACAGAGCATCTTGATCGGGTTCATCGCATTTCTCCCTTCTAAAGCCATAGGTATTTGCCATGACCTGAACCGCTAGGCACTTGGCAGTACCCTCGATTACTCAGAAAAGACTATTCGGTCGTCTTCGAGGTTTCAACGATCGAAGTGCGTGCGCTGATCCGCTACGAAACGCTGCTGCCCTGAGGCGCCCTTACGGCCACCATCAGCGCCAGCTCGAGCCACTTGAACTCGCATTCGACCTCGGCGAAGCCGGCCTCGTGTAGCCACTGAAGCTGCTGATGCAGGTCACCGAGGCGATCGGTTGGATCGTCCTGCGGCCGGCCGATCGCTTCGCGAAAGCGCTCATGACGTTTCGGGGTCGCAGATGTGACGAGATCAAGGTTGACGAATACGCCGCCGGAGGCCAGTGCGGAGTGGATTTCGGCGAACAGCGTGCGCTTGCGCTCGTCCAGCAGGTGGTGAATCGCAAGGGAGGAGACCACTGCATCCAACCTCCCCGTATCGGGCAGGCGCTCGGCGAAGTCGTGCAGCCGCAGCTCGATGCCGGGATCCTCGGCGAAATTCAATCTGGCTCTCTCCAGCATCTCCGGGGACGAGTCGACTCCGATGCCCTCAGCGCCGGGGTGCTCTTTGCGAACCAGCGAGAGCAGCCGCCCGTCCCCCGTCCCAAGGTCCAGAAAGCGCTCGACCCGCGCCGGCAGGGCTTCGAGCAGCATCGACTCGGCCAGGGCACGATTGGGGATCTCCCGAGACAGGTACTCGGTGACGCGCTGCGGATCAGACCACTCCCCCACTGCGGCCGACTCGGATCCTCGGTCCGTCACCGATCCGCCCTTGCGCCATCACGAGCCGCGAGCTGGACGATCGGGATCGTCCGGTTTGCTTTTGCCGCTTCCCGGCGATATGCCGCGTAGGGAGCGAAGACGCGGTCGGCGAGGGGCCAGAGCCGCTGGCGCTCGGCCTCGTCGTCGACCACCGTGGCACGCATCGGGATGCCGCCCAGCGTCACGTCCGGGTTGGCCTCGAGATTGTGAAACCAGGCCGGGTGCCTTGCGAGGCCGAGCTTCGAGGCGATAATCGTGATCCGGTCGTCGTCGTTGAAGTAGATGACGACGTTGCGTCGCAGAGCGCCGCTTCGGGCGCCGCGCGTCTCGAGCAGCGCCGTCGGCATCGACAGGCCCATCCCGAAACGGCCCCGGGTTGCCCTCATCAGCAGCGGATCGACCTTCCAGACGAAGTGGATCGACATGAACCGCCCGAGGCGGGTGTTGGCGAGCGCCGCGTAGGCCCGATTGAAGAGATTGCGCGGGCCGTTGGGGTCGACGTACTTGAGCTGAGCGGCCATCGAGTACCGAATTTGTACTCGATTGACGGGTATTCATTGAATGTGCCGCCGGTCTATACAAAGGTGCTCGGAGATGGCGGGATGAAGACGATGACGCCCGATCAGGCGAGCGGCCGCAGGAATGGATTCCTCGTCGCATTCTGCGCCGCCATCGCGCTCGCCTTCTTCGCGGCTTCGGCCCAGGCCAGCGTTGCGGTCGACAAAACCGTCACGACGCATCAGTCCGCGGCCGCAAAAACGATTGCCTCTCCGGCCTTCTCGACCGCGGCGCCCGGCGAGCTCCTGCTCGCCTTCATCACTTCCGATGGGCCATCCGGAGCCGGGACCCAGACGTTCTCGACGGTTACCGGGGGCGGCCTCACCTGGCGCCTGCGACGCCGGGCAAACGCCCAGGCCGGCACGGCCGAGATCTGGGCGGCCAATGCCGCGACGACGCTTGCCAACGCCACCGTCACGGCAACGCGAAGCAGCGGCTCCTATCCCGGGTCGATCACTGTGGTGACGTTCACGGGGGCAGACCAGATTGTCGATGGGGCAACGGCGGCGGCCAGCGCGGCGACCGGCGCCCCGTCGGTCTCGCTGACCAGCACCCGTGCCGGATCGCTTGTCTGGGGCGTCGGCAACGACTGGGACCGGGCAGTGGCGCACACTGTCGGCGCCAATCAGACCAAGGTCGACGAGTTCCTGGCCAGCGTCGGCGACACGATGTGGGTGCAGCGCCAGACCGCGGCGATCCCGTTCGGCGGCACGCAGGTCATCGTCAACGACACGGCCCCCACCAACGACCGCTGGAACCTGGCGGCGGTCGAGGTACCGCCTGCAGTTAACGACACGCAGGCCCCAACCGCACCGACCAACCTCGCCGCCGGCGCGCTGGCGCCGACGCAGGTTCCGCTCTCCTGGTCGCCGAGCAGCGACGACCAGGGCGTCGCCGGCTACCGCATCTTCCGCGGCGCTAGCCAGATCGGCGACGTCCCCGGCACCAGCTTCACCGACACGACCGCGGCGCCCGCGACCTCCTACGCCTACACGGTGAAGGCCTACGACGGCGCCGGCAACGTCTCCCCCGCCTCCGAACCGCTGAACGTGACGACGCCCGCCGCCGACACGACGCCGCCGACCGTCAGTCTCACCGCGCCCGCCGACGGGGCCACCGTGTCGGGCACGGTGACTCTGACCTCAACCGCCTCGGACGCAAGCGGCGTCGCGGGCGTCCAATTCCTGCTCGATGGCAACCCGCTCGGTGCCGAGGACACTTCAGCGCCCTACAGCCTCCCATGGGCATCGACCGCGGTCGCCAACGGATCGCACTCGCTGGCGGCGCGGGCGCGGGACAGCTCGGGCAATACCGCGACCTCGACCGCGGCGACGGTGACCGTCGCCAACGGTGGAACTGGTCCCGACCAAGTAGGGCAGTGGGGGCCACTGATCCCCCTTCCCGCGGTCGCGATTCACTCGGCGCTCCTGCCCAACGGCCGCATCCTCTTGTTTCAGGGCGATTTCTCGAAAGGCGGGCAGCAGTACGTTCTCGACCCGCAGACGGGAGCAGTGACACACGTGCCCGACGCCGCCGCTGACCTCTTCTGCGCCGGGCAGGCTGTACTTGCCGATGGACGCGTGCTCGTCGTAGGCGGCACGGCGACCGACGGCGGGCTCGGCGTCGACGACATCACCGCCTTCAACTGGCAAAGCGAAACCTGGAGCGAACTCGCCCCAATGCACTTCCCGCGCTGGTACGCAACGGGAACCACCCTCTCCGACGGCAAGGTCCTGGCGACCTCTGGCAACAACCTGAGCCCCAGTGACATCGTCAAAGTGCCCGAGCTCTACTCGCCGGACACCAATACCTGGCAGAGCCTCACGGCGGCGAGTCACGAAATGCAGATCTACCCGTTCATCTACCAGCTGCCGGATGGACGCATCGCACACCTGGGTGGCTCTGAGGTGCCGACGACAAGCGAGGTGCTCGACCTCTCGACCAACCAGTGGACGACGATCGACAGTCGGATCATCGACGGGGGCAGCATCGCCAACTACGCGCCCGGGCGCTTCATCAAGGCCGGATCGGCAGCCGACGACGGCTTCACCGGAAGCTCGCTGAAAACGGCCTACACGCTGGATATGAACACCTCCGGAGCGAAATGGCAGCCAACCGGGAACATGGCGTTCGCCCGCAGCTTCCTCAACCTGACCAACATGCCCGACGGGACCGTGCTGGCGACGGGCGGCGGTACCGACAAGTCGGGCTTCGTCGATGCCAACGCCGTGCTGCAGGCCGAGGACTGGGACCCGTCGACCGGGGCCTGGAGCACCTACGCGGCGATGACCGCGCCGCGGCTGTACCACTCCGTCGCCGTGCTCCTGCCCGACGGCCGGGTCTACGTGGCGGGTGGCGGTGGCGATCCAGGAGTTTCCGATCAGCGCAGCGCTCAGATCTTCTCTCCCCCGTATCTCTTCAAGGGCCCGCGCCCAACGATCGCCTCGGCGCCGGCGACCGTCAAATATGGCTCGCCGACGTTCGTCGGCACCCCCGACGCTGCCTCGATCTCCCGCGTATCCCTGATCCGCACCGGCTCGGTCACCCACGCTTTCGACCAGAACGCGCGGGCGACGTCGCTGAGCTTCTCCCAGACCGCCGGTGGCCTCACCGTCAACATGCCGGCGAACCGCAACGACGTGCCGCCCGGCTACTACATGCTCTTCATCGTCAACGGCCAGGGCGTGCCCTCGGTGGCGTCGTTTGTGCGCTTTCCGGCCCCCTACGAAGACACGACCGCGCCCACCGCGCCGACGAATCTGGCGGCGACGGGTGGTGTGGGCGCCACCTCGCTGACCTGGACCGCGGCCACCGACGACACCGCTGTGACGCGCTACAACGTCCACCGCTCGAGCTCACCCAACTTCACGCCGACGAGCGCGAACCGCGTCGGTCAGACCGGCTCGACCTCGTTCTCCGACACCGGCGTCCCCGCCGGCAGTTGGTACTACAAGGTGACCGCTGAGGACGCCGCCGGCAATATCGGTCCGGCTTCGGCCGAGGCCCCGGCCACGGTGAGCGCTGACACCACGGCGCCCAGCGTTCCCACCGGTCTTCAGGTCACGGCCGGGTCCGTCTCGGCAGCGCTGAAATGGAGCGCTTCGACCGATGACGTCGCGGTCGCCGGCTACCGGATCAGGCGCAATGGAGCGTCGTTCACGAGTCAGTCGACGAGCTTCACCGACACCGGCCTCTCGCCCGGAACCACCTACACGTACACCGTCGCGGCTTACGACGCAGCCGGCAACGAAAGCGGCCAGTCGACGCCGGTCACGGTCACGACTTCCACGGGGCCGAGCCTCGCGCTGGACAAAACCGTCACGACTCGTCAGACCACGGCGTCCTCGACAATCTCTGCCCCGTCTTTGACCACTGCCGGCCCGGGTGAGCTGCTCTTGGCATTCATCGGCTCCGATGGTCCTAGCGCTGGGGGAAGCCAGTCGATCTCGGGTGTCAGCGGCGGCGGGCTTACCTGGACCCTGCGACGGCGGGCGAACGCCCAGGCGGGCACGGCCGAGATCTGGCAGGCCGTGGCTCCCACGGTCCTCACCAACGCGGTGATCACCGCCACCCGCGCCAGCGGTAGCTACCAGGGAGCGATAACCGTCGCCGCATTCGTCGGCGCTGACACCGCCACCAATGGTGCAGTCGGGTCGGGCGCGGCAGCGAACGGCGTCGCCTCCGCCTCGCTGGTCACAACTAGGGCGGGCAGCTGGGTCTGGGGCGTCGGCGAGGACTGGGACAAAGCCACTGCCCGCACGGTCGGGGCAAGTCAGACGCTCGTGGACCAGTTCCTCAGCCCCAGCGGCGACACTTTTTGGACGCAGCGTCAAACCTCCCCCACGCCCGCCGCCGGCACGACGGTCGTAATTAACGACACCGCCCCAACCGGCGATCGCTGGGACCTGGCCCTGGTCGAGGTACTGCCGGCGCCGTAGCGGTGCTCCGGGCGTGGCTGGCCCCATCGCAATACGCTGCACCGGTGCCACCCCGCCCTGCGCCGTCGATGACCTCGTGCTGAGTCGTACCCCCGGGCGCACATGACCAGCCGAATCCGCTCCCGAAAGCCCCGCAAGTCCGCCAAGAAGCGGATGCTGATCATCGTCAATCCATATGCGACGACGGTTTCGGACCGGCTCAAGAACCTTGTGGTCTACGCGCTACAAGGGCGCTTCGAGGTCGAAACGATCTTGACCGAGGCGCAGAATCACGCAACCGAGATTGGCCGGGAGGTGCGCGATCACGGCTACGACGTGGTCGTCGCCTTCGGCGGCGACGGGACGCTGAACGAGGTGGTCAACGGGCTGGCCGGCACCGACGTGCCGGTCTCCGTTTTGCCCGGTGGCTCGACCAACGTGGTCTGCCGCACGCTGGGGATTCCCAACGACGTCGTCGACGCCACCGAGCACCTGCTGGCCCTGGTCGACGACTGGCAGCCGCGGCGAATCGACCTCGGCGTTGTCGACGCTCGCCACTTCGTCTTCTCCTGCGGGGTCGGCATCGACGCCACGGTGGTCAAGCGAGTCGACGCCCACCCGCGGCTGAAGTCGCGAGCTGGCCCCTACTACTACAGCTGGGCCGCGGTTTCTGCCTTCTACCGCTCCTATCTGGTCAACCCAGTCCGGCTGAAGCTGGAGACCGCAACGGGCGAGAGCGCCGAGGGCGTCACCGCCCTGGCCCAGAACTCCGATCCCTTCACCTACTTCGCCAGCCGGCCGGTGCGGGTCTGCGAGGGGGTCGAGATCGACGATGGCACGCTGGCGATCGGGGTGCTGAAGCGCGCTGCCCAGCGCGACATGCCGACCTTGATCAGCCGCCTCTTCAGCGAGCGCGGTCCGGCTTCCCATCACCGCCAGATCGAGCAGTTCGCCGGCGTCGGCGCGGCCACTGTTAGCTCGGTCTCGGAGACCAAGGAGGGCGTTACCCGGCCTTTTCCGGTCCAGGTTGATGGCGACTACATCGGCGAGAAGACCCGGGTCGAGCTGCGCGTCGACCCCGGTGCGCTCACCATCATCGCCTAGCTAAACCGCCGGAGCCTCTCCCCTGAGCACAGTGGCGAGGGCTGCACGCGCGGCCTGTCGTCGACCGTGCTCATAGCGGCCCAGCAGCGAGTAGAAGCCAACCCGGAGCGCGTAGCGCAGAGCCAGGGCCCAGCGGTAGTCGGCTGCGGTTCGGGGAGAATGCTTGCGGGCGAACTGCATCCGCGCGTAGGCCGCCTGCGCCTCAAGGCGGCCGCTCTCCAAGCGATTGCTCTTGCTTCGCTGCACCGTCAGCGAGGGCGTCGAGACGACCCCCCAGCCGCCGCGTTTCAGCCGCAGGCAGAGATCTGCCTCTCCCGCGCCGGGCCGGAGTCGCTCGTCGAACCACCCAATGGTCTCGAGCGCCGCGTGGCGGACGATGATGAATCCCGAGGTCCAGTCGCAGGCGGTCGTCTCCTCGTACTTGCGGGCGTCGAGCTCGTATTCACCGAGCACCCGTTTGGCGCCGGGGACGCGGTCGAGCCCTAGCGCCTCGGCCAACATGTGCCGAGTGGAGGGGAAGCGCCGGATGCTCGGCGCCAAGGAGCCATCGCTGTTCAGCTGCCGCACTCCGGCCAGAGCGACTTCTGGGCGTCTGTCCAGGGCTGCGACCAAGGTGGCGAGAGTGCCCTCGCTTACTTGCAGGTCGGCGCTGAGAAAGAGCAGGTAGCGGGCATTCGCCGTTTCCAGGGCGCGGTTATAGGCATGGCCAAGACCGCGATCGGCGCAGCGAAGCGTACGGACGTCGAGAAAACGCTCCTCGACGTACTCGGGAATGTAGTCCTCGCCATCATGGACAACGACGGCATCGAAATCCAGCCAACCCGAATTCTCAAGCACGCTCGCCAGCGAGGGGCCAAGCCGATCCTTGTCGCCACCGGGGGCGATGACCACGCAAAGGTCGTCCACGAGTGCTACCCCGCACTGCTGATCGGTCTTGCCGGATTGCCAACAACCGTCGCTTCTGGCGCTACGTCCTTGGTGACTACGGCCCCAGCCCCGACGATGGCATTGCGGCCAATGCGAACACCACCGAGGAGTGTGGCGCCAGAGCCAATAGAGGCCCCAGTTTCGACGACCGTGGCAAGCATCTCCCAGTCGGACTCCGTCTGCAAAGCGCCAGATCCGTTCGTGGCTCGCGGCAGCTTGTCGTTGACAAAGGTAACGCCGTGACCAATGAACACCTCGTCTTGGATCTGGACCCCGTCGCAGATGAATGTGTGGCTCTGGACCTTGCAGGCTGAGCCAATCTCGGCACCGCGCTGGACCTCGACGAAGGTCCCAATCCGCGTGCCGCTACCGATTCGACAGCCGTAGAGATTGGTGAATGAGTGGACGACGACATCAGCGCCAAAGACGACATCGTTGAGCTGGCGGTACGGCGCGTCATTGATCGGGGCCTCGACTGTGCTGGCGAGACGCGAGGCATCTGAGGCCAATTCGGGCATCGGTTAATCAACGACCCCCCGGCTCACGTCCTTCCACCGATTCTGCAGCGCGGAAGCTTCGGGGCCTCACCGCCGTTCTCTGTGCATGTCAGCGGTGGATCAACGGTCGGCCAACGGCGCCGAAAGCGTCGGCGACCTCGTCTCGGTGCCGTCTGCGGTCGTGATCGCCGACAGCGCCGAGATGCGACGCCGCATCTGCATTGCCCTGCAGGAGCAGGGGCTGTGCTCAGATGCCGAGCTCGACTCCCCTCTGGCGATCGAGGAGATCGTTGTCGATGAGTCCACGATCGTGATCTTTGTTTGCGACGTCGAGATTCCGCAGCAGGTCACCAGCCTTCGGCGCCTTTGCCGGGAAGCCAGCGAGCCGGCGATTGTCGTGATCTCGCCCCCTGCAACGGGAGCCGGCGTTCGCCGCACCCTCGATGCAGGCGCCGATGCCCTCGTCTTCGACACCGAGCTCGAGCTCACCCTCGTGGCCACGGTTCGCGCCGTGGCAAGCGGCCAGTCGGTGGTCCCTCGCAAGCTGCGCGCGGGCGTCGAGCGGCCAACCCTTTCGCATCGCGAGCACCAGGTTCTGGCGCTGGTTCGCCAGGGCCTCACCAATGCGGAGATCGCCGAGCATCTCTACCTTGCCGAAAGCACGGTAAAGAGCCACCTCGCCTCCGTTTTCACCAAGTTTGGCGTCCACTCCCGCAAGGAGGCAGCGGCTGTATTCGCCGAGCTGGAGACGGCGCCGGCCGCTGCGCCAATAACTACCAGCCTCGAACACTCACAGGAGCAGACGACCGCATGAACTCCACCAGCGGCTCAGGCGTCCTTACGCCGAGCGAGACACGCGTACCGTTCACCCGTCTTGACAACGGCAACCCGGAGCTGCTGGCAGAGCTGCTCGACGTAGTTGCAGGCGTCGCCGCTAATGCGGCGTTCACCCTCGGCGCAGAGGTCGAGGACTTCGAGAGCGAGTTTGCCGCTTGGTGCGAAGCCGAGCACGCGATCGGTGTCTCCTCCGGCACCGCGGCGCTGGAGCTGGCCCTGCTCGGACTGGGAATCGGCCGTGGTGACGAAGTGATCGTCCCCACCAACAGCTTTATTGCTACCGCCGAGGCCGTGAGCGCCACCGGCGCCACGCCGGTCTTGGTTGACGTCGACGAGCAGACAGCGCTGCTGACGGCGGAGATTGCCGAGGCGGCGCTGACGCCACGCACGCGCTGTGTCATCCCGGTCCATCTCTACGGCCGCACGGTAGATATGGACCCGCTGCTCGAGCTCTGCGCCAAACGGAATGTCTTCGTCATCGAGGACGCCTGTCAGGCCCACGGCGCGCGCTACAAGAATCGCCCCGTGGGGTCGCTAGGAGACGCTGGCTGTTTCAGCTTCTACCCGACCAAGAACCTCGGCGCCTGGGGTGACGGAGGCGCAGTGGTTACGAACGACCAGGCACTGGCGACGCAGGTGCACTTGCTTCGTTCTCACGGTGAGGGCAGCCGCCATCACCACGAGATGCCCGCTCGCACTGACCGACTCGACGCACTTCAGGCCGCGATCCTGCGGGTAAAGCTGCAACGCCTCGATGACGCCAACCAGCAGCGCCGCGATGCCGGTGACGCACTTAGGAGCGCCTTGGCGGACAGCTCACTGACAGTCCCGGCTCCCACCGAAGCGACAGGCGACCACGTCTTCCACCTCTTCGTCGTGCGCTCGAGCGAGCGTGACGAACTACGAGAGCACCTCGAGGCCAGTGGCATCTCCAACGCGATCCACTACCCGACCCCGATCCACCTCCAGCCTGCCTACGCCGAGCTGGGTATGAAGCCAGGCAGCCTTCCGGTTGCCGAGCGGCTAGCCGGCGAAAGCTGCTCGCTGCCGATCTTCCCGACGATCAGCGAGCAGGAGATCGAGCGCATCACGGCTGCAGTCGTGGGCTTTTCCGTTTAGCGACTGGATACTCCTGGGGTGGTTGGTGGTGGTGGAGGAGCCCGGTCGCCCTCCAGGCGAATTGATGTCGCACGCGCCCGCTTTGCGGGCGCTTAGCTCCGAATGATGAGTGCGGCTGACGCCGCGCAATAGACGGATTGCATTTCCGCCCCCTTCGGCGACATTCGCCTGGAGGGCGACCGGGCTCCTCCCCCGACAGCTCCCGTTATACGGAAGCTTCGAGCTGCAGCGAGAGAAGGAAGCTTTCGAGACCTTGCTGCGAACCGGTATCCGGAAAGCTTTGGGCGAAGGGCTTCGAAGGAAAGCGCCCGTGGAAGCTTGTGGTGCTTCGATGGATCGCTCCCTCGAAGCTCGTGGCGCTTTGAGAGGTGATGGCGGGTGCGCCTCTGCGGGAATGTCGCCGAAGGCGGCGGAAATGCAATCGGTGAATGCGCGGCGAAGCCGCGCTCCTTCTCTGGAGCTAAGCGCCCGCAAAGCGGGCGCGTGCGACCAAATTCCCGCAGAGGCGCACCCGCCATCTCCCCACCCCGCCCTACTTCTTATGCCCGCTGGCGCGCTTCTTGAGGACGATTGCGATCGTGCGAGTGGTTGCGGTTGCGTCGGCCGATTCGAAGGTGATCTGCACTCGAACCCTTACGGGGTGGTTTTCCAGAAGCTGTTTTTTGCCTGCAGGGGAAAGCTTGATCGGCAGCTTTACGGTGCCGGCTTCGGTCACGTCGATGCTTGAGGGCAGGATTTGAGGCGCTTGGGCGTTGCGCAGGGCTCTTCTCTTCCTGGTCCTGGAGCTGCCGCGGGCGACTTCCGGAGGAGCCGTGGCAGTGAGCTTTCCGGGCCCTGAAACGCTGAAGATCAGCAGTGCCGTGCCTTTTCTCCGGTTGTATTTGATCTGCAGGAGCTGCGCCGAGCCGATGACTGTGGGGGTGCCTGGCGTTGTGGCCGTGTCTTTCGGGCCCTGGAGCCCCGTCCTGTCGATGCTCCAGGTAAAGGTCGCGGGAGTGCCGTCGACGTTGCCGACCTGATCGATCGCACGCACTTCGAAGCTGTGGCTGCCGTTGGCGAGCGAGTCGTACGTCTGCGGCGAGGTGCATGGCGCCCAGGCGGCGGGCGCGGCAGAATCCAAGCGGCACTCGAAGCCCGCCACCCGGGGGCCCCCGGAATCCGATCCGGAGAAGTTGAACAGCGCGGTCGGGCTTTGGCTGGAATCTACGGGACCGGCGTCGATCTGAGTCTGAGGTGCGTTTGAATCCTCGAGGTAGGTGAGCGACACCGAGCAAGGCGAGGCGTTGCCCGCCGGCGAAGTCGCGGTGGCAGCGATCACGGTGGTTGAGTTATTGAGAACGGCGATGGCGATCCCAGCCGCGAGCTCGGCAGCGCTGCCGGTCGCAAGCGGAGTCCCCGAGCAACTGGCACTGGCATAGAGCCGCACCGTGGTTCCAGCGGGAGCCGAGCCGACGACCAGAGGTGAGTTCTCGTTTGCCGGCGAAGCCGGCGCGGTCGCCGTGAGGTCGGGAGCAGAGGGCGCAGCCGCGTCAGTAGTCCAGCTGAAGTTGGCCGGCGAAGCGTCGGCATTTCCAGCCTGGTCGATCGCCCGAACTTCAAAGCCATGCGGGCCGTCAGACAGCGACGGGTAGGACTTCGGTGAAGAGCAGGGGGCCCAGTCGGCAGCCTCGGCTGAATCGAGACGGCACTCAAAGGAGGCGACGCCTGAGCCGCCGGGATCGGCGGCGCCAAAGGTGAACTCGGCCGCTGCGCTGCCGCTGAGCGGTGCGGGATGGCCGCCGATCTGAGTATCGGGGGAGGTGGTGTCAATGCGCCAGGTGAAGCTTGCCGGCGAAGCGTCGAAGTTGCCCGCGCTGTCCAGCGCCCGCACTTCAAAACTGTGGGCTCCATCGGAAAGGTTCGTGTAACTCTTGGCCGAGGAGCAGGGCGTCCAGCCGCTCTCCTGAGAGGAATCGAGGCGGCACTGGAAGGTAGCTGGACCGACACCGCCTGGGTCTGAGGCCGAGAAGACGAAGGTGGCCAGCGCCGAGCTGACGGGATCAGTGGGATGACCGTCGATCTGGGTCTGCGGTGCGCTGGAGTCCTCGACGTAGGTCAGCGGCGCCGAGCAGGCCGAGGGGTTGTTGGCCGGAGAAGTCGAGGTGGCGCGGAACTTGGTCGTGGAGTCATCTGGAACCGAAACCGTGACTCCCGCCGCAAGTTCTTCTGCTGAGGCCAGGGCCACCGGAGTGCCCGAGCAGTCGATCGTCGTGTAAAGGCCCACGGTCGAGTCAGCCGCGGCGGTACCGACGATCTTAGGCGAGTTCTGATTGGCCGGGGACGACGGGACGACGGCGGTCAGCTCGGGAGCGTCGGGGGCGCTCGTATCGAGCGTGAAGGCCTGCGTGGCAACCCCTTGATTGCCGGCTCCGTCAGTCGCTCGCACGCGGAAGGTATAAGGCCCGTCGAGGAGTGCCGAAGGCGGAGTGTGCGAGCTGGGGCCCGAGCAGGGTCCGTAGTCAGGGACCCCCGCATCGATGGAGCATTCAAAGGTGGCGCCAGGCTCGTTGGCCTGGAACTCGAAGGTCGGCGTGTCGTTGTTGGTCAGACCAGAAGGCCCGGAGTCAATCGTGACCAGGGGCACGGTGGTATCAACGGTCCAGGTGAATGCGGCGGGCGATGCGTCGACGTTTCCAGCCTGATCGACCGCACGCACTTCGAATGTGTGGCTGCCGTCAGCCAGCCCGGCGTAGCTCTTGGGTGACGGGCAAGCTCCCCAGCCGGCAGCCTGCGTCGAGTCAAGGCGGCATTCAAAAGAGGCGACGCCCGAGCCGCCGGGGTCCGTGCCGCCAAGCGTGAGCTGGGCGGCGGAGTCGTTACTAGGAGAGGCAGGATGAGCGACGATCTGGGTATCCGGAAGCGTCGTGTCGACGCTCCAGCCGAAGGTCGCCGGCGACCCGTCGGCGTTGCCGGCCTGATCAATCGCCCGAACTTCAAACGTGTGATCGCCGTCCGCCAGCGAGGCATAGGCCTGGGGCGAAGAGCAGGAGCTCCAGTCGCTTGGCTGGCTGGAGTCGCGGCGGCACTGGAAAGAGACGACGCCGGAACCTCCGCTGTCCGTGCCTGAGAAGGTGAACGTCGCCGCGGCGTTACCGGTCAGCGATGCAGGGTGAGTGGCGATCTGGCTATCCGGGGGTGTCGTGTCGACGCTCCAGCTGAAGACGGCCGGTGAAGCGTCGGCATTTGCGGCTTGGTCGACCGCCCGGACTTCAAGTGTGTGACCACCATCTGCAAGCGAGGCGTAGGCCTTGGGCGACGAGCAGGGCGCCCAGGCGGCAGCTTGGGCCGAGTCGAGGCGGCATTCGAAGGAGGCCACCCCCGAGCCGCCCGTATCCGCGCCCGAGAAGGTGAATCCAGCAGTGGCGGACGCGGTCAACGACGGTGGGCCCGAATCGATCTGGGTCTGCGGCGCGGTGGTGTCGACGCTCCAGCTGAAGGTCGCCGGGCTGGCGTCGACGTTCCCCGCCTGGTCGATCGCCCGGACTTCAAAGGTGTGTGAGCCGTCCGCCAGAGAGGTGTAGTTCCTTGGCGATGTGCACGGCGCCCAAGCGGCGGCCTGAGTCGAATCTCGGCGGCATTCAAAGGAAGCAATGCCCGAGCCGCCTGAATCCGAGCCGCTAAAGGTGAATGTAGCGGCTGCGCTGCCACTGAGCGAGGTTGGATGGGCGCTGATCTGAGTGTCCGGAGGGGTCGTATCGATCGCCCAGGTAGATGCCGCCGAGCTGCCGTCAACGTTGCCTGCCTGATCGACTGCCCGGACCTCAAATGTGTGGCTGCCGTCGGAGAGCCCGGTGTAGACCTTGGGCGACGTGCATGGCGCCCAGGCGGCAGCTTGGGTCGAGTCCCGGCGACACTCGAAGGACACAACTCCCGAGCCGCCCGTGTCGGCGCCCGAGAAGGCGAATTCAGCCGCGGCGGACGCGGTCAACGCCGCGGGGCTCGAGGTGATCTGGGTCTGCGGCGCGGTGGTGTCGATGTTCCAGCTGAAGGTCGCCGGGCTAGCGTCGGTGTTCCCCGCCTGGTCGACGGCCCGGACTTCAAATGTGTGACCGCCGTCGCTGAGTGACGCGTAATCGCTCGGTGAGCTGCATGACCCCCAGTCTGCGACCTGGGTGGAGTCGAGGCGGCACTGGAAGGAGGCGACGCCGGTGCCACCCGGATCCGAGCCGCTGAGGGTGAAATGGCTCGCTGAGCTGCTACTCAGGGAGGCGGGATGTCCTGTGATCTGGGTATCCGGCGAGATGGTGTCGACGCTCCACGAGAACGCGGCCGGCGAGGGGTCGAGGTTCCCCGCCTGGTCGAGGGCCCGAACTTCAAATGTGTGACCGCCATTCGCCAGCGAGGCGTAGGCCTGGGGCGACGAGCACGAGGTCCAGCCGCTTGGCTGGGAGGAATCGAGGCGGCACTGGAAGGAGGCGACGCCAGAGCCGCTGCTGTCGGTGCCGGTGAAGGTGAATGTCGCCGCGGCGTTGTCGGTGACCGCTGCGGGATGGTTGGCGATCTGGCTATCCGGGGGCGTGGTGTCGACGCTCCAGCTGAAACTGGCTGGTGAGGCGTCGGCATTTCCCGCCTGGTCCACCGCCCTCACTTCGAAGGCATGGGCGCCGTCGCCGAGCGCGGCATAGCTCTTGGGCGACGGACAGGACCCCCAGTCGGCCACCTGGGTGGAATCGAGACGGCATTCGAAGGAGGAGACGCCCGAGCCGCCAGGGTCGGCACCTGAGAAGCTGAATTCAGCCGCCGGGGAGCCGCTCAGGCCACTGGGGTGTGTGTCGATCTGAGTCGTGGGAGAGATCGAGTCCAGGCTCAGCGTGGCGGTCGCCGAGCCACCGTTCGCAGCCGCGTCGGCAAGGCAGAGGCGCAGCGTGTTGGCGCCCTCGACGAGAGCGGCGGCAGCCACCGTCGAGCTGTGCTGGGTCGGCTGAGACGAATAGGAACCCGAGTCGAGGACGGCTCCGCTCGCGCAATCGCTGCCCCCCACTCGCAGCTCGAAGCTGCCGTTCTCGTTGGCGTGCCAGCTCACTTGGCTGCTCTGCCCGGCTCGCAGCAGGGTCTTGGAGAGTGAGTCGATCGAGACGGCCGGCGAGACGGTGTCGATCATCCAGCTGAACGTCGCCGGCGAAGCATCGACGTTGCCGGCTTGATCGATGGCGCGGCTTTCAAACGTGTGCGCACCGTCGGATAGCCCCGAATAGCTCTTGGGCGACGAGCAGGGCGCCCAGGCGGCAGCTTCGGTCGAATCGAGGCGGCATTCCAAGGACGCCACCCCGGAGCCGCCGGGGTCGGTGGCGGAGAAGGCGAGGGTGGCGATGGCCGAGTTCGACTGAGAGACGGGATGGCCGTCGATTTGAGTCTGGGGCGCAGTGGAGTCCTCGACGTAGGTGGCGTGTGACGAGCATGAGGAGGGGCTGCCGCCGGAGGGAGTGGCCGTGACGCGGAATTTGGTCGTCGAGTTGTCGGGGACTGAAACCGTGATCCCGCCGGCGAACTGGGCGGCACTCCCGGTTGCGGTTGGGCTGCCCGAGCAATCGGCGGTCGTGAAGAGACGCACGGTCGATCCGGCCGGGGCGAAGCCGACGACCTTGGGGGAGTTCTGATTTGCCGGCGAGGCCGGCACCGTGCCGGTGATCGCGGGGCCGTAGGTCGCCGTGTAGGGCCCGGCCGCTGCGTCGAAGAAGGCGTACTTGATCCCCTTGATCGTCTGGGTGCTGATGGCAACGGGCGTGCCGCCTCGTTCGAGCGTGATCAGATCCCCCGAGGCCGAGGTCATCGGCAGCATCGCCCGCAGGCCGTTGGCGCCGCTGCCAGGGCTGATCGAGAAGCCGAGGACGTGACCCGACCAGTTGAGCGAGTCGAAGGAGGACCGATTGCGTCCATCCACCCAGGTCAGCATCTGACGGGCCGAGACGATCGGCACGCCCCGCGCCTGAGCGCTGGCGACGATCGCGTCCGAATCAGCCGATTCGGCGCCGTCGGTATGGATATTCGCGGTGAAGACGCCGTAGTAGCCGCTGGAGCCGAGGGCGTTGTCAAGGAGTTTGTCGACGGTAAGCGGATAGGACTGTTCGGACTCGTCGGTCATCTGTGTCGCCGCCTGGTAGACGTCGATCATCGATCCGTCCTGGTCGGCGAAGCGCATCGGCATGCCCGATCCGGTGAACATCCCCGGCCTGTCCTGGGCCCACGATCCCGGCCAGTAGTAGTAGTTGGTGTCGAAGCGAACCCCGTTTTGCAGCTCGACCTTTGGCTGCGTCGCCCAGTCGCTCCAGACGACGCAGTGGGTCCGGTTGGTCGACGGGGCCGGCAGACTCGGGAAGTTGGCGGCAAGAGCATCGCCCTGGCTTGAGTAGACGGCTTCCAGCGCCGCCTGGTTGGGCCAATCCCCGCAGTCGGTGAGCGTGTGGAGGGCGATCTCGAAGCCGGCCGCGTTGTATGAGGCCGCTTGCGCATCGCTCAGGGGTGTGCTCGGGAAGATGTAGGCGGTCGAGCGGACGCATTCCCATTTTGCGACAACGCAGCCTTCCGGGCTATCGGCCTCGTATTTGTCGAAACGGCCGGCGGTGCCGCCGTTGCCGTGATCGTCGCCAGTCATTACCACCGCCGCCTTGGCGTCCCGGGGCAGGAACCAGAAGCGCGGCAACGGCTTGCGGTCGGCGTTCATCCGCTCGATCAGGTTGGTCAGCAGCCGTTGCTGCTCATCGGCCTGGGGGATCTGGACCTTGCTGAGGTCCACCCAGTCCGGCTGGACGTCGCCTTCCTTGGCACCGAAGAAGAGATCGTCGGAGCGGATCGGCAAGTTGCCATCGCGATCTTCGCCCGCCCAGGCCGGGTTGCCCTGGCGGGTGTAGACGACCGATCTGGCCAGGTCGTAGCTGAACGCAGCCGCCTCACCACCGTTGTCGCCGACGCTGCGCAGGGTGACGGCCGGGTTGGCTGTCGCCGTCGAGGCGTCCGAGTAGAGAGTGGCGATCGTCTGGGAGTCGGTGGGCGTGAAACGCTCCGCCGTGCCGTGGAACTGGATCGTCTGACCGACGATCCCTTTGCCGGCTTCCGTGCTCGTATCCACCTTCAGATAGCTGTTTGAAAGGGTGCCGCCCGTGTCGCTCAGGCCGAGCAGCCCGGCGAGCTGTGGATCTGGATGCATGGCGATCAGATTGCCGCCCTGATCGACCCAACCCTGCAGCATCTGAGCCTGGCCGGAGGTGAGCGCGCCTTCGCCCAGGATCGAAACGTCGTAGGAGTCGAGAACCGCCGGTGTGACCGTGGAGAGGTCTTTGACTATGAACTCGTTCAGCCCTTCGGCGCGAAGAATTTCGGCGTAGTAGCGGCTGAACGGATTCGCCGCGTTGGCGATCACCAGGATCGGTCCGCCGGACCCATCCCCCGGCGGTGGCGGCGGCGCGGCGCCGGTCGTGAAGGACCAAGTCGAGTCTGCGGCAAGGGGATTACCCGCCGCGTCTTTGATTCCACCCGCCCCGCCTTTCACGGTGACCGTGTAAGTAGTCGAGTACTGGAGGTGCGCGACCGGATCCAGCGCCAGTCGCCGTGTGGCCGGGCTGTAGGTGACCTGAGCGGGAACCAGGGCGTTGCCAGGTCCGCGAAGTTCGACGGTGCCACTGGAGATGCTGCTGGCATCCATTGGCTCGCTGAGCGTGGCGTTGGCGGTGACGGCTGGGTTGATGTCAGCGGTGCCGTTGCCGGGAGCGCGGGCGAGGATCGAAGGCGGCGTCGTGTCGGGGCCAGCGTGATCGTCGAAGACGACGTCGACGAGATAGTTGGTCGCCTGGAACGTTTCGGGAGAGCCCTCGCTGAAAAGGGCGCCGGGCGGCCCGTACTTGAAGATGCCGTTTGCGCCTTCCACTCCGTCGGCGAGAGCGTGAAGCGGCCCGTTGTCGGCGCCAACCAGGGCGAAGAAGTTGGAGAGGGCGGCGTAGTGGCCGTTCGGCGCATGGTAGGACGCCACGTAAGTGGTGTCGGCGTCGATCGCGATCGGTTCATTGAAGCTGGCGGTCTGCCAGCCGGAAGCCGTCTCGCCGCTGAAGGTCACGGTGCCAAGCTGGGTGCCATTGGTCAGCCAGAGGCGACCAACGTGGGGTCCGGTGTTGCCGGCCGACTTGTAGAAGCGGATGCCGGTGATCACGCCTGGGGCGTCGGAGCGAAACTTGACCCCGAGTTCGATCGAGCCGGCATCGGGATCTTCGGGTGCCGTGACCGAGTCGTTCCAGATCGAGCAGGGGCAGGTCTGGGAGACGACTTCGAGGCCGACTTTGTCGTTGGAGGTCTCGAGGTTGCCGCTGTCGTCGACGGCGCGGGCGAGAAGCGTCGCGTTGCCGGGATGCCCGGGGATCCAGGAGTAGGTCCACTGTTCGCGGCCGCTCGCCGGGTGCCAGGTTTTGCCGGCGTCGGTGGAGACTTCGACGGCCGCGACCTGCCCGCCTTCGGTCTCGCCGGCGGCGTCGCTGGCGATGCCGCTGATCGTGATCGATTTGCCGCTTTCGACTTTGCTTCCCTCGCTCGGCGAGTTGATCGTCGTCGTCGGCGGAGTTACGTCGGTGCTCTGGGTGGCCGGCGTCAGGTCCGCCTGCAGGCTGCCCGGCTGTGCCCCCATGTCGGCGAACAGGTTCACGGTGGCCTGCTGCATGCGCGGATCGGCGCTGTTGGGTCCATCGCGATCGTGTTCGGGGTCGAGCCCCCAGGACCACTGGACGGTTCCCGCGCCGAAGACGAGAGCGCCGCTTGATGCCCGGTACAGAGTCAGGTGATGAGTGGCCGAGCCAGGGCCATAGTTGGACCCGTAGTCGAGCAGGCGCTGGGGGACTTCAACCGTGGTCGAGGAAAGGTCCGCCAGCCCGGCCGGGCGGAAACCGTTGTCGACGTCTTCATCCCACTCGTAGCCCAGCGTTTCATCGGCGAGCGTCGCCGTCTGTCCGGGCGCCAGCGAAGCGACGCTGGTGTTGCGCCAGAAGCGCATCTTGCCGTCAGCGGCGGGCACCCGGATCGCGGCCGTGCCGGCGTTGACGGAAAAGCTCGTGCCGGTGAGCGCGTTCTCCGACTTTCCCCCGTCCGCGGGCGGGCTGAACCGCGGGTCCCGCCAGGTCCCAGTCCAGACGTCGGCTTCCGGGTCGATCTTGGCGTTGGCGTGCGTCTCCTTGTAACAGACGAGGGTCCGGTGGTCGGTGCCGGAGCCGTCGATGCTGTCTTCCCAGCGGGTCTTCCAGAAGACCTCGTTGCCGCTGAAGAAGGCGAGGTTGACCCCGGCATCGCGGGCGGCTTCGACGTTTTCGCGCTGCTGCGCCGACCAGTACTCGTCGTGCCCTACCGAGAGGTAGACCTTGTGGTCGAGGATTTCGCCGCCGCGGCGATCGGCGTCGACGCCGGTGAAGTAGCTGACGTCATAGCCGTTGCGCTCGAGCCAGCGAACCATCGGGTACTCGGCGCTGAAAGGGTCGTCCTCCGGGGTCGGGCCGCGGGTCGTCAGCGGGCGGTTGTAGCTGACCTTGTAGGCGCGGCCGGGGTTGATCCCGGGGCCACCCTCATAGAGGCTGTTGCCGCCGTAGCGGTTGTAGGCCTGCCAGGTGGTGTCAGAGGTCTGGAAGAGCAGGTCGGAGTGGCCGCCATCGTCGCGGACGACAAAGATGATGTGGCTGCCGTCGGAGGGTTTGTCCTCGCGGACGAGCTTGGCGAAGTAGATGCCCGAGACAGCGCTGGCCGGGACGTTCCAGGAGGCGGATTCGTCCCAGCTGCCGCAATCGACCAGCCCCGTCGACGGTTTGATTTCGCACGGCGGCTGTTCCTGGGGCAGGCCCGCTGAGGGCTCGACCGTGGCGACCTTGCGGGCGCCGTCGCCGTCGTAGTAGCCCATCCGATAGATGTCGAGGCGGTAGTTGGTGGAGGCGGTGTCGATCTTGAAGTGGACGGTGTCGCCGCGGTTGACGCTGATGTCGGTGGCGAAACCCTGGATGCTCGGATCGCCGGAGCCCTGCACGTCCCATTCTCCGGGCGGATTCCCCTGCTTGGAGTTCTCGCAGACGATTGCGTTGACGGGGGGTTCGCAGGGCCCAGCCGCGACGGCCCCCCCAGGCGCAAGTGTTTGCGCTCCGAGAAGGAGGGCGGCGAAAGTGAAAACACCTGCGCAAGTCCTTGAGAATGCGGAAATCTCAGATTCCTTCTTGAATTGATCGATCTTTTGCCCGGCGCGAGCCACTCTCTGCAGCAGACGTGCAAACCCGGATAGAGAAGCAACGACCGGTCAACCAGCCTTTTTTTGACCAACCCCCGTACAGTCCAAATTCGGACTAAGTCGATCGCCGTCCCTGGCTGTATCTAACCCTCACCTTGAGGGTTAGTCTGAGCCCCGACTGGCTCGATCATTCGATCGGGCCGCGCAGCGCAACCGGCGAGGAGGCGTCGCGCAGGACGAGGCGAGGTTCTCCACTGCCGTCGGCTGAGGTCGTGTAGACGTCAAGGCCGTCGGAGTAAATCAACGTCTCGTCGTTGAGCCACTCGACCTGGTCGTCGATAGGCCGCCGCTCGGCAACCGCGTGGGCGCGCAGCGTTGCCAGGTCGAGGACCTTGAGCCGCCAACGGTTCTCGCTACCTATGCGGCTCTTGTAGGCGATCTTGGTCCCATCGGGCGAGAGCGCCGGGCACTCGACCCGGTCGCGCAGTACCCGCATCGTGCGCTCTCGCAAATTCCCTTCGAGCAGGTAGTAGTGCCCCTGGGTGCGCAGGGTCGCGTAGAAGCGATTCGAGTCAGCGGCGAAAGTGACTCCCCAGAAGTTGAAGTCGACTGCATCGAGGGGTCGGCCGTCCTTGGTCACCTCGAAGCTCTCGAGATTGCCGATCTGCTTGCCGCTGCGCATATCGACGATCGTGGTCGCGGTCGAAAAGCCCCCCGCCCCCAGGTAGGCGTGCCCGTTGACGAACACGGTCATCGCGCCGTAGCGGCCGTCCGGGGAGACCCGTGCCCGCGAGGGCACGCCGGCAAGCGGTAGCTGATGCAAAGTGCTCAGCGAAGAATCGAAGATCGTCGCCTCGTAGTCGATGCCAGTTTCGGCGGTGGCGAGGCAGAGCCCGCGACCGGCGGCGAAGTAGACTCGCTCGCAGGCGAGCTCGCGGCCGGCGAGCCGTTGCGGTTTGCCGCCCTTGACGACGAAGACGCGCCCGTTGAGCTGGGGGTCGTTGCGATCGACCGCCCGCACCATCAGTTGAGACCCCAGCAGCTTGGTACCGCCGCTTGCCAGCGGGCGCCCGTCGGTCGTCACCTGGTTCGGGTTGAGTGCGGCCAGAACGAGATAGACGATGCCGCCGCCGACGCAGAGCGCCGTGATCGCGGCGAGTACCTGCTTGCGCCGCCTACTCAACCAGTGGCTCCTGCTGCAGGCGCATCAGCAGGGGTGCGGAGATGAGCAGAACGACGATCAGCGCCACGGCGAAGATCAGGACCGCGCTCTGCAGCCCAATCGCGAACCAGAGCGCGCCGAAGGCAAGTGAGGATCCGAATTGTCCAAGGCTGATTACCGTCACAAGCGCTCCAATGCCGCTGGCCTGCAGCTTCTCGGGCAGAATCGCCCCCGCCAGCGCGGTGGTGACTCCTTCCGTCGCCGCATAGTAGGCGCCGAGGGCGACGAGAGAAAGACCGACCGCCGCGGTTCCCGTCGAGGCCAGAAGCAGGCCGTAGACCGGCAGCAGCATGGCGTGGCCGACGATCATCACCGGCACCCGGCCGACCCGGTCGGCAAGCCGGCCGACCGGTATCGCCAGGATCATGAAGACGACCGCGGTGACCACGTACAGGAGCGGAAAGACCGTCGGGTCGAACTCGGTCTGGCGCTGCAAGCCGACGTAGATCAGGGCGTCGGAGACACTGGCGAGGGCCAGACCCCCCGCCGCGATGAGAAGGATGCGAAAGCGCCGGTCGGCGAGCACGTCCAGAGCGACGCGTCGCAGGGGCTGTGTTCCGGCGGCCCGCGGTGCGCGCTCCGGCCGCCCCTGAACCGCCAGCACCAGCACCGCCAGCCCGAGAAAGGCAAACAGCGTGCTGACCACGAAGACGGCGTCAAAGCGCGCCGGGGCAGCGAGCAGGATGCCGAAGGCGACCAGCGGCCCGAGCATGGCGCCGGCGCTGTCCATCGCGCGATGGACCCCGAATGACGTCGCCAGCCCCGCTTTCGTGCTCGAGAGGGAGATCAGCGCGTCGCGGGGCGCTGTGCGCATCCCCTTGCCAACCCGGTCGGTGGCGACCAGCGCCCCGATCGCGCCGACGGAGCTGCCGGCGACGACGAGCCCGACCTTGCAGACCGCGGAGAGCCCGTAGCCGATCCCGGCGACCTCCTTATGGCGCTGCCAGCGGTCTGAGACCAGCCCGCTGGCCACCTGCACGATCGCCGAGGCGCCCCTGTAGAGGCCGTCGATCGCGCCCAGCACCAGCGGCGTCACCCCCAGCGAGAAGACCAGGTACAGCGGCAGGACCGTGGCCACCATCTCCGCCGAGACATCGGTCAGCAGGCTGACCAGGCCCAGCAGGACGACGTTGCGGGGGACCGAGAGCCGGGCCGTGGGCGAGGCCCACGTCCGCGGCTTCAGCAGCGCTTTTGAGGCCTCAACCTGGTACACGCGCCGGCTCCGCGGAGGACTCGGCTGGCTCCTCCTGGTCGGCGCTGTGGGCCATTGCGCGCGCGTAGGCGGCAAGCAGGACCTGCGAGGACCGCTGCCAGGAGAGGCCGATCACGCGTTCACGGCCAGCCTGGCCCATCTGCTCGCGCCGCTCGGGGTCCTCGAGCAGCTCGTGCACGCAGCGGCCAAGCTCTAGCGGCGTCGGCGCGGTCGCGTAGGCGGCGGCTGGCCCCGCGGATACGCGGGTCTCGAGCAGGTCGTAGGCGGCGATCGGGCGGCCCATCGCCATGTACTCGGGCACCTTGATCATCGTCGAGGCGTCGTTTAGCGGACTCGGCGGATCAGGCTCGAGGCAGACGTCCGCGCTGGAGAGGATCCGGCGGATGTCATCATCGCCGCGCCAGCCGGCGAACTCGACCGCGTCGCCGATCCCCAGTTCACCGGCAAGCGCTTCCATTTCGCCACGGACCTCTCCCTCGCCGACGAAAACGGCGTGCCAGTCGTCCTTGCGCAGATCCCGCAGTGCGGCGAGAGCGCGCAATGCATGGTCGATGCCGTCCTGGGGGCCCATCATCCCGAGGTAGGCAAGCAGATAACGGCGCCCGCGCCGCAGATCCGGATCGGCTGCAACGGGCTGAAAGCGCTCCAGGTCTGGGCCGTTGCGGACGACGAAGGCGTCATCGGGGTCCACTCCCCCGCGCTCGATCGCGATCCGGCGGTAAGAGTCGTTGGTCGAGATCACGACGTCGGCGGCGCGCATCGCACGCCGCTCGATCGCCAACAACAGCCTGTGGGCAGGGCCGGCGCGACCGAACCGGGAGCGGAAGAGCTCCGGGGTCAGATCATGGTGATCGAAGATAAAGCGGGCGCCGCGGCGGCGAGCGGAACGGGCGGCCAGGAGGAGGAAGTCGGGTGGATTGGCGGCGTGCACCACGTCGAAGCGCCGCTCCCGCCCCAGCTGCCGTACCAGCCGCCGGATTCGCCAGAGCGCCTGCGCGTACTCACGCGCATAGCCGAGCGCCCCCGCGGCCGGGCGCAGCGGGTAGCGGTGAATCTCAACCCCTTCGATGCTCTCGGTCGGAGCCTGCGGCGGATCCTCCGTCGCGGCGCAGATGGCCACCACCTCCCAGCCCGCAGCGGCAAGCGTGCGTGCCTCGTTCCAAACTCTACGATCCCCGGGGAGCGGCGCGTTCTCGCTGATCAGCAGAAGCCGGCCGCGGCGCGGCGCGCTCACGCAGCACCCTTGCCGTGGATCACGGTCGGCAGCGTGAGCAGCAGGATCTTGATGTTGAAGCCCAGGGAGCGGCGCTCGACGTACTCCGAATCGAGGTCGATCATCTGCGAGAAGGTGAGCAGGCTGCGTCCCCGCACCTGCCAAAGACCGGTGACCCCGGGCCGTACGGCAAAACGGCGGAAAGCCTCCGGCGGATAGCGGTCGACCTCGTACTGGATCGGTGGGCGCGGTCCGACCAGCGACATCTCTCCCCGCAGCACATTCCACAGCTGCGGCAGCTCGTCGAGGCTGGCCCGGCGCAAAAAGGAACCGGAGCGGGTCACGCGGGCGTCCTCCTGAAGCTTGCCCATCGGCCTGGTACCGCGCTTGTTGTCGTCGGCAATCATCGCCTCGACGTGGGAACGGTGCGCATCGGCGGCAGCGCCTTCGTGCATGGTGCGGAACTTGGCGACCATGAAGGGCTCCAGGTCCCTGCCCAGTCGCCTTTGCCTGAAGATCGCCGGCCCAGGCGAGTCGAGCCTGACGATCAGGGCGACGATGAGCAGCAGGGGCGAAAGCAGGATCAGCAAAGCGCTCGCACCGAGGAGGTCAAGCAATCGAATCGCCACCTCATTGAGCCAGGACGTGGCCGAGGTTCCGATCTCCCCAGCCATGCTCGTCTCCCCCTCGCCACGGTTTACAGCGCCCGAGCGATGCGGGGCGAGGACGATCGACCCGTTCACGGGCGACGCCGCCGGCCGTGTCGGGTCAACGGTCAAACCGCCTCAGCCAATACGAGTGCATTGAGCTGGTCGATGACGTAGTCCTGGGCCTCGTCGCCCAGCCCCGGGAAGAGCGGCAGCAGCACCACGTCTCGCGCCGCGGCCTCGGTGTGTGGAAGCTCAGCGCTGGCATCGGCGTAGGACTCCTCGAGATGGATCGCCATCACCCCGCGGCGAGTGGCAATTCCTTGCTGCAACAGCAAGCGCATCAGCTCTTCGGCGCCGACCGGTGCCTCCGGGGCGATCCGGATCGGGTAGGACTGCCAGGTCCGCTCGGCGTAATCGGGTTCCTGCGGAACCTCAATCCACGGAATCTCGCCCAGCGCGGCCGAGTAGCGCCCAGCCAGCCGGCAGCGCTCGTCGAGCACCGTGTCCAGCACATCGAGTTGGCGCAGTCCTACCGCGGCCTGAAGATCGGTCATGCGTGCGTTCCAGCCCCGCTCGGGGTAGTGCTCGATAACCACATCGCGAGCAGCGTGGCGGGCCAGCGCCGACTGATCCATCGCATGCTGGCGCAGCCTGCGCAGCCGCTCGGCTAGCTCCGGATCGTGGACCGTGATCATGCCGCCCTCGCCGCAGGTGATCACCTTGCGTGGGTGGAAGGAGAAGCAAGCGGTGCCAAGCGATCCGATCGGGCGCCCTTCGTGATGGGCGCCAATCGCGCAGGCCGCATCCTCGACCAGGGCCAGGTTGTGGCGCTTGGCCAGCTCGATGAAGCTGTCCATGTCGGCGGGGAGGCCGACCTGGTGCACGGGCATGACCGCCTTGGTGCGCTCGCTCAGCTTGCGTTCGACGTCAGCCGGGTCGAGGTTGTAGGTCTCGGGTTCAATGTCGGCGAATACCGGCGTCGCCCCGCACTGCCAAACCGCGTTGGCGGTGGCGATGAAGGAGAGCGACGGGACGATCACCTCGTCGCCGGGACCGACCCCGGAGGCGTAGAGCGCCAGGTGGAGGGCCGTCGTGCAGCTCGTCGTGGCGACGGCGTCGGGCGCGCCGACGCGCTCGGCGAAGGCCTGCTCGAACTCTGCCACACGCGGGCCCTGGGTCAGCCAGCCCGAGGCGATCACCTCGGCTACCGCCTCGGCCTCCCCCCCGCCGAACCATGGCTTTGCGAACGGGACGTCCATCACGAGGAGGCCTCCGAGGAGACCAGGCCGGAGTCCTCCGCCTGATCGTCGTCACGGCTCGCACGCCACCAGTCGACCAATTCCCGCAGCCCCTGCTCGAGGTCGATCTCAGCGCTGAAGCCAAGCGCATCCCGGGCAGCCGAGGTGTCGGCGAGCCGGCGGGTCACCCCGTTGACCGCTCGCTCGGGGCCGTACTCGATCGAGAGGTCGGAGCCCATTACCTGCAACAGCGTTTCAGCCAGCTCCTGCAGGCTCGTCTCCACCCCACTGGCGATGTTGAAAACGGCGTCGGTGACGTCCGCTTCCGCCGCGAGCACGTTGGCGCGGGCGATATCGGGCACGCAGACGAAGTCCATCGTCTGCGATCCGTCGCCGAAGATCAGCGGTGGCTTCCCCTCCACGATCCGCTCCATCCAGCGGACCAGGACCTCGGTGTAGACCCCGTAGACATCCATGCGGGGGCCGTAGACGTTGAAGTAACGCAGGGCGACGTAGTCGAGGCCGCTCATCGCGTGATAGCTGCGCAGCAGGCCCTCGTTGAAGGTCTTGGCGGCGCCGTAGAGCGTGTCGTTCGCGTAGGGGTGTTGCAGCTCGGTCGTGGGGAACTCGGTGGCGAGACCGTAGACGGAGGCCGAGGAAGCGACCACCAGCCTGCTCACGCCAGCGTTCGCCGCGGCATCGACGACGTTGAAGGTCCCGTCGACGAGCACCTCGAGGGCCAGGCGCGGCTCCTCGGCACACTGGGTGATCCGGATCGCAGCCTGGTGGAAAACCAGGTCCATCTCTGCGGTCAGCTCCTCGACCAGCGCTCGATCGCGCACGTCACCGTCGACCACCGTGACATTGCCGTTCTCCACCGCCCAGTCGAGGTTCTGGCGACGACCGCGAACGAAGTTGTCGAGCACGACGATCTCCTCGGCCTCGCGCTCGACGAGCCGATCGACGAGGGTGGAGCCGATCGTTCCGGCGCCACCGGTGACAAGCATTCGCTTGCCGCTGATCACGCTTTGCTCCTGTCGGCTTGAACTTGGTCCTGGGCTTCTACTGGCATTTTGTCTCTCCTGAGTGAGAGGTCTTTTCTGATTGAGCTTTGTCGGGATCAACGAGCGCAGAGGCGCGATGTTTCTGCACACTTGCGGAACTAACCTGCACCTCCACGGAGGGGTTGCAGCATTCGGCTTCGCAGCTCGGCCCGGACGAAACGGCGAAAGTCCCGATCCTGCACTCGCGGCACACGCTTGGTGGCGGCGCTGAGGTAACCGAAGAAGAAGGCGATGCCGGAAAGGCCCAGCGGCGGCACCCGCGCGACCTTGAGCGAGCGCAGCAGTACCCAGAAGAAGCCGTAATGCAGGATCCAAGCGCATTCGCCGTGGCGGGCGCGACCGCGCAGCCGCCCGTCGGCCGACCCCCAGGGCCGATGGTGGCGGGCGACGAGATCGGGAAAGGAGCTGGTCTCGAAACCCCCCATGCGGGCGTAGGTCTCGTCGATCGTGTCCCAGGCCAGGCGCTCGGGGATCCCTCCAATCGCTTCCAGGCAAGTTCGCCGGAACAACTTCACGGCGCCGTGCACGTGGTAGGCGGGGATCGGAATCACCTCCCAGCCGTTGCCCTCGGGCTCCGCCAGCCGCCCGGCGGCCAGGCCGAGCCGAGGATCGGCATCGAAGCGCTCGATCAGAACGGCGAACCAGTCATTCGGCAGCTCGATGTCACCGTCGAGCTTGCCGACGAACTCATAACTCCGCCAATCCGCGTAGCGGAGGCCGACGTTGAAGGCGTGGGCGTCGCGGGCCAATGCGAGGTTGTCACTGCCGGGGGGAGCCGCCTCGGAGGCCTCGATAACCGTCATGAAGTCGAGCTCGGCCTCGAGTCGGCGCGCGACCGCGAGGGTGTCGTCAGCGGAGCCGTCGTCGACCACGACCCAGCGATCCGGCCGCCGTGCCTGAGCGGCAAGCGAGCGCGCGGTGCGCTCGAGGTTGGCCCCCTCGTTGAAGACGGGGCTGACCACCAGAAGCCTGTTGTCGACGGCCGCCATGCCCAAAGAACGCCTGCAAGGGCGGGTCGCTTTTGGCCTCACTTTGCCTCTCGGTGTCGAAGAAGGGCAGCAACCCCTTACGCGTTGCTCTAGGGATGGCCGGCAAACGCCCCGGCCCCGTTCGAATGCCAGAGACAAGCCCGAACCCAACTCTCGCGCGTCGGCGCAGGCTGGTCGCCTTCGCCGCCGCCAGCGCTGCGCTTGCCCTGGTCGCCGCCTTCGTCAGCCTCTTTAGGGTCGGGCTGCTGCCGCCGAAGCTCGAGACGCGACAGCTGCAGGGCGGCGCAGCCGTCCTGCACACAACCCTGCGTCTGCCTAAGGCCAATCGCCCAGTAACGCCGACTGCCTTCGAGTCACAGGCAAAGCGGGTCAACTTGATCGGCAACCTGATGGCGAGCCCGCTGATCCTCGATCGCGTCGCCAAGCGCATGGGGCTGGGCTCCGATCGGATCGCGGCCACCGCCGAGGTCAACGAAAGCACGCCGGTGGCCTTCGCCGAACCCAATAACGAGCGCGACGCGAACCGCATTCTCACCTCCCATTACCCCTACAGGCTCGACTTCCAGTCGCGGCCCGCGGCGCCGATGCTGGATATCTACACGCAGGCGCCTTCGCCCGAGCGGGCCGTGGAGCTTGCCGAAGCCTCGGTGACGGCCACCAATGCCTACCTCCACCACCTGGCTCGAGATGGTGGCGCGGCGGTGGGGTTGACCCAGCTCGGCCCGGCCCGTGGCGGTGCGCTGGATCCCAAAGCCCCACTGGAGATCGCCGCACTGACCGCGCTCGTGACCTTCACGATCAGCTTCGGCCTGCTCTTCCTGCTGGCACAGATTCGGCGCGGCTGGCTGCGGGCAGATCGTCAACAGGCGAGCGGCGAGCTCGAGCCCCAGCCGAGGATCGAGGTGCGGGAGCGGCGCGACGATTGGCCCCACACGACCCGAATCCTTCCCTGGATGATCGCGGGCTTCATCGGGATGCTCTGGCTGGTGCCGATCAACGCGATCGCGATCGAAGCCTCGCTTCCAATCGACCTCAAGCTCGACCGGCTGGCGTTGCCGATAATCGCCCTCACCTGGCTCTTCGCACGCCTGGCCGGCGGGCAGAGCGCACCCCACTGGCGCTTTACCACCGTTCACGCGGCGGTCGCGGGCTTTGTCGCGGTTGCCTTCCTCAGCGTCGTGCTCAACGCCGCCTACCTGAACCAGGCGCTCGAGCTCGAACTGGCGATCAAGAAGCTCACCCTGCTCGGCGCCTTCTTCTTCCTCTTCCTGATCGTGGCCAGCTCCGTGCGTCCCTCTGAGATCCGCCCGTTCATGACCCTCACGCTCGCCCTCGCAGTCGTCTGCTCGGTCGGAGTCCTCTGGGAGTATCAGTTCGGCTCCAACCTCTTCTATGGCTGGTCGGCGAAGCTCCTGCCGGGGATCTTCCACGTCGCCGCCGTCAACACCACGGGCTACGACGAAATCGGCCGGCGGGCGGTGATGGGGCCGGCCGACCTCAGCCTCGAGGTTGTCGCGATGCTCTCGATGGCCCTGCCGATCGCGTTCGTCAGGGTCATGCACTCCGACCAGAGCCGCGAGCGCATCCTCTACGGGCTGGCGATCTGCATCCTGGTCGGCGCGATGATTTCCACCTACCGCAAGAGCGCCCTGCTGGCGCCGCTCTCGGTCTGCGCGATCCTCGCCTACTTCCGGCGGCGAGAGCTGCTCAGACTGGCTCCGCTCGGCGTCGTCATCCTGCTCGCGATCCCCGCTTTGGCGCCGAACGCGCTTGGGTCCATCCTCGGTCAGTTCAAACCCGGGCGGCTCGGCGCCGCCACGGTCAGCGATCGCGTCTCCGACTACGACGCGGTAAGGCCCGACCTGCTCAGCCAACTCGCCTTCGGACGGGGCTTCGGCTCCTACGAGCACACCAGCCACCGCATCCTCGATAACGAGCTCCTGGCGCGTGTTGTCGAGACGGGGGTGGTCGGCCTGATCGCCTTCGTCATGATGATCGTCTTGGTGATCGCCATCGCGGCGCCGATCATCCGCCGCCGAGATCCCGTTCTGGCGCCCGCGGCGCTAGCAATCGCAGCGGCGGCCGGAGCGTTCCTCGTGCTCGCGGTGCTCTTCGACGTGATGTCATTCCCCCACACGCCCTACATCCTGATGACCCTGGTCGGCTTCCTCGCGGTCATGGTCGGGGCGGCAAAAGAGGAGCGGCCGAGCGCTCCGGCCCTTGGGCCGGGCGCGGAAACGCAGCAACGCGTCCCGCGCACGACGGACGAAGCATCCAGCTCTGCGCCGGTGCCCGTCTAGGTGGGTGGAGGAGCCCGGTCGCCCTCCAGTCGAATTGATGTCGCACGCGCCCGCTTCGCGGGCGCTTAGCTCCGGAGAAGGAGCGCGGCTCCGCCGCGCAGGAGTCGGATTGCATTTCCGCCGCCTTACGGCGACATTCGCCTGGAGGGCGACCGGGCTCCTCCCCGACAGCTCCCGATAGACGGAAGCTTCGAGCGCTAGCGAGAGACAGAAGCTTCCGAAGCAATGAGCGAAACCGAAGCTTGGGAAACCTCAGGCGGGAGACGGCGCTTTCAAGGGAGCGCCCTTTGAAGCTTGCGGCGCTTTGAGAGGGAGATGGCGGGTGCGCCTCTGCGGGAATGTCGCGAAGCGGCGGAAATGCAATCCGGTTCTTGCGCGGCGTCAGCCGCGCTCCTCATTCGTCGCTAAGCGCACGCTTTGCGGGCGCGTGCGACATCAATTCCCGCAGAGGCGCACCCGCCATCTCCCCGCCCTAACCCCTAGTCAGCCGAAAGCGCATAGTCGACCAGGCGTCTTGCGTAGAAGCGACCGGCCTGGCCCGCTGCATGCAGGCCTTGAAGTGCGGAGCGATCTGAGGGCGGGCTCTGCTCCAAGCAGTCGACCAGCGGGGCCAGCAGCTCGGGCCACTGGAACTCGGCCGCAACGGCTTGGCAGGCCCGGCGCGCAGCGTCCAGCCGCTCGTGGTCTGCCAGCAGCCCATCGACCTCGGCTGCGATCGCGGCGACATCGCGCGGGGGCACGAGGCTGGCAGCCCCGGCGCGGGCGAGCTGATCGGACACTTCGTCGCCTTCGGTCAGCACCGATGGCAGCGAGGCCCAGACGAAGTCCATGTAACGAGCGCGGGCGGCAAGGGCCGCCTCCGGGGTGTCGGCGTGCAGGGCGATGCCGAGGTCCGCGTCGGCGAGATAGAGGTGGCGCTCGTTGAACGGCACCCACTCGTCGAGGAAGAAGACATGGCGGTCGAGCAGGCCGCGCTCACGGGCGAGGGCCCGCACCTCCTCGGTGGCGTTGAGCTGGTCGGTTGCCGTGTTGGAGGGGCGACCGGCGGTGATCACCAAGCGCAAGTTCGGGCGCCGCTCGGCGAGCATTCCGATTGCCTCGACGGCGGCCGGAGCGTCCAGCCAGCGCCAGGCGCTGCCCCACCAGAGCACCAGCGGGTCATCTACCCCGATCGCCTCGAAGCGATCGCGCAGCGGGTGGGCATCGGCCGGCTGCGGTGGCGCGGGAAGCCCCATCGGCACAGTCAGCGTCCTCGCCGGCACCGCTCTGTCGATCGTCGCCAGGTCGCTGCGGATCGCCTCCAGCTGGCGGTTGTTGGCGCACATGACGATGTCGGCCCAGCGCAACTGCAGCCGGCGGTGGGCTCGCTGCAGCGCCGCTTGACGACGCGCCCGCCAGCCCTCAGCCGTCCCCAGCTCAAGCTCAACCGGGTCATAGAGGTCCGCCACGCGCAGGCAGCTGGGATTGGCCGCCAGGGCATACGGCGGTATCGCGGTTCCGAGAATGGCGTCGTTGCGGCGCAGCTCCTTGAGGATGCTCCGCCGCGAGCGAGGGACGACGGGGATCCCCTCGCGAGTGGTCGGCTCGGACACCGCTGCGGCAGCGGTGACGGTGTGCTTCGAGGAGAGGGCGCGGACGATTTCCCAGCCGCGGATCTCCGGCCCGGCCTGGCGATCGCCGAGCGAGCCCTGGATCAGTACGAGTATTCGCATCGGCTCGCCCAGGCCCCGCGCCGGACTCAAAGCTCCCGGATCACGCGGGCGGGATTTCCGGCCGCGATCACACCGCTGGGGATCGTCCCGGTGACGACCGCCCCAGCGCCGATCACCGAGTCCGATCCAATCGAGGTGCCCTTGAGGATTCGCGCACCCATCCCGACGAAGACGTTGTCGCCGATCTCAACCGGCGCCATCGCCGGCGTGCCACCGTGCCGGCGGGCGGGATGGAGATCGTGGAAGTCGCTGTCGAAGACTTCGATATGGGCGCCAAAGAGGCCGTCGCGGCCGATCTTGATCCCGGCGCCCTCGCTCTTGAGCAGCAGGTTGTTGTTGAACTCGGTGCGATCGCCAACCTCGATCAGCGCCTGCTCCTTGCTGACCTCGACGTGGCAGTAACCGCTGTAGAACTGCGGTGAGGCCTTCCAGCCAAACTGCACCCCCTCGCCGAGGCTGACCTCTCCCGGGCCGACGAACAGCACCGGCTGCAGCACGATCGGCGAGCCACTAACCCGGTGGCAGCTGGAGAGAACCCGGTACTTCCAGATTCGGGGCCGCTGGGCGATGCCCTCGACCGTCGCCCGCAGGTATCGACGTCCCAGACTGCCCAGGGAGCCACGGGCGTCCTCGTCCTGCTGGACGAGCTCGACGACCCGGTCGACGGCGGGCGGGCGGGTTGGGCTATCGGCGGATGGCATCCTCCGATAGCAACGCTTTGGGGGCGCCTGGGCTTGCGCCTCAGCGATTGGAGTCAGGGGCGGCGCTGGCCAGCAGGTCGGTATTGCGCAAGCGCAGGCGCTGGGGCATCCAAGCCGGCCTGGAGGGCAGGAGACGGGCGATGGCGCGCCGCAGGTCCCCGGCCGGCGCCGGGTAGAGGAGCCGCAGCGTGGCGAGGTAAGCCACTCCACCGGCAAGGCTGACCGCGGCGATGCAGAGCAGGGTGGGCGCGTCGACCCCGGTCAGCCCCAGGTAGACCGGTCCCGCAACGACGACCAGGCCCAGACAGGCGACGAGCGCCGGGGCAAGGTCCTGCCAGAGCACCCGCAACGGGCTTTGAACCTGACCGCGCAGCAGGACGATGTAGGCGACGCCGAGAAAGACGGTGTGCACGACGGCCCCGCCGATCGCCACCGCCGGCAGACCGAACTGCACCAGGGCCAGCACCGCGCCGATATAGACGACGAAATGGGCGACGCCGTAGCCGAGCAGCGTGCGAGCGCGCCCAGCCGCCATCAATGCCGAGCCGCAAGCATCGATCACCAGGGTCGATGCGCCGCCAGCCACAAGGATCTGGGTCGGCACCACGGCTGGCTCCCATGCTGGGCCGAAGAGCCAGGGGATGACAACCGGCGCGAGCACCAAGAGCAGCGCCAGCAGCGGGAAGAGGACGACGGCCAGAAGCTGCACCATGCGCTGGCGCAGCACCAGCATCTCCTCCATCCCCGCCGTGCGCGAGAGAACCGGGAAGGCGATCTGGGTCATTGCGATCGCCACCTTGCGCTGGTATTCGACCGCGAGCTGGTAGGCGCGCCAGTAGATACCGGCCAGGGCCGAGCCGAGGGTGGCGCCGATGATCACGTAGTCGCCGTTGCGGAAGCCAGCCCAGGCGACCGTGGCGAGCGAAGCTGGGCCGCCGTAGGAGAGCAGCTCGCGCATCGCCTTGGGTCGCCACCTGGGCAACGGCACGGGCGCGAAGCAAAGCGCCAGGACCAGACCGAGACCGAGGGCGGCGAGGTTGCCGAAGACGAGCGCCGCAGCGTTGAGCCCGATCAGGGCCAGGGCAAGCGTGGCCAGCGCCCGGGTCGCGCTGGTCGCCAGGTCGACGATGCTGAGCCGGCGGAAGTCGAGCCGGCGGCGCAGGACCGCCATCGGCGCTGCGAAGACCGCCCCAAAAAGGAAGGCGGGCGTCGTCCCGATCATCAGCATCGCGGTCTGCTCGTCGAACAGGGGGCGGACCGCGAGGAGCGCGACCAGCACGGTCAGCGCGCCGAGGGCTAGGCCAACGCCGAGGCTCATCATCAATCCGCCCTGCAGGTGGTCCTTGGAGATGCTCTTGCGCTGCACCATCGCGCTGCCGATCCCCTCGCCCGGAATCGAGACGGCCAGTTCCTGGACGATCAGGACGACAGCGAAGACGCCGAACTGGGCGGGCGTGATCAGCCGTGCAAGCATGACCATCGAGCCCAGCAGGATCAGCTCGATCGCGACCCGCGCGTAGGCGATCCAGCGCAGTCCACCGGCGGCGGCCTGGGTGAGGTCCTCGTTGGAGAGGACGTCTCCGGGCTGCTCATTCAGCTCAGGCGCGCCCATCTCAGACACCAAGTCGCTGTTTGCGCCGCCACTCAAAGCTCCCCTGGAGGCGCTTGCCGACACGGGTGAGGAGGAATGGCGGGAACCACGCCGAGCGACTGGCGCCGATTCGCCGACGCAGCCGCAGACCGCGCCACTCCGGCAGGCGATCCGAGCCGGCGTAGGTCCGCCGGGCGAAGCCGATCAGGTCTTCGATCGCCGCCGAGCCGCCGTCGTCGACCTCACCGCGGTCGTAGACGAGGCTCGCCTGTCTGAGGGCCTGGCGAGCCAGCGTGCGGGCGAGCATCGTGCGCAACGAGGCGACCTCCTCGATCCCAGCCCCGGGGCCGGCGAGAAAGTCCTCGAAAACCCCCCGGCGCTCCTCGAAGTCGCTGATCAGCCCGCCGCTGTTGACCATGCTGCGGGACATGCTCTCATCGTGGACCCGGTACAGAGCCTGGGCCGCGCCCTTGACATAGGCGACATCCGCGACGACGGCGATGCGGAGCCACATGTCGAGGTCGCTGGTGTAGCGGTGCTCATCGCTGTACTCGCCGACCCGACGCTGCACCGACGTGCGCACGACGACCTCCGGCGAGCAGACGCAGTTCTTCGCCGCCTGACAGCGGCGCCGGATCCACTCCTCGCCGGGCCAAATCTTCGTCCCTTGCCAGCGTTCGCCGAAGCGCGGCAGCGAGTCGTTCGACTCGAAGTAGGGCGCCTGCCCGTAGACCATCCCCACCTCCGGGTGGGACTCCATCACCGTCACCGCCCGTTCGAGCGCGCCCGGGGTGAGCATGTCGTCGGCCGAGAGCAAAACGACGTAGTCGCTGTCCTCGGCCCACCGCAGCCCTTCGTTCGCGGTGCCGATCAGCCCCATGTTCTCGGCGTGGCGCCGGAAGCGCACCCGGCTATCGCGCTGGGCGAGGCGTTCGGCCACGCCGGCCGTATCGTCGGGAGAGCAGTCGTCGATGATCAGTACACGCAGCTCGACGCCCGTTTGGCCGAGGATGCTGTCGATACAGCCCTCGAGCAACTCGCTGTAGCGGTAGCACGGCACGATCACCTTGACCAGCGCCGTGCCCGGCGGCGCCGAAGCGCGGGCCGTCTGCGAGCGCTCAGCTCTTAGCTCGAGCTCAGGCACGTCGCGCCTCCATCAACGGCGGCAAAGCTGCGCGGCGCAAAAGCAGGCTGTCGAGCACGATGATCGCGATGCACCAGATCAGGAAGACCATCAAGCCGACGGCGAGGGCTTTGGCCTTGCTTGGGCTCACGGTCTTCGTTCCGGCCTCCACCCTCCCCAGCCGTTCGATCTTCACGTCGCCCGCGGCCGGCAGTGTGGCGGCCGCAAGCGGGTGCAGGGCCGCGATCGCCTGATCGGCAAGCCCTTCTGCCTTGCGAGCGTCTGGTGCCGCGGCGTAGATCGAGAGGATCGGCAGGCTTGGATCGGCATCGACCACGACCGAGTAGGGCTCGTGTGGCTTGGCGACTTCGATCGCCTTCGTCGCCAGGGGGGTCGGGACTTGCGGCAGCGCGTCCGCAGCGCCGATCACGGCGATTTGAGATGGCCGCAAGCCCAGCTTGTCGGCCATCGTGGCCCGCGCTTCGTCGCTCGCCAGCAGAGCGCCGAGAAGCGCCGCTCTGTTCGCAATCGAATCGGCGCCCTTCGCGTCAGCGTCAGCTGCCAGTGAAGTCGGCGTATCGATCAGCACCCGTTCCAGGGCGTAACCCGAGCTCGCAGTGCGCGCTTGCAGCGACAACGATGCAGGCGAGACGCGGTAGACGGCAAACACGGCCATGGCGAGCGCCAGCAGCGCGCCCAGTGAGACCAGCAGGCGCCGCCGCCAAAGCGCACGGAGAATTCCGACCGACTCCATCTGCTCAGGTCGGGTCGCGAATCGTTTGGCTTGGCAAACCCTCAGACGCAGCCCAGCCGCGCCGCACACGTGCAAAGAAAAGGACCGCCGCGGATGAGGCCGCAAAGACGAGCACGAAGGCGAGGAGCGCCGCCTGCACCCTCGCTCCCTGGCCAATCGCGCCGCCGGTGGCTCCCCCGAGCTGCGTCAGATCGACCTGGGCATCCTTCGGCGTCGAGTGTTCCTCGGCGATGACTCCAAGGTAATCGCGGAGCCCCTCGACGGCGCCGTTCGCCAGCTTGATCGCGGTCGCATCGGTTGGCGCCTCGGTGTAGATGTCGAGAACCGGAACGGTCGGGTTCGCCTGGATGCTCAAGCGGTACTCCTCGGGGGACTTGAGGATGTCCGAGGACTTCGGCTGGTGGGCGCTGTCGGCAAGGGCCCGAGGCTGTTCAAGCGTGATCGGCGGGGTGACCCGGATTTCGTTGGCGGGGACGCCGGCGTGCTTGGAGATGTACTGGCGAACCGGCAGGCTCGCCATCACGTTGCCCAGCAGCAGCGCACGATTGGTCAATTCCTTGAAGTTGTAGGTGTCCTGCCTGAGGTCGACCGCGGATGAGCGCGGCGTGTCGACGAGAACGTGGGTGGAGGCGCTTGCCAGGCCGAGCGAGCTGCCATCGACGCGAGGGGGGATCAAGCCAACCCCGAAGAGGAATCGCGCCGCGGCAAGCGTGGCGAGAATCAGGGCGATGAGGAGGCCGAGCTTATGGTCCCAGAGTTCGCGTATGTGTCTGCCCAGTTGCATTACCTAGTCAACGACCCCGGTCAGAGCGATCTTGCGCGCCGGGCAGGCGGCTGAAAGAAGCCCCAAAGGCCTCGCGTTGCTAGTCGGGGCATGGAAAACGACGACAACCGCAGAAGCACCGTGGCAATCCAGCCGCCCACGGCGGTTGCGGAGAGGCCGCGATTGCTCGCCGCCCTGGAGTCCGCCTTCCCGGTTCGCTTCGTGGCCGGCGGGGCAGTAGATGCCGACGCCGCCATCGTCCTTTGCGACTCAGATTCATTCGGCGACAGCCTGTCCGCCCCAATGACGACGCCGACCTTGGCGATCGGCGGCAGCCCCCGGCGCCAGGCCAAGCCGGAAAAGGTGACTCTCGGCAACGGCGAGCACGTCGATCGCCGCCTACACGGGATCGAGACGCGGAATCGACTGGACGGACCCGAGCTCGGGCCACTCACTGATGGCCAGGAAGTCCTCGCCTTCGCGCAATCGCAGCCGGCCTGGACGAGGTCATCCGACCCCGTCACTGTGCACAGGGTTCGCTCTTCGCTGCCCGAGCTGGGACCCGCGCAAGCACTCCGCGACCTCTTCGACGAGCACGCCCTGGCCCTGATCGCGCTGGTTCACTTCCTTCGCGCCGCCACGGCCGAGTACCGCTTCGACCCGCCTCCGACCCGCGCCACGATCCTCTTCGACGATCCGAACCTGCGCTGGCGTACCTACGGATTCATCGACTACCGGGAGCTTCTGTCCCACGCTGACGCCCACGACTACCACGCGGCGATGGCGATGATCCCGCTCGACGGCTGGCGCCAGCACCGAGCCACGGTGGATTTGTTTCGGGCCCGTCGCGACCGTCTGTCGCTGGTCCTGCACGGCAACAACCACATCTCGCGGGAACTGCTGCGACCAGCCAACGAGGCCGATGCATTCGCCCTCTCCGCCCAGGCGATGCGGCGCGCAGAACGCTTCGAAGCTCGCTACGGCCTCGGCATGGATCGCGTCATGACCCCACCCCACGGCCTCTGCTCGGCCAGCGTCGCCCGCGCCCTCGGAGCGCTCGGCTTTGATGCGCTTTGCGCGATCCACCCACTGCCCTGGACCGACCGCATCCCTGCTGACCGGCCCCTCGCTGGCTGGGACCCGGCGGACTTTGCCGCCGGCTGCGCGGTGATCCCGCGCATGCATCTCTCGACCCCGTTCAACCAGATCGCCGTGCGCGCCTTCCTCAATCAGCCGCTCGTCCTCTACGGACACCATGACGACCTCGCCGACGGCCTCGACCTTCTCTCACAGACCGCTTCCCGAGTCAACAGTCTCGGCGATGTGGAGTGGATGTCGCTGGGCGAAATCGCCGGCTTGAACTACGCCAGCCGGCTGGACGGCGGTGTGTTCCGGGTCCTTCCGTACTCTCACCGCATGCGACTGAAGCTGCCGCAGAAAGCGGAGTCACTGCTTGTCGAGCAGCCGCGCTCCCCCGACGGGCTGGATGGATGGTCCACCGGCGATTCAACCCACCCCTTTGACTCTGCGCTCGTCTGCGGGGCGGGCGAGCGGGAGATCCAGTTGACGACCAACACCCGGCTCGACCCCGCCGCGATACCGAACCCCACCCCGCGCCTCTGGCCGATTCTGCGCCGCGCCGCGACTGAGACCCGCGATCGACTGCAGCCGCTGCTGGCGACGGGACCAGCTTGATCGCCTACGCCCTCGTCGTCTGGGGGAGCGCCCAGGTGCTGCTCAGCCTGCTTGCCCCCACCGCGACGCCCAGCCACGCCGTGTCGCACCAGACCAACTGCTTTGCGCAGCCAAGCCGCTGTGGGTACCCCGACGCCAGTAACACCGGCGTCCCGCGGGGAACCAGCCTGAAGCCCTCTGGCCCGATAACCGTCACCCGCAGCGGCACGATGCTTGAGGGCCTGAGTGTCACCGGCACGGTCAACGTGGCCGCCGATGACGTCACGATCAAGGACAGCCGCATCGTGCAGCGACCGGGCGAAGAGGGCGGCGCCACCGTGACCCTCGAACGCGGCGCCGACAACTTCAGACTGGAAGATTCAGAGGTAGGTGGCAACGGCTCGCGAACTCACGCTCCCGAGTCCGGGGTCTGGAATCACTACAACAACCCCGGCGCCCGGGTCATCCGTTCCTACATCCACGGCTCCCCCGATAACTGGGAGGGTCGGGTTGACCTGGTCAAGGACTCCTACATGGTGGTCGATGCCTCTTTGCCGGGCTCCCACGACGAGAACATCTACATCTGGTGCACGACGGTCAACGTTGATCACTCGACCCTAATCAACCGCCACGAACAGACCGCCACGGTCTTCGGCGACACGCTCGACTGCGAGGGCAACAGGTTCACGGTCACCAACAGCCTGCTCGCCGGCGGCGGCTTCACCCTCTACCCACAGGCCGCCAGCGAGGACCATCCGGTTCCAAACGCCAGGACCAGGGTGACCGGCAACCGGTTCGCCCGCTGCCAGGGTGGCAAGGTCTACAACGATGACAGCGGCGGCACCGCCTGCCAGGGCGGCGCCGATCCGCACGGACTTTTCCCCTATGGCGGTTACTTCGGTGTGCTGGCCGGCTACTTCCGCGGCAAGGACCAGGTTTGGAAGAAAAACGTCTGGGATGACAACCTCCGCCCTGCATGTTTTGGCAGCTGTTAGAACGAGCCTGAGCCGATGCGCCTGCGCGGAATAACCAAAGTACTTGCCGACCCCAACAGCGCTCGCAGTATCAGCGCCCGTGCTCGCCGTAGAAGGTGGGACGAGTTGATGGGGAATTTTCCAGACCTGGCCGAGATGAGTGTTCTTGATCTTGGAGGAACTGCCGCCTACTGGAGCTCGGCGCCACAACGGCCAGGCTCGCTGACACTGCTCAACCTCTTCGAGCAAGCGCCGCCCTGGGACGGAGCACGGGTCCTCGTCGGCGACGCCTGCAAAGTACATCCGGAATTGGAGGAAGAGAAATTCGACCTCGTCCTCTCCAACTCGGTGATTGGGTCAGTCGGTGGACACGAGATGCGCCGTCAGTTCGCCGAGGTTGTGTACGAGCTCGGTGAGCATTACTGGATCCAGACTCCGAACAGGTACTTCCCGCTCGACCCCTACTTCCTCTTCCCCTTCTTCCCGATGCTTCCCGTCAAAGCCCGTGTGGCCGTCAGTAGGTACTGGCCCTTGGGCCATCGCCAGGCGGAGACCCCCGAGGCCGCCGTCAACCATGTGCTCACCGTCGAGTACCTGACCGGGCTCGAGCTGCACTCCTATTTTCCCGATGGGCAGATCTGGCGAGAGCGCTTCCTGGGGATGACAAAGTCCCTGGTCGCGGTCAGGTAGGCGTCGCCCGGCCCCGTCCCTCATACAAACGTCCAGCCAGGAATGGCCAGCGTCTGGACGTCCGACCTAAGAAGCCGAGTGAGGGTACGCCGGTTTTCCTACGTAGAGAGCGGGTAGCCTAGCTTTAGCTTCTCGGTTTACCAGTTATCATCCCAAGCCGATTGGAGGGGTCAATGTCTGCGTTGCTTAAGACGATGGCTGGCACGCGCCAGCAAAATGTCCCTGCTCCCGTGCGATTTTTGGCGGCGTGTCTGGGTCTTCTTGGAGCCTTTAGCCTGATGACGGCCTCAGCTTCGGCTGCTGGCTGTTACGCCACGCCGAGCGCTTGCGGCTATCCCGATACGACGAACACGGGGGTCCCGTCGGGCACGACGCTGACTCCGTCCGGGTCGGTCACGGCCTCAACCAACGGTCAGGTGATCGAAGGCAAGGACATCACCGGCAGCGTCACGATCGCCGCCGACAACGTGACGATCCGCAACTCGCGCGTGTTCACCAACAGCAGCGGCAGCACCGCGGTGATCAACATCAACGACGGCGCCGACAACTTCACGCTCGAAGACTCGGAGGTTGGCGGCAACGGCTCGGCCACGGACGCTCCCGAGTCCGGGGTCTGGAACCACTACAACAACCCCGGCGCCCGGGTCATCCGCTCTTACATCCACGGCTCCCCAGATAACTGGGAGGGCCGGGTCGACCTGGTCAAAGACTCTTACATGGTGGTCGACGCCGCCCTGCCCGGCTCTCACGACGAGAACATCTACGTCTGGTGCACGACGGTCAACGTCGATCACTCGACCCTGATCAACCACCACGAACAAACTGCAACGGTCTTCGGCGACACGCTCGGCTGCGGTGGCAACGACTACACGGTCACCGACAGCCTGCTCGCCGGCGGTGGCTTCACCCTCTACTCGCAGGCCGCCGGCGAGAGCCACAGCATCCCGGACGCCAAAACGGTGGTCACCGGCAACCGTTTCGCTCGCTGCCTTGGGACGACGGAGTACAACTCTGGATCAGGCGGCACTACCTGCTCGGCTGGGCCCGACTCCAACGGCGTCTTCCCCTACGGCGGCTATTTCGGACTTGCCGCGGGGTTCAATGGCCCTACCACCTGGTCGGGCAACGTCTGGGATGACAACTCCCAGGCCGTCTGCGTTGGTGGCAATCCGGGGTGCGGGGAAACGACACCACCTCCACCCCCGCCTGCCGACATCCCTGCCAATGCTCTATGGACCGCCCCCACCGGCGCCACGGTTGGCTCCCCGGTTACGCTGAGAAGCGCTTCTACCGGTGACGCTCCGCTGACCTGCACCTGGTCATTCGAGGATCAGGGTGGCGCGGTCCTCGACACCCGAACGGGATGTCAGGTCAGCTACACCTTCCCGCAGGCGGGGACCCAGTACGTCAGGCTCGACGTGACGGACGTCGACGGCGATACAGACTCCAGCCTGCAGTCATTCTCGGTGGCCGAAACGACTTCGCCGCCGCCACCGCCAGACGACACCCCGGTCGAAGCCGTTTGGACGCCCCCCGCGGAAGCCGTCGTGGGCGTTCCGGTGGTCCTCGACGGGAGCGGCTCAATGGGGGATGCAGACCTCAGTTGCACCTGGTCGTTCGAAAATCAGAGCGGCAGCGTGATTTGGGAGACGCACGAAGGCTGCGTAATCGACTTCACCTTCGAACAGGTCGACACCAAGTACGTGAAGCTCGCGGTGGAAGACAGCAGCGGCGAAGTCGATACCAGCCGCCAGTCCTTTCCGGTCGCCGCTACAACCTCACCCCCGCCGCCTCCGCCTGCGGACATTCCTGCCAATGCGGTCTGGACCGCCCCCACCGGCGCCACGGTTGGCTCCCCGGTTACGCTGAAAAGCGCTTCGACCGGTGATGCCCCGCTGACCTGCCTCTGGTCCTTCGAGAACCAGAGCGGCAGCCTCCTGCTCGACACGCGAACGGGATGTCAGGTCAGCTACACCTTCAAACAGGCCGGCGCCCAGTACGTGCGACTGACCGTGACCGACGCCGATGGCGATACCGACTTCAGCCGCAAGTCCTTCTCGGTCGCCGACGAGCCATCGACGCCGCCCACTGAACCTCCGGAAGAGGAAGAACCCGGATCCGGCCCGACCGCCCGCGCGCTCTGGAACGCCCCGGCCACGGCTCGCCTCTGGCAGAGGATCACGCTCGACGGCACGGCGTCTCAAGGCAGCCGACCGCTCCGTTGCGTCTGGTCGATCGAGAACAGCAGCGGCTCGCGGGTCTCAGACCGGAAGTTTGGCTGCAAGACCAGCTACAGATTCCGCCAGACCGGAACGCAATACATCAGGCTGACGATTCGCGCCAACGACGGGCAGACCGACACCCTGCAGCATTCGATCCGCGTCAGCGGCTCGACTTCGTTTTCCGGCGCGCCCGTTCGCGCCGCCTCGGTTGGTGGTCCCGCGCGGAACATCACCGCCAGATCAGTTTTGCCTTAGGGGTCAGGGGTTTCGCGGGCGGCCCCGCCGGGCCGCCCGCGAGCATTTCCCTGCAAGCTGGATGAGCGGCTGATCGTTCTTCTAGCAGCTAGCAAATGGCAGACGAGCGCCCGACCAGAGTCCTCCAGAGCTTTCCCCATCGCATCGGGGCGGGGCGAATCTGCTCCACCGCCTGGCACCAGGCCGCCAGTGTCGCGAACGTGGGTGGGGATGTGCGTGTGCTCGCTGCCTCTCAGGCGCGGCCACTGCCCCCGGCTGTGCGAATCAAGACGACGCTCGAGCGCGGCCGAATCCGGGTCCCGTACCGCGTGATCGGCAACCGGCGCGCTCTTGCCCTGCACGACCGCCTCGTCGCCCGGGCACTGCCGGGCCTTGTCGGCGAAATCGACGTCGTGCACACCTGGCCTTCGGGAGCGCTGGAAACGCTGCGGGCGGCTCGCCGGCTGGGCATCCCCTCGCTGCTCGAGCGCCCCAATACCCACACCCGTTTCGCCTATCGCGTCGTACAGGAAGAGAGCGATCGTCTCGGCGTAGAGCTGCCGCCGGGCTCTGAGCACTCCTTCGATGAGGATGTCCTGCGCCACGAGGAGGAGGAGTTTGCGCTCGCCGATCGGCTGCTCTGCCCATCGGAGTTCGTCGTGCGCACTTTCCGCGAGGAGGGCTTCGCCGAACAACAGCTCGCCCGTCACACCTATGGCTATGACGACGACGCCTTCCGGCCCGGGCCGGAGAGAAGCGTCGAGAACGGCGGCCTGACCTTGCTCTTCGTCGGCATGTGCGCGGTGCGCAAGGGGGTGCATTTCGCCCTCGACGCATGGTTGCGCTCGCCCGCAAGCCAGAGCGGAACCTTCCTGATCGCGGGGGAGTTCCTCCCGGCCTACGCCGATCGACTCGCCGACCAGCTGCAGCACCCGAGTGTGCGCGTGCTCGGCCACCGCGACGACGTCCCCGACTTGATGCGCTCGGCGGACGTATTCGTCCTGCCCAGCGTCGAGGAGGGCTACGGGATCGTCTGCGCCGAGGCCGTCGCCAGCGGCTGCGCGCTGTTGGCATCCGATGCCTGCAGCGAGGCCTGCCTGCCCGGCGAGAATGGCTTCACCCACCGGGTTGGGGACGTCGACACGCTCACCGCCCAGATCACCGAGCTGGACGCCGACCGGGAGCTGCTGGGGCGGCTGCGGGCAGGGGCCCGGGCCAGCGCCTCCGGCCTTACTTGGGAGCGCGCCGGAGAGCGGCTGCTCGCTGCGTATAACGAGCTATTGGCCCGCTAGCGGGCGATGGCTCGGTCGGGCCGTTGGGCCGCAGCGGAGTCGGCTGATAGTTCTCAGTGACAGGTTCATCGGCCTCTTCGTCGTCCGGGCGCCCTCGGCTCTCCGCCTCGTCGATCTGCTTCCAGCTGCGGACGAACCATGATCCACCGACGATCGCCCCGCAGCCGAGCAGGATCAGGAAGATGGTCACGATAAGCGCTAGGCGTCGAGAGAAGCCTCGGGTGGAAGTTCCAGCCAGCGGCGCCCCGAATTGCCTGACGACCAGCCGACGAGCAGTCGGAACGTCCTGAGACGCCGCCACCGAGCCAAGGTACCTGCGCAGGCCGACGATGGTGCCACCGGACAGTTTTTCGGCCGTCTCCTCGTCCGGCGCCTGCGCGACGACGTGCAGGATCGGCAGGCTTTCGTCGATCGAGAGGGTGAGAATCATCGCCTCGGCGTCGGGGACGCCCCGGCTGGCCCGAGTCTGCACCGGCAGCGGCGGCACGCCCGGCGTGCTCGCGTTGGCCGGCGGCACAACGACGAGCTTCTCGGAGGGAATCCCAGCGCTCTCGGCAATCGAATCCTTAAGCGGACCACTCGTCATCAGGCTGCCAAGAAGGTTGGCGCGACTGACGAGCGTCGGCAGATCTGGCCCCTTGCCACCGACGGTGACGACCTGGGAGTCCTTGGTGTCGATCAGGATTTCCGAGGACGCCAGGGCGACCTGGTACTGACGACTCTGGGGCGGCGCCCCAGGGCGGAAAGCAAGAAGGAACCCGATCAGGAGCGAGACTCCGAGCACGAGACCGACCAACTTCTTTCGCCTCGACAGCTCCCGCAGAATTTTGACCAGCTCCAACAGACCCTCCAGCGTTGGGGTTGAGTTCCGGGCCGCGGCACATGCCGGGCGCTAGATGAACGTCCTTTCCACCTAGCTTCTTGCGATTCCCCGAGGGCCGGAACTTACAAAAGAATCCTCGGCGACCGAGCGTTGGTCGGGCAACTTTACTCGCGAAGATTGGGATGGCGAAAGCAATGAGAACACTAGTCACTGGCGGCGCTGGATTTATCGGTTCGCATCTCGTCCGCGAGCTCGTCAATCGCGGCGACGATGTTGTTGTCCTAGATTCCCTCGAGGAGCAGGTACACGGCGGCGTAGAGCCGGATCTGCCCGACTCGGTCGGGCTGATCGTCGGCGATGTCGGCGACGCGGATCTCGCCGATCGCGCCCTAACCGATGTCGACCGGGTCGTCCACCTGGCCGCTGCGGTTGGGGTCGGCCAGTCGATGTATGAGATCGCCCGTTACACCGAACTGAACACGATGGCCACGGCGCGTTTCCTCGAGCGCCTGATCGCCGTACGACCGCTGCCGACCCGCCTCGTCGTCGCCTCCTCGATGTCGATCTACGGCGAGGGCGAGTACAGCTGCGAGACCCACGGCCGCCAGTCGCCCGGGCCGCGTCCGGAGGAGCAGCTCCTAGCGCGGGAGTGGGAGCTCGCCTGCCCTGAGTGCCGGCGCCCTCTGCGCCCGCTGCCGACCAGCGAGGCCAAGCCACTGCTGCCGACCTCGATCTACGCGATCAACAAGCGTGATCACGAGGAGATGTCCCTGGTCACCGGCGCTGCCTACGGGATCCCAGCCGTGGCACTGCGGTTCTTCAACGTCTACGGCGAGGGCCAGGCGCTCTCCAACCCCTACACCGGCGTGGCGGCGATCTTCGCCTCGCGGCTGCTCAACGAGCGCGCCCCGATGATCTTTGAGGACGGTAAGCAGTCGCGCGATTTCACCCACGTCTCCGACATCGTCGCGGGAATCCTTGGAGCCCTTGAGTCGGAGCGTGCCCCCGGGCACGCGATCAACCTCGGCACCGGCGTCTCGACCTCGGTCACCCGGGTCGCCGAGGTGCTGGCGGAGGGAATCGGGGTCGATGTCGTGCCAGAGCTCAACGAGCGCTACCGCGCCGGCGACATCCGCCACTGCTACGCCGACATCGCGCGCGCCGCCGAGCTCCTCGACTACTCCCCAAAGGTCAACTTCGAGCAGGGCATGGGCGCTCTGGTCGAGTGGCTGAAGGACCAGCAGGCCGTCGATCGTGTCGATGACGCGACCAGCGAGCTTGCGGCCCGCGGCCTGGCTCGCTGAGGAATCTGCCGTGACAGGCGACTGCCACGCTCATGACCTGGCGATCATTATCGTCTCGACCAACGAGGCGAACTGGTTGGAGCCATGCCTGAGCACTGTCCTGGCTAACGCCGGCGACCTGCGTCTCGACGTGGTCGTTGTCGACAACGAGTCCACCGACGGCACTCGTGAGCTGGTCGAGACGAAGTTCCCCTCGGTTCGCCTGGTGAATTCGCGCAACCACGGCTTCTCTCACGCCAACAACCGCGGCGCGGCAACCTGCGACGCGCGCTACGTCCTCTTCCTCAACCCGGACACCGAAATCATCTCCGGGACCTTCGAGGATCTCGTTAAGGAGATGGACGAACGACCTGACGTCGGCCTGGTCGGCGTCCGCCAGCTCACCGGCGACGGCACGCTGTGGCCGACGATTCGCTATTTCCCGAGTATCTCGCGCGCCGTTGGAGAGGCCTTGGCCTCGGAGCGTTGGCCTCGCCGCCCCCGCTGGACCGGCGAGCGAGAGCTCAACCTCGAGCTCTACGAGAGCGAGCATCCCTGCGATTGGACCTCGGGCTCGTTCATGCTGGCCCGGCGCGAAGCCCTGATGAGCTCGGGCCTGCTCGACGAGCGCTTCTTCATCTACTCGGAGGAGACGGATCTCTGCCTTCGCGTCAAGCGGGCCGGCTGGGACATTCGCCACCTGCCGACGATGACGATTGTGCACCACGCCGGCAAGGGAGGCGTGCGGCCGAAAATGGTCGCCCAGGACGCCTTCGCTCGCCGCCAGTACGCAAACAAGCACTTCGCCCCCTCAGCACGCGCCGCCTATCTTGGCGCCGTGCTCGCCCGCCACGCCGTCCGCGCCTTGGCACCGGGCAAGCAGACCGAGGCGGCTGCACGCCGGGCAGCGGCGCGCACCGCTATCCGCACCCTGCTGGGTCGGGCGCAACCCCCGTTTGGCGCGCCGCCCCCAACGGCGCTCGCTCAGCTCGAGAATCACTGAGCCAACGGCTGTCTCCGTCGTTTTTCCAACTTGACCGGCGCAGCCGGGTGAAAGTACGCGATCTGCCGGCCGTTCTTTACTCGATGAACTTCGACAACAAAATCGAGACGCTGGTAGTTGGCTACGGCTACTGGGGCCCCAACATCGTTCGCAACATATCCGAACGACCGGAGTTCCAGCTCGCCGGCCTTTGCGATCGCGACGAGAGCAAAATCGAGGACTTCAAGCGGCGTACTCCCGGAGTCCCCTTCGAGCGTGATCTCGACACCGCTCTCGCCTCGTCCAGCCTCGATGCCGTCGCGATCGCCACGCCCCCACACACGCACTACGCTCTGGTCCGCGCCGCGCTTGAAGCGGGCAAGCACGTCCTGGTCGAGAAGCCCCTCGCCCGCACCGCCGATGAGGCGGCCGAGCTGATCGCGCTCGCCGACGAGCTCGGCCTGGTGCTGATGCCGGGCCACACCTTCCTCTACAGCCCATCCGTCAACAAGATTCGCAGCCTGATTCATGACGGTGTGCTCGGCGAGATCTACTTCGTCACCTCCTCACGAATGAACCTCGGCCTCTACCAGCAGGACGGCGTGGTGCTCGATTTGGCTCCACACGACCTTTCGATCCTGCTCTACTGGCTGAACGAACCTCTGGTCGAGGTGACCGCGAACGGCCGCAGCGTTTTCCAGGACGGGGTCCACGAGACCGCCTTCCTGACGCTTCGCTTCCAAGGAGGCGCCCAGGCAAACGTTCAGCTTTCCTGGCTGGCCCCGCGCAAGCAGCGGCAGATGGTCGTCGTTGGTAGCGATCGCATGGTCCAGTACGAGGACACCGCCGCCGATGACTCGGTGCGGATCTACGACCGTGGCATGGACTTCTCAGAGCCCCCCGCCAACTTCGGCGAGTATCGGCTCACCTACCGCACCGGCGACATGATCGCCCCCCAAATTGAGGCCGCGGAGCCCCTTGGCCTCGAGCTCAAAGACTTTGCCTCAGCGATTCTCGAGGGCACCACGCCCGCCTCCAGTGCGCGACTCGGCCTCGAGGTCGTCTTCGCCATCGAGGCCCTGGAGAAGTCGCTGCACGCACGCGGCGAGCCGGTTGCTGTGCGCTCCGTCGATGACGTGCTCATCGGCGCCCGCTAAGCCGCTCCAAGAGCCGCTAAGCCCTCAATAGCTCCGCGGCTACCCTCCTCCGCCTACGCCTCAGACCGGACGCGACGGCGCCGCGAGAAAGTCCAACTCGGCCAGGTAGATCATGACGCTGTGGGCTGCGAGCCGGCTGACATCGGTTCCCAGTTTCGCCGCCTCGTGCTCGAGCAGGGCCTCGGTTTCGGAGTCGACCGAGAGCTCGAAGGCATCTTTGGCGTCCCCCAGAGGCTGCTCTGGGAGGCACCGCGGCGGCGCGATCGGCGGCCGACCGGACTTCAGCTTGCCGGCGTAATGCGTGAGCGCCGCCTGCACTGCACCGCGGACATCGGATCCCAGTTGGGATTCGATTCCGCTGCGCGCAAAAGTGCCTAGGGCAATTTTCATCGGTCTTCTCTACCCAAATCCATGGTTCTCCAAATAAAGAACTCCTCTGGGGTGCCCAAGATTTTCACGCCCTCGGCCAAGATCCTTCTAACTTCAGCCTTCGATACCTGTGCATTTACAGGTACTTGAGGCTATCGGGGGAAATTTGGACGAATATTTAGCATTGACACTGGGCCAATCGTCCTTATTCTCCCTGCCGCCTTCAGTAATGGCCGAGAGCCCGAAAGGTCTTTAGGCATTTTGGGGCAAAAAAATTGCTCAACCAGGCTTCGGCTTAAGGGACAACCCAACAAGCAAGGAAAGATTGCAAGTGACTAGCCCCAAAACCACTCAGCAGCGCAATTCGCTCCGCGATCTCTCCACGAGGCGCGTCGATGCGGCAAGCAACGGCAGGCTTGTCCAGGAGGCAATCGAGCGCGCCAAGGCTGGCGATGGCGATGGCCTGCATTTCCTCTATGCCCGCTATGCCCCCGACGTGCAGCGCTACATCGCCAGCTTCGTCCACGATCACCACGAGGCTGAAGACATCACGCAGAACGTCTTCGCCAAGCTGATGACCGCGATCAACAAGTACGAGCAGCGTGAGGTTCCCTTCGCCGCCTGGATCATGCGAGTAGCTCGCAACGCCGCTCTGGATCACATGCGGGCAAGACGAGCGATTCCCGCCGAGGAGGTCCGCGTGGCCGACGGTGGCTACGCCCAGACCAGCCTCAACCTGACGCAGGACCTTCGCCGCGCCCTCGAGCAGCTGCCGGAAGACCAGCGCGAGGTGCTGATCCTGCGGCATATCGCGGGGCTATCGCCGGTCGAGATCGCAGCCACCCTTGACAAGTCCGAGAGCTCGGTCCACGGCTTGCACCATCGCGGCCGACGGACCCTGCAGGACAAGCTCACCGAGCTGGGCGCCGCCCCCGTGGTCGCCGTATCGGCTGGCTGACCCTTACCGTCTCTCCCCTCGGCTTTCCTCCTCACCGTCAACGAGAATGCGCTGGGTCACCCGACCGGCGTTGAGCTCAGCGGCGAAGTAGAGAACCGCGTGCTCCAGCATCTGCCGCACCGAAACGCCCTGGCTCCTCGCCTCCTCCTCCAGGGAGCCCCATAGACCGTCATCGATGCTGAGCTCCAGCTCGACCTCTTCGCTGGGCCCTTGATCGCGCAGGAAGGAGGGAAACCTCCAACCCGGCCTGGCCAGGCCTTTGTCGTTTAGGTAGCAGCGGATTGCCCGCACGACACTGGCCGAGATCGACGTCTCCTCCCTCGTCTCCTCCTCCGCGAGCGCCTTGCGGGCGAAGACGCCCAAGCTGACTGACATCGAATGTCTCACGACCGAGCCTCGTCCCTCCCCTGGATCAAGCTGCGCCGGTTCCCCAGCGCCATCGTATATGAGCAATTGCCAATACGAAAAAATGCTCATCCAACCACGATGACAGGCGCGGACCGTCGGGCCCGGCGCCTGCGAGCTAGGCGTTCGGCGTAATCCGGTAGGCGTCGAAGACCGACTCGACGTTGCGCAGCCGGGCAATGCACTGCTTCAGCTGCTCGGTGTCGCCAACCTCGACCACGAATGTGTTTTTGACCATCGGGTGGTTGGTCGTACAGCTGGCGCCGAGGATGTTGATCCCGGCCTCCGAGAAGGTGCGTGAGAGATCCTCGAGCAAGCGGGTGCGATCGTAGGCATCGATCTGCAGCTCAACCCGGTAGGAGGACTCGTTCTCGCCGTCCCAGCTCACCTCGACAAACCTTTCCGGCGCCCGCTTCAGCGCCTTCATGTTCTTGCAGTCGGTGCGGTGAATGGTGATGCCCCGGCCGAGGGATACATAACCGGCTATATCATCGCCCGGAACGGGCCGGCAGCACTTGGCAAGGCGCACGGCGATGTTGGCCGCGCCCTTGACGCTGATCCCGTAGTTAGCGGCGTCCTTGGTCCGCCGCGCCTTGTCCTCGCGCCCGCTCTCGAGCCCGAGCGGGTCGGTCTCCTCAACCGCGTCCCCCGCCTTCAGCCGCTGCATCAGCTTGTTGGCGACCGCCTTGGTCGAGACCTTGCCCTGCCCCAGGGCGATGTAGAAGTCGGTCGCCTTGCGAAAGCCCATCTCGCGGATCACGTCGACCAGCAGCGGCGAGGCCGCCACCTTCTGCATCGGTAGGCCGCGGGTGCGCAGCGCTTCATCTAGCCCTTCGCGCCCCTTGCGCTCGGCGTCCTCGCGGCTCTCCTCCTTGAAGAAGGCGCGGATCTTGTTGCGGGCGCGGCTCGTCCGCACCAGCTTCAGCCAGTCGCGCGAAGGACCGCGCTTCTGCTTTGCCGTCAGCACCTCGACAATGTCGCCCGAGCGCAGTTGGTAGTGCAGGGGCACGATCGAGCCGTTGACCTTGGCGCCGACACAGGCGTGGCCGACGTCAGTGTGCACCGCGTAGGCGAAGTCGAGCGGGGTCGATCCCGCTGAAAGGTTCTTCACTTCCCCCTTCGGGGTGAAGACGAAGACTTCGTCCTCGAAGAGGTCGACCTTGAGCGACTCGAGGAACTCGGCGGGGTCCTGCTCGCCCTCGGCCTCGACCAGCTGGCGCAGCCAGGTCATCTTCTCGCGCTGCGGATCGGCGGCGGCGCCCTCCTTGTAGGCGACGTGGGCGGCGATCCCGTACTCGGCCAGCTTGTGCATCTCCTCGGTGCGGATCTGGATCTCCAGCGGTTTACCTTCCGGTCCGATCACCGTCGTATGCAGGGCCTGGTACATGTTGGCCTTGGGCATCGCGACCCAGTCCTTGAAGCGGCCGGGCAGCGGCTTCCAGAGCGAGTGGATGACGCCGATCGCGCCGTAGCAGTCCTTGACCGAGCCGACGATCACCCGCATCGCGGTGAGGTCGAAGATCTCGTTGAACTCGCGCCCCTTCTTGGTCATCTTCGTGTAGATCGAGTAGAAGTGCTTGGCGCGGCCGGAGATCTCAGCCTCGATCCCGACCTCGCGCAGCTCGCCCGAGAGGAAGGCGCCGGCGTCGTCGACGTAGACCTCGCGCTCGTTGCGCTGCTGGGAGACGAGCTGCTTGATCTCGGCGTACTTGCGCGGGTGCAGCGTGGCGAAGGCGAGGTCCTCCAGCTCCCACTTGATCGCGTGGATACCGAGACGGTGGGCAAGCGGCGCGTAGATCTCGAGCGTCTCGCGGGACTTTGCCATCTGCTTCTGCTTTGGCAGGGCGCCCAGCGTGCGCATGTTGTGAAGGCGGTCGGCCAGCTTGATCAGGATCACCCTGACGTCAGTGGCCATCGCCACCATCATCTTGCGGTAGTTCTCGGCCTGGCGCTCGTCGCGGCTCTCGAAGGTGATCCCGGTCAGCTTGGTGACGCCGTCGACGAGCACGGCGATCTCCTCGCCGAACTCGCTGCGGATCTCCTCCAGGCTGGCGCTGGTGTCCTCAACCGTGTCGTGCAGCAGCGCCGCGCAAAGAGTCTCAGTGTCGAGCCGCATTCCGGCGCAGATCTGCGCCACCCCAACCGGGTGGGTGATGAACTCATCGCCGGAATACCGCAGCTGGTCGGCGTGTCGATCGCAGGCGAAGTCGAAGGCCCGGGTCAGCGCCGTGCGGTCAACCGCCACCGGGGAAACGGCGAGGTTTCCGCTGTCCTCGAGGCTGCCGCTGGCGGCGCCGTTCTCGCTCGGCGCTGAGTCGAACTCCTCGACCACGGCAAAGAGGTCGGCGAGGAGCCCTTGGTTCGCTACGGCTGTTTCTGTCCTTTGAGGAATTGGCGAGCCTCCTGATGGCGGGCGCTGTAGGCGCGAAATGACGCCGAACGCTCGAGATCGGTTCCCTCTGAGGATACGACGCCAACCTCACCGCCGCCAGCGGCCGGGCTGCCCCGCACCAGGCCGAGCTCGGCCAGCACCCGGAAGCAGCGGGCCGCCGTCTCGGCGCTGCGGGGGTGCGAGCCGCCCCCCAGTAGGGCCTTGCGCAGCTCCTCACCACTCGCCTCACCGGCCTCGCGCAGGTCACGAAAGGCCGAGATCAAGGCGTCTCGCTGCGGCAGCTGCTCGTCCAGGCAGCTGAGCGCGAAACGCCACTCCGCCTCACCCCAGACCCTGTGGAGGTAGCCACCCGGTCGTTGCGAGCGGGAAGCGAGCTGGGCCAGATCCGCACGCGGCGGGGGGTCCACCAGCACGACGTGCGTGAAGCCCCCGGCCAATCCCGGGGATCGCTCCAGACCAGCGTAATCGGCCAGTCGCATCCCCTCGCAGGCCATCCCGGCGCGCAGAGTCGCGTCAGCGCAGAGCGCGAGCACGCTCCCGCCACTGGAGGCAAGCTCACCGACAACAGCCGCCGGAGCGTTGCTGCTGTGCAGCGCGCGGCGCTGATGCTCGCCGGCATCGGCACTCTCCGCCGCCGACCAGAGCGCCGGATCACGCGCCAGCTCGGCCTCGAAGCGCAACCACCATTCCTCCTCCTCGGGCGACCCCTCCCCCGCCTCCCGCCGATAAAGCTCGCGGAGAATCACCTGCGGCTCAACGGCGCCGTTCCAGCGATTGACCTCGAGCCGCACCGCGACGTCAACCAGATCGTCCTCACCCACCCCCAGCGTCGGTCGCCCGAAGGCGACACCAAGCGCTCGATGAGCGCCGCTGTGGAGGCTGAAGCGAGCGTGCTTGCCTTCTCCCATCTGGCGCACATCCCGCACCCGGGCGGAGGGAACCAGCAGCCGCACCCCCGGATTGCCCATGCCAAACGGAGCGAGCTGCCGCAGCTCCTCGGCAAGATCGAGCCCAAGCGAAGCGCCACCGACGATCGCATCAACCCGTTCCGTGCGTTTCAGGTCATCAGGCCCCAGCACACTGGCTGCGTGGGCCGCAAAAACCTCGCGAAAGGCGTCAAGCCCTCCCTCCGTCAGCTCCAGCCCAGCAGCCGCCCGGTGCCCCCCGAAGCTGGTCAGGTGCTGCGAGCAAGCCTCCAGCCCAGCCAACAGGTCGAAGCCGGGAATGCTCCTGCCGGATCCACGCCCAGAACCCTCGCCGTCGAGCGAGATCACGACTACCGGCCGATGGTGCCGCTCGACCATTCGCGAAGCGACGATCCCGATCACTCCCGGGTGCCACCCCTCGCCTGCGACGACCAAACCCGAAGCTTCGCGCAGGTGATCGGGCAGTTCCCGCAACGCCGCCTCGGCTTCATTCGCAACCTCACGCTCGGTAGCCCGCCGCTCACCATTGGCACGGTTGAGCTCGGTGGCAATCTCAGCCGCACGCGCTTCATCCTGCGTCAGGAAAAGCTCAACCCCAGCGTCTGCTCGATAAAGCCGCCCAGCCGCATTTATTCGCGGCCCCAGCTTGAAAGCAAGGTCCCCCTCGTCCAACTGACTCGGATCGCATTTCGCCGCCGCCAGCAAGGCTCGCATCCCCGGCCGCTGCGCCCGCCGAACCTCCTCCACCCCCCGCCTGACCAGCGAACGGTTCTCGCCCACCAGCGGCACCACATCCGCAACCGTCGCCAGCGCCACCAGGTCGAGGTCGGTGATGTCGGAAGAGGCGGCTGAGATGGGGTCCCCAAAACGCTCGGCAGGAGCCTCGCTTGAGTGTTTTGGGGACCCCATCTCAGCCGCCCCCCGCAACGCACAGGCCAACTTCCAAGCCACCGCCGTCCCGCAGAGACTCTCGAACGGATAGCCATCGAGCCCCGGATGCAGAATCGGGCAATCGGGCAGCTCAGCGCCGGGTTGGTGGTGGTCGGTGACCACGACCTCCATGCCGAGCTCGGTTGCCAGCCGCACCTCCTCGACCGCGGTGATGCCGCAATCGACCGTGATGATCAGCGAGGTGCCCCGCTCGGCCAGCTTGCGCACGTTCTCGGCGCTCAGCCCATAGCCGTCGACCATCCGGTCAGGGATCAGCCAGTCGCACGCAGCGCCCAGCTCACGCAGGGTCCCCACCAGCAGCGCTGTCGAGCAGACACCGTCGACGTCGAAGTCACCGTGAACGGTGATCTGGCGCCCATCGCGCACGGCGGTGAGTACCTGCTCGACAACCGCGGCCATCGACTCAAAATCACTCGGGTCATGCGTCTCATCCGCATCGAGGAAGGCTCGTGCCTGCTCGGGGGTGCGATAGCCACGCCGCACCAGGGCGATCGCGACCGGATCGCTCAGCCCCAGCTCAGCCGCCAGCTCTCGTGCCTCCGCATAGGAGTACGGCTCGGCTTTGTAGGCATGCAGAGTCTCGGCCACGCAAGCAGGCTAGGAAGCGCCCGGGACGGAACCCGCCGCCCAAATACCCGCGAGATGCGCCTAGTCAGCCGCTTGCTCTTGACGGATGCCGATCGCGTAGACGATGCCGATCCCGATCACCACGCCGGGAATCGCCGTCAACGCGGTCGCCAGGTCGGTCTCACCGAGACCCCGGCCGCTGATCAACTCGATGATCCCGCCGAAGACGATCGCGCCGATCACCGAGCCGAGGAAGGCGCCGACAATCCCCTGCCAGAAGTGGTCGGGCAGGAAGACCGTGAAGTGCCAGAGGGCGATCCCCATCGTGAACCAGACGATCAACGCCATCTCTAGCGACTCCTCCCGTGTTTGCGGCGCTGCTTGCGCCGTTCGCGGCGGCGGTCGTCGCGTTCCTTGCGGGCGAGCGCAGCCGGATCCACCGGCGGCGGCTCCCCGTTGCTCGACGGTCCCCCGCCGCTATCGCTGGTCTCAACCGGCGGCTCCACTGTCGCCACCGCTCCGGCCCTTGGCTTCGGCTCGGCCTGCGCAGCGATCTCCGTCTCCAACTCCGCGTCGCTCTCCTCGCCGTCGAGCTTTGCCAGCTCGATTTCATCGGCAAAGGCCGGCACGCTGCCGTCGATCGCGGCGATCCGCTCGCGGCGGCGGATGAAGCCGGGCTCACGTTCCTTCCAGGCGGTCAGCACCGGCGATGCGATGAAGATCGAGGAGTACGTTCCCGAAATGATCCCGACCATCATCGCGAAGGCGAAGTCCTGCAGCGTGGCGCCGCCGAAGATCAGCAGCGAGACCACGGCGAGCAGGGTCGTGAAACTGGTTGCCAGCGAGCGGGTCAGCACCTCGCTCATCGAGCGGTTGACGATCTGCGAGAACGCAGCTCGCGGCATGCGCGGCATGTTCTCGCGTATTCGGTCGAAGACGATGATCGTGTCGTAGAGCGAGTAGCCGAGGATGGTGAGGAAGGCGGCGACCGTTCCGCTGCTCACCTCCCGGCCGGTAAGCGAGTAGACGCCCGCCGTGATCAGGATGTCGTGGAAGATCGCGATCAGCACCGGTACAGCGAATTTCGGATCGAAGCGGAAGGCGATATAGGCGCAGATGATCAGTAGCGAGAAGATCAGCGCGTTGCGGGCGCTGTTCGCCACGGTTGCGCCGAAGGTCGGCCCGACGCTGGTGCTGTCGAAGCCGTCGGCGACGATGCCGAACTTGCTTTCCAGTTCTTTCTGCACCTCATTGATCTGGCTGGGCTTGAGGGTGCTCGACTGGACCAGGAACACGTTCGAGCCGAGGCCCGGGTTGCTCTCCCGCTGCACCTCGGCGCCGGAGACACCGGCACCCTCGAGCACTTCGCGAACGCCGTCCTCGTCGGTCGACTTCTTCAGTGCCACCTCGACTCGGGTGCCGGACTCGAAGTCGATGCCAAGATTGAGCTGCTTCGTCGCCAGGGAGAAGGCGCCGATCAGCAGGATCACGCCCGAGACCGAGAAGAACCAGCGGCTCGCGCCCATGAAGTCGAAATGCCAGCGCATGCCCTGTCGCGTCGCCCCGAGAGCGCTGGGCGATCGCAGCAGCCGCGTGCGGCTCATCGAGCCCAGCAGCGCCTGGGTGAAGACAACCGCGGTAAGCAGAGAGACGATCGTGCCGATGCCGAGGACGAAGGCGAAACCCTTGACCCCTGCCGTCGCCAGGACGAAGAGGACGAAGGCAGTCAGCAGCGTGACGACGTTGGCGTCGATGATCGTGGCGATTCCGCGCCGGTAGCCGGCTGCGATCGCGTTCGACATCGAACGCCCCGCCCGGACCTCCTCCTTTATTCGCTCAAAGATGACGATGTTCGAGTCGGCGGCAACGCCGATCGTCAGCACCAGGCCGGCGATCCCCGGCAGAGTCAGGGTGACCGGAATCAGTTTGATCAGGGCGAAGAAGATCACCCCGTAGGCACCCAGCGCCAGCGCCGCGACCAGACCAAGGAAGCGGTAGAAGATCAGCAGGAAGAGAACGGTGAGGGCGAGTCCGATGATTCCCGCCTTGATGCCGGCGTGCAGCGCCTGACTGCCCAGCGTCGCCGAGACCTGGGTCTGACTGATCAGGGTCAGGTTGATCGGCAGCGCACCGCGCTGCAGGAAGCTGGCCAGTTCCTGGGCGTCGGTGATGCTGGTGAAGCCGCCGGAGATCTGCGCCCCGGTGCGACCGTCGATCCCGTCGGGATTTTCGGCGTAGTTAATGATCGGGCGGGTCTTGACTTCGTTGTCGAGGACGACCGCGAAGTGCCCTGAGGTTTCTGCGGCAGTCTGTTCGCTGGAGGGGCCGATCGCAGAGGCGGCGCCGCGCTGGGCGATCGTGCGGGTGACTTCCTGGAAGGCCTGGCGACCGTCGCCGGTGAACTGGAAGGTGACGTTGGGCTGCCCGACTTCGTCGGTTTCCTGCTTCGGGTTGGTGATGTCGGTGCCGGAGAGGGCCGGCTGGTCCCTGAGCGCAAACCAGCCCGGCTCGGCGGTCTCGATGACCTGGCCACTGCGGTCGCTTGGCAGTTCGGAGACGACGATCGTGCCCTGCGGCACCTTGACCACGATGCCTTTGTGGGAGCGCTTGGTGCCGTCGGGCGAGATATAGAGGTCTTCTTTGGAGAACTCGGGGCCGGCGATTAGTTTGTGTGGGGAGGCCTTCTGGAACAGGTAATAGGTGGTCGGCTGGCTGCAGTTTTCGCAGTCGGGCACCGGCTCTTGTTCCGATGCCAGCTTGGCGGCCGCGTACTCGGTTGGATAGGCGCCGCCGAGAATCAGCTGCACGTCCTCGCGTTTGGTTGCGGTGCGCCCCGCCTCTTCCCATTCTTTGTCGGCCTGTTCGAGCGCGCCTTTGGGGGCTTCTTTGCCCGGATGGCCGCCAATCACGCGCTCGCGGCCGATCAGATTGGGTTCCCAGTCGAAGAAGAAGAGGCGGGCGGGCTTGGTCGCACATTCGGTTGCCCTGCCGACGCTGGTCGCCCCCGGTATCCCAACCTGGATCTGATCGCTGCCCACCCGGGCGACCTCGATCTCCGAGACGCCGAGCTGATCGCAACCGGAGCGGATGATGTCGATCGCCCTGTCCATCGAGGCGTTGTCGATCGTTGGCTGCTGGGGAGTCGGGCGCCCCTGCAGGACCAGCTGAACGCCGCCCTTGAGATCAAGCCCGAGCCGGGTCGGCTTGTTGGCGATGACCAGTCCCGAGATCACGATCAGGCCGAGGACGAAGAGCAGGATGAAGAAATTCCGACGCCGCTTGCCCATGGTCGCGCTAGCCCTCCGGGGTGAGGACGATCAGCAGTCCCCCGTCGTCGTCATAGGCAGGGAAGACATCGGCGACGGCCTCAGCCGGAATGTCGCCCTCGGCGTTGACCGAGACCCGCTTGCCGAGCGAGCGCACCCCCCACTCGAGCGACGTCTCGATCGGATCCGCGACGGCGACCCCGCTGGCCTCAGCAGGCTCCTCGCTGTCGGGCCCACCGGCCCGCCACTGCAAGCCCAGAACCTCTTGCACCGGGCGACCGATCACGTCCTCGTCGGTAAGACCGGTCAGCTCGAAGCTGCCGCGGCCGGCGTCGATCACGCGCGCTTTCTGGTCGCAGACGAAGAAGGCTGCATTGGGCGCAGGGTAGTAGTCGTCGAGCAGCTCGAAGACGAATCCAAAGCCACATTTGGAGCAGCCCTTCGGGCGCGCACTGAAGCCCGCCGTACGCTCGGCGCTGACCTCCCTGTGGCCGCAGTTGGGGCAGATGAAGAACGGCACCCCCCGCAGGTTACTCAGAACAGGCTGTTCGCTCTTTCGGGCATCGGCAGCCCCAGGTGCTCATAGGCTCTTTGAGTAATCACGCGACCCCGTGGAGTCCGCTTCAGCAAGCCCTGTTGGAGCAGATACGGCTCGAGCACATCCTCGATCGTGTCGGCCTCCTCGCCAATCGCCACGGCCAGGGTCGAGAGCCCGACCGGCCCGCCGGCGAACTTGGTCGCGACGGTGTCGAGCAGGGCGCGGTCGCTGCGATCGAGTCCTGCGGCATCCACCTCGAGCATCGCCAGCGCAGCGCCGGCGACCTCGGCATCGATCGCACCGCGGTCTTTGACCTGGGCGAAATCGCGCACCCGCTTGAGCAACCGGTTGGCAACCCGCGGCGTCCCCCGCGAGCGCTCGGCGATCGTGCGCGCCCCCTCGGTATCGATCTCGACGCCGAGGATGCCGGCCGAGCGAACGATGATCTGGCCGAGGTGCTCGGGACTGTAGTGCTCGAGGCGATGGGAAAGGCCGAAGCGATCGCGCAGCGGCGTCGTCAGCAGACCCGCCCGGGTGGTGGCGCCGATCAGTGTGAAGGGCGGCAGCGGCAGGGTGACGGTGCGCGCGCCGGCGCCCTGGCCGAGCACGACCGGCAGCTCACCGTCCTCCATCGCCGGGTAGAGGGTCTCCTCGACCGCGCGGCCGAGACGGTGGATCTCATCGACGAAGAAGACGCTGCCGGGCTCCAGGGCGGTGAGGAACGAGGCGACGTCGGCCTTGCGCTCCAGCGCCGGGCCGGCCGTCTGCACCATCGGCACTTCCATCTCCTCGGCGACGATGTGCGCCAGCGAGGTCTTGCCCAGGCCCGGTGGTCCCGCCAGCAGCACGTGGTCGAGTGGCTCGCCGCGACCCCGCGCCGCTTCGATGAAGATCGAGAGCTGCTCGGTGACCTGGACTTGGTTGACGAAGTCGGCGAGGGTGCGCGGGCGCAGCGAGCGATCGAGATCCTCATCGGGCAGGTCGGCGCGAGCGTCATGAACCCGGACCTCGTCGGGCGCCATCTCCTCCCCCAACGGCAGCGGATCGTCGATCCCGGGGGTGCGAATCCGTTCCTCGCTCATGCGGCCTTGCTCCTCGACGCCCCGGCCTTGCGCAGGGCGGCGGAGAGGAGATCCTCGGCCTCGGCACCGTCGATGCCTTCCAGCAGCTGCTCGGCTTCCAGCGGCCCGTAGCCGAGGTTGACCAGGCCGTCCCGGGCGAGGCTGCGAGCATCGGCGTCATCCCCGCCCGCCAGGACCACCTCTTCCTCAAGGGCGCCGGCGACCTTCTCGCGCAGCTCGACGATGATCCGCTCCGAGGTGCGCTTGCCGATTCCCGGCACCGCCTGGAAACGTTTTGCATCGCCGGCCGCGATCGCCCGCAGCAGTTCGCGCACAGGGCCGCCGGAGAGCACGGCCAGCGCCACCTTCGGCCCGATCCCGCTGACCGAGATCAGCTCGCCGAAGAGGTCGCGCTCCTCCTCGGAGGCAAAGCCAAAGAGGGCGAGTGAGTCGTCGCGGGAAATCAGCTCGGCATGCAGGAATGCCTCGCGCCCGGTCGCCGGCACCGCTTTCAGCGTCTCGGCTGAGACCGCGAGGCGGTAGCCGACGCCCCCCGCCTCGAGCACCACGTGGTCGGGACGGCGCACCATCACCTCGCCGCGAACCGCGGCGATCATTCGGCCAGCCCCTGCGGTGCAGCTGCACCGACGGCTTCGACCGCGGCCTGATGGCCGGCAGCACCGCCATGGCAAATCGCCACGGCAAGTGCATCGGCGGCGTGATCGGGAGTGGGTGGATCCGGTAGCCCAAGCAGAGTTCCGACCATTCGCTGCACCTGCTCCTTGCCGGCGGCCCCGGAGCCACAGACCGCCTTCTTGATCGCCTGCGGCGTGTAGGTGAAGCAGCCCACGCCACGCTGGGCGGCGGCCAGCATCGCGGCGCCACTGGCACGGCCAACGGCCATCGCCGAGTGCACGTTCTTGCCGAAATAGAGGTCCTCGAGCGCCATCGCGGCAGGCTGATGCCAGTCGATCAGCTCCGAGAGGGCGCTGTGGATCCGCTCCAAGCGGCGCTCCATAGGCATCTCAGGCGAGGTTTCGACCACACCGCCGTCGAGGGCAACCATGCGGCTGCCCTCGATCCTGACCACACCGAAGCCGAGATTGGCCGCGCCGGGATCGATTCCCATCACGACTTGCATGACAGGTGATTCTGGGAGTAGCCCCGGATGCCTTTAACGGTGGGGTCGCACCGAGCAGCTACAAGCTCAACAGCTCCGCTTGAAGCTTCTGGAGCCTGGGTGCTTCGATAGCGCTGGCAGCTTGAGCTGTAAGTGTCGAGAGGGGCCTGGGCGTCCTCCAGTCGAATGTCGCCGCAGGCGGCGGAAATGCAATCCGATCACTGCGCGGCGAAGCCGCGCTCCTCCTCTGGAGCTAAGCGCCCGCAAAGCGGGCGCGTGCGACCTCAATTCGACTGGAGGACGCCCAGGCCCCTCCCCCACAACCCTAAGCCGCGAGCTTTTCGAGGATCTCCTGCGGCACGTCGAAGTTGGCGTGGACCTCGTTGACATCATCGTGCTCTTCGAGCGCGTCGAAGAGGCGTAGTAGGTCTTCGGCCTCGGTTCCCTTGACTTCGACGGTGCTCTTTGGCTCCATCGCCAGCTCAGAGGACTGGACCTCCACCCCGGCCGCTTCCAGCGCCTCGCGCACCGCGCTCAGATCGCTTGGCTCGCTGACTACACGCAGCTGCTCGCCGTCCTCTCGCACGTCCTCGGCGCCGGCGTCGATTGCGACAATCAGGTCGTCCTCGCCATAGCGGTTCGCGTCGACCACGACGACGCCGCGTTTCTCGAAGATCCAGGCGACCGAGCCGGGCTCGCCGAGGCTGCCGTGGTGCTTGCTGAAGGCATGGCGCACGTCGGCGCTGGTGCGGTTGCGGTTGTCGGTCAGGGCATCGACCAGGATCGCCGCGCCCCCTGGGCCGTAGCCCTCGAAGAGGACCTGCTCGATCGCGTCGGCATCGGTGCCGATACCACTGCCGCGATCGATCGCGCGCTGGATGTTGTCCTTTGGCATCGAGGCGTCACGCGCCTTTTGGACCGCGGTCGCCAGCGAGGGGTTAGCGTCGGGATCGCTGCCCCCGTCGCGGGCTGCGACGGTGATCGCGCGGGCCAGCTTGGTGAACAGGCGGCCACGTTTAGCGTCGGCGGCGCCCTTTTTGTGCTTAATCGAAGACCACTTCGAATGTCCGGACATAACTGACATTCTATGAATGTGGAAATTGCCACGGACTCGCGCAGTGGCGGACCGGCCAGAGGGCTGGCGGCAGCCGTCGTTTTTGTCGCAATGCTGCTGGCCGCACTCTCGATCTGGACGGCGATCCCGTTGAGCTGGATCTACATCGCCTCCAAGCTCTCCCACACCCAATTCCCCAGCGGCGGCCCCTACCTGATCGTCGCGGTCGGGATCGTCCTCTCGATCCTGCTGATCTCATGGCTGATCGGCCGACTCAACCGCCTCTACATCCAGATAACCGGCACCAACCGCCTGGCGCCGATGCGTCCAACCTGGCTGAAGAGCATGCGCGACAGCTCCCCGTCCCGAGGGACGACGACGGTCGTCGAGGCCGTCCTGATGGGCTCGGTCATGCTCGCCGCCCTCTGCTTGACGGTCTGGTTCTTCCTGCTTGCGGGATCGCCGATCCCAAATCAGTAGCGCGACTCGTGGGTGGGGTGGGCGGGATACCGGTGCCCTCCCCCTGAGGCCGTTGCGCAGCAGGTCGGAGCGGTGGCTCGCAGCGTTGGCGCTGAGCCTCATGGGGAGGGGCACCGGTATCCCTCGCGAGCGCACCGAGTAGCTACAAGCTCAAACAGCTCCGCTTGAGGCTTCTGGAGCCTGGGTGCTTTGATGGCGCTGGCAGCTTGAGCTGTAAGCGAGAGGCCTGGGCGTCCTCCAGTCGAATGTCACCGCAGGCGGCGGAAATGCAATCCGGTGAATGCGCGGCGAAGCCGCGCTCCTCATCCACCCCACGGCCGCAGGCCGTGGGGTGTCAATTCGCCCAGAGGCCGCCCAGGCCCCTCCCCACAACCCCTAAACGACGAACTTGCCGTCCACCTGAAAGTCAACTCCGTCGACTTCGATCTTGCCACCGAGGCGCAGATCGCAGACGAGATCGGTGTGCACCGCCGAGTCGTTGACGCCGCCCGACTCGGGATAGGACTTGCCAACCGCCATATGGACGGTGCCACCGATCTTCTCGTCGAGCAGGACCTCGAGCGTGCCGCGGTCGATCGCGTAGTTGGTGCCGATCCCGAGCTCGCCAAGGCGGCGGGCCCCCTCGTCGGTGTCGAGCAACTGGATCAGGAACTCCTCGCCGCGCTCGGCGCTGGCGTCGACGACCTTGCCGGCCTCGAAGCGCAGATGCACGCCCGAGACCTCACGACCCGCAATCACCGCCGGCAAGTGAAAGGTCACCTCGCCCTCGACCGAGTCCTCAACCGGGCCAGTGAAGAACTCGCCGTCGGGCATGTTGTGGCGGCCGTCGCAGGGGATGAACTTGCGACCGGCGATGCCGAGCTTGATGTCGGTTCCCGGCGCGGTCACCCGCACCTCCTCGTGGCCCTCGATCCACTCAGCCAGGCGCTCGCATTCGGCCGAAGCTCGCTTCCAGGCGGTCAGCGGGTCGCTGTCGTTGGCAAGGCAGGCGCCGAAGTAGAAGTCCTCGTAGTCACTGAGGCTCATCTCCGCCTCTGAGGCGTAGGCGTTGGTCGGGTAGAGCGTGTAGCACCAGCGGAAATCTCCGGCGGCGCTGCGATCCATCATCCGGTTCAGCACCGGGCCGGTCGCGGTCTGACGGCGTGTCTGGCGCTCCGGCGGCACGGCCGAGAGTTCGCGGGTGTTGGCACTGGCACCGATGCCGATCCGCACGTCGGCGTTCTCCACCGTCCACTCCATCAGCGGCGAGATCCAGCCCAGCTGCTCGTCGCTGGCGTGCTCGTAGTAGATCGCGGCAAGGCCGTCGAGGGCAACGTTGAGCATCGGGTGGGCGCCGGCCTTCAGCACCTCCTCGTAGACCGCGCGCAGCAGCGGCTCGGCGCCGAGATCGCCGTCGATCGAGACCACCTCCCCGGCCTTTACCTCGGTCGAGTAACCGACCAGGATCTTCGCCAGGTTCTCCGCTCTGGGGTCTCTCACGTCTCCGCCTCCTCCCGGGCACGCGCACGCGCGCTCGTTGTCATGGCCATAAAAAGTGCGTGCAAGCGCGAATCGTCGGTCAGCTCTGGGTGGAAGGCGCAGGCGAGCACGTCGCCTTCGCGTATCGCCACCGGGTGGCCGTCGTAGGAGGCGAGCACCTCCACCTCCGCGCCATGGCGCTTGATCCAGGGCGCGCGGATGAAGACGGTGCGCAGCGGCTCGTCGCCGATTCCCTCGATCTCCAGATCAGCCTCGAAGCTCTGCCGCTGGCGGCCGAAAGCGTTGCGGGCCGCAGTGGCATCGATCAGCCCCAGATGCGCGTCATCGCAGACGATCATCCCGGCGCAGGTCCCGAAGACGGTCCCCCCCGCCTCGCGATGCGCCCGGATCCCCGGTGCCAGATCCGCCGACTCGATCCCCATCGAGATCGTCGTGCTCTCCCCCCCGGGGATCACCAATCCATCCAAGCCCGCGAGGTCGGAGGGGACCCTGACCTCCGTGACCTCGGCGCCGAGCTCGCGCAGCATCCTGCAGTGCGCTTCAAACCCTCCCTGGATGGCGAGGACTCCGAGGCGCAGGTCAGGCACCGCGGTCTTGAAGGAGCGCGTCCGCCGCAGCCAGGTCAGCGATCTCGAGCCCCGGCATCGCCTCGCCAAGGCCAATCGAGGCCGCCGCGACCCGCTCGGGGTCGCTGAAGTGAGTGGTTGCCTCGACGATCGCCTTGGCACGGCGCTCGGGGTCAGCGCTCTTGAAGATTCCAGAGCCGACGAAATTGCCCTCGGCACCGAGCTGCATCATCAGGGCTGCATCGGCAGGCGTAGCGATGCCGCCGGCGCAGAAAAGCGGCACCGGCAGGCGCCCGCTATCGGCCACCTCGCGCACCACTTCCAACGGCGCCTGGTGTTCTTTCGCGGCGCTGGAGATCTCCTCCGGGCCAAGCTGGGCAAGCCATTTGATCCCGGCGACGATCTCGCGCATATGCCGCACCGCCTCAACCACGTTGCCGGTCCCGGCCTCGCCCTTGGAGCGAATCATCGCTGCCCCCTCGCCGATCCGCCGCAGCGCCTCGCCGAGGTTGGTGGCGCCGCAGACGAAGGGAATCTCGAAGGCGAGCTTGTCGATGTGGTTGTGCTCATCGGCGGGAGTCAGGACCTCCGACTCGTCGATGTAGTCGACCTCGAGCGCTTCGAGGACCTGGGCCTCGGCGATATGGCCGATCCTCGCCTTGGCCATCACCGGGATGCTGACCGCCTCCTGGATCCCTTTGATCATCGCCGGATCCGACATCCGCGCAACTCCACCGTCCTTGCGGATGTCGGAAGGAACGCGCTCCAACGCCATCACGGCGCAAGCGCCAGCCTGCTCCGCCAGACGCGCTTGCTCAGGAGTGACGACGTCCATGATGACGCCACCCTTGAGCATCTCGGCCAGGCCGGTCTTCAGTCTGAAAGTCGCTCGCTCAGTCACGATCCGCATATTACGCATCGCCACCCAGGCGCTGACTTCGTCTTTATGCGCGCTATTCGCCGAAAAAGACGAAGTCAGCCAAGTTACTTGAGCTTGTAGGCACGGATTCGGTCTTTGTGCGTGTCTTCGTCACGCGCGTAGAGACCGTGGGCCAGTGCCTGTACCAACGCCATTAGAGCCGTGTTGGAGCGGGCAAAGGAAGGGCTATTGGACGAGAAGTAAAGGGTTTGGCCGGCGTGCTCGCCGACCTCGGACATCGAGGCGTCAGAGATCGCCAGCGTGTTGGCGTTGCGGTGCAGGGCCAACTTCATCGCCCGCAGTAGCAGCGGGTGAGCGCGACCTGAAGAGAGGACGATGACCAAGGTCTCGTCGTCGATCCGGCCCAGGCGCTGCAGGGACTCGCCGCCGGTGCTGGCAACGATCTCGGCGCGAATGTCGAGCAAGCTGAGGGTGTGGCGCAGGTAGCTGGCAAAGAAGGCCATCTGATCGACGCCGACGATCACCACGCGCTGGGCTTCGGCGAGCGCGGCGACGGCTCCGTCAACCTGCTCGCGGGTCAGCTTGCGCGCCGTTTCCTCGAGGTTTGAGTAGTCGGCCCCCAGGGAGCCCTCCAGCTCCGAGTGATCGAAAGAGAAGAGAGCGCCGGCGTTTGCAGCGCCGCTCGCGGCGGCTCCGGAGCTGCGGTACTCCTCGATTGCCGCCTGCTGAAGCTCGGGGTAGCCCTCGAAGCCGAGAGCCTGGGAGAAGCGCACCACCGTCGATGACGAGGTGCTCGCTCTCCTGGCCAACTCCTCGGCAGTGAGGAAGGCTGCCTCGTCGAGGTGGTCGACGATGTAGCGGGCGACGTCTTTCTGGGAGCGTGAAAACTCGTCGAAGCGCTCCTGGATGTACTCGGAGAGGCTCTTGAGTTGAGTGGCGGTGTTAGCTGAGGTCTTGGTCGCAGTCTTGGTCACGGCGTCCAATTCGTCGGACCAGCCCCTTTCCCTTCCGAGTAGTCGCCGACGGGGTGATTTCCCTTCGTATAGGTACATCTCAGGCCCGGAGTCAGCTCGATCTGGTTGGATGAGCGTTGCGATGACGCTTGAGCAGGCGCTGCGCCTCACCAACCGCAACATGATCGTCTTCGATCTGATCCTCGGCAGCTCCGCAATTGCCGCCCCTGCCACAACCCTGAAGGTGTTGGGACACGACCACCCGTCCCCCGACGCCGAACACCTCTTTCGGCGCTGTGGACCGATCTGGCTCACCTTCGCCGCCGCCCACGCAATCGCCGCCCACCGTGGCGAGCCGCGCGACTGGTGGGCGCTGGCCTGGCTGCGAGGCACCGAGATCGCCACCGACGCGCTCTGGGCGGAGTCAGCGGCGGTCAGCCGACCCGGCGCCAAGCTCGGCCTGCGCCTGGCTGGAGTCTCAAACGTGGCGATGGCCGCGGGCTTCGCCTGGCTCTCGAGGCGGTAGCGCCATGGGCGACCTCTCCGGGCTGCCCGACAAACGCTGGAGCCTTCGCGGCATCACCGAAGAGGGTGACGAGGCCTGGCTAATCCGCGGCATCTCGCGCAAGCTCTACCGCTGCCCCGCCTGCCACGGCGAGATCGAGATCGGCAGCGAGCACGTCGTCGTCCAGTACGTCTTCCGACTCGGCGGCACCGAACATCACCACTACCACCGGCGCTGCACCGAAGAGCTGCTGGTCGGTGAGCTGAGTGACGTGCGCCGCGTGCCGGCAGGCGAATCGGCGCAGTCGAAGCTGGAGCGGCGCGGCCGCTATCCCTCGGGCCGGCGCCGCCACCGCTGACGTGACCCGCCGCGCCGAGGTGCTCTCGACCTATGTGCGGATCGGCCGCACCTACATCCGCTGGGCGCCTTCCCTGCTGCTGATAGCCGTCGTCGTCTTCGTGCCCCTGGGCCTGATTCACGCGCTGGCGATCAACGCCGAAATCGGCTCCTTCGGTTTCGGCCCCGGCCTGAAGCTGATCGCCCTGATCGGAGCGGTTCTGGCTCTCGCCGCCACCGGGCTGATCGGCGAGGTCTTCTACACCGGCGCGGTGGCGATCTCGCTGACCCATCCCCACGAAGGTAAGCCGCCCTCGCTGCGCCAGATCGCCGGCATGGTCAACTACGGACCGCTGATCGCAATCGACCTGATCTACGGCGCCTGCGTCGCGGTCGGCCTGATTGCCTTCTTCATCCCCGGCGTGCTCGCCTTCGTCTGGCTCGGCCTGGCCGCACCCGTGGTCGAGATCGAGCACCGAGGGATACGCGCCGCCTTCAGGCGCAGCTTGCATCTGGTGCGGGGCAAGTTCTTCCTGGTGGCCGCTGTCTTGATCCCGATCGAGATCATCGGCGACGCGCTGACCAATCTCGCCACCGAGCTCGCCCACAGCCTCTTCGGCGGCTCATTCCTCGCCGAGTGGCTGGCCGACGTCCTCACCAACATCGCCTTCACGCCGTTCTACGCGGTCGCCGCGGTGCTGCTCACCGTCGACCTGATCCGCGAAAAGGGCGGCGGGGTCGAACTACACTCGAAGCCCGTCTCGTGATTTACGCCTCGATCTTCAGCGATTTCTGGAACAAGCTCGTCGAACACGACGAGCAGGGCCTCTTCCTCGTCCTGGCCGGCTTCATCCTCTCCTTTGCCTTCATCAGGATGAGCACGCGGATCATGCGCAGTCCACGGATCTCCTGGTGGCCAGGCAGCGTGGTCAGCGACAGCGGCGTCCACCTCCACCACCTCGTCTTCGGCATCGTCGCGATGATGATCGGCGGCACCCTCGGTTTCGCCGCCCTTGGCCACAGCCCCTACGTCGAGATCTGCGCCTTCACCTTCGGCGTCGGCGCCGGGCTGACGATCGACGAGTTCGCCCTCTGGGTTTATCTGGACGACGTCTACTGGGCCGAGGAGGGCCGCAGCTCGATCGACGCCACCGTGATCGCCGCAGCGGGAATGCTGTTGCTGCTGCTCGGCTTCAGCCCCTTCAACTTCGACACCAGCTCCTTCCAGCAGACGATCGGCAGCATCCTCTCCGCAGCGTTCATCTTCGGCCTGGTCGCGCTCTGCTTCCTCAAGCAGCGGATCATGCACGGCACCGTCGGCTTCTTCATCTTCCCGATTGCGATCTACGGGGCAGTCAGGCTGGGCAAGCCCGGCTCACCGTGGGGCCGCAAGCGCTACGGCGAGCGCCGGCCAAAGAAGCAGCAACGGGCGGAAGAGCGCTTCCCCCCGAACCGCCGCACCGACCGTGTCAAGAACGCCTTCCGCGACATCGTCGGCGGCAAGCCGAGCGAGGGAGTCGCGGCGGTCGGGCAGGAGGCGATCGACGCCACCCGCGAGGCCGCCGACGAAGTTCGCCATCGAGCCGAAAAAGTAGTCCACCCCGGCGGCGATCCCAAATCTGGCAGCTAACCCCGGGCGCAACGCTTTACGGCCCCACGGTGACCGAAAAGCGTTACACCGCACGGATGCGACGACTCTCAGCCGGTCCGGGTCATCAGGCCGATCTGGTGGCCCTCCGGGTCGGTGAAGAGGGCGATCTGGCCGCTGGGGATGTCCAGCGGGCCCATCACCTTCTTGCCGCCCAGTCCTTCCGCCCTTGCAATCGCCGCTTCGATGTCGTCGACCTGGACGTAGAAGGTGACGTGGCCGGGGTTGCCCTCAGGCGCCGCACCGATCCCGCCCGGGATACCCTCGCCGCCAGTGTCAATCGTCGTATACGGCATTGCGTCCATATCGGTTAGTTGCCAGTCGAACAGCTTCGAGTAGAAGTCCTTGAGGCCTTGCCGGTCCTTGCCGGCCACCTCGAACCACATCGTTGGATTGCCCATCGCGCGTCCTCCTTTGTTGTCGCTTGTCAGCTTTTGTCGCCGGCGCCGTCGGGGGACGTCCAGGGGTCGGCGCCGGGATCGGCACCGGTTGCCGCCAGGCTGAGCCGCTCGGTGTAATGGCGCCAACCGTGGCCGTGGCGCTCTGCCGATTCGGCGCTGGGCAGGTCGCGGTGGATCAGTCGCAGGTGGGTGCCGTCTCCGTCGGGGGCAAGCAGCACCTCGACCTTGCTACTGCCGGGTTTGGTCACCGAGTCCTCGCCCTCCCAGCCCCAGGTGAAGACCAGCCGCCGCGGCGGGTCCAGCTCGACGTACTCGCCGCTTGCCACGTTGCGACCGTTGATGTCGCAACGAAGGACGCCACCCGGGCGAGGGTCCAGCTCGGCCGCGCGTCCCATCCATTGGATCATCTTGTCGGGATCGGTAAAGAAGTCGAAGACGGTCTCAGGGTTTGCCCCGATCCGAACCTCCACCTCGACCGCGGTTGCTGTCTCTGTGCTTGCCACGTTTGTTCCTCCTCTGCTGCTCCAGCTCGGCAGCCAACTTCAGCCGCTCGAGACGATCGGTCCAGAATTCGTTCAAGAAATCGCGGAGCCCGCCCAGGGCCTGCGGCTCCGCCCGGTAGTAGCGGCGTGTTCCCTCGCGCCGCTCGCTGAGCAGGCCGGCTTCGCGCAGCACGGCGAGGTGCTGGGAAATGGCCGGACGGGAAATGTCGAAGCCCGCGGCGATATCGCCGGCGCTCAGCTCGCTATCGCGAACGAGCGCCAGGATCTCCCGCCGCCGGGGCTCAGCGATGGCCCGGGCGACCCGGTCCATCTCGGCGGCTGGTGTTTCCGTGCTCACGCCCTTAGTTAAGCAGATCCTTACGTAAGTTTCTACTTACCGAGTTAGCCGCGACTGAGGCTGCACTGATCGAGGCCGATTTCGCGGGCGAGGTCGTAGCGTTCCGCGGCCTCCGCGTCGCGCTTTTCGCGGGCTTCGACATAGCCGCTTGCGTCACCGGCTTCGGCCGCCGTCAGCGCCTGGCGGTCGTAGCGCATCACCCTTTCCTGAGCTTTGACGTAGCTGTCGAAAGGAGCCTCGAGCGCTGGCGGTGGCACGAGGCGGCGAAAGCGATTGACGCCGCGCTGTGAAATCCCCGCCAAGGTCGCCGCGTAGGCGACGTCCGGGCTTTCTTCGCTCGCCTGTGACCTGACGCTCGTGTAGGTGCTTTGGCTGTCGACGCAGATCGCGTCGGCCCTGGCAATCAGCTCAGATTTATTCAAGGTCTTGGGCGCAGGCTTTGGCTTCTGCGCCGCGCCTTGCTTCGCCGCGCCGGCGGTCACATCTTCAGGGTTGGCGTCTGAGCCGGACCCCCCTCCCCCGCTCAGCAGCACCACGAGCGCCGCGACGGCAACTAGAGCCAGCGCCCCGCCGGCAATCGCCACCAGGCGACGCCGGCCCCGGGCTTTCGCGACCGACTCCGCCACCGTCGCGGTCTCTCCCGCGGCGAGAGGGCGAGTTTGCGCGGTCGGCTCAGAGGCCACCGTCTCCGACGTTCGGGTCGCCGCCATCCCCGTCGCCACCGTTCGCTCCGGCAGTGATGGCCGCTCTCCGTGCAGCGCGGCCTCAGCGGCCCGGCCGAGGTCGCCGGCCGATGGATAGCGGTCCTCGGGCGCCTTCGACATCGCCCGGATCACGACATCGTCGAGCGCCATCGAGACCTCTGGCACATACAGCGAGGGCGCCGGTGGCGGGTCGTTGAGGTGGGCATAAAGGCGCGCCGCCTCGCCATCCTTGGGGAAGGGAACCTCGCCGGTGAGCAGCTTGAAGAGCAGGCAGCCAAGCGCGTAGACATCGACGCGGGCATCGACCGCGTCGCCGGAGATCTGCTCCGGGGCGACGTAGTCGAGCGTGCCGACGAAGCGACCGGTCTGGGTCAGGCCGGACTCGGTGGCGACGTTGCGGGCGACGCCGAAGTCGGTGATGTAGGCGTGCTCGGCACCATCGCCGCCGCTGAGCAGGACGTTGGCGGGCTTGACGTCACGGTGGATCAAGCCGGCGGCGTGGATCGCGTCGAGGCCATTGCCGATCTGGGCGATCAGCTCGACCGCAACCGCGGGATCGAGTCTGCCCCCGCGAACAAGACGCTTGGCCAGGTCGGCGCCGGCGACGTAGCGCATCGCAATATAGGGGACGTCGGCCTCTTCTCCGGCGGCGTAGATCGGCACCACGTTCGGGTGCTCGATCGAGGCGGCGATCTTCGACTCCTCGGCGAAGCGCCGGGCAAAGACCTCGTCGTCCGCCGCCTCGGGCGCAATCAGCTTCAGCGCGACGCGGCGTTCCAGACCCGGCTCGAGGGCCAGATAGAGCAGGCCCATTCCACCGCGACCAAGCCGTCGCTCGATTCGGTAGCCGGCAAACTGATCGCCCTCGGACAGCTCGATCGCGGGATCTCGATCTGACATGGGCTGACTCTAGCCTTGCCGCAAGCGCGAATTTCCCGTCACGCCGTTAACCCAAGGCCAACCTGCCTGGGGTCAGTTAACCAGTCCCCAATCTGCACCCGCCTAGACTGAATGGTGGGTTATGCGCCGTCTCGCCATATCAGCCGTGCTTGCGCTCGCTGCGTTGATCGCCGCCACCGCAGCGCAGGGAGAGCTCTCCCAGAAGGGCAACCTGCGCGTGTCCTTCGACAGCCAGGTCGCCCCCCGCGTCCTGCCGCGCGACCGCGCCGCGCCGATCTCGGTGAGCCTCGACGGCAAAGTCGGGACGGTCGACGGAACCGCCCCTCCGGCCCTCAGTGAAATCTCGGTAGCGGTCAATCGTGCCGGCCTGGTCTTCGTCAAAGGTCTCCCCCGCTGCAGGGCTGCGGAGCTGCAGCAGACCGACACCGAAGCAGCGCTCGCCGTCTGCCGCGGCGCCCTTGTCGGCCACGGCAGCTTCGCCGCACACGTGGATTTCCCGGGCGAACTTCAGATCCCCGCCCACGGCACGGTGCTGGCCTTCAACAGCGGCTCTCCCAAGCACCCGGAGATGGTCCTGCACCTCTACGGATCGAATCCGGTGCGCGCCACCTTCGTGCTTCCCTTCAAGATTTCGCACCGCAACCAGGGCAAGTTCGGCAACGTCTTCTCGACCCGGATTCCGAAAATCGCCTCCAACCTGGGCTACGTCACCGACCTCAATCTCACCCTCGGCCGCAAATACCGCTACGCCGGCAAGCGGCGCAGCTTCCTCAGTGCAAGCTGCGCCGCCCCGGCGGGATTCCCGGGCGCCATCTTCGAGCTCGCCAAGGCAACCTTCACCTTCAGCGACAACCGTCAGCTGACGACCGGCGTTTCCCGGGACTGCAAGGTCCGTTAGTAGCCGTACTTTTCGGCCCGCTTTTCGGCTTCCTGGATTCCCTTTTCGGCCTCGGCCTTGCCCTTTTCGATGCCTTCTTCGGCCTGCTTCTGGGCCTTTTCGATCGTTTCAGACGTCTTGCCCTTGCCGTTTTCAACGCCCTTCTTCGCCGCTTCTTCAGCTTCGCTGAAGCCCTTCTTGACTTCTTCCTTGGCTTCTTCGATGCCCTGCTTCGCTTCCTTGGTGCCCTGTTCGATCTTCTCCTGGGCTTCCGAGGAAGCGCTGCTGCTGCTGTCGCTGCTGCCCCCACAGCCAGCCACAGCCAACGCCGCGAAGCCGATCACCAGCACCAGCGGGATCCTCCAGGCCCGCCGTGCGCTTTGCCACCTCAAGTTTCCAGCTGACACAGGTACTCCTCTCTAGCTCGACTGTCGTGCATCGATCTTCGCACCGAACGCGGCCGGATGCGCCAGTCGGTTCGGCTAGGTGCCGCCGTGGAAACCGATACCGGAGGTAGCTGCGGGGAGCTCAAGACAAGCGCCCCCGCCGCCTCGCGCGCATCGCGCTATGGCTCGGTAGCCTCGCCCTCCTCCTCGTTTGCGACGCTGGTGATGTTCACGATGCTCCTCGCCGGCGCAAGCTTTCCGCTCGTCTTCTCGGGCCTGATCGTCGAGAAGATCCCCTTCTCGGTCTTCAACGTCGCCCTCTACCTCTACTCGATCTCCAACAGCGTCTAGGCGACCCCCGGCGGCGTCGGAGTCACCCAGGCGATGAACTCCGTCGTGCCCTCTCCGGCGACGCCTCTGCCAAGACGCAACCGCCTACTCGATTGGCTAGCAGCTGATCATCTCCGCCTGGGACGTGCTCTTCGCGATCATCCTCGTCTCCTGGGCCTTCGGCTGATCCAGCGGCAAGTAGCTGGTCGAGTCGTCTTACAAGGAGCGAAGGTCAAGAGCAAGGAGATGCGGGAGAGCCGGAAGGCTCGGAAGCAAAGAAGCTAGCGTTCGTCTCTCCGCCAGGTGCCTCGGGCGGTATGGCGTCCGCGGCGGTGAGCGTGCCGAGCAGCGTTCCAAGCAGAAGATCGCGCAGCTCGTCGCGCGAAAGATCGCGGTGCTCAATCCAGTCGAGACAGGCGCCGTCCATGAACCAGAGCCAGCCGTGTACGGCGGCGCGCGCCTTGGGTGGGGCGCCGTCCGGGTAGAGACCCTCGAGAATTCGAGCGGCCGTCCTCGTTCGGACCTCATCAACAAGCTCCCGCACCTCGGGGACGCTGCTGACACTCTGCATCAGCTTGCTGTAAGCAAGTGCGTTCTCGTCGATCAGCCCTAGAAAGGCCTCGAGACTTCCCCGCAGCTGATCGAATGGCGCCAGGGTCGGGTCGGGCTCCGTCCGCGCCCGCAGCTCCGCAGCTGCCTGGGCAAGCGTGGCCTCGAAGAATGCGCGCTTGCTCGGAAAGTAGTGGTACAGCAACGGCTTGGAGATCCCCACCTTGCGGGCGATCTCGCGCATCGAGAGCTCGTCGTATGAGTGACGCGCAAACAGCTCGGCGCCGCGCTCGAGCAGCTGCTGGCGCCGTTCATCGGCCTGAAGCCGTCGATAGGCAGGGCGGGTCATTGCGACTGAATCATAGCTGCTTGTTGACCATCGGTTGACAAGCTTGTTACTTTGTTGACCATCGGTCAGCAAACAACGAGCAGAGGAGGTAGCCATGACCGAAGGAGGAGTTGAAGGCCGGCTGGATTCGAACGAACAGCAGCTGGTGGACCTGCGGCGCCGGCTCGAGCGGATGGAGCGCCGGGTCTTTCCGTCCGCCGCCCCAGAACCACATCCGCTGCACCCATCCCCTGCCCGCCCTGCTGCGACACCCGCACGACCGGCGCCGCCCGGGCCCGCCTCGGAACCCCCAAAGCGCGGACTCGAGGAGATCCTTGGCGGTCGCGTCCTCGCCTGGGTCGGCAGCATTGCAATCCTGCTCGGGATTGTCTTCCTCTTCGGGATTGCGATGGACCGCGGCTGGATCGACGAGCCGATGCGCACCGTCCTCGGACTGCTTGGCTCCACCTCCCTCCTGCTTGCCGGCGTCTGGCTCTACGAGCGCAAGGGGCGCACCGAGGCGGCGCTGGCAGCCGTCGCAAGCGCTCTCTCCGGCCTCTACACGACGCTTCTGGCCGGGACGCAGATATATGACTTGATCCCTGCCGAGGTAGGGCTCGCCTGTGCCGGCCTGGTCGGGATCGTCGGGGTAGTGCTTGCGGTCCGCTGGAAGTCGATGGTCGTTGCCGCGATCGGGATTCTCGGCGCGCTGCTGGCCCCGGTCCTGGTCGGCAGCGGGACCTCGGACCTTTCCCTGGCCTTCATGGCGATCGCCCTGACCGCCGCTGTCGGAGTCCTGCTTTGGCAGAGGTGGAACGAGCTTTCGCTTGGAGCCTTCATCATCTCGACACCGCAGCTTGTGGTCTGGTTCGTCGACACCTACGACGAACGGTTGCTGACCTCGCTGGGCGTGCTGGTTGGGTTCTGGGCGCTCTATGTAGTCGCCGCGATTGGCTACGAGCTGCGGCCCCGAACTCCGGATGAGCCCCCGGTCGCATCCTGGCTCCTGCTGTTCGCCAACGTCATCCTAATCGCGGGCGCCGGCTACTACGGGCTCACCGAAGCCGATCACCCGAATGCGGCCGTCGCGTGGCTTCTGGGTATAGCCGCCAGCCAAATCCTGCTCGGGGCCTTTGCGCTCCGCCGCTCGATCAACCGCGAGATCGGCTCACTCCTCCTCACCGTCGGCCTGGGACTGTCAGCGCTCGCCTTCGCGGATGCCCTCGACGGACCGGTTCTCGTATTCGGTTGGGCCATACAGGCGGTCGCGCTCGCCTACCTGGCAACTCGCGCAAGCAGGGAGCCTCAGCCCTTCGGCTCAAACGCCGAGCGCCTCCTGATTGCGGCGGGCACATACTTCGGCCTTGCACTCGGGCACGTGCTCATCTTCGAAGCGCCGCCCACCGCGATCCTCGAAGGAGTGGACGATCTCGGCGGTGCGCTCGCCGGCCTCGGCGCCTGCACCGCTGTCGCGCTTTACGGCCGGTTCGCCCTGCGCGACTTCAACCCCCGTGTGGCCCAGGCGTGCGAGGGCGTCGGCGCCGCAGCGCTCGTATATCTCGGGTCGGTGGCGATCATCGACACGCTCGGCGTCACCGACTCGGGCGACTCGCTGCAGATGGGCCAGGTCCTGCTCTCCGCCTTCTGGACGCTGACAGGACTCGGCGCGATCATCTACGGGCTGCTTCGCGATGCCAAGCGCCTCCGCCTCGGCGGGTTGGCCCTGCTCGCGCTCGCCATTGCCAAGGTCTACACCTACGACATGGCCGAGCTCGACGAGCTCTCACGGGTGCTGTCGTTCATCGCACTTGGGCTGCTCCTGCTCGTAGGCGCCTTCGCCTACGAGCGGATTCAGGTCGGTGTGGGCAGTGATGTTGAGGGGGCGACCCGATGAGACGCATCGTCCTCTCCGTTGCTCTTCTCGTGTCGCTGGCAGCCGGCGTCCAGCCGGCTGCCGCGGCCGGGGTCGACCACACCGACTTTCGCTACCTGCGGCCACTGGTCGCGGGCGCCAATGACGAGCCAGTCCTCGTCGAGCCTGACGGGGCGCTTTTCGAGCACTCGCTACCTGGCTTCGCCGACCTGCGGATCACGGACGCACACGGGCATGAAGTGGCCTGGCGACGCGCTCCGAGCCGGCGGAGCGCCACGGCCCAGGCGGTGCCGGTCCTTAATAGCGGCCGCCAGGGGCACTTCGCCGTCGCCCTCCTCGACCTTGGGGCGCAGCGGAAGATCCGGGACCGCGTGATGCTCGAGGTCCCTGACTGGGGATTCGTCGGTCGCGCAGTAGTCTTCGGGACCGATAATCGGCACGGTCCATTCACGCGGCTCTCGGCAACCGGGATCTACGATGCCCGCGGGGCGCGACCGGCGCGAAGCACGGTCGCCGTCTTCCCGCCGAGCGACTTCCGCTACCTGCTCATCAGGGCCACTGGCGTCAGCCGCATTACCGGCGCAAGCGTGTCCAGTGCTCGCGAGCGGCCGCGGCTCCTGCGACGCACGGCCAGGTTGCGATCGCTGCGACAGGACGGGAAGCGCACGATCGTCACCCTCGATCTCGGGTTCCGCAACGTCCCGGTAGACGAACTTCGAATCGCCGCCGAGATCGCGCGCTACGAGCGCCCCGTGGAGATCCTTGGGTCCGATACTCGGCAGCGGTTCGTAGCGCTGACGACAGCCAGGATCTTCCGTTTCCCCGGTTCCGCTTCAGCGCCAATCTCAATAAGAGCGCATCACCGTTACATCCGGATCGAGGTTGAAAACGGTGACGATGCGCCGCTACGCGGAATCGAAGTCTCGGCATGGAGCCGCTCGCGCGCTCTCCTGCTCGAGGGTGGGCATCCACCCCCCTACACCGTCTACTACGGAAGCCCGCGTGCGAACGCTCCCAACTATGACTTCGCTCGCCTTCCCACAGGCGCCCTCGAGATTGAGCGTGCTGTACGCGGTCGGCTGGGACCCGCACGCGAAAACCCAGCTTTCGAGCCACCCCCAGACACCCGCTCATTCGCAGCGCGCAATCCCGGACTCGTCACGGGTGCCCTCGCGCTGGCAGCTCTCGCCCTGGGTGCCGTTGGTCTGCTTGCGCTGAGAAAGCGGGCGTGATCCCTTTCACCTGATCGTCCGCGTCGCCGTCTTAGCTTCCTCTACGTGAGCCAAGTGGGGCTCAATTCGCGTCGACCTCTACGAATTGGTGCTCAATATTTCCTGGCGAAATGATGATCAGGCCGCGCAAGGCCTCTGAGCCTGCGTTCCACACCGTGTGGACGGTTCCGCGAGGGACGAAGACAAAGCCGCCGGTGGGAACCAAAATCTGCTCGTCCTCAAGCTGAAACGAACCTTCACCTGCCGCGACGTAGAACGCCTCATCGGTTGTCGGATGTTCGTGGAGAGCGGGTGCGGGTGATCCAGGTGGACCTTCCCCGATCATGATCGAGTACGCACCGGCCGTCTCTTCAGGGCCAAACGTCAGCAGTCCCTCGATACTCGCGGACTGGATGACCGTGCAGCCGTTAATCGTGTCCATCCCAATGGAAGGTAACCGAAGCGAAAGGCTGCTGCGCTGGTGATGGATATGGATAACAAGTGAAAGACACGACGTTGCCAGGCTCCTCATCGCCGTGTGCATCGAGTGGGCGAGAAGGACTCGACCCTTCGACCGAAGGATTATGAGTCGAGTCGGAAGCCGTCTATAGAGCCGGAGCAGGTCGACGGCTATGAATCTGGCGGCTCCTCATCGGTCCAATAGTCCGTCGCCTGCTCTCGCCGGTAGGCCTCCTGGAATCCCTCGTCTGAGGCTCCGGGAGCCCGAGTCGCCGCCATCAACTTGCCGGTATCAGGATAGAGATTCACCTCGGGAGCGATCATCGTGCTGATCACCAGCACGCGGGCGGGTTGAGCGCCTCGATTCTGGAGCTGATGCGCGCCGTCTTCGCCGACCCGAAACGCGACGACCTCCCCCTCGGCCAGCTCGCGCCACCCATCCGGCGTGCGCAGGTGCGGCTGGCCGCTGAGCACAATGAGCATCTCCTCGTTGGCGCTGTGGGCGTGATACGGAAAGGTCGCCTGGCCAGGCGGGATCTCATAGAGACTTGCTCCGAGTTTCTCGGACTTGGCCTGTTGGCCCAGTTTGGCGCGCCGGTAGGTGAAGCCCTCGCGGTCCTGATCCGCATCGAAGTCCGGCTGGTATGCATTTGCCATGGGCGGATTATCTCCCCTCTCCACCCGGATTCGTCCCTGGGGCTTCCGCGACATGGCGCCGGCGCCCGTTCCGCGCGAAAAGCGACATCGGTTCGTCCTATGGGGCGGGAAGGACTCGAACCTGCGCTCCACGGATTATGAGTCGCGCCGGAACCCGTCTATGAGCTGAATCTGGCCTGATAGAGCGAATTATGTCCAAGGAGTTTGGCTGAGTCTGGTGGAGTCGGGGACCAATTTCGGGACCAAAGCTCTCAAGGCCTAATAGCCGTAGCCGAGGTCGCCGACCGCGCGTCGTGCATCGCGACAACAAAGACTCGGTCCGAAGGCTTTTCGCAGTGGTAGAGCAAGATCATCCAGGGCCACGGACCGATGATGAATCGAGCCGACGCCCACCTGCCATCTAGCTTGGGACCCGCCAAAGGAAAGGTTTCGAGAACTCTTAGCGAGCGCGCGACGCGGATCCAGATATCGCCAGGAAGACCAAGGGCTGCAGTCGCGTCTTCAAGGTCCCGTCGTGCCTGCGGGGTGACGATGATCTGCGCCACTCAAGACGTCAGCTCGTCGAGTGGCGTTCCTTCACCACGCGCCGCCTGAGCAAGCCCCTCCTGGGTCCTCTCCCAGGCGCCGGGGATCGCATTCAAGGCTTCAGTGATGCGCGCTGCATCCGGATCGGCATCATCAAGAGCTGTCGAAAGGAGCGAGCGAGCGAGGGTCCCCTCCTGAACGTGAGTTCGTTCCGCCAGCCTCAAGAGCTTGCCTGCGTGCTCTTCGTCGAGCGTGACATTGATTCGCCTAGCGGGGGCAGCCATGGCTCATTACGATACTACACGAGACGTGTACCCTAGATACATGCTCCGATTCTAGCCGGGCATAGCAGTGTTGCCGCGCAGGCGGACTGAAGATAATCAATCGATCCGAAGTAGGTTTCCAAGCCAGATGACAGAGGAGGCGCCTCCCTACGACGAGCTAAGAATCCGGTTCCACCCGACTGGGGACAATTGCTACCGAACTGTCGCCACGGCAGCTGACGACTCGACCGCCTCAGCGGCCTTTGAAGTCCCTTTTACGGATCTCGAACTAGACAACTTCGTGCTGCGGGTCGGCAGACAGCGCCTTCCCTTGCGGAATTACCGCTCGACGCCGATGGAGGAGGCTCGCCGATTTGGGGAGTGCCTCTTCGAGGCTTTGATGGCGGGGGAAGTTCGAGACATATTCCGCTCAGCACGCGGAGCCGCCGAGAGCTCTCGAAGGGGCCTTCGGCTTACCCTGTGCCTCTCCGACGCTCCGAAGCTGATGGACCTTCCTTGGGAGTATCTCTACGAGAAGCCTCGCTTCCTCTCTCAATCCATATATAGCCCGGTGGCTCGCTCACTCGACCTCCGCGACGTTCCCACCGCTTATCCTCTCGGCCTCCCTTTGAGTGTGCTCGGGTTGGTCAGCTCTCCGAACGGCTTCGCCGCGCTGGACGTCGAGAAGGAGAAAGCAAAGCTGACCGCGGCGTTGGCGCCGTTGTGCGACGAAGGTCTGGTGAGCGTGGAATGGCTGAATAAGGGAACCCTCAGGGAGCTTGATGAGGCCATTAACCAGCACGACGAGATTCACATCTTTCATTTCGTCGGTCATGGCAGTTATGACACTCGTGACCAAAGCGGGATCCTGATGCTTGAGAACGAGCGCGGAGATCCCCACGAAGTCTCGGGCGAGGAACTAGGACTGCTTCTCCAGGACGAGCGCAGTCTGAGGCTCGCCGTGCTCAACTCGTGCGAAGGGGCCCGGAGTTCGCATGTCGACCCCTTTTCGGGGGCAGCCGCAAGCCTCGTTCACTACGGCATCCCAGCGGTGATAGGCATGCAATTCGAGATCACGGACGAGGCGGCGATCGCATTCGCTGGAAGGCTCTACGACGCCCTGGCGCGGGGCTTCCCAGTCGATGCCGCCCTTGCCCAAGCCCGCCGCTCCATTTTCGCCGCCGGCAACGACATCGAGTTCGGTACTCCAGTCCTATTTCTACGCGGAAGGGACGCGCGTCTTTTTGACGTGATCAGCGAAGCTCCCGCACTGGCGCCGTTGCCAGTCGAGCCGGAAGAAATATATGTGGAGGAGCTGAAACCTCTGTCGAGCCTCGACGCCGGCATTACTTCGACATACCGGTCATGGCTTCCGCGGCCATGGCAGGAATGGTGGCTTGCGTTCAAGGCTGACATGCTCCGCACCCTCGCCCGCATTCCGAGCCGAGTTCTTGCCCGCATTCCAACCCGATCCTTGGTCATCGGGTGCGTGCTGCTCCTTCTCTCAGGAACGGTAGTCACCACTGCGTTCGGTCAGAAAACCACAGGCGGGGATCACCAAAGCACCCTGGGCGCGGTCTTGGTCGACGTTGGATTCTTCGGACTCCTGGCGATGGCCATTAGAGCCGCCTATGCGAAGTTCCAGAGCCATTTCGAGCGCCTACGAAACTGGTGGACCGGAAACGGTTGACCCGCGAAGTGTCAGTAGCTATGGGGCGGGAAGGACTCGAACCTTCGACCGACGGATTATGAGTCCGCTGCTCTAACCAACTGAGCTACCGCCCCGTTAGTGGACGAGGGTAGCGCTAGGCGCTGAAGAGCTGCGCCAAGGAGCGGCCGACGTCGGGGGGCTCTTCTTCGCCCTTGGAGGCTGCCGCGGCGCCCTCGGCCAGAGCCTTGGCGGCGTCGGCTATCTGATGGGTGCGGCCGCCGCGGATGGAGCCGGTTTTCTTCGCTTCGGCGAGATCGGATTCCATCAGGCCGGCCAGCTCGGCGAGGCGACGCAGGCCGACGACGCCGGCGGCGCCCCTGAGGGCATGAGCCTCGATTCGCATCGTCTCGAAGTCGGTCGTCTCGGTCGCCAAGCCGGCGGCGATCACGTCGCAGCGTCGGCGTGCCTCCTCGGCGAAGGAAGCCAGCAGCTCGGCATCGGGACTCGTTTTCTCGCTCATTCTCCAGTCAACCCTTTCACGACCCGGGTTAGTTCGTCGACGCCGAACGCGCCCTCCAGCACAGACTGAACTCGCCCCTGCTTGTTGATTGCAAACAACCAGGGCTCGCTCGGCAGACGAAAGGCATGCACCTGCGGCCGCGGCCCTTTGTTCGGATCGTTGTCCTTGTAGATCTCCATGTGGATGAATGCCGCCTTATCGCCGTAGAGCTGCTTGACCTGCTCTGCCACGTCGACGACGGGACCGCAAACGCGACTCTGGCAGAACTGGGGGGTCGCAAACAAGAGCACGATCGGTTCCTTGCCGTAGACGTCCGCGTAATCGACCTTGTTCTGGGTGTCGGGCGGGATGCGGGTGGTGATCTTGGCGAGATCGCCACCGGTATCGGCCGGCGTCGGCGTGTGGATCAGCGGGGCCTTCTGGCCGACCTGAGGCACCCCGGCGTAGGCGCCGACCTGGGCGCTGCCAGTTAGCAGCGTCGCACTGAGTTCATCGCCCTGCCTGATCAGGGCCGCGACCCGCCATTCACCGTCACTGGGGAAGTTGACGTTGGTGGAGTAGACGACCGAGGCCGCGTCGGGATCGCTGGTCGTCGTCTGGGCACGGAAGGCGGGCTGGGTCTGGAGGCTTTCAACCGACGCCGGGAACGGCCCGATCGCCGGCTCTTCCCGGGCTTGCGTTTCGGCCTTTTTGCTCTCCGCCGTTCCGCTCGGGGCGTCTTTCGCGTTGGGCACCTTGGCGAAATAGAGGGCAACGTCGGCATCTGAAACCTGAGTGCGATCGCGCTCGAACACGCCGAAGGGGTAGCGGTTCTCACCCTTGTAGAAGGCCAACGCGGCAGGAGAGACGACCAGTTTGCTGGGCGTTGCACCTTCGGCTTCCAGTACCTCGGCGAGGGTCTTGCCCTGCGCGCTGGGGAAATCGCTCTTCGGCGGGGCCGGGCGGCTCTCGGCGCTGGGGGACGATGAGCTGGTTGAAGAGTCTGAGCTACCGCCACAGCCTCCCAGCCCAATGGCCACTGTCGCCAGCAGGCAGGCGGGGGCGAGGGCTTGGGTCATACGCATCGGCGGCATGTTATTGACGGGGATGTCGCGCAGCGTCGTCCTCCGGCACACAATCAGTAGAGGCAGATAGGGTCCACCTTGACCAGGGCGAGCTGAGGAGGGCGAGTTGGCGGAGCGAGCAGCACTCATCACTGGAGCATCGAGCGGGATCGGGCTGGCGATCGCCCGAGTGCTGGGCGAAGAAGGCCACGCGCTGACCGTCGCGGCACGGCGACCGGAGAAGCTGGAGGGCGCTGCCGAGCAGCTGCGCGTCGATGGTCTTGAGGTGCAGAGCGTTGCCGCCAACATGACCGAGGAGGAGGACCTGGTCGGTGTCTTCGCCAAGCACCGTGAGGCCTACGGGCGGCTCGACGTGTTGGTCAACAATGCCGGCGTCGGTATCGGCGCGCCGATGGAGGAGATCCAGACCAAACACCTCGACATGCAGCTCGGGGTCAACCTGCGAGCTTTGATCATCGGCACCCGCGAGGGCCTGCCGATGCTGCGCGAAGCCGGCGCCGAGCACGGCAAGGCGCTGATCGTCAACACCGCCTCGATCGCCGGCAAGGGCGGCCAGGCGTGGCTCTCGATCTACGCGGCGACCAAGGCGGCGGTGATCAACTTCACCCAGTCGACCCATCGCGAGGTCGGCAGCGCCGGCATCCAGTGCACCGCCCTGGCCCCCGGCTTCGTCGACACGCCGATGACCGAGTTCGCCAAGGGGCAGGTCCCGGGCGAGGAAATGATCCGCCCCGAGGACCTCGGCGAGGCGGTCCGCTTCCTGCTGCGCACATCGCGCAACTGTCACGTGCCCGAGGTCGTCTTTACCCGCCCTGGTGAGGGGCTCGATACCCCGTAAGGGCAGCGCTGTGGCGAGCGGCGGCGGCAAGAGCCTTCGCTTCCTCGTCGCTGCGTTTGGGGACCCGGGTCACGTCTTTCCGGCGATAGCCCTGGGCAGGGCACTGCGCGGGCGTGGCCACGAGGTCGTCGTCGAGACCTGGGAGGAGCGCCGGGAGGCGGTGGAGGGAGCTGGCCTCGGCTTTGCCGCCGCCGAGGAATACCGGATGTTTCCTCCTCCGGACCCCGATTCCGCCGACGGTAACCACGCTGCCGAGGCGGCATGCGCGCTGCTACCGCTACTCGAGGATATGCAGCCGCACGTCGTGGTCAGCGACATCCTCACCCTGGCCCCGGGTCTGGCCGCGGAGAAGGCGGGCGTGCCGTTGGCAACGCTGATCCCCCACATCTATCCGGTTGTCGAGCCTGGCCTGCCCTTCTTCGCGATCGGCCTGCGACCATCGCGCACTGCGATCGGCCGGGGCATCTGGCGCGCGGGACAGCGAGCGCTGAACATCGGCCTCGAGCACGGCCGACGCGACCTCAACCGCCAGCGAGCGCGCCTCGATCTGCCTCCAGTTGAGCACTTCCACGGCGGCATCAGCACCGACCTAGCCCTTGTCGCAACCTTCCCCCAACTCGAGTACCCGCGTCGCTGGCCATCCGGGGTCGAAGTCACCGGGCCGCTGACCTTCGAGATCCCCCACCCTCAGATCGAACTGCCGCCGGGCAACGATCCCCTTGTTCTAGTCGCGCCCAGCACCGCTCATGACTCCGGAAACCACCTCGTCCGCACGGCCCTGGCGGCGCTGGCCGACGAGCCCGTCCGCATCGTCGCCACAACCAACCGAGTCGTTCCACAGAGCCCGATCGAGGTCCCCGCAAACGCGGTCCTGGTCGACTGGCTCAGCTACAGCCAGCTGATGCCGGCCGCCTCCCTGGTCATCTCCCACGGCGGCCACGGCACCGTCGCCCGCGCGCTCAGCGCCGGCACCCCGGTCTTGATCTGTCCGATCATCGGCGACATGAGCGAGACCGCGATGCGGGTCGCCTGGGCGAAGTGCGGTCTCTCCGTACCCTGGCGGCTCTGTCAGCCGGCGCCCCTGCGCTGGGCCGCGCGTCGGCTGCTGGAGGACCTCTCGTTCGCCGAGCGGGCCGGCGAACTCGCCACCTGGGCGGCGGACCACGATGGCGCCCAACGCGGCGCCGACCTGGTCGAAAGGCTGGCGCGCATCCGCGCGCCAGCCTGAGAGAACTCCGGGGGTGGGACTCGAACCCACAACCTCTCGGTTAACAGCCGAGCGCTGCTACCAATTGAGCTACCCCGGACCGTTCGAGATACCGAGGAAACCCTCGGCAGTCGACAACTCTAGCGTTCCTCAGCCGGCGCCTTCTCGACCCCAGCCTCCACCAGAGCGTGGCAGTTTGCGCACAAGAGAACGCACTTGCTCGCCTCTGCCCGCATGCGCGCGATACCGCGTGTCGTCCCTTGGTGGCTGAGATGAAATTCCTTCGTGGACGGATCTCGATGATGAAACTGCAGGGCGGCCGGGTGCCCGTCAAAACCACAGATCCAGCACCGCCCTCCTGCCTCTCTGACAAGCTGGCGCTTGACGTGCCGCCGACGCTCGGAGACGGCGGACGTACTGCACTTCGCGCATCGATAGCCGCCGTCTGGACGCTCGAAGAAAGCAGTGTGCCCGTGCTTAGCGCACCGCAAACAAGTTCTCCGAAGGCCCGCTTTGCGGGCGGACTCGCTCTCTTTCCGGCGAACCGATCTCTCGGTTTCAAGGCCCAGCCGCCTGAGCCAGTAGCGAATCGTCGAGTAGCCAGCCCCGAGGTTGTCGGCCATCTCTCTAACCGAAGCTCCGTCGTCGACCATCTTCTGCAGGCGATCGGCATCAATCAGCCCTTTCGGCGCATGCCGCTCTTTTCCAACCGCAGCAAGGCCGTGCTTCTTCAGCCAGTAACTAACGGTTGAGGGGTGCTTGGCAGCCGACTCGCCGATCGCCCTCTGTGACATTCCTTCAGCCAGACAGCCCTCCAGGAACCCTTTATCCATAGCGAAATCGTCCCATTTTGATCGGACGTTATTCACGAACATCTGTTCGCTATTCAGATGCGAAAGGCATCATTTCGGCAATGCGCTGAAGATTGGTCTCGTGCTCGCGGCGAACTTCTCCCTCCGGCCTCTCCGGCTGTGGAACCGAGGCAGTACCGGCATCAACTGCATCGTCCTCGCGAATCTTCGGAGCCACGGTTCGAGGGGGAACCAGGCCCTGGACAAAGTCGCCATAGAACTCGGTTACCTGCCGGCGAGTCTCGGCAACGAATGACCCCTCTTTGCGTCCGTCCTTCTTGCCCATCGGCTTCGACAAGGCGACAACGAAGCTCCGGGGCTCTCGCTTCGGTTCATCCTTCATCAGCAGCCGCTCCGGCGCTTCGCGGCAATCTCTGAGCAACTCGGACCGGGTGGCTCTAACCCGGTTGAACCGCACGTCGATCCGAAGATCGCCAGGCGCATCCGCCAACTGTCGGAGCAACCAGTTGATTCGCGTCTTTGCCCGGCCTTCCTTTGGGGCCTGGACCTCGACACTGGTGGTGACGAGGCGTGTTCGCAGATTTGCCGCGATCCCAATCGGTCCTACTGCGTCTGGCACCTCAATCGAGCACCCGAAGACCCCGTCGGCGGCCAGCCGCTGCGTAGCCGTGGCAATCTGTTCCTCAGGCGCCCTACCGCGTGGACGCAAATACTTGACATCGACCCCAAGTTCCTGACTGAGATGAAGGCATAGGTACTCGACGAACTGCTCCCAGCGACCGCTGATCACAGCTGCCTCAGGATCCTCAGCCCGCAGCGTTCCATTGCGAGCGCTTTCGCGGACTCGTACCCACTCACGGCCCATCCCGGCAAACCCGCTGGCGCCTGACTTCTCGTCGTCGAGATAGCGGATTAGCTCGCCGAGAATCCACGCCTGGTCGGGATCACTGATGCCTCGAAAACGGTGCTGAACTATCGCCTCGGTAAGAACGCGCCACCACGAGAGGTGATAGACGGTGAGGCCACGCAGTTTCTGTTTGTGGATCGAGTAGGGCAACAACCTGGCGTCGCTGCCGATCTGATTTGAGATGGTCAGCAGACCATCGAACCCATGCTCTCGGGCGAGATCCAGGTAGCGAGCTACCTGCTCGGCATCCAAGTCAACACCGTTGGTCTTGATCTCTACCAAGCAACTCCAGCGTTTCTGTCCGCGCTCGATCACAACCGCACCGTCAGGGATGTGAAGCTTTTCGTCCTCATCTCTAAAGCGCAGCTCGGTATAAGTCGAAATCTTGCCCTTTTGAGCCTTCATGCCCGATAGGAGGCCGTTACAAAAATCCGGAACGGCATTCATCACCGCCAGGAGGGCCGACGCGGCTCGTCTCTCCTGCTCAGCTTGACTTTTAATACCGGCGGTAGGAAGCAGTCGCGCTGGCGTCCACCTCTCCCGCATCGCCAAATCAGTGTTCCCCATAGTGCTCCCTTCGCGTACCCAGTAAAGGACGGGAGACTATTCGCGATGCGGCGAAGTGGACCTGCCTAGCCGCCTACGCGCTCGGTGCGGGCAATGCGTTCGACCAGGGCGGCGCGCTCCATGCTCAGGGCGGCGCGGCGTTTTGGGTCTTCCGCTTCTCCCGCCGCGGCGATGTCCGCCTCCAGGCGGCGCTGCTCGAGCAGCAGGTAGTTGAGCTCCATCGCTTCGGGAGAGGCGGGCTCGTCGTGGGCGAGGATTACCAACTCGGCGATCAGTCCCGCCAGCTCGGAATCGTCGCGGGGCAGATTGGATGCCGGGTCGGCGGGATGCTCACGCAGCCAGGCGGCGGCTCGGGCGCCCTGTTGGGAAAGGTGGGCGTCGGTGAGACGCGTCAGATAGCCCTTGCCCTCGTCGGGCAACGCGATGCACATCGCCAGCAGGGCGCGCTCTCGGCGCTCGCGCGAGGTCAGCTCTGCCGTTCGCTGCGGCGCCGCAGCGGCAGCGTGACGCTGCCCGGCCGCCTCCGCGGTTCCGCCGCTCAACGGCTGCGCGGAGACCACGCGGCCCATCACCATCGCCGGCTCGAGGTCGAGGCGCTCGGCGACCCGGCGCACGAGGTCATCGCGACTGGCGCTCTCCCCCAGCCCGGCGAGAATCGGCGCCACCTCGGCGAGGGTGCGGTCGCGCTCGGCTGGCGAAGAAGTGTCGGTGCGATCCAGCACCAGCCCAACCTGGAACGCGGTCAGCTCTACCGCGCCGTCAAGCAGGGCGCGGAAGCGCTCCGCGCCGTCCTCGGCGGCCATCATCTCCGCCGGGTCCTCCCCTGCCGGCATCGCCGCCACGCGCAGGCGCATCTTGCGCCCCGAGGCCACCCGCTGGGCGCGCAGCATCGCCTCCTGCCCGGCCGCATCGGCGTCGAGCGCCAGCGCCACCTCGTCGACCATGCCCGAAAGCGCGGCAACCTGCTCCTCGGTGATCGCGGTGCCCATCACGCAAACCGTCTCCTCAACTCCCGCCTGGTGCAGGGCGAGGACGTCGGTGTAGCCCTCGACCACGACTGCCCGCCCGGCCTTGGCGATCGCCGCCTTGGCCAGGTCGATCCCGTAGAGCATGCGGCTCTTGTGGAAGAAGTCGGTCTCGGCCGTGTTGACGTACTTCGCCCCCTGGTCGGAGCGCATCGCCCGCCCGCCGAAGCCGAGCGTGCGGCCGCGGCGGTCGCGAATCGGGAACATGATCCGCGAGCGAAAGCGGTCGTACTCGCCTCCCCCCCGTCCGCGCTGGACCAGGCCCACGCTGCGCAGCTCGTCGACCTTGAACCCGGCGCGCTGCCCGCGCAGCAGGACCTTGTCCCAGGCACTGGGCGCATAGCCGACGCCGAAGCTGCGCAGGACCTCCTCGCCGAGGCCGCGCTGGGCCAGGTACTCGCGCGCCTTGCCGGCCTCCTCGGAATCCCAGAGATAGCTCGCGTAAAAGCCCGCCGTGCGGTCGAGGAGATCGCCGAGGCGGCGGCGCTGCTGGCGCTTGGCCTCGGCCTGCGGATCCTCGCGCTCGCGCTCCAGCTCGACCCCGTAGCGGTCGGCGAGCAGCTCCACCGCCTCGGCGAAGCCAAGCCCCTCCTTCTCCTCGATGAACTTGATCGTGTCGCCGCCGACCCCACAGCCGAAGCAGTGGTAGAGCTTTTCCCCCGCGTCGACCGAGAACGAGGGTGTGCGCTCCTCGTGGAAGGGGCAGAGACCGACCCAACGCGTGCCCTGGCGGCGCAGGTCGGTGTGGGCCGAGATCACCTCGACGATGTCGACCGCCTGCTTGACCCGCTCCAGGCTCTCGGTTGAGATCAGCGCCATGTACAGATGATCCTGGTTGGCCTAGACAGCGCGCTTGGGGAGTTCGAGCTCGGCGAACTTGGCGATGCAATAGCGGTCGGTCATCCCGGCCAGGTAGTCGGCGACGCGCTGGCAGTCGCTCGCTCCCGACTCAAGCTCGGGCGCCTTGCCTGGGTCCTCCATGTAGTGATCGAAGAGCGCCCGCATCACGCGGTGGACCCGCTCGTGCTCGCCACGCGCCAGCGGCCCCAGGTAGACACGTTCGAACATGAACTTGCGCAGGCGCAGCATCGCCATGCCGATCTCCTCGCTCTGGACGATGTCGCCAGCCGAGCGCGACTGCTCGACGATGTCGCGGACCAGAGTGTCGATCCGCCCCGAGCCCGTCGCGCCGAGCAGCTCGATCTCGGTTGCCGGCAGGTCATCGGCGTGCAGAATCCCCGCCCGCAGTGCGTCGTCGATGTCGTGGTTGATGTAGGCGACACGGTCAACCAGCTTGACGATCCGCCCCTCCAGAGTCACCGGCTTGTTAGAGCCGGTGTGGTTGAGGATGCCGTCCCGTACCTGCTCGGTCAGATTGAGGCCGCGACCGTCGCGCTCCAGCACCTCGACCACCCGCAGCGAGTGCTCGTTGTGTCTGAAGCTGGCACTGCAGCGCTCGCGCAGGGCGGCGTCGAGCGCCTCCTCGCCGGCGTGGCCGAAGGGCGGGTGACCGAGGTCGTGGCCAAGCCCGATTGCCTCGGTCAGGTCCTCGTTGAGGCCCAACGCGCGAGCGACGGTGCGGGCGATCCCGCAGGCCTCCAGCGTGTGAGTCAGGCGAGTCCGATAATGGTCGCCCTCGGGCGCGACGAAGACCTGGGTCTTGTGCTTGAGTCGCCGGAAGGCCTTGCAGTGAACGATCCGATCGCGATCGCGCTGAAAGGGAGTGCGGACAGGGCTATCCGCCTCCTCAACCGCGCGCCGCGCCGGGTAAGAGCGAGCGGCCTCAGGGGCAAGGAACTGCTCCTCCAAGGCGTGCACCCGATCCTCAAACGTCAACGTTACGTCCACTATCCGATCCTAAGGGTCGATCTCGGCAGGGGTGAAGCGTCTTGTACTTTTTGGTCGATTCGCTCGGGGCGCCAGCCGTTCTCCGCCCCACCCAAAAAGTTAAGCGGAACCCCTGCCGAGATCGACCCTCACGCCGCAGATCGCAATTGCACGTGAGCATGATGCTCCAGGGTCTCGCCGACCGCCCGCTCGACCTGGCGCAGCGCCAGCTCCTCGGCCGCCGGCGCCTCGGCCAGGGGGCTGCCGATCGCCCCGACCATGAAGCGGTGCGCTTCCTCCGAGAGCGGGAAGCCACCGCCTTCGCAACTGGCGCAGACGACGCCCCCTGCAGCGCCGGAGAAGCCGCTCAGGTGCTCGGCCTCACCACAATGCGCACAGGAAGCCAGCTCGGGAGCGAAGCCCGCCGCCAGGGCCAGCTTGAGCCGGAATGAAAGAGCTGTCTCCAGGCTCGCCGCCCGCTCCTGGGCGGGATCGTCAAGCAGCGCCAGGTAGCAGCAAAGCAGGTTGTAGGCGGGCGGATTGGGCTCGGCTGAATCGAGCAGGCGCAGTACCGCGTCGCAAGCGCGCGCTCCCGCGTTCAGGGCGGAGCCGGAAGTCCGCAGCCGCGGATAGCCATCGAGGGTGGAGACATTGGTCACGGTGAGCAGCTCACCCCGGCCTTCGTGCAAGATCAGGTCGAGGCGAAAGAAAGGCTCGAGGCGCCCGCCGAAACGCGACTTCGGTTTCCGCGCTCCCTTTGCGATTGCGCCGAGCCGGCCCCGCGTTTTCGAGTAGAGGTGGAGGATGCGGTCGGCCTCGCCGAAGCGGATGCTGCGCAGCACCACCGCCTCGGTCTTCAGCGTCGTCCCGGCCATAGCAGAGCTACGGTGAACGACGCGCCGGACGGCGTCTGCGCGGGCGTTTGCGCAGGCGCACCTGGCAACTCGGGCAGAAGTAGGTCGAGCGCCCGGAGACGACGATCCGAAGAATCGTCCCGTCGCAGCGCGGACAGGCCTCCCCCTCGCGGGTGTGGACGAGGAACTCGTCCTGCATCGTGCCTTTCTCGCCACGGCCGTCGCGGTAGTCGTCGATCGACGCGCCACCACCATCGATCCCGGCTTCCAGTGCGGCGACGACGGCGTCGCGCAGGGCCTCAAGGTGCTCAGGCTTCATCGAGCCCGCCGGTGAGAGCGGGTGCAGACGGGCCCGGAAGAGCGCCTCATCGGCATAGATATTTCCGACTCCGGCGACCCCGGACTGGTCGAGCAGGAAAGACTTCAGAGGAGCGGTGCGCCCTGCCGCCATCTCCCCCAGCGCCTCCGCGGTGAACCCGTCGGAGAACGGCTCGACGCCAAGCTTGGCGAAGCGCTCGCCGAGTCTGGAGTCGTCGATCAAGAACGCCTCGCCGAAGCGACGCGGATCGGTAAACCAGAGCTCGCGACCGTCATCGAGGGTGAAGCGCGCCCGCAGATGCCGCTCGGAAACCGAGCGCTCCGCCTCATACAGTCGCCGCCCCTCCGAAGGATCGAGCTTCCGCTCACCCTCGACCAGAACCAGGTTGCCGGTCATCCGCAGGTGCATGACCAGGGTCCGCGCTCTCTCTAGCGCCAACAGCAAATACTTCCCCCGCCGTCCCAACCCATCGATCCGCGCACCCTCGACAGCCGCCTCGAGCTCAGCGGGCGGCATCGGCCGACACCAGCGCGCATCCAGCACCTCCAACCCCTCAATCCGCCGCCCTTCAACCTCCGGCTCCAGCTGCCGGCAAACGGTCTCCACCTCTGGCAACTCAGGCATCCCGCAGTTCTACACGACGCTGACTTCGTCTTTCCTCGCGCATATGGCGAATAAAGGCGAAGTCAGCGATTTAGGTGGCGGTGGCGCGGGGGTGGCTCTTGAAGTAGACGGTCTTTAGCTGCTCGCCGGAGAGGTGGGTGTACATCTGGGTGGTCGCGATGTCGGCGTGGCCGAGCATCTCCTGGACGGCGCGGAGGTCGCAACCGCCCGCCAGCAGGTGGGTGGCGAAGCTGTGGCGCAGGGTGTGCGGGCTCATCTGGCCGGCGAGGCCGGCGGCGCGGGCGTTGCGCTGGACGATCTTGTAGAGGCCCTGGCGGCTCAGCGGACCACCGCGGAAGTTGACGAAGAGCTTGGCCTCGTGGCGCTCGCCGATCAGCTTCGGGCGGGCGCTGCGCAGGTAGGCGGAAATCGCCGTGATCGCCTTGCGCCCGAGCGGCACCAGCCGTTCCTTGTTGCCCTTGCCGCGGGCACGCAGAAAGCCCTCGTGCAGGTCGATGTCGCTTAGCTCCAAGCCAATCGTCTCCGAGGCACGCAGCCCGCAGGCGTACATCACCTCGAGCAGCGCCCGGTCGCGCAGGGCCGTCGGCTCGTCGCCGCGTGGGGCCGCCAAGAGCTTCTGCACCTCCGCATAGTTGAGAACCTGGGGAAGCTTCTTGGCCCGGCGCGGCGCGCTTAGCGCCGCGGTCGGGTCATCGCCGATCAGCTCATCACGGCGCAGCTGCTTATAGAAGGAGCGCAGACAGGCGGCCTTGCGGTGGACCGTCGCCGAGGAACAGGCGGGACGAACCTCGCCCGTCGCCAGCTCGGCGAGAAACTCGCTGATGTCACCAGGGCCTGCCGTCAGGGCGTCGATCTCATGGGCGCTGAGGAATTCCCCGTACTGGAGCAGATCGGTGCGGTAGGCGTCCAAGGTGTTGCGCGAGAGACCTCGCTCCAGCTCAAGGTAGGAGAGGAAGTCGAGCACCAATCCCTCAAAGCGCGACTCGGTCGGTGGTGGTGCTGCGGCAACTGGCATGGCGGCTGGTTCAAGCCGCAGCCCATCAACCCTTGCGACGCAAGGCAGCGCCCGCGGCGAGCGGCGCGGCAAAGAAGAGCGGGTCCTCCTCTATCGAGCGGCCCATCGTCCGCGCCGGAAGTCCAGTGGCGACATAGCCGGCGAGATCGACCGGCGCTTCGCGCAGGCGATGGCGCCAGCCGGCGGCGGTTGCCAGGACGGCAATCGGAATCGGCTCGTTGCTCGGCACCGGGATCTCCACCGCTCCGAGGAGAAGCTGCAGGACAGTGAGCGTGTGGTGACTTACGGGCCGGTGGCGCTCGCGCGGGTCCGCCGAAGAGAGGCGGGGCGAGAGAAGGGTCGGCAAGCCCAGGGCAAGGGCTACGTGGGCGGTGTCGAGGGCTGCGATGCCGCCATGGCCGAGGCGCGTATCGGAGCCGATGATTCCCGGCCCCGGACCGGCGATCGCCACATCCCAGCCAAGCCCCTGAGCAGCAGCGTCGAGAGCACCGGCGACCGAGAGCGCCTCGTGCTCGCCGCCGTAGGCCGGCGCCGCCGTGATGTGCCCGCAAAGCAGTCCGCACTCGCGCAGCTCCGCGACGTCACGACTGAGCGAGCCCGGCAGTGCCCCTCCCCCGGTCTGCACGTAACCGACCTTCAGCCCCGGCGCCGCCTGCGCCGCCGCCCAAGCCGCCGGCGCCAGGTGCCCGTGCAGCGGCAGCACCAAGACGGGCATCGGCTCCTCGGTCCGTTCCGGTGCGCTTTGTGTGGTCATATCCCGCATAAGGCGCACCGGAAGCTCGACGGGGTCGACCGGATGCTGGAGGGAGCTGTAGTTGAGCTTGATTACGTGCTGGCCCTCGGGAGCGCCGGGGCTTTCCAGACCCCTTGTGAGGTTGAGGTGGACGATGTCGAAGCCGCCCGAGCCGAGGTTGAGGTCGAGCGCCTCGACGTTGACGACGACCTCGTCTCCCTCTTGCATCTCTCCCAGCAGCGACGTGTCCGCCCAGGCGGGGCGACGCTCGCCGTCGACCTCGACCGCCAGCGGCTCGGCGCTGACGACGACGCCGCGGCGCAGCTTCAGCCGCCCGCTCACCCCGCGCTCGCCGCGGCCTCGGCGACGATGCCCTCGCAAACCTCGAGCATCGCGTCGAGGTTGCGGGCGCTGACCGCCTCATCCGGGGTGTGGTTGGCCTCGGTGCCGTTTGCGAGCAGGATGCAGTCGAAGCCGTCGACGATCAGAGCGTTGGCGTCGCTGCCGCCGCCGGTCGCGGTCCGCTCCGGCTCGAAGCCGGCCCTGCGCAGGCCGGCCTCGGCGAGCGCCAGAGCAGGCGAAGAGGGCGGAATCCGGTAGCCGCGGAAGAGCTCTTCGATCCGCACATCGGCGTCGCAGCCGTGCTCGCTGGCGCCCCAAGCGCAGGCGTCGCTCAGCAACCCGGCCACCTCGGCAGCCCGCCCGGAGTCGAGGCTGCGCGCCTCGGCGACGATTCCACAGTGGCCAGGGACGACGTTGCCGGAGGTGCCGCCGGAGATCACGCCGACATTGGCGGTCGTCTCCTCATCGAGCCGACCCAGCTCCATGCGCGAGATCGCCGCTGCCGCCGCGGCGATCGCGTTGTTGCCGTCCTCGGGGCGAATCCCGGCGTGCGCCTCAACCCCGACGAAATCAGCCAGGACCCGCTGCTGGGTGGGCGAAGTGACGATCACCTCGCCCACAGAGCTGGCGTGGTCGAGGACGAAGCCGCACTTGGAGCGCAGGGTCGAGACGTCGAACGCCTTGGCGCCACGCAACCCCTGCTCCTCGGCAACGGTCAGCACCAGCTCGATCCCGACCGGCGGCGGCTCAGAGGCATGGCGGGCGACCAACTCCATGAAGACCGCCACGGCCGCCTTGTTGTCGGCGCCGAGGATGGTCTCGCCGGCACTGCGGAAGACTCCATCAGGCTGGATTACCTCGATCTGGCCCTTGTGCGGGACGGTGTCAATGTGGGCGCAGAACATCACCCACTCCTCGCTCCGCCCCGGCAACCTGGCGATCAGGTTCCCGGCTCCGGCTTCCGCCGGTCCAGCCGCGTTGTCCTCGCTCACCTCGAGCCCAAGCGCCCGCAGTTCGGCGGTAATCGTGTCAGCGACCTCGCGCTCCTCGCCCGTGGGGCTGCGGATCTCGCAAAGCCTCACAAAGGTCTCGTGCAGTCTCTCCACCGCGAAACAGGCTAGCCGGGTAAGCCGAGCGAAGCGTCAGCCGGACTGGCGCACGCCAGATTCAGTGCCCTGGGCTTCCTCGGCCTCGGACGGCTCGTCCTCGACCGGACGCTCGCCGACATGCTGCATCGCAGCGCCGACGAACTCGCGGAAGAGCGGCTCGGGGCGGTTCGGTCGCGAGTTGAACTCGGGGTGGAACTGGGAAGCAACGAAGAAGGGGTGATCGGGCAGCTCGACCATCTCGACCAGGCGCTCGTCGGGCGAGGTGCCGCCGCAGACCAGGCCCTCGTCCTCAAGCCGGCGGCGCAGCTGGTTGTTGACCTCGTAACGGTGACGGTGGCGCTTGTAGATGACCGCCTCGCCGAAGATCTCGCGCGCTTTCGTCCCCTCATGCAGCTTCACTGGGTCAGCGCCGAGGCGCATTGTGCCGCCCATCTCGGAGACCTCCTTCTGCTCGGGCAGCAGGTCGACCACCGGGAATGGCGTCTCGGGATCGAACTCAGCCGAGTTGGCGCCATCCATGCCGACCACCGTACGGGCGAACTCGACCACGGCAATCTGCATACCGAGACAGATTCCTAGATAGGGAATCGATTTCTCGCGGGCGATTCGCGCCGCCGCCACCTTGCCCTCAATGCCGCGCTCGCCGAAGCCGCCGGGAATGAGAACGCCGTCGACGCCGTCGAGGCGCTCCGGATCGAAATCCTCGGAGTCGACCAGCTCGACCTCGACCTCGACCCCGTGATGGAAGCCGCCGTGCTCAAGCGCCTCGATCACCGACTTGTAGGCGTCGGCGAGCTGCACGTACTTGCCGACCAAGGCGATCCGCACCTTGCCCTCGGCGGTGTCGGCGCGGCGCACCATCGCCTCCCACTCGGCCAAGTCGGGGGCCGGCGCCTCCATGCCGAAGTGGTCGAGAACCAGGTCGTCGACGCCCTCGGCGCGGAAGACCAGCGGCACCTTGTAGATGTTGTCGACGTCGTTGGCGGATATCACCGCATCAACGGGAAGGCTGGCGAAGAGGGCGATCTTCTCGCGTATCTCGCGGTCGAGGCGACCCTCAGAGCGACAGACCAGGGCGTGCGGCTGGATCCCGATGCGGCGTAGCTCGTTGACCGAGTGTTGGGTGGGCTTGGTCTTCAGCTCGCCGGCATGGCCAACGTAGGGCACCAGAGTCAGATGGACAAACATCGAGCGCTTCGGGCCAAGGTCGGTGTAGAGCTGGCGGATCGACTCGAGAAAGGGCAGCGACTCGATGTCGCCGACGGTGCCGCCGATCTCGGTGATGACAAAGTCGACCGACTGTGACTCGGCAACGATCCGGATTTTGTTCTTGATCTCGTTGGTGATGTGCGGGATCACCTGCACCGTCGCCCCGAGGTAGTCGCCGCGGCGCTCGCGGTTGATCACCGAGTTGTAGACCGCGCCGGCGGTGACGTTGGAGGCCCGCGAGGTGTTCTCGTCGGTGAAGCGCTCGTAGTGACCGAGGTCGAGGTCGGTCTCGGCGCCGTCCTCGGTGACGAAGACCTCGCCGTGCTGGAACGGGCTCATCGTCCCCGGGTCGACGTTGATGTAGGGATCAAACTTCTGCAGCTGAACCCGGTAGCCGCGAGAAACGAGAAGGCGGCCAATCGAGGCAGCGGCAATGCCCTTTCCGAGAGCCGAAACCACCCCGCCGGTGACGAAGATGAACCTGGTGTCTCCTTGGGAGGGCCTACTCATGCTCTGCCGAGCGAGTCTAGCCATCGCAATGGCGGAACCGATTCGATCGTCGCCGAAATCGAACGCAACTCTCCGTAAATGGTAAGTCCGGCGACCACAGCGAGGGCGATCAGACGCGTGTCGTCACCCAATGTGGTCAGCAGCCAGACCCCGCCAACGGCACCGAGCAAGTTGGAGCCGGTGTCGCCCAGCATCGCCTGCTCGCGCAACGTGAACCAGGCACCGACCAGGGCTGGGCCAGCGAAAATTCCCAGCAGCTCGATCGGCGCCAGCGTCCAGGCGCCGAGACAGAGGCCGACGCCGAGCAGTCCCAGCCCCTTCTCCGCCCGCCCCGGTCGCAGGTCGAGCAGGTTGAAGAGGTTGGTGGCGAGGATCAGCAGCACCACGTCGGCCAGGTAGCGCCAGGATTCGAGGCCGCGCCCGGAGACGACGTAAGCTGCGAGTGCCAACGCCCCCAGCGCCTTCACCGCGCCGGTCGAGAGACTGCCCGCGCGCAGCGCCCGCGCGTGCCCACGCCAGCCGCGCGGCGCGCCGGACACATCTCCCCGCCCCAGTGAATCGTCGAGGAAGCCGAGGAAGGCGAGGCCGAGCAGGTAGGGCATCCACTGGCGCAGCCCGGGGGCGAGCAGGTCGAGATCGGCCCGGTCATTGAGGAAGGCGAGGGGTGCCAGGGCGACGAGCGCCGCCGTCGCCAGGATCGCCCCGAGCGGGAAGGCGAGGGTGGCGCCGCGGTAGTTGGCCCGCACCAGACCTGCGTCGAGCAGCCCCCGCACTCCGGCCGGGACGACCAACAGCGCGACCGCAATCGCAACCGGGAAGCCGACCCAGGTCACGTTCAGCGCGACCCCGCCGGCGGCAGCAGGTCCGGCAGCAACCGGTCCGCCGAGCCCTTGACGCCAAAGCTGCCCTCGGCGCCAAGCAGGGCGAAGACCATCGCGACCTGCCCGGCGGTCGCATCGACGTCATCGACGCTGGAGAGGTCGTTTCCGCCAAAGAAAGAAATCGACGACGGTTCGGCGGAGGAAGTCTCGACGCCCACTGCGGGGGTTCGGGTGCCGGCGATCCCACCGAGCAGGGCAGATTCGAGCTGGGCGGCGGTGGCACGCTGTGCCGGCCCCATCTCCTCGGGGGGCTGACGGACGACGATCACCCCATCGAGAGCGCCGAAGTTGCCGCTGGCGCGGGAGAAGAGCTGGCCACGGACCGCGTCCAGCAGGGTGCCGCCGCGAACCAGCTGCCGGCCGACGCCGGTGCCGAAAGCGGTCACGGTGTCGGGGTTGCGCCTGATGTCGGCAAAGCGGGTTTTCGCCAGGTCATCGGAGAGCCCGTGAAGGTCGACCGGCTCGCGCACGACGCCGATGCCAACCAGGCGCGCCCCGGTCGCCCCAAGGGCGTCCTCGATTGCCGAGGAGGTGTCGCCCGGCAGATCGCCGAGGGCGATGACGCCGATCCGCCTGCCGGAGAGCCGGTCACGGACCAGAGCCGGGTAGACGCGACTGGCGAATTCGTCAGAGCGGGCCAGGCGCCCGCTCAGTTCGTCGGACCGCGAGCGCGCGTCCTGCAGGTTGCCGGTGAGGCTGTGCTCGAGGTCCTTGCGTGTGCTGGTCAGCGCATCGCCGCCGAACTCAGCGCCGATCAGGATGCCGATCGCAAGGGCGAGAAAGACGGCGACAAGCGAGGTCGCGTGGTATCGGGCGCTGTATCCCATCGGCAGGGCAGGCTAGATGCTGGCCGGGCGCACCGCTACAGGCCGAGCCAGATCTTGATCTTCAGCCAGACCAGCTGGACGAGGTCGTTGAGGGCCGGCGAGGTGATGAGGACGATTGCCAGCAGGATCGCGAAGGCGGCCAGGAAGAGGACCAACGGACCGAAGGGAGAGCTGGGGTTGTAGAGCCGGCTTACCCCCTTGGCGTCGACCAGCTTCTCGCCGATCCGCAGCCGGGTGAGGAAGGTCGAGGACATCCCGCCGCGCTTGCGGTCGAGGAACTCGATCAGGTTGAAGTGGGCGCCGACGCTGACGATCAGCGTCGCCCCCTTCTCGTAGGCCATCAGCATCGCCACGTCCTCGCTGGTGCCGGCAGCGGGCAGCAGCGTGTGGTCGAGACCCAGGTCGAGCAGGCGCTGGCGCCCCGGGGCCCGACCGTCGGGGTAGGCGTGGACGATCAGCTCCGCCCCGCAGCACAGCGCCGCGTCTCCGGCCGAGTCCATGTCACCGAGGATCACGTCGGGCTTCATCCCCGCTTCGAGCACGCCGTCGGCGCCACCGTCGACCGCGACGACGATCGGGCGCACGTCGCGGATGTAAGCGCGCAGAGCCTTGAGGTCGCGGCGATGGCGGTCACCGCGGACGACGATCAGCACGTGGCGGTCGCGGAAAGAGGCGCGCGTCGGCGGAAACTCGACGCTGCCGGTCAGCAGATCGGTCTCGCCGCGAACGTGGGCGACGGTGTTCTCGGCGAACTCGGCCAATGCCTCGTCGACCCGCTGCAGCTGTTCGTCCCGCTGGCGCTCCAGCTCCTCGAACTCGAGCGGACGCCCGCGCAACAGCTCTCGCCCGCCGCCGAGCACGGCGCCGCCGGAAATCGTCACCCGGTTGCCGTCGGCGAGCAGCTCGAACGGATCGTCCTCCTCGACGTCGATCAACCGCACGCCCGTCTGGACCAGCAGCAGCGGCCCGGCGTTGGGGTACTGGCCATTGGAGGAAGGCGAGGCGTTGATCACGACGCCGACTCCGGTCGCGATCAGCTCCTCGGCGGCGATGCGGTCGATGTTGACGTGATCGATGACGGCGACGTCGCCGGGGGCGAGACGCTTGACCAGGTGCTTGGTGCGGCGCCCGAGGCGAACCGTGCCTTCAACCGCCTCGACCGCCGAGGCCCCGTTACGGCGTGAGAGCAAAGCAGGGAGACGACGGCGACTGACGGTGGCCACGGGAGCAGGTTAACCACCCCGGCAAGCGGATCAAAGCGCTTCAGGCTGCCGCGAGCAGCTCCCGCGCGTGACGCGTGGCGGCATCGTCGGAGCGCTCGCCGCCGAGCATGCGGCGAATCTCCTCGACCACACCCTCGCCGTCGAGCCGCCGCACACTGGCACTGGCCCGCTCTCCGGAGACATCCTTCTCGAGGGTGAAGTGGGTTGCGGCCAGGGATGCGACCTGGGGCAGATGGGTGATGCAGAGCACCTGGCGAGCCTCGCCGAGAGCGCGCAAGCGCTCCCCGACCGCTCGCGCGGTCTTGCCGCCTACACCGGCGTCGATCTCGTCGAAGACCAACGTGCCAGCGCCGGCGCCTCCGCCGAAGCCGCTCAGGGCGAGCATCACCCGCGAGAGCTCGCCACCGGAGGCCGCGTCGCGCAGGGGCGCCGGCTCCAGCCCTGGATTCGGGGCCAGCAGCAACTCCACAGTCTCGGCGCCGCCGAGGCCGAACCCGTCGGGATGGGGCTCGAGCACAACCTCCAGCTTTGCCCCCGGCATCGCCAGTCGCTCCAGCTCCTCGGCGACTTCGCGCTGGAGTGGCGCCGCCGCTTTGGCACGAGCCTTGCTCAGCTTCCCGGCCAGCTTGGCGCGGCGCGCCTCGGCCTCGGCCAGCGCCGCCTCCGCCTCAGCGCCCCGCTCCTCCGCGTTCTCGAGGCGAGCGATCTCCGCCCGGCAACGCTCAGCATGGGCGAGAACCGATTCGACGCTGCCGCCGTGCTTGCGCTGCAGCCGGTCGAGCGCATCGAGGCGCTCTTCGACCGCGGCGAGACGACCCGGATCGGCCTCCAGCCGGTCGAGGTAACCGCGCAGCTCGCCGGCGACGTCGCCCAGCTCGAGCGCCACGGCGCTGAGCCGCGCCGAAAGCGCGTCGAGGTCGGCGTCGACTCCGGCCACGCCCTGCAGCAGCGCCTCGGCCCGGGCGAGAGCACCTGCAGCCCCATCGCCGTCCTCCTCGGCGCCAAGCGCCACCGCTTCGGCCCCACCCGCAGCCTCGCGCAGGCCCTCGGCGTGATGCAAGCGCTCGCGCTCGGCTGCGAGCTCGGCTTCCTCGGCGGGCTCGGGCGCCACCGACTCGATCTCAGACAGCTCATAGCGGTAGAGGTCGAGGTCACGCTCCCGCGAGCCGTCGAGCTCACGCAGCTCGGCCAGCTCCGCCTCCAAGCGCAGGCATTCACGGTGCGACTCCCCATAGCTCTCGCGAAGCGACAGGTGGTCGGCACCGGCGAAGCCGTCGAGGATCTCCATCTGGGCCGAGGAGATCGTCAGCTTGCGATGCTCGTGCTGGCCGTAAAAGGCGAGCAAGCGCCCCCCGAGCAGCTTCAAATCAGCTGCAGACGCGGCGCGCCCGGCCACAAAGGCACTCGTCCGCCCGCCGGCACCGACCCGCCGCCCCAGCACGACCTCATCCGCGCCGTCGGGCAGGCGCGCGGCGATCTCCGCCATCTCCGGCTCGGCGAGCAGGCCTTCTGGAAGATCGAAGACACCCTCGACCCAGGCCTCCTCGGAGCCAGGCCGAACGATCTGGGGCCGGGCCTTGCCCCCCATCAAGAGGTCAAGGGAGTGCGCCAATACGGTCTTCCCCGCTCCTGTCTCCCCGGTAATCGCGTTGAGTCCCTCACCGAGGCGCAGCTCAGCCCGCTCGATCAACAGCAGGTTCTCTATTCGGAGCTCCCGAAGCACGCACTCTGTGTACCACCTGGCGCGGCGGGTCCCGATCGCCGATCCCGCCCCGCGAGGAACGCTAGGTCGCCACGACCTCCGGCTCTACCTCTCCCTCTGCCTCCGGCGTCGGCGACGACTGGACGAAGTCGCGGGATCTCACCAGGGCGAAGCCGAGGGCGGCGCCGACGAAGGAGAGGATCGCGGCGATCAGGATGATCTCGTTGAAGCCGCTGACGAAGGCGACGTCAGAGGCGTGGACCACCTCGGGACGAATCCTGGCCGGCACCACGGCTCCAGCCGCGCGCGAGCCCCCTGAAGCGACAAGTTCGCCGAGGCCGCTTGGCGCGTGCGGCAGCAGTTCGGAGAGCTTCGAATCGACGCGCGACTGGAAGACGGCCCCGAGCCCGGCGACGCCGGTGGCGATGCCGACCTGGCGAAAGGTCGTGTTGATTCCTGACCCCATCCCGGATTTCTCCGGCGGCACAACCGCGATCGCCGCCTGGCCGATCCCGGGATTGGTGATGCCGATGCCGACGCCGGCGACGAGGAAGCCTCCAAGCAGCGTCGTCCACCCCGAGTCGGCCGAAACTCCGTTCATAAGCAGCAGGCCGATCCCGACCACGGCAAGCCCGGTGCCGAGCAGGACGCGGATCGGGATCTTGTTCGAGAGCGCTCCGGAGATCGGCGCGACGATGAAGCCGAGCACGGTGAGGGGCAGGAAGCGCAAGCCGGCCTCAAGCGGCGAGTAGTCGAGCACTCCCTGCATGTAGATAGTCAGATAGAGGAACATCGCGAACATCCCCGCCGAGAGCCCGAAGGCAACGGCCGAGACGCCGTTGAAGGCCGGTTTGCGGAACAACGAGAGGTCGAGCATCGGGTGCCTGCTGCGCAGCTCGATCGCGATGAACGCCGCCAGCAGCACCGCCGCCCCGATCAGGCAGCCAAGGATCAGCCCACTCGTCCAGCCCTCGGGGTTCCCTCGGATCAGACCGAAGATCAGCAGGAACAGGGCGAGCGAGAAGGTGACGAGGCCAGGGAAGTCGATCGGTTCGGGGTCTTTTGCGACGACGTTGACGATCTGGCGCTCGGTCAGGACCATCGCGGTGATCCCGATCGGGACGTTGAGGAAGAAGATCCACTCCCAGCCGAAGCTCTCGGTGATGATTCCGCCGATCAGCGGCCCGACCGCGACGGCACCGCCAACCGTCGCCCCCCAGACGCCGAACGCGGTCGCCCGGTCCTTGCCGTGGAACTCCTGCCCGATCAGCGCCAGCGAGGTGGCGAACATTCCCGCCCCGCCGATGCCCTGTAGTCCGCGGGCCAGGTTGAGCAGGGTGGGGTCATTGGCGATCCCGCAGAGGAACGAGGCGAAAGTGAAGATGCCGAAGCCGATCGTGAAGACCCGCCGGCGCCCGAGCCGGTCGCCCAGCGAGCCGGCCGTGAGCAGGAAGGCGGCCAGCATCAGCGAGTAGGCATCGACGACCCACTGCAGGCTGGAGAGGCTGGCGTGAAGTTCACGCTGAATGTCGGGCAGGGCGACGTTGACGATCGTCACGTCCAGCAACAACATGAACGTCGCGATCGAGACGAGCAGAAGGGTCCACCACTTGCGCTCCATGGCGCGCAAGCCTAAAGAACCGACTTCGTCGGCTTAGACGGCTAGGTGGCCGAACTTCTCGCGAATGCGGTGGTAGAAACTCGAGCCGGGGAGTTGGGCGAGGCGGCCGACGCCATCGGAGAAACGAACGTCGAGGGCATCGCCGGGGTCAAGCGTGGTTGCCTGAGCGCCGTCGATCGCCACATCAACCGGCTCCCGACCGGCGGCGTTGCCGACGCTGAGCACGTCGCCGGGCGCCACGACCAGGGCGCGCGCAGTCAGCGAATGCGGCGAGATGTAACTGACCACGTAGCCCTTTACGCCCCAGGCGAGAATCGGGCCCTGGTTGGCGAGGTTGTAGCCGGTCGATCCGGCGGGCGTGGCGGCGACGAGGCCGTCGCAGCGCACGTTGCCCACCTCCTCGCCGGCGATTCGATAAGTGAGCTCGGCGACGCGATCGCGGGGGCGGCGGCTGAAGCTGACGTCGTTGAGCGCAAAGCGCTCTTCACCATCGATCTCGATCGAGAGACCGGGAAGATTTATCTCCTCGATCTCCCCCGCCAAGGCCCGGCGGACCCCCTGCTCGGCATCATCACGCTCGACCGCGGCAAGAAAGCCGACGGTGCCGAAGTTGACCCCGAAGACCGGCACGCCGGTGCGGGCAAAGCTGCGCAGCGCGTAGAGGATCGAGCCATCGCCGCCGAGCACGAGGCAGAGGTCGGGGTCGGGGGGAAGCGACTCGACCTGCTCGACCGCCGCCGCAGCGCTGCCGTGCTTGGCGATCTCCTCATTGGTGGCGACGAGGCGCCAGCCAGCCTCACGCGCGACGACGCCAGCCATCGCGACCGCCTCGGTCGCGGCCGGTGGGTGCGAGTGGGTGATCAGCGCCGCGGTTTTCATCAGTCCGGCTCCGCCGTCGCGATTGCCGCCTCGAGGTCGGCGACCTCATCACCGCTACCGCCACACCAGACGAAGGTCTCGCGATTGCCCTTCGGGCCAGGGAGGCCGGATGAGGCGAAGCCGCGGATCGGAAGGCCAAGCCCCTGCGCGGCAAGCGCTACCGCGAGTATCGCCTCGCGCCTGTCGCCGAGGTCGCGGACGACGCCCCTGCCGACCCGCTTCCGGCCCAACTCGAACTGCGGCTTGACCATCGCCAGGACCTCACCACCGGGGGCAAGGCACTCCGCCACGGCGGGCAGCACCTTGGCGAGCGAGATAAACGAGACGTCGACCGTCGCCAGATCGGGTGCGAAAGGCAGGTCCGCGGGCCGCAGCTCGCGCGCATTGAGCCGCTCGATCACGGTCACACGCGAGTCCTCGCGCATGCTCACGTCGATCTGGCCATAGGCGACGTCAACTGCCGCCACCCGTACCGCTCCTTGTTGCAGCAGGCAGTCGGTAAAGCCGCCGGTCGAAGCGCCAACGTCGAGGCACTCACGCCCGGCCACATCAACGCCAAGCGCATCGAGGGCGTTTTCGAGCTTGATCCCGCCGCGGGAGACAAAACGCGGCCCCTCGTCGACGATCAGCGCCACCTCCGGCTCGACCAACTGGCTCGGCCGCAGCGCCACGGGCCCGTCCTGACCAACCCTCACGGCGCCGGCCCGCACGGCGCCGGCAGCTGCGGTGCGCGAGGGAAACATGCCCCGCTCGGCCAAGACTGCGTCTATCCGTGCCTTCTTCATCCGCCGAAACGCTACAGCCGCCCCCGCCGGTAGCCGGCGATCCCCGCCCCGCTACAGCTTTTTAACCACGCTTTGACTTGGCCTGATTCCATCCGCTCTGACCGGGTAGCCGCCGGCCGGAGCAATGCTCAAAGGCTTGCAAACGGTCTGTGATCGCACTCACACACAACCCGCACATACGTTCGTATGCTGCTCAAGGATTCGCAGAGGACAACCGATAAGGGGCAGAACAAAAACTTTCTTGGCTGGGTTCCGCGCCGCCCATATGGCGCTCATCGCTTCCCACGATGACATGCCCGCGGTGCATCAAAGGGCCCACCTACCTCCCACGGATCCACATATATAGAGATACATATCTCTCCTCCCTGTAGTAACCCCAGAACTCGCCTCGGCTCCCCGCCGGGGCGTTTTCTGTTGTGGGGCTTGGCCTATGCGAGATGATCCCCGCGTGAGGCGCCGGTGGGGACTTGTTGCAGCAGGGATCGCGACGATGATTCTGTGGCTGGCGATGTCCCCGGCCGAGGAGCGGATGCAGGACGCCGGACCGGGGATGGTCCCCTTTGAGCTGACGGGCGGCCAAGAGCGGGCTGAGGAAGTCCTCTCCGAATGGGGCGAGGACGGCCAGGACGCCGCTCGCGAACAGCTGAGGATTGACTTCGCCTTCCTGTTCGCCTACGGAGCCTTCCTCACCCTCAGCCTGGCGGCGGTTCGCGACCTTGCCAGGGAACGCGATTGGCGCCGTCTTGCTTCGATCGGTCGGGTCGTTGTCTTCTTCGGAGCGGTTGGGGCTGCCTTCGACGCGCTCGAGAACGTATGCCTGCTGCTGACCCTCGACGGCGCCGGAGCCGTACTCCCCCTTCTCGCGACGATCTTCGCGGCCTGCAAGTTCGTCTTTCTGGCGATTGCCTTGGCCTACCTGCTCGCCGGTCTGACGTTGCGATTGAGCCGCGGGTCGGCTGTACGGACTTCCTAGACCAGGCCTCGAGCGAGACCCGGTCCGGGCTCGCGCTCGCCGGAGACCAGCGAGCGCGGCCTCTGCCGGGGGCTCTCAGCCGATTCCGTATAAGCCCGAGTTGGGCGAATCGACCGTGAACGAGCCGATGGTTTTGTAGCCCGTCGTCGACCCGGAGAATTCCATTTCGGTGATCGCGGTGGGCGTGTTGAGCGTTACTTTCGTGCTTTCAATCGTCTTGTCCAGTTCTGCTGTCCCACAGTTTTTGAAGGTGCGTTTGGTGCGCATGTTGGTGATCGTCAAGTCCGAGGTGTTGACTTTGACCGTCCACGGAAGGCCTTTTGCTTCCGCGGTGACCACTTCGCATTTGGCGAAGCTGCCGATGCCCGTGGGGCATTTTTTGATTTCGAATTTGGTGATTTTCCCGGTACTACCGCCTTCTGTCGTAAGCGTCGCGTGCAGTTCGCAGGACATGCCGTTGCCTGCAGTCGTTTCAAATAGTTCGCCGCCGGTCAAATTGATTTCGGCGAATTTGGAAAGCGTCACGCCTTTGTCCTTCCATACCGACGCCAGGGCCAACGCTGGTACCGCCAGGACTACGAGCGCCGTGATCGTGCCAGCGAGCAGCAACCGTCCATTGGTCTTCATGTGTCCCCCATTCGATTGGATAAAACTGATAAATCGAAAAGTTTAGGGGGAATGAGCGCTTAGCCTCAGCACGACCGGTAGCGAGGCGACTTCCCGCGGCTCGCCGGTCGGCAGGTAGACCACCTTTACCCTGGCCCGCAATCGGTGCCTCTGCTCCAATACCCTTCGGGCAAGCGGGGTTGGCCTGAGGTGGAGGCTCACCGTGCTCGCCCTGACAGCCTTGGCTGTCTCCGGCTTGATCGTGCTGCGAAGCACCTCGCGCTTACCTACGGCGCCGGAGCTCGAGGTCACCTTGCTCTCCCCCGTCGCCGTCAACAGACCCGCACTTGGAACTCGCACGAAAAGGGTCGCGGTCCCGTTCTTCCGGTTCATCCGAACCTTGCCAAAGCTGAAGCGATTCGAACCCCCGGCCGGAGTATCTTCCGACGGGCTCGAGATCGAAACCGCGTCCACGCCGGCGTTAAGCACTTCCTCGCGCACCGCGGTGGCAATGCGCAGGCGCACCGTCTGCCCGGCGTAGGCGCCAAGGCTGGCCGTCAGCCGAGTCGGCGGCATCGCCACCGGGTCTCCTGGCTGGGTGCGAAAGATCGTGCGGAGAATGTCGGACGGGTCGAGCGAGTCGATCGGGGCCTCGGGCTTGATCAGGTCAATTCGGAATTGCTGATTGGCCTGTCCTCCGAGCTCTTCGTCGTCTACCGACAGCGTGTCCGGGCTCGGCACGGCTATCGGCTTGTAGGAGTTGTAATAGGCAAGCAGACTGAGCCGATAGTTGGACCGGGACTCGAGGTCGATGTCCTGGTAGATGATCGCGGTGTCGGGGTTGGCCTGGTCGGCAATCAGGGCGTGCGCTCCCTGCGGCGGGGCCTGGACTGGATCCGCGCCCCGCTTGTGGCCAATCGGAGCAGCGGTGCCTTCGTAGGCGAACCAGTCGCCCGCGCCTAAGCTGTGAACGTGCCAGCCGCCTAGCGTTCCGGTCTCAAAGTCGCCGTTGACGATGCTCGCCGCTCGCGCCCCGCTTGGCGCCATCATCGCCAGGAGCACCGCGATCAAGAGGAGTGGGCGCTTCATCCACCGGCCCTGGTGAGAACGATGAACTCCCGTGTCGCGGGAGTCGAATCGGCATTGCCGGCTGGATCGACCGCACGAACCCTGAAGACATGTCTGCCGGGCTTCAAGCCCCGATACTTCTTTGGCGAGTGGCAGATCTGGAAAGGCTTGCTGTCGAGCTTGCACTGAAAGACTGGTTCGAGCTCATCTGAGTCGAAGACAAATCGCGCCATGCTGTTCGCGGACTTGCTCTTCGGAGCTTTGATGATCTTCGTCCTCGGGGGAACCCGATCGGCGGAGCCACCGACGACATCACTTCCCCCGCTCCCGTTTACACCGCCACTACCGGAACCCCCGGCTGGGGTCGTCGCCACGATCAGCTCCGAGGTTCCGCCTGCTTCACTCGTCTGCGTGGCGGCCACGATCGTGCCAACCGGAACCGCTTCGTCATAGGCGACTTCCCAGTCGCCGTCGAGGTCGGCGCTCGCCTCACCGAGGAAGGACTCGAGCTCACCGGTTTCGGCGGTCCGCTTACGAAAGAGGCGCACCTCGGCTCCGGGCTCCGCGCCGCTGCCGCTGGCTCTGGTCGGGTTCAGATTCGTCAGCGGCGGCGGTTTGATCCCGTCGTTCGGCCCTTTCGGTTCGGTGCCCGGCGAGGCCGCGACGAGGTCGATGAAGAGACCAGCATTGATCGCGCCCCGGTTGCGGGAGACCTCATTGCTGGTTGCTTCCAGATTGGAGATCTCGATCGCGTCGCCGCCGCTTCCGTTGACGACGTTTTCCTCACTTGCCGAATCACCGCCGACTACGTTTCCCGTCGCGCCGAAAGGAGCAGAGCCCGCAATGGCAATCCCAGCCCCTCCGGCGCCGGATACCTGATTTCCGACGATTTCGTTGAGATCGTTTTCGACGAGGAGCCCGTTGACGCTGGGCCCGTCGATCGAGTTGCCTTCGATCAGGTTGCCGTGTTCCCCGCTCGACTCACGGGTCCTGATCCCGACTCCAGCCCCGACAATCGCGTTGTCCGAGATCCAAGCTCCAAACCCCTCCTGAGTGATCGCGACCCCACTCTCCATCCTGAGCTGGTTATCGGCGATCACAGCTTCGACCGCGGCGCTCGCCAGTCCTTCGGAGTCGACGACGATCCCGTTATCGGGCGGGGCCAGCTGCCCCGTACCCGCAGCATCGACCCCGAGTAGGTTGCCGCGAATCACCAGGTCCTCGGCGGCCGGTCCGGCTTGCACGCCGATGTCACCCCCGTTGATGCGGTTGGCTTCTCCTGTCTTGCGGCCGCCGATCACGGTTTGTGCCGCCGCGCCGACGTGGATGCCGACGGTGGCGTTTGGAATCGAGCCGTTGCCGGCCGGGTTGACCCCCACGTAGTTGCCAGCGAGGGTCGTGGCCGCTGCCGGGGCCTCCGTCCCCCCGTCGCCTTCCAGATCTACCCCGCTAGTCGCGGCGCCGGAGATGACATTGCAGCCACCATCGCACTGGGGGGTGGCGGCCGCCGCAGGGCCAACCCTGGTCCCAATCACGGTGCCGACCGCCTGCGGCCCTCCGGGGGCGACTGAGGTGACCTCAACATCCTTACCGTTGGTGGCCGGAGAGACGCCGTCCCTCTCGACTCCAAAGTAGTTGCCAAGAACCCGGACTTGGGTGGCCCCGTGAATATGGAGCCCGTCCTCCGTGTTGTACCCGAATACGTTCCCGGCATCAGGCCCTTCGCCACCAATACGACTGAGATCTGACCCCGGCCCAATCAGGACCCCGGTCGCATTGCCGCCATCGTCGCCGTTGAGCTGGACCCCGAACCAGCTCGCCCGCACCTTGAAGAACGCCGAGTTCTCGACCTCGATGCCCGTTTGAGCTCCGGTCAGCGCCAGCCCTTCGATTTCGACTTCCGCGGCGCCGTCGATGGTCATGGCTGGGCCTGCCGCAGGGCCATCGACGCCGACACACGGCCCTGTCACCCCCGCCGCGGTGAGACATTCACGTCCGTTGATGCGCACGGGATCGACGACCGTGGGCAGACTGCTGCCAAGGGCGATCGTGCTGGCTGCCTGGCCATTGAAAACGTCTTCGTCGAAGATGACTTCGTCGAGTTCAGCGCTCGAGCTGTTCGACTCTTCGATCGCGGCGCGCAGGGTGCAGCCACCGCCGCCCGTCAGACAGCCGTCTAGACCAGGCGTAGCATCGGCTTCATCACCGGTGCTATCGACGGTAAGCAGCTCGGCGGTCGCAACGGAGGGGAAGCAAAAAACGCAGGCCAGCGTGACCAGGGCCATTGCCAGAACACTCCCCCGACGCGTTTCCCCTCCCTTGTCGACCAGCACGCCGCGACTCTAGCCAGCCCGAGTTCAATTGGCAAGCTTTATTAGAGTTATGCGGCAAATTGAACAGGAGGTGTCCATGGCTGCCTGTCGCTGTGCTCTCGTAGTCGCTCTTGCCGTCCTACTGCTGCCCGCCACGTCGACCGCCGCGTCGAGCTACCCGACCACGGTCGTCGTAAGCCTCAAATTCCCCGCCTTCCACGGCACGCTGCAGTCGGGCAAGAACGCCTGCACCAGCGGTCGGACCGTCAAGCTCTTCCGTGAAAAGTCAGGGGCGGACAAGCTCTTGGGCACGGACAGGAGCAACGCCAAGACGAAGTGGTCGATCCCGATTGGCAAGAGATTGATCTCTGGCTCCTACTACGCAAAGGCCACTGCCAAAGGACGATGCAAGGCCGGCAAATCGAAGGTGCTTTCGATTGACTGATTTAGATCGCAGTCCAACCCTGCGGGCGTCTGACGTAGAGACCCAGGCCATAGTGCTTGTCGAGGGGTCCGTGGACATCGTCGTAGACGGCGCCGAAGGCGAAATGCTCTTCGCCGCCGGCAGCTCGCTTGGCGAAAGCGACGAGGTCGAGGAACTCGAGTTCGGAGAGGCGCTCGGGGACCACATTGAGGAAATGGCGGAAACCCCGGGCATAAAGCTCGTGCCAATTCTCGCGGGTGACTTCCAATTCAGGCACGGGGGAGCAACTCTGCCGCCATACTTGAGTTCGAGTCTATAGACCGCGGCAATCCCGGCGGGAAGCGTCTTATGAATGGCGCGCCGCGTAGAACCCCAACCAGCGCTCGGTCGAGCGATTCGCCGGCTGAGGAAAGAACGGGACCTCAGCCAGGAGGAACTCGGGCACTTGGCCGAGATTCACCCGACTTGGATCTCCCACATCGAGTCCGGGCGGACGAACCCGGCCTGGGGAACCGTCCGTCGCATCGCCGCTGTCTTCGACGTGAAGCTGTCGGACATCGTCCTCTTAGCGGAGAGCCTGGCCGAGACGGAAGCCGAGGAGAAATAGCCAATCCGGCACCGCGCCGCCGTGCCCTTGGCACTGGCGCGGCTAACGCAGTAGATCCACGACGCTCCCTACGTGCGGACCCACATACATAGAGATCCCTTCTCCCTCTAGTAACCCCAGAAGAGACTGGGGCAGGCTAACCGATTGAGTCTTTTGGTGCAAGGGCCAATTTTGGCGGCCCGCAGATCAGCTCAGCGCCGGCTCACCCGAGCGCAGAGCGCTGAGAACCCGGTCGGCCACCGACTCCCCGGTGAGGCCGACCTCCTCGCGCAGCAGCGCCGGCTTACCGTGGGTGACGTAGCGATCGGGAAGGCCGACGCGCAGGACCCGGGCGCGGTCAGCAGGACGATCGGCAAAGGAGTCCTCAAGGTGCTCGAGCACGGCCGAGCCGAAACCGCCCGGCAGCACGTTCTCCTCGATCGTCACCACCAGGTCGTGACCCAGCGCCAGGCGCTCGAGCAGCTCGGCATCCAGCGGCTTGGCAAAGCGGGCATCGGCGACGGTCGCGGTGAGGTCGTGCGCAGCGAGGACCTTGGCGGCATCGAGCGCTACGGCTACGCCGTAGCCATAACCGAGCAGCGCCACCCGCTCCCCGCTGGCCAAGAGCTCGCCCGTGCCGATCGGCAGCTCCTGCGCCGCCGCCGGCAACTCGACTCCCTCGGCAGCGCCGCGGGGATAACGCAGCGCCGCGGGGCCGTTGTGACCAATCGCCGTGCGCAGCATGTGGACCAGCATCGCCTCATCGCGCGGCGCCATCACGACGACGTTGGGGATCGGGCGGAAGTAGGAGACGTCGAAGACGCCGTGGTGCGTGGGCCCGTCATCGCCGACCAGCCCGGCGCGGTCCATGGCGAAGGTGACGTCGAGCTCCTGTAGGCAAACGTCGTGAATGATCTGGTCGTAGGCGCGCTGCAGGAAGGTCGAGTAGATCGCGCAGACCGGCTTGGCGCCTTGGATCGCCAGGCCGGATGCGAGGAGCACGGCGTTCTGCTCGGCGATGCCGACGTCGTAGTACTGCTCGGGCGCCTGATCGGCGAGCTTCTGCAGGCCGGTCCCCCCCGCCATCGCCGCGGTAATCCCGATCACGCGGCTGTCGCGCTGGGCCTCGGCGACGAGCGCGTCGCCGAAGACGTGCGTGTACTGCGGCGGCGCGTCGGCAGCGGGCGGCTTCTCCAGGCGCTCGGGGGCAATCGCCGCGGGCGAGTCGGACTCCTGCACCGCAACCGGCTTCGGCGCCGGCGCCCCGTTGACGATGCTCTTCGGCTTCGCTGCGTGCCATTTCTCCATGCCGGCGAGCCCGCCCTCCTCCGCCGGGGAGAAACCCTTGCCCTTGACCGTGTGGATGTGGACGATCACCGGGCGTTCGGCGTCGAATGCCTCGCGCAGGGCCTCGCGCAAGGCGTGCACATCGTGGCCGTCGATCACGCCCATGTAGGCGAGATCGAGCTCCTCGAAGAAGAGGCCGGGCGCCCAGTAAGCCTTAATCGCCGACTTGATCTCCGGCCCCAGCCGTTCGATCCGCTTGCCGAGGCCGAGCGGCAGTTTGGTCAGCCGGTCCTCGACCCCCTCGCGGGCGTGGAAGAGGCGTGGGTTGAGCCGCACCCGGTTGAAGTAGCGCGAGAGCGCGCCGACGTTGGGTGAGATCGACATCCCGTTGTCGTTGAGCACGATCACGACGGGGGTCTGCATGCCACCGGCGGCGTGCAGCGCCTCGTAAGCGACACCGCCGGTCAACGCCCCGTCACCGATCACGGCCGCAACCCGGCCGTCCTCGCCGATCCCCTTGCGCATCGCCTCCTTCAGCCCGACCGCGTAGCCAATCGAGGTCGAGGCATGGCCGGCGCCCATGATGTCGTGCTCGGACTCGAAGACCGAGCAGAAAGGAGCCAGCCCGTCGTACTGGCGGATGCTCGGCAACCCCTCGCGCCGTCCGGTGAGGATCTTGTGCGGATAGGCCTGGTGGCCGACGTCCCAGAGCACCTTGTCGCGGGGCGAGTCGAGCAGGCTGTGCAGCGCCACGGCCAGCTCGCAGGTGCCGAGGTTGGCGCCGAAGTGGCCGCCGATCTCACCGATCGTGTCGATGATGTAGGTCCGCATCTCCTGCGCCACCTGCTGCAGCTGCTCGTCATCGAGCCCGTGCAGGTCGGCGGGGCCGTCGATGCCGTCCAACAAGGGCGGCACATTGGCCCTCTCTCGATCTGATCCGTGTCCGTTCTCTGTCATTCGTCTCTGGTGAAGATGTAGTCGGCGATTTGCCTCAGATCGCCGGTGTCGCCGCTGGCCTCGGCGAGCGCCGCGGTCGCCTTGGCGTGGGACTCGGCGGCAAGCAGGCGCGCCTGCTCGAGGCCGAAGAGGCTGACGTAGGTGAGTTTGCCATGTCGCTCGTCGCTTCCATGGGGCTTGCCGAGCCGCTCGTCGCTTCCGGTCACGTCGAGGATGTCGTCGACGATCTGGAAGAGCACGCCCAGCTCACTGGCAAATCGGCGAAAGGGAATTGTCTCAGGTTCTGCCAGTCCCTCCAGGGTCAGGACGATGCCGACGCTGGCGGCGATCAACCGCCCGGTCTTCAGCATGTGCAGGGCCCGCAGGCTCTCCGTGTCGCGCTCGGCGACCGCGACGTCGACGTACTGACCGCCGACCATGCCATCGACGCCGGTGGCGCCGGTCAGCTCGCGCAGCGCTGCGAGCACGCGCACTGGCTCACCCGGCTGCTCGCAGGAAAGCCGCACCGCCTCGGCAAAGAGGCCGTCGCCGGCGAGGATCGCCACGTCCTCGCCAAACTTGATGTGGGACGTCGGTAGGCCCCGCCGCAGCTCGTCGTCATCCATCGCCGGCAGGTCGTCGTGGATCAGCGAGTAGGTATGGATCAGCTCAACCGCGCAGGCGACGGGCAGAAAGCCCCCCGGCTCGGCGCCGAGGGCGCGGGCGGTGGCCAGCGTCAGCACCGGCCGGACCCGCTTGCCGCCGGCGAGCAGCGAGTAGCGCATCGCCTCCTCCAGCCCAGTGGTTGCGGGGGCCGCGGAGAACCGCAGATCCTCCAGCGCCGAGTCGACCAGAGAGCGCAGATCCTCCGGGTAACTCACGGCTCGCGGTTGCCGGTCACTGCGATGCCTCGCCTTCGCGGATGCGGCGATTCGCCTCCTCGACCGCCTCGGCGGAGAGCTCGGCGGCCTCGTGCGCCAGCTCGGCGGCGGACGCCCCCTCGCTCTCGTCGTTTTCGAGCTCACGGGCGATCACGGTGAGCCGCTCGGAGATCTCACGCAGGCGGTTCACCGCACCCCCTCACGCTCGCGGGCGATCGCGCCGAGCACGCCGTTAACGAAGCCCGGTGCGTCGGCGCCGCAGTACTCCTTGGCGATCTCGATCGCCTCGTCGATCGCGACCTCGGTCGGCACGTCGTCGCTGTGCTCAATCTCATACAGCGCCACCCTCATCACATTGCGCTCCAGCGGCGCAATCCGCTCCAGCTCCCAGCCTTTGGAATGGCGCATGATCGCGTCGTCGAGCTCGTCGCGGTTCGCCTCCACCCCAGCCGCCAGCTCCTTCGTGAAAGGCCGTGAGTCGGCGACCAGCTCATCGAGCGGCCGCCCGGTGACGTCGCGCTGGTAGCAGGCGAAGACGGCATCACGGCGTTGATCGGACCTACGCATGGACTCCCATTCTCTCGCTTTCGCCGGCCGGATCGGCTAGGCGCGCGAGACGTACTCGCGGTTGCGCGTATCGACGCGGATCGTCTCGCCCTCTTCGATGAAGAGCGGCACCTGAACCGTTACGCCCGACTCCAGGGTCGCTGCCTTGCTGCCGCCACCCGAAGCTGTGTCGCCCTTCACGCCCGGCTCGGTCTGAGTCACCTTCATGTCGATCGCGCTCGCAACCTGCACGTCGCTGGGCCGTTCATCGACGAAGAGCACCTCGACCTCGGCGTTGGGGAGTAGCCAGTCCATCGCCTCGCCGGCAAGCTCGCGGGAGATCTCGATCTGCTCGTAGTCGCGGTTGTCCATGAAGACCGCCGCCTCGCCGGAGTCGTAGAGGTACTGCATCTTGCGTGACTCGGTCCGCACCGGGCGGAACTTCTCCCCCGCCCGGAAAGTCTTGTCCTGCACCGTGCCGTCCTCGATCCTGCGCAGCTTGGTTCGCACGAAAGCCCCGCCCTTGCCCGGCTTGACGTGCTGGAACTCGATGATCCGGAAGATCTTGCCGTCGATCTCGATGTGGGACCCGTTGCGGAATTCGTTGGTGCTGATCACGGCGCGAATCCTAGAGAAGCGAGACGGACGAGCAGGAGGTCGTATGCTTTGGTGGTCAGGGAATGAAGGGGACTCTTCGACTTGCCGCCTCGATCGCTGCCGCGATGCTGCTCTTCGCGGGCAGCGCCCATGCCGAAGAAGTTGTTCCCAGCCGGGCCGAATACGTCAGCCAGGTCGATCCGATCTGCCAGGCCAACACGGAAGCCAACAAACGGATCCTCAAGAACGTCCGTCAGAAGGCGCGGGACGGCAAGCTGAAGGAGGCCGGTGGCCAGTTCATCCACGCCTCTAAGGCGTTCGGCACCACGGTCGACAAGATTGCCGAAGTACCCCGCCCGATCGCCGACGACGCCCGCCTGCTCAAGTGGTTCAAATACCTGCGCATCGTGCAGACCAACCTGGGCAAACTCGGTAAGGCGCTGAAGCAGGAAGACAAGATTCTTGCCGCCCACGAAGGGATCCGCGTCGAACGCAGCGGCAATGCCGCCAACAACGTCGGCTTCATTTTCGAATTTCACTACTGCCGGATCACACCCGGCCGCTTCACCTGAGCAGCGCGCGCTCGCTACTGCGAATCGCTGGCTTCGGCATTGGTGCTGGTGGTGAGGCTCGAGGCAGCGCCGCCGGAGAGGACTCTGCGGACAAGACGCGGGGCAAGGATGCGGGCGACCGCAGCGAAGGCGTAAGGACGCGGCACGTAGCGCTCTGCCTTGCCCCCGGGCCCGGCCTCGACGATTGCCTCGGCGACGACATCCGGCTTGGAGACGATCCAACGGGTCAGCGCTTTCTCGCGCAACTCGGTTGCCGGGAAGCCCTCGGTGACGATGAAGCCCGGTAGGACCATGCCGACGTGGACACCGTACGGGCGCTCCTCGGCGTACAGCGCGTCGGTCCAGCCGATCAAGGCGAACTTGCTAGCCGAGTAGGCGCCGGTGCGAGCGCGGGCGACGCGGCCAGCGGTACTGGCGACGTTGACGATCGCGCTTGGCGCCGAGGCCCGCAGTGCCGGCAGCAACGCCTCCGTGAGCCGCACCACGGCATCAAAGTTGAGCTCCATGTGACGCTGGACGTTGGCGTAGCCGCCCTCGGCAAAACTGGCGCGCCAGGAGTTACCGGCGTTGTTGACCAACAGGGTAAGTCGGTCGCCCTGCTCGGCAACGTGGTCTCGGATCCGGTCAGGCGCATCTGCCTCGGTCAGATCGGCGACGACGTAGGTGGCCTTGCACGGCAACGACTCGGCCAGCGCCCGCAGGCGATCCTCGCGGCGGGCGACGAGGATCAGTTCAGCGCCGGGCTCGCTGGCAAGCCGGCGCGCCGTCGCCTCACCGATCCCGCTCGAGGCACCGGTGACAAGCGCGGTGATCCGGTTCCCGTCCACCTTGCGCACGGTATTGGAAACGCGAAAACGCGAACGTTCGGTTGAATCGACATACTGCCGCCCTTGTGAGCAAAACCCCTGGACTACTCGACAAGCTCTTGCGTACAGCCGGACCCTCCGGCTACGAGGCTCCGGCCGCCGCGGTCTGGCGCGAGGCCGCGTCTTTTGCGTCCGTTTCGGCCGACGGGATCGGCTCCTCGGTCGCTCGCATCGGCGAGGCCTCGCCGCTATTGACGGTCGTCGGCCATATCGACGAGATCGGCCTAGTAATTCGCCACATCGACGAGAAAGGCTTCCTCTGGTTCGCCGCGATCGGGGGATGGGACCCGCAGATCCTGGTTGGCCAGCGAGTCGAGATCCAGGGCGCAAGCGGACCGGTGTGGGGAGTTGTCGGGCGCAAACCGCTCCACCTGCTCGATGCCGACCAACGCAAAAAGGTCGTCGAGATGAAGTTGCTTCACATCGACATCGGCGCCGTCGACCGGGAGGAGGCCGCCGAGCTGGTCCGGGTCGGCGACCCGGTCGTGATCGCCTCCGAGCCGCTGGGCCTGGCCGGCGACCGGCTCATCTCCCGCTCGATGGACAACCGCCTCGGCGCCTACGTCGGGCTCGAGGCGCTGCGCCGCTGCAACGACCGCGGCTCGCTGAGCTCGAGCTTCGCGGCGATCGCCGCCGTGCAGGAGGAGATTGGCCTCTTCGGGGCTCGCACCTCCGCCTTCGCCCTCCAGCCCGACCTCGCTGTCGTCGTCGACGTCACCCATGCCACCGACGCGCCTGGCATCGACGAAAAGGAGCTCGGCAGCCACGCCCTGGGCTCGGGCCCGGTGATTTATCGCGGCGCCACCCTTTCACCCAAACTCTTCGAGCTGCTGGTCGAGACCGCCGAAGGGGCCGGGATCGAGCACACAATCGGCGCCACCGGCAACTCGACCGGCACGGATGCCGACGGAGTCCAGTTCGCCCGCTCGGGCATCCCCACCGGCCTTGTCTCGATCCCGCTGCGCTACATGCACTCCCCGGTCGAGATGGTCGATCTCGCCGACGTTGAGGCGGCGGTCGAGCTGATCGCCGCCTTTGCCGCGCGCATTGACGACAGCATCGACCTCAGCCGCTGAGCTTCGTCAGTTGGCGACGTAGACGGCGTCACGGCCGTTTGCCTTCGCCGAGTAGAGGGCGGCGTCGGCCCGCGCGACGAGGTCATCGGTGTTGACCGTGTCGGGCTTGGATACAGCAGCGCCGATGCTGATCGTCACCTCGACGCCCACCGGACGGCGCTTGCGCACGGCCTGTCGCAGGCGCTCGGCGATTTTCACCGCGTCCTCTTCGCTGGCGCCAGGAAGGACGACGAGGATCTCCTCGCCGCCAATCCGGTAGATCGAGTCGCCGGCGCGCAGCACGGCCCGCATCGTGTAGGCAACGTCCTGCAAGACCGCGTCTCCGGCGGCGTGGCCGAGCTGGTCATTGACCCGCTTGAAGTGGTCGAGGTCGCAGAGCAGCAAGGCGTGCGAGCGACCCTTCTCCCTGCCGCTGGGCTGACCGTCCAGCTCGGCGAGCCGCTGCTCCAGAGCGTTGCGGTTGAAGAGGCCGGTGAGAGGGTCGAGCGTCGAGCGTCGCCGGTGGGCGCGATCGGACTCGACCAGGGCGCCGGAGAGGATCACCGTGCTGAGGATCAGAGCAACGGCGGCCACCAGGGTCTGGCTGTGTGCTGCCGCGCTCGCCGGGTCGACGGCCACTGTGCTGACCAGGAAGACGGTGAGGAGGTAGGCGGTGCCGACGACCATCCCCCAGGGCTCGAAGCGAACGCCAAGGGTGACGGCGGGAAGCGCAAACCACATCAGCACCGGACTGGTCGGACCGCCAGTCGCAATCACCGCGCCGGCAAGCAGCAGCGGCAGCGCTCCCCAGGCACCCGCCACCCACAACCACGGCCGTGCACTGGCCTGCATGAAGCGATCGGCGACGGCGAAGCCACAGAAGCCGGCGGCAAGCGGCGCCAGCCACAACCAGCCGACCGCGGGCCCGGCGGAGGCAAGCGCCAGGGCGAGGATCGCGAAGCAGGCTGCGCGGTAGCGGCGCACCCGCCTCTCCATATCGAGCAGGCGCTCACGGCGAGCGTCGGCGCGAATGGCGGCAAGGGACTCGACCGAGCTTCCGGCCTCCTGTTCGGCGCGACGACGAGCGTCGGCCGACCTTCTGTTTTCAGTCGCTGACACACGTAGCCATCGACACCGGACCGACGAATCTGAGCCTTGCAGCCCGGCGGCCGGCCGGGCTAATCGACGAGCTGCAGCTCCTTGGGCAGTCCGCTGAGGTTGCGGTGGCCCTCGTCGGTGACGACGACGAGGTCCTCGATCCGCACGCCGAGCTCACCAGGCAGATAGATACCGGGCTCGATCGTCACCACTTCGCCGGGCGCGAGCACGTCCTCCGAACGCGGCGAGACACGGGGCTCCTCGTGCACCTCAAGGCCGACACCGTGGCCGAGCCCGTGGCCGAAGCGCTCGCCGTGACCGGCAGCGGAGATCAGCTTGCGGGCAACCGCGTCCACGTCCTCGCCGCGGACGCCTGCCTTGACGGCGGCGAGCGCCGCGGCCTGCGCCTCGCGCACGATCTCGTAGACCGCCCTGGCCTGCTCGCCGAGCTCGCCGGTGGCGAAAGTGCGGGTGCCGTCGGAGCAGTAGCCATCGAGCTTTGCCCCCATGTCGAAGACGACCAGCTCGCCGCGGCCGATCTCACGCTCGCCGGGCTCGGCGTGCGGCAGCGCTCCATTCGGGCCGGCGGCGACGATCGTCGGAAAGGAGGGCTCGGCCCCCTGTTCGCGCATCCGCGCCTCGGCGGCGCGCGCCACGTCGAGCTCGCTGCGACCGGCGAGACCGCGCTCCAGCGACCAGCGCCAGATCTCGTCAGCCAGCTCGGCCGCGGTGGCGATCGCCGCCAGCTCGGCCTCGTCCTTGACCCGGCGCAGCTTCTCCACCATCCCCCCGGCGCCCTCGAGGACGACGCCGTCGGGGAGTTTCTCCTCGAGTTTCTTCAGCGTGCGGACGGCCATCTTGTGATCTTCGAAGCCGCTCCTACCGGCAAGGCGCTCGGCGATGCCGCCCAGCCAGTCGTCTTTCACGGTCACCACTTCCCACCCCTCGACCTCCGCCTCGGCGCGCTCGGTGTAGCGAAAGTCAGTGAGGAAGACACGGGTATCGCCGCCGCACACGCAGGCGCCGTTGGTGCCGCCGAAGCCGGTCAGGTAGCGCACGTTGACCAGGTCGGTGACCAGCAGGCGGTCGAGCTCGCGCCCGGCGACCGACGCCGCGAGGCGCTCGGCGCGCTCCTGCATCAGGCCTGGTCCGTGCCGAGCTGGCGGCCGAGCAGCTCGAGCGCGTCGCGGTAACCGTCGGGCCCCTTGCCGGCGATCTTCGCCAGCACCAGCCCGTCGAAGACCGAGAGTCTGCGCCACTCGTCCCTGGAGTCGACGTCGGAGAGATGGACCTCGACCGCGGGCAGGCCGGTGACATCGAGCGCGTCGGCGATTGCGCGGCTGTAGTGGCTCCACGCCCCGGCGTTGACCAGGATCGCGTCGGCCAGCTCAGGAGCACGGTGCAGGTACTCGACGAACTCGCCCTCGGAGTTGGTCTGGAAGAAGATCGTCTCCAAGCCCAATTCGCGGGCAAAAGCTCCCGCCTTCCGCTCCAGCTCGTCGAGCGAGAGGCCGCCGTAGACAGCGGGGTCACGACGCTCGAGGATGTCGAAGTTGACGCCGTGCAGCACGGCGACGCGGTTGTGGGCGGTGGTCACTGGGTTAGCTCCTCCACGGCGGCTCGGACCTTAGCCGGATCGACCAGCTCACCCGTGCGGGGCGCACCCGGCTCGGCGAGGAGGACGAAGCCGACACCGGCGGCGGTGCGCTTCTTGTCGCGCTGCAGGGCACCAAGGGTCGACTCGACCTCGACCGCCGGATCGAGCGAGACGGGCAGGCCGTGACGGCCCAGGATCGACTCGACCTCGTCGCGCAGGGCCGCCGCTTCGGAAAGGCGCAGCGCCGCCAGCAGGCCGAGGCCGACGGCCTCGCCGTGGCGGTAGCGCTCGTAACCGCTCGCCGCCTCGATCGCGTGGCCGACGGTGTGGCCGAGGTTGAGCACGGCGCGCAGCCCGAGGTCGCGCTCATCGGCGGCGACAACCTCGCACTTGTAGCGGGCGCAAGCGAAGACGAGGCCGGCGAGGTCGTCCGGGTCGAGGACATCGAGCGCGCGGACTCGCTCCCAGAGGTCGCCTCCGGCCAGCAGGCCGGTCTTCAGCAGCTCGACGAAGCCGGCGGCAAGCTCCTCCGCGGGGAGGCTTGCCAGGGTCGAGGTATCGGCGATCACCGCCGACGGCAGGTGGTAGGCGCCCGCGTAGTTCTTGCCCTCGGGTAGATCGACCCCGGTCTTGCCGCCGTAGGCTGAATCCACCTGGGCGACGAGAGTGGTCGGCACCTGTACGACCGCCACGCCACGCTGGTAGGTGTGCGCGCAGAAACCCGCCAGGTCCCCGACGACCCCACCACCGAGGGCGACGACATGGTCCTCGCGGGTCATCCCGGCTCGGGCGAGCTGGCGCAGGACGCGCTCCGCCTCGGCCATCGTCTTGGCCGACTCGCCGGGCTCCACCTCGACCCGCTCCGCGAGCGGCTCGACCCGCTCCGCGTAGAGCGCACCGACCGACCTGTCGGTGACGCAGAAGCGCCGGCCCGGCAGTGGCCAGGGGCCCGCGCCGAGCAGGCCGGGACCGACGACGACGGGGTACTCGCCGGAGGCACTCGAGGCCCAGAGCATCCTGGTCCCGACCGGCAGCTCGGTCAGAGCCACCAGCGAAGGCATCGCGCGGCCGACCAGGCTGCGATCCCCCGGCGGCAGGATCGCGTCGGCAAGCTCCTCGTAGAGGGGTAGACGCTCCTCGAGGAGGCTGGCAACGTCCTCAGCGCTGCTGGCCAGGGGTCGGTCACTGCGCGCGATCCGGCTCCAAGCCTGGGTGGCATCGACCTGGAGCCAGACGACGACGTGGCGTCCGAGCGCCTCGCGCACGCGCTCGGAAAGCACGCTGCCGCCGCCGAGCGCGATCGCGCCGCCGTCGGCCTGTTCCAGCACCGCCCCGACGACTTCGGCCTCCAGGCTTCGAAACGCGTCCTCGCCGAACTCGTCGAAGAACTCCGGAATCGGTATGCCCATCTTCTGCTTGAGCAGATCGTCGGTCTCGACCGTCTCCAGGCCGGCGTCGCGCGCCGCCGCGAGCGCGGTCGACTTGCCGGCGCCCATGAAGCCGATGAAGACGAGGGCCGGCTTCATGCCTAGCCCCGGAAGTCGATACGGGCCTTATATGCCTCGACCGCGGCCTGCACGTCGTCGATGTGATCGCCGCCGAACTTCTCGCGGTAGCAGCGGGCCAGGGTCAGGCAGACCATTGCCTCGCCGACGACGGCAGCGGCCGGCACCACGGTGGAATCGGTGCGCTCGCGCAGTGCCTGCGCCGGCTGCTTGGTCTCGGTGTCGACCGAGCGCAGCGGCTTGGTCAGGGTGGAAATCGGCTTGATCGCGGCCCGCACCGAGAGCGGCAGGCCGTTGGTCATGCCGCCCTCGAGGCCGCCGGCGTGGTTGGTCTCGCGGAAGTAGCCACGCTCCTGCGACCAGAAGATCTCGTCGTGTGCCTCCGAGCCGGGGCGGCCAGCGACGTCCCAGGCTTCGCCGATCGCCACCCCCTTGACCGACTGGATCGAAGCGACCGCGCCGGCCAGCCTGCCGTCGAGCCGGTCTTCCCAGGAGATGTGGGAGCCAAGCCCCGGGACAAGACCGAAGGCCCGCACCTCGAAGCTACCGCCGAGGCTCTCGTTGGCCTTGCGCAGGCGGTTGATCTCCGCCACCATCGCCGCGCTCGCCTCGGCGTCGAGGCAGCGGACCGGATCGTCGTCGACACCAGCAAAGTCATCGGGGCCGAGGTCGGGTCGCTCCGGAGCCACGACCGAGGCGATCTGGGTGACGTGGCTGTGGATGCTAACCCCGAGCGTGCTGAGAAAGCCACGGGCGATCGAGCCGGCCGCCACCCGTGCCGCGGTCTCGCGGGCGCTGGCCCGCTCGAGCACATTGCGGATGTCGTCGTGACCGTACTTCTGGGCGCCGACCAGGTCGGCATGGCCCGGCCGCGGCAGGTGAACCTGATCGACCTCCGCATCGACCGGCCAAGGGTTCATCCGCTCCTCCCAATTGGCGTAGTCGCGGTTGGCGACGAGGACAGCGATCGGGCTGCCGAGGGTGCGCCCGTGGCGCAGGCCGGAGCGGATCTCGACCGTGTCGGTCTCGATCTTCATCCGCCCGCCACGCCCGTGCCCGAGCTGGCGGCGAGCCATATCCCGATCGAGTGCCTCCCGGTCGAGCTCGAGCCCGGCCGGCATCCCCTCGACGATCGCAACAAGCCCAGGCCCGTGCGACTCCCCCGCCGTGACGAATCGGAACGTGCTCATCAACCGGAAGGCTATAGGCGCATCAACCAACACCACCGGCCGCTGACTTCGTACTTAGTCGCGCATACCGCGACTAAGTACGAAGTCAGCGATGGGAAGTGGTGGTGTGAAGGGGGTTAGGCGCGGGCGGCGGCGCGCATGACCTCGATCGGCGCCTCGCAGCCGGTCCAGATTTCCAGCGAGAGAGCCCCCTGCTGGACGAGGACCTCGAGGCCGTCGACGGTATGGGCGCCACCTCGCTCGGCGGCGTTCAGCAGGGCGCTCGGCTCTTTGCCGTAGACCATGTCGACGACGACCTGATCGGCGAACTTGGCCGGGCTCAAGGGCAAATGCGCGAAGGGGTCCTCCCCGTGCAGACCGACGGAGGTGGTGTTGACGACAATCCCGTAGTCCTCCTGCCTGGGCGATTCTTCAGCGGCGCCACCCAGCTCGATGTGGGCGGCGATCTCGGCATATGTGGCGTCCGCCCGCGCCGGTGTTCGGTTCCAGACGTAGACCGCGGCGCCGGCTTGGGCGAGCCCCCAGATCGCGGCGCGCGCGGCGCCCCCAGCGCCCAGAACCAACGCCCTGCGCCCACGGGGGGAACCCGGCAGCGCCCGCAGCAGACCGCCGGCATCGGTGTTGTCGGCGCGGATCGAGCCGCGCTCGAAGACCAGTGTGTTGGCGGCGCCGACCTTGCCGGCGATCTCCGAGCTTTCGTCGGCGAGGGCAAGTGCCGCACCCTTGTGCGGAATGGTGACGTTGGCGCCAACAAATCCTTCGTCCGCCATCCTCCGCACCCGCGCCTCGAAGGCATCGGGCGCAGCGTCGATTGCCTCGTAGCTCCACTCCTCCCCCAACCCCAGCTCGGCCAGCGCGGCGTTCTGCATCGCCGGCGAGCGCGAGTGGCCGACCGGATGCCCGAGGACGGCGAGCCGCGGCACGCCTATTCCCCGCAGCTGTCCGGCGAGTTGCCACCGGCCGCTTCGCGAGCCGAGTTGTAGCGCTCGACATCGCTTTGGAATTCAGCTTCGGTCGAGGAGAAGGCGAGCTTGTCGCACGCCCCCGGTTCGACGACGTAGAAGAGGTAGTCGGTTTTGGCCGGGTGCGCGGCGGCTTCGATCGAGGCGAGGCCGGGGCTGTTGATCGGCCCCGGCGGCAGGCCCGTGTGGGTGCGCGTGTTGTACGGAGAGTCGACCGCCAGTTCGGATTCGGTCAGCGGTTGGGTGTAGTTACCGGTGGCGAAGCGGGTCGTCGCGTCGATCCCCAGCGGCATCCCTTCGTGCAGGCGGTTGTAGACGACCGACGCGACCAGCTTGCGCTGGCTTGCCAGGCCCGCCTCGCGCTCGATCATTGAAGCGATCGTGACCACGTCGTAGACCGTCAGATTCTTCGAGCGCGCGTAGCCCATATCCACGCCCTTGATCCGCCGCCTGAAGTCTTCGAGCTGCAGTTGGACGAGGTTGGCAGCGCTGGCGTGCTTTTCCAGCTCGAAGGTGTCGGGGAAGAGAAAGCCCTCGAGGTCCTTGGCGTTCTTGCCGCCGTATTTGGCTGGATTGAGGTATTTGGAGCGCACGCTCGCCTTCTCGTAGCTTCCCCGTAGGCCTTCCTGATTGGCAATTTCGGCAGTCTGGGAGCGACTGTAGCCCTCGGGGATCGTCACCGTGATCGTGCGGACGACGACCGGCGGGGGCGTGCTGCGATGGAAGTGGCGGTAGGCAAGCGCCCCGATCGCGGCGACCCCCAGCAGGATCACCCCAAGCGCCGCTGCGACGCGCAGGGGGTGACGACGAAGGGCGCCAGGACCATTGCCACCGGAGGGCCGGGTCGGTGGCGGCGGTGGCGGGGCAGGCACGACCACCTCGGTCCCACCCTGCTTCGCCTCGCGCTTGCGGCGGCGCTCTTCGCGCTCCAGGCGTCGCCGCTCGCGCTCGGCCGCTTCCGGATCCGCCTCATCGGAGAACGGGTCGCCGAAACCGTCGTCACTCATCGTCGGTCCCCTCGATCGCCGCCTGGCCAGCGAGGTAGGCCTGCAGCAGATGCGCAGCAGCGAGCGAATCGGGAGCCGCCGCTGCCCCTTCGCGCTTGCTGGCGTCGGCCATGCGCGTCGTCAGCCGCTCGTCGTAGGTCTCCACAGGGATGTCGAGGATCGCTTCCAGCTCGGTGCAGAAGGTGCGGACGAGGGCAGCCTGACTGCCTTCCTCACCGCTGAGATGGAGCGGCAGCCCGACGACAACTCGCTCGACCTCGTAGTTGTCGACCAGGTCCGCAACCGAGCGCGCCTGCGGCGGCTCGATCACCGGGAGTGGTGTCGCCAGGGTGCCGCTGGGATCGGAGATCGCGCAGCCGATGCGGGCGGTGCCATGGTCGAGAGCTAGAACGCGCACTCGGTCCTAACCGACCTTCTGCTCGACTGCCGCGCGCGCCGAAGCCAGCGCCTCGTCGAGCCTGCCGGCCTCCTTGCCGCCCGCCTGGGCCATGTCGTCGCGCCCACCACCGCCGCCGCCGATGATCGGCGCCGCGCCGCGGATCAGCTCGGCCGCCGAGACACCCCCGGCGACGCCGCCTTTGGAGACGAGCGCGACGAGGCCGACCTTGCCGCCGTCGGCCCCGCCGAGGACCACGACGGAGTCGCCGTCGAGCTTCGACTGAACCCGGTTGGCGAGCTCGAGCAGCTGCTTCTGATCGGCGAGCGGCGCTCGCGCGGTAACCAGCTTCAAGCCGCCCGCCTCCACGGCTTCGCACACCAGGCGCTCGGCCTCTTCGCCAAACAGCTGCTTCTGGGCCTGCTCTGCTCCCTTACCGGCCTCCCGCAGGCGCTCGGCCGCTCGGCGGGCGCCACTGAGCGGGTCCTGTGGGGTGCCCAGCAGCTCGCCCACTTCATGCAGGCTCTGCTCCCGCTGGCGGAACCAGTCGATCGCCGCCGGACCGCTGAGCGCCTCGATGCGGCGCACGTTGGCAGCGCTGGAGCCCTCGGAGACAATCTTGAAGATGCCCACCTCGGCGGTATTGGCGACGTGGGTTCCACCGCAGAGCTCGCGGGAGACACCATCGACCTCGACCATTCGCACCCACTCGCCGTACTTCTCGCCGAACAGCGCCATCGCGCCCAGCCGCTCCGCCTCGACCCGCTCCATCTCCAGCCAACGCACCGGCCGGCTCGCCTTGATCCACTCGTTGACGCGATCCTCGACCGCACTTAGATCCTCGGCGCCGAGCCCTTGACCGTGGCTGAAATCGAAGCGCAGCTTGTCGGGACGAACCGCGGAGCCGGCCTGGCGCACGTGGGTCCCCAGCCGCTCGCGCAGCGCCGCGTGAAGCAGGTGCGTAGCGGTGTGATTGCGCATCGTCGCGTGGCGGGCCTCGCGGTCGACCTCGGCCTCGACCGCGGTCCCCGGCTCAAGCGCGTCGCTGGCTGGCTCGACCTCGAGCGCCTGGTCCTCGCCGACGCGGTAGACGCCGACCACCCTGGCCTCGCCCCCCGGCCAGCGCAGTAGTCCGGAATCGGCGACCTGGCCGCCGCCCTCGGCGTAAAAGGGGCTCTCCTCGAGCTTGACCAGGGCACGGCCGTCGTCGCTCTCCACCGCGGCCAGCCCGGTCGTCGCCCGCAGCGTCTCGTAGCCGACGAAGTCGGTTGGCGCCGCGGCGCCGGCGAAGGCGATCACCCGCTCGTGACGGTCCTCAGAGCCGTGCGCGGTGGCGGCGCCGGTGCGCGCCCGCGTGCGCTGCTCCTCCATCAGCTCCTCGAAGCCGCTGTCGTCGACCGAGAGGCCTTGCTCGGCGAGCAGCTCCTTGGTCAGGTCGTAGGGGAAGCCGAAGGTGTCGTGCAGCTTGAAGGCATCGGCGGCGTCGATCCAGGAAGTCTCTGACTCCTTTGCTTCGGCGACCAGGCGCTCGAGCAACTCGCTGCCGCGCTCAAGCGTGCGGCCAAAGCTCTCCTCCTCGTCGCCGACCCAGCGAGCGATCGTCTCGCGCTCGGCGACCAGTTCCGGGTATGCCTCGCCCATCACCTCGATCGCGCGCTCGGCGAAACGGCCCAGCCAGGGCGCCTCGAGGCCGAGCGTGCGCCCCTGCTGGATCGCCCGGCGCATAAGCCGCCGCAGGATGTAGCCGCGATCCTCATTGGACGGGACGACGCCGTCGGCGATCAGGAAGGCGGCGCCGCGCGAGTGGTCGGCGACGATCCGCATCGCCCGTGTCACCGCGCCGCCCTCGCCGTAGGAACGCCCCGACATCTCCTCGGCGAGGTCGAGCAGCGGCCGGACCAGATCGGTCTCGAAGACCGAGGGCGCGTCCTGGAGGATCGCCGCCATCCGGTCGAGGCCCATACCGGTGTCGATGTTGCGCATCGGCAGCTCGGTCAGCGAACCGTCGGCACCGAGGTCATAGGTCATGAAGACGTGGTTCCAGAACTCAAGAAAGCGGTCGGTGTCGTCGCCGGGGCGCTCGCCGGCGGCACCGAAATCCTCGCCGCGGTCCAGATAGAGCTCGGAGCAGGGACCGCAGGGCCCTACCGGACCCCCCTGCCAGAAGTTGTCCTCGCGGCCGAGGCGGACGATGCGCTCGTCCGGCACCCCGACCCCGCGCCAGACCGCGATCGCCTCCTCGTCAGGGCCGAGCCCGAGCTCCTCGTCGCCGCCGAAGACGGTTACCCAGATTCGCTCCGGATCCATGCCGAACCCCTGGGTCGATAGCTCCCAGCCCCAGGGGATCGACTCCTCCTTGAAGTAGTCGCCGAAGCTCCAGTTGCCGAGCATCTCGAAGAAGGTGAGGTGGCGGGCGGTGTTGCCGACCTCCTCGATATCGGTCGTGCGAAAGCACTTCTGCACGTCGGCGAGACGCCGCGCCGGCGGCTGCTCGCGGCCGAGAAAGTAGGGCTTGAAGGGCTGCATGCCGGCCGTCGTCAGCAGCACCGAGGGATCGTGGGCGGAGGGCACCAGCGAGGCCGAGGGCACGATCTTGTGGCCGCGCTCCTCGAAGAAGGAGAGGTAGGTCTGACGGATCTCGCTTGCCTTCATGAACTGCAGAGCCTAAGGACTATCGGCGGCGCCAGGTGGCGTCAGGCCGCGGCAACGATCCGGCCGTGGCCGACGATCGCCTCCCCGGCCAACAGCACGGCGGTCTGACCTGGAGAAACCCCGGCGAAGTCCTCGCCCAGCTCGACCTCCAGCTCGGAATGGCGACCCGTCGCCGTAGTCGAGATCGCAGCCGGGACGAGGCGCGAGCGGTACCGCAGCCGCACCGAGTCGACACTGCTGACGTCGCGGTGCAGGACGGCGTTGCGGAGCCGCACCGTGCGCGCCATCAGGTCGCGGCGGGGACCGACCGTGACCGTGTTTGCGACCGCGTCGGTCGCGAGCACGTAGAGCGGCTCCTGAGCGGAGACGCGGATGCCACGACGCTGACCGACGGTGAAATTGTGATGCCCCCGGTGGCGACCGATTGCCTGTCCCGAGCTGTCGAGCACCTCGCCCTCCTGCTCCCGCAAACCGCCGTGGCGGCGCAAGAAGTCGCCCTTGCCCTGGCCCGAGAGGAAGCAGAGATCCTGGCTCTCGGGCTTCTTCGCCACCGCGAGGTCGTGGCGGGCGGCGATCTCCCGCACTTCGGGCTTGGTCAGCTCGGTGAGCGGGAAGCACACCCGCTCGAGCAGGCCGGGAGGCAGCGCCGCCAGCATGTAGCTCTGGTCCTTGTTCTCGTCCGAGGCGGCGGCGAGCAGCGGCCCGTCGCCGTCATCGACGATCCGCGCGTAGTGCCCGGTGACGAGATGGGTGGCCCCCAGCCGCTCCGCCAGATCGACCATCGCGGCGATCCGCACCTCGCCGTTGCAGGCGATACAGGGATTAGGCGTGCTGCCGGCGGCGTAGCCGTCGATGAACTCGGCAACGACACGGCGACGAAACTCCTCCTCGAGGTCAAGCGTCAGGTGGGGAATGCCAAGCGAGAGCGCCAGCGCCCGCGCACCCAACACCGCCTCGGGAGAGCAGCAGGCCTTTGCCCCGTCCGTCTGCGGGTCAGCCCAAAGCTTCAGCGTCACCCCAACGACCTCAGCCCCCCGCTCCCGCTCCAGCAATGCCGCCACGGCGCTGTCAACCCCACCCGACATCGCCACAAGCACGCGGTCACCGCCAACCGCTGCCAACCGCTGCGAAGACGCAGCCGCCCGCGCCAGCGCCCGGTGCAGCGCATCCGCAGCCAGCTGAGCCGCGTGCCGCTTGGCCGGCGTCAACCCCCCAATCGCCTCATCGACCCCATCAGTTCCAAGCCGCGCCGCCGAAAGAACCGACTTCCCCTCGACCATCTCCGCCACCGCAGCCGTAGCCGCCCGAGTGGCCCCACACCCCTCGGCATCAAACGTCACCCGCGAGACACGCCCATCCTTGATCTCAAGCGAGACTCGCGAAAGATCTCCGCAGGCAGCCCCTCCAGCTGCTCCCGTGAAGGCATCCTCCGGCGGAGGACCAACCCGGGTCTCATCGCGTAGATATGCATCGAAGATCTCGCCGTTCATAGCCAATTCATTATGGGCACAAACAGAGGCTCCAGCCCGCCGGTACCGCCTCTGGCTTTGATCCCTTGAAGTAAAGGGTGGGCGCCTCCTCCGGATCCCAAGGGACCAAGAGAGATCAGCTCCCGCGCCGTTTGTGTTGGGTCAAACGGTGAGGCGGCTCTCGCACGGGCTCGAGCCTCTGGGCGAACCGTACCACTGCGCAGGCGCTGTGACGAGGGGTCAATCGTCCAAGTTGGAAAGCAGCATCTCGGCCTCGCTCCAGTCCTCCGGCAGCACCCGCAGGGCGATGTCGCCACGGCCATAGCGATCGAGCGGCCAGTCGACCGTGAGCACCGCCTCGATCCCCGCCTCTTTGAGCGCCTGGTGCCAGGCGCGTGCCGTCTTCACATCGGTGAAATCGCGCACCACATCCCAGCTGTCGAAACGCGGATCGTCGACGTGAATCGGGGTCGCGCCCGGCCCCGGTGGCCGGCCTCCGAAAACCGCCCGGATCCGGCCGAAGAAGGTCATCCCCCCGCGGGTGGGCGCTTGGCGCGGAGCTGCAGACCGACGTCGCGGAGCTGCACCTCGTCGATCGGCGCGGGAGCGCCGGTAAGCGCGTCGGCGCCGGAGGCGGTCTTGGGGAAGGCGATCACGTCGCGGATCGAGTCGGCGCCGGCGAGCCGTTGCACCAGGCGGTCGAGCCCGTAGGCGATCCCGCCGTGCGGCGGAGCGCCAAAGCGCAGGGCCTCCAGCAGGAAGCCGAAACGCGCCTCCGCTTCTGCCTCGTCGATGCCCAGCGCGGCGAAGACCTTGCCCTGCAGGACGGCATCGCTGATGCGGATCGAGCCGCCGCCCATCTCCTGGCCGTTCCAGACCAGGTCGTAGGCGAGAGCGCGAGCGCCGCTGGGGTCGGCCGGATCGAAGTCGGCTGCGGGCGCGGTGAAGGGATGGTGCAACGGATCGAAGCCGCCCTCTTCGTTTGCCTCCATCAGCGGCCAGTCGACGATCCAGAGCAGATCCTCGGAGCCCTCCGCGATCAGACCGAACTCGGCGGCGAGGTCAAGGCGCAGCTGAGCCAGGACGGTGTTGGCAACCCTCGGCTTGTCGGCGACGACCAGCAAGAGGTCGCCCTCCTCGGCGCCAAGCCGCTCGTTCAGCGCGCTCAGCTCCTCGGCGGAGAGGAACTTGGCCGTTGGAGAGCGCCAGCCGTCGCCCTCGCGGAAGGCCCAGACCAGGCCCTTGGCGCCCAGCTCCTGGGCGCGCGAGATCAGCCCGTCGAGAGCGGAGCGCGGCATCTCGCGGCGGCCGGCGTTGAGTCCACGCACCGTGCCGCCGGAGGCGATCACGGAGGCAAAGACCTTGAACTCGGTGCCGGCGAGGATGTCGGAGAGGCTGGTCAGCTCGAGGCCGAACCGCGTGTCCGGCCGATCAGTGCCGAAACGCGAGATCGCCTCGTCGTAGGGAAGGCGCCGTAGGGGCAGCTCCAGCTTCGGCCCACCCACCTGCCCGAAGATATGCGTCAGCAGCCGCTCGTTGACCTCGATCACGTCATCGACGTCGACGAAGGACATCTCGATGTCGAGCTGGGTGAAATCGGGCTGCCGATCGGCGCGCAGATCCTCGTCGCGAAAGCAGCGGGCGATCTGGTAGTAGCGCTCGAAGCCGGCGACCATCAGCAGCTGCTTGAAGAGCTGCGGCGACTGCGGCAGCGCGTAGAAGGAGCCCTGCTGCTGGCGGCTCGGGACGAGAAAGTCGCGGGCGCCCTCCGGGGTGGAGCGGGTCAGCACCGGCGTCTCGATGTCGAGGAAGCCCTCGCCGTCGAGGAACTCGCGCATCGCCGCGGTGACGCGGTGGCGGAGGATGAGCGCGTCTCGCATCTGCTCACGGCGCAGGTCGAGGTAGCGGTGGCGAAGGCGTGCGTCCTCCCCGGCCTCGCCGGCGAAGCCCTCGATCTGGAACGGCGGCGTCTCGGCATCGGCGAGCAGCTCGGCGGCGCTCACCTTCAACTCGACCTCGCCCGTGGGCAGATCCGGGTTGACGGTCTCCGGCGAACGCTGCACGACGCTGCCGGCAGCGCTGAGGACGTCCTCGGCCCGCAGCCTGTGGGCGAGCTCGAAGGCGCCACCGGCCTGATCTGGGTGGAAGACGAGCTGAACGATCCCGGTGCGATCGCGCAGATCGATGAAGATCAGGCCGCCGTGGTCGCGGCGGCGGTGGACCCAGCCGGCAACCCTCGCCTCCGAGCCGACTCGGTCGCCGAGCACCTGGCCACACCAGGTGTCGCGATAGCCATTGGGCCGCAGCCACGGAACGTCGTTCATTCCCCTCCTCCAGTGATCTCTTCGATCAGCTTGCCGGTGTCGACCTGGCGCTGCTGGCCGCTCTCCATCTCGCGCAGTTGAGCGCCCTCCGCCTCGAGGATCACCACGTAACGGGCATCGATGCGATTCGCGTGCTTGAGCTGCCCCTTGAGCCCGCGTCCGCCGAGGTCGATCTCGGCGGAAAGCCCGGCCTGGCGGATCTCGCGGGCGAGGGCCAGCGCCCTCGCCCGCGCGGCCTGGCCGCCATCGGCAACGGCGACGAAGACATCTCGTCCCGGCGCCGCGACCTCCTCGTCCAGGGCCAGCAGGATCCGCTCGATTCCGGCCGCCCAGCCGATCGCCGGCGTCGGCTCGCCGCCGAGCTGCTCGATCAGGCCGTCGTAGCGACCGCCACCGCCGATCTCCGACTGAGCGCCGAGCCGATCGCAGACGAAGGAGAAGATCGTGCGCGTGTAGTAGTCGAGACCGCGAACCAGGGTCGGGTCGATCACGTACTCGACGCCGGCCGCGTCAAGCAGCGCCCGCACCTCGTCGAAGTGATCGGCATCGGCGCCCTCGAGGCGGTCGACCAGCTTTGGCGCCGTCGCCATCACTGCCTGGGTCCCCTCGTCGTCGGAGTCGAAGGCGCGCAGCGGGTTGACGTCGAGCCGCTCGCGAACCTCTTTCGCCAGCTCCCCTTCGTGGGCGTGCAGGTGCGCCTTCAGCTCCTCGAGGTAAGCCTTGCGCGCGTCGAGCGAGCCGAGGCTGCCCAGCCGCAGCTCGACGCCGGGCACCTCCAGCTCGGCCAGCAGCCCGGCCAGCAACGAGATCACCTCGGCGTCGGCCAGCGGCGAGTCGGTGCCGATCGCCTCGACCCCGAGCTGATGAAACTGGCGGTAGCGGCCGGCCTGGGGGCGCTCGTGGCGAAAGAAGGGGCCGACGTAGGAGAGCTTCACCGGCAGCGCCAGCTGCTGCATGCCGTGCTCGATGTAAGCGCGACAGATCGGCGCCGTGCCCTCCGGCCGCAGGGTGAGGCTGCGCCCGCCCTTGTCCTCGAAGGTGAACATCTCCTTGCGGACGATGTCGGTGGAATGGCCGACGCCGCGTTCGAACAGCTCGGTGTCCTCGAAGCTGGGCGTGGCGACCGGCTCGTAGCCGGCGCGGGCGAAGATCGCTGCCGCCGAGGCTTCGACCCGAGCGCGGGCTCGGGCATTCGCCGGCAGGACATCGAAGGTCCCCCGGGGCGCTTGGTAGTACTTGCCTCTCGCCACGATTGCCGCGACCTTACCTGTGCAGTTGCGGGCCGGCCGTCTACCGCGACAGCTGAGCGAGGAAGGGATTGGTCGCCTGCTCGGCGCCCAGAGTGGTCACGCCCATATGGCCCGGGTAGGCGGTGGTCTCGGGCGAGTGTGAGTCGAGCAAGGCCTGGATCGACCGCATCAGCGTGGCGCCGTCGCCGCCAGGCAGATCGACGCGCCCGACTGAACCCTGGAAAAGGACGTCGCCGGAGAAGATCGCCTCCTCCTCGCGGACCGAGTAGGTGACGTGGCCGGGACTATGGCCGGGGGTGAAGATTACGTCGATGCTGAGGTCCGCCAGCTCGAGGATCTCGCCCCCTTTGACGGTCTCCTCGGCGTCATAGCTCTCGTAAGGACCGAATCCGGGGTAGGGAACGAAGGCCATGATGTCCGCCAGCAGCGGCAGCTCGATCTCAGGGCAGTACACGGGCGCGCCGGTTGCTCGCGCCACGGGCGCCACCGCGCCGATGTGGTCGAAATGGCAATGGGTGATCAGGATTGCCTCGACCTCGGCGCCGGTCTCCTCGACCTCGGCCAGGATCCGCTCCGCCTCCTCACCCGGGTCGACGATCAGCGCCTTGCCGGAGCCCTCGCGGCGAATGACGTAACAGTTCTCGGCGATCGCGCCAACCGCGAGCTGGCGGACCTCGAGGCTCACGACTTGCCCGCGCCGCGCATCCGCGCTCGCTCGCGCCGGCGCCACATCATCGTGTCGATGTAGTAGCCGGCCGGGATGTAGAAGACCAGCATGAAGGCGCCAAGGCTGAGCGCCGAGACCGGTGAGCGACGGAAGACCAGCAGCAGCACGAAGGTGAAGATCACCGCGGCGACGGCGCCGCGGGTGGCTGCGCCACGCCAGGTCGGCGGGTGGTCCGCTTTTGGCGTGCGCTTGGTGCCGGCGCGGGCCCGGGCTTTCGCCTCGGCCCGGCTGCGGGGGCGGGCGGCGCGACGGTTGGTGTCGATGCGGCCACCCTGGGTGCCGCGATGCTTGCGGTTGCGCTTCTTCTTGGTCTGGGCCATAGCCTGAATCTAGCGGTCGACAGGCCTCAGGAGACGGCCGGGAGCCGCGCCTCGAGCGTCCGCGCGGCGGGATCGAAGTCGCGAATCGGCACGTCCTCCGGGTAACCGACCAGGGCCGCTGCGGGCACCAGGCCGACGACCTCCGCCTCGACCGGATGGGCCCCGAGCGGCGCGGCGAGTGCGCGCACCCGTTCGACGACCTCGGCCAGAGGCACGGCGAAGGGGTCATGGACGTTGGTCGAGACCTGCACGCGACCGCCGGCGAGAGCCAGGCCAATCGCCCGCACGCCGGGCAGCCCGCCGCCGGACTCGCGCAGACCGGCGGCGACGGCGCGGGAGAGGTCGAGGTCGCCGCTGTCGAGCTCGACGTTGAAAGCGGCAAGCGGCGGGCGGGCGGTGACCAGAGTCACGCCGGCGGTGCGATGGGGTGAGCTCGGCCCATAGTCCGGGCGCAGCTCACCTCCCTCCATCCGCAGCCACAGCTCGGCGAGCCCGCCATTGCGGAAATAAGCGCGCTCGGAGTGTTCGGGGCTGGCGGCCAGCCCCCCGTAGAGGAAGACGGGCACACCGAGGCCGCCGATCTGCGCCGCAACCTCGACCGCCTCGGTGCGGGCCGCGACGCGATCGGCAGGATCGAGCCAGACGACCGGGCAGACGTCGAGCGCCCCAACCGCAGGGTGCAGCCCCCGATAGCCGGTCATATCGATCGTCTCAATCGCCTGCTCAGCCCCGGCGAGCAGGGCCTCGCGCAGTGGCGCTGCTGCAGCCGCCAGGGTAAAGACGGTGCGTTCGTGGTCGGCGTCGGAGTGGCGGTCCAGCAAGGTCGCCCCGCGCGAGAAGGCGCTCTGCAGGGCGGCGATATTGGCAGCATCATCCCCCTCGCAGACGTTGGGAACGGCGAGTAGCCGCGGCATCGCCGGAGTCAGACGAGCAACTCGCCGCCGCGGACGATCTCCCGCCCGTCGATTTCCACGGTGGGTTCGAGGATCACGCAGTCGAGGTGGACGGGAACCTGGACCCCGCCGCCGATCGCGGCCGAGGCGCCGAAGGCGACGTGCGCGGTGCCGAGGATCTTCTCGTCCTCGAGGATGTTGCCGGTCAGCGTCGCCTCTTCGTTGGTGCCGATTCCCAGCTCGGCGACGTTGGTGCCGTCCGGGCCGTGCATGGTCAGCAGTTCGAGCAGGGTCTCGCCCTCCGGGCCGGTCGCATCGGTCAGGTGGCCGTCGCGGACGGTCAGCTCAACCGGCGTCTCGACCTTGCCGACGCCGGCGATCGAGCCATCGATGACCAGCGTCCCCTCGGCGGTCTCCTCCGCCGGCGAGACAAAGGCCTCGCCACAGGGCAGGTTGCCGAAGGCACCGGGAGCGGTGAGCACGCCGGCGTCGGCGATCGGCACGCGATCCTTCAGGCCGAGCCGCAGATCGCTGCCGTGCCGGCAGGTGATCCGCGCCTCCTCGCCGCTGCGCAGGGCCGCGGCCAGGGCGGCACCGCGGCGCCGCAGCACACGCATGTCGGCGTTCATCAGCCGCGCCAGCATGTCCTCGGTGACGCCGGGAAGCGTCGCGATCCGCACCCCCGCCTGGTTGGCGGCGCGGCGAGCGTAGGTGTGCGACAGCGACTGGATCGTCGGCGCGAGGACGACGTGCGAGGCGATCATCGCGGCAGCCACCGCGGTCGGCGGCTCGGCCCCGTTGGAGTCAAGCTCGGAGATCACAGCCAGGGTCGCTTTCGCTCCGTCCCCCTCCGCCTCGATCCGCATCAGCGCCCCGAGATCCTCGGTGACCGGATTGCAAATGACCAGCACCTCTTCGCCCGGTTCGACCCGCAGACAATCACGCAACACCGTCCGTACCGCCCTGTCCAGTTCCTGGGTCAAGGCATCAAGGCTAAAGCCCCCGCGCCCAAGGCGAACCCAGCCCCTCCATCGCTACGATCCCCTACCCCGCCGGAGTAGCTCAGCTGGTTAGAGCAGCGGAATCATAATCCGCGTGTCGGGGGTTCGAGTCCCTCCTCCGGCATCGCGTCTCCCCCATGGCAGCCGCGACGACAGACCCAGATAGCGCTTAGTCCACGTGATGCGGAACGAGCGGATGTGCGCGGCGGGCGCGCGGCAGCTCGGGGAGGCGATCCGCGAAGTAGCCGAGAGCGGCACCGCTCGCAACGGCAACGACCCCGAGTGCTGCGGCTGCGATGCCGGCACCAGCGTTCAAGCCGTTCAGGAGCAGCACCAGACCCACCACTGCCGCGGTCGGGACGGCGAAGATTCCAATGCGGATCGCCATGAGTTCAGTGTAGATCACGTCGCGGAGTCGATCACCAGGACGAGGACTCCGAGGCCAAAGCCAAAAAAGAAGCCACGGCCGTGGCCCGTTCAGTCTCTGCTTTCGTACGCCCGGCGAGGATAGCTCCGTAGTGGGCTGCGCCTCCGAAGAGGCCGGTAAAGCCGACCAGAGCCGCGATCGCGCCGGAGAGCGCATTGCTGAAGATGCCGCCAAAGACGAGGCCGATCATGGTTGAGCGACTCTATGCCAGACAGCGGACAAAACATTTCTGCCGTCAGAACTGCTTCTTCATCGGGCGGCGAGGACTAGATCGGGCAGAGATCGCCCGTCGTCCATTTGCAGATCTTGCGCTCCACACCTGTGACGCCGGTCTGGGGCCGATGTCGGTGAAAGTGGATTTCGCTCCAGGTGATGCCCCAGTAGCCCTCGGGATAGGGAAACGAGGAGCCCGAATGCAGTTCTGGGCCGAGGCGTATTTCTGGCCCGTCCTGGGAGCTGAAGGACACTTCGAACTCCGCCTCAGTCGTGCCGGGGCCAAACGCCAGGCCCTTGATCGCGCCGCTCCCCTCACGTTCCTCGACTCTCTGGAAGCGGTAGTGCATGCCGGGCAGCTCGCGCAGGAGCCTCTTCACGACTCCAACGGTGAGGGGACCCGTCGAGTCGTCATCCGAGGACCCGCAGCCGACCGCAAGCAGGAGGAAGCATGCGCCGGCCACGAGGAGATTGATCCGGAGAAGCCCCAAGAGCCGCTCAGGTGTTCTGGTAGAGCGGACCGTCGCCGCCCTCGGGGGTGGTCAGATGGCCGCCCTTGGCGGTGATCGCGCCGCACTGGATGCAGTTGGTGTAGTTGACGATCACCTCGACGTCGCCGCTCTCGGGGGCGTCGTCGGGGATCTCGTAGACACCGGCGGGGCACATCCACCGCCAGGTCTCGGCGATCTCGCGGGGAACGCGCTTCTGCACGCGGATGTGGTTGGGGGCGTCGTCGCGAGTGGCGTTGCCGGTGATGAAGACGCTGGAGAGCTTGTCGAAGATGTACTTGCCGTCGGGCTGCGGGTAGTCGTCCCTGCTGTCGCCGATGAACATCGGCTGGGCGTCGTTGCGGTGCAGCTTCCAGCGCCCTCCAGGGAAGCGGCCGCCGGTGAGGATCATCATCCCGACGAGCGGCATGCCCTTGATCAAGCCCTTCTGGAAGGGCTGGCGAGCGTTGCGCTGCGCATAGAGGTCCTTGCCGATGATCGAGCCCTCGACCGCTTCCTCATAGCCGGAGAAGTCGCCGCTGTCCTCCTTCAGGGCGGCGTAGATCTGCTCGGCGGCCAGTATTCCTGACTTGATCGCGTAGTGCACGCCCTTCAGCGCCGTCAGGTTCATCATGCCGGCGGCATCGCCCACCAGCACCGCCCCCGGCATGGAGAGCTTCGGCATCGCCCAGTAGCCGCCCGCCGGCAGCGCCTTGGCGCCCCAGCTGACCCTTTCGCCGCCCTCGAGCACCTTGCGCACCATTGGGTGCGTCTTGAACTCCTGCAGAAGGTCGTGGGCCGAGGTCGTCGCGTCGGCGTAGTCGAGGTCGACGATGAAGCCGATCGAGACCAGGTCCTCCCCGGTCTTCTCGTCGACCATCGGGTACATCCACGAGCCGCCGATCTGGCCGTACTTCGACGAGATCTTCAGCGGCCAGCCGCCGACCGTGTGAACGACGCGGTCGAGCGGCTTGGGGACCTTCCAGACCTCCTTCACGCCGAGCTCCCAGACCCGCGGCTCGCGCCCCTCGTCGAGATCGAACTCGCCCACCGCCGCATCGGTCAGGTGCCCCCAGCAACCCTCGGCCAGCACCGTCGCCCTGGCGGCGATGTCGGTGCCGGGCTCGAAGTTGCCGAGCTCCTCGCCGTCTTTGCCGCGCCCCTTGTCGCCGGAGCGAACGCCGACGACCGCGTCGTCCTCGACGATCAGCTGCGTCGCCGCGGTCTCGGTCAGCAGGTAGGCGCCCTTCTTCTCGGCCTGGGCCTGCATGTAGCGACAGAGCGCCGAGACCGAGACCACCTCGTTGCCGTGGTTGCGCAAGGGCGGCGGAGGCGGGATGCGCAGCTTCGACCTCCCGTTGGGGAGAAGGTAGATCGACTCCTTCTTGACCTCGCCGAAGGCGAAGCCTTCGGAGCGCCACTGCGCGCGGCTGAGCTCGGGGAAGAGCTCCTGCAGCGGACCGGGCCGCATCACCGCGCCCGAAAGGTTGTGGCCACCGCAGGTCTTCGCCTTCTCGATCACCGCGACTGGAACCTCGCCGAGCTTCTCCATCGTCTCGGGATCGTCGGTCAGAAGCTGCAGCAGGCGATTGGCGCAGGCAAGCCCGGCAGTGCCACCGCCGACGATCGCGACGCCGATCTCGATCCGCTCGTCCTCGCCGTCGAGACCGCGCTTGACGAACTCCCTGGTCGAGTCGACCGGGGGCGGGAAATCAGCCGGCACGACCTTGCCGTTGGCGCCTGCCATGGGCCGACTATAGCCGTTGACTGACTAGTCAATCAGTGCTCTATCGCACAGAGGTGCAACGTTTTACGGCCCCGGCGGGACCAGAAAACGTTGCATTTGATCGAGGCTCAGCCCAGCGTGGCGCCGACGCCGTGCCGGCGGAACTCCTGGAGCATCTCGCTCATCGCCTCGACGTCGCAGGCGACACCTTCGGCCCAGGGCTTGTCGGGATGCTCGTCGAGGGTCTTGTAGCCGTTGCCGCTGACGATCGCGACGACCGTCTCCTCGGCGCCGATCTTGCCTTCGCTGGCGAGCTTCGCCGTGCTGGCGATCGTGGTGCCGCCGGCGGGCTCGGTGAGGATGCCCTCGGTGGCGCCGAGCAGGTCGATCGCCTCGAAGATCTCAGCGTCCGTGACCGCCGCGGCCGAGCCGCCGCGGGACGTCACGGCATCGACCACGAGCGCTCCGTCGCCCGGGGCGCCGATCGCGATCGAGTGAGCCGCGGTCTGCGGGGTCTGCGGAGTGATCTCACCCGAGCCGTCGAGGATCGCGGTCGCGATCGGGCTGCAGCCCTCGGCCTGAGCGGCGCTGATCTTGGTCGCGGAAGTCTCCGCCAGGCCGACCATCTCCATCTCGTTGAGTCCCTTGTGGACGCGCGAGGAGAGCGTGCCGCCGGCCGCCGGGATGACGAAGTGGTCCGGCGCCACCCAGTCGAGCTGCTCGACCACCTCGTAGGCGACCGTCTTGGCACCCTCGGCATAGAACGGCCGCAGGGTGATGTTGGCGAACTGGACGCCGCTGGCCAAGGCCAGCTCGCGGCAAGCGCGATTGGCTTCGTCGTAGTTGCCGTCGAGCTGACAGACGGCGGCCCCAAGGGCCCGGCAGGCGCGTGCCTTGCCGCGCTCCATGTTCGCGGGGTAGAAGACGTAGGCGGTGACGCCGGCCTTGGCTGCCAGGGAGGCGACCGCGGTGCCGACGTTGCCGGTCGAGACGCAGCCGATCTCGTCCTTGCCGAGCTCCAGCAGGCGGGCAACCGCCATCGAGACGACGCGGTCCTTGTAGGAGAGAGACGGACGCTGGGTCGAATCGTCCTTGAGATAGAGCTTTTTCAGGCCCAGCTCGGCTCCGAGCCGATCCGCATGGATCAGCGGCGTGCGGCCGCTGTAACGGCCGACACGGGCCTTGGCCCTGGCATCTGTGATCGGCAGGAGCTCTTCGAAGCGCCAGATATTGATCTCGCGCTGGGCGGGGGGAATCTCGGCCAGGCGGGCCTTGGCCAGCTCGTAGTCGTAGTCGATGTCGAGGCCTTGGCCGCAGCCGAGGCACTTCGAGGTCGTGTCGAGAAGCGGCAGGCGTCGTCCACAATCGCGGCAAACCAGTTCGGTCGCGCAGGAGCGGGTGCGGTCGGAGGGGTTCAACATGGCGAAATCTCCTCTGAGCAGGGTACTCCCCACCCCCCGGTACCGTCGCACGGCCTCTCGGGATGGCGACTTGTCATTGAAAACTAAGCCCGCCCCACGGTGTCAGCTTCCGCGGGACGGGCTCAACCTTCGACCAGTGCCACGGCCGATTACATGGCCGCCCCCCCTCTCCGGGGGCCTGGCTGCCTGAGGCGGGAGGGCGAGGCGGTCCGGGCACCGGGCAGCGACGCCGGCTGGAGGTGGGGCAGTGCCAACGGCGCTGTCGCCTCCCTAGTACTCCTGAATCCGCCACATCTCGACTCATGACTGGATGCTCCTTTTTGCCATCGCAAGGCGAGTCGCCCCTGACTGGGTTCCCACCTCTCCGCAGGCGCTTGGTCGTCAGCAGGGGTACGTATAACAGACGCGCCTACACCGGTCAAGTCTTCCTGTGTAATGGTCCGTGACGACGGGTGGAGCGCTGGATCACATCGGTACGCGGGCGCGCGGCTGCCAGGTGAAAGTCCGGAAACCCTCGACGAAACCGGCCCGAGTGAGGCTCTCACGGTCCGCCACGGCCGGCTCGCTGCCCGCCTCAGCCACCGCCATCGTCTTGCAGCCCGAGGCCGAGGCGTCGGCGATGCAACGGTGTAGGACAGCGCTCTGCCCGATGCCGTCGCGTTCTCCGACCAAGCGCGATGCGAGGGCAAGCACGGCGGTCTCCTTGTGGATCGACATCGCCACATAGGCGAGGGGCTCATCGCCATCCACCGCGCAGTAACAACGCCAGCCATCGCTGCCCGGCAGATCGAAGAAGAAGGTCGCCGCCCAGTAGGCAAAGCCAAGGCTCTCGGCCAGCGGGTCGCCGAAGCCTTCGTCTTCCCAGGGGTCGACGCGCTCGTAGATGTCGATTCCCGGAGGTGGCTGGAACTGCGGCGGCGATCCGTCGCGAAGCAGCTTCGCCGGACCCTCGATCAAGCGATACCGGTGCCGGCGCAGCCACTCCTCCGCCGCGTCGGCCTCCGGGAGCTGAGGCAAAAGAGGCACCCGGTAGTCGACGTCGTGACGTTCCATCCACCTGACCGCGGCGGGAAGGTAGCCGTCCTCGATCGCTCCAGGCGCAGCGGCGCCAAGGATGAAGTTGAGCGCCAGATCTTCGGGTTCTTCGACCACGACCGCCGCAGCCACCGGCCCGAACCGCACCATGTCGATCCCCAAGTCAACAACGGCATCCTCAACGGCCGTGTCCCAGAGCCCCCTCCAGAACCGCTTCTCCGCTTCATCCAACGAGACTGCGTCGTAAGGCAAGCTGCCTTCCGCTGCCATCGCCTGGCACTATAAAGATCCTAGACTGGAACAGTCAAGTTTTCCTGCATAAAATCGGTTGTCTTTTCCAGGCTGAAACAGCGCGCAGGAAGAGGCAAGGGGACGATGGCGTGGCGTTCAACGAGTGGCCGCTGCCACGGCATCGCGACTCATGACTGGACTCTCCCTATGCCTTGCCAGGCGAGCCTCCCGCTGGGGGCCCCGCCTCTTCGCTGCGCGTGATCGTCAGCGACCTATTCATAACACAGGGACGTTCATTCAGTCAAGCTTTCTATTTCAAAATTAAGCCATCCGGCCACGGGCCAGGCAGATCGGAACCGCCGACTCCTCCGCCCTCCCGCAACAGCGCCTCGGCGAGGTGAGGAGCGAAAGGCGCGAGGGCCCGCGCAAGGAGAGACAGAGCGGCGGCCTGGGCCTCCGCATCGGCGCGACTGAGCTGCCCACGACGCTCGATCACCCGCTTCTCGAAATCCTTGATGCGATCGAAGAGCCGGGTCACGTTGCGCACCGCCGTGTGCATCTGCAGGTCCTCGAGGTCTGTGGTGATGCGCTCGAGGCCGTTGTCGCACCATTTGCGCAGGCGCTCGCGGAGGAACTCGGTATCGGTGGCCGCCTCGGCGTCCTCCGGCGCAGCGGCGACGGCGGCGAAGCGCTGCTGGGAGTAGGTCCAGACGTTGTGCAGGAAGCGGCTGGCGAAGCGCAGGGCGCCGTCGTTCCAATTCAACGTCTTGGCGGGGCCGGCGGCATAGAGGACGGCGAGGCGGACGGTATCGGCGCCGTATTGCTCCACCAGCTCGTCCGGGTCGACGACGTTGCCGAGGTGCTTGCTCATCTTGCGTCCGTCGGCGATCACCATCTCGTGAAAGAGGCAGCCGGAGAAGGGCTCTCCCTGCTCGAGGAAGCCGAACGGGCCGATGTCGCGCAGCGCCTTGGTGACGACGCGCTGATCGAAGACGAAACCGCCGCTGTCGGCGCCGGCGACGAGACGCTCGGAGGGCAGCCAGCGGCGCAGATCCGGGTGGCTGAACATCGACTCGGCGCGCGCCTCAGGAGGAACCGCCGAGGGGACCCAGAGCCAGAGCGCATCGAAGTGACAGTCGAGCGTGTCGGTCTCGCGCCGCGCCGGCTCACCGCAGCGCGGGCAGGCGACGTCGACGAAATCGGGGCGCTCGGCGAGCGGGTTGCCCTCCCCCGTCGGCTCGATATCGCGCGGCAAGACCACAGGGAGGTCCTGCTCGGGAACCGGCACGACCCCGCAGGAATTGCAGTGGATGACCGGGATCGGCGTGCCCCAGAAACGCTGGCGGGAGATCGAGAAGTCGGCCGCCCGATAGCGAATCGCCTCCCTCGCCTCGGGACCGGGCCGAGGGCCGTCGTCGGCAAGCTCGCCGCTTTGCACCCGCGGAGCGCGTCCCGCAATCGTCGCGTCCGCCTCGTCGACCGCCGGGATGCCCAGCGCCGCCGTCGGCCCGTAGCGGGCATCGACGAGCGGTGAGACGAGCAGCGGCAGGGGGTCCACGCTCCATGGCGCCGCCGCGGAGAGGCCGGTGTCGACCAGCGGCACCGACTTTGCGTCGCGAGCGCTGCGCTCCCAGCCCCCCGAGCGCAGCTCGTCGAGCTGCTCACGAACCGCCGGCTCGATCGCCCACTCCTCCACTCCGCGGTGGCGGGGCGAGAGCAGGACAAAGCTGGCCGCCGCGACCGAATCGCTGTGTGGGCTGAACGCCGTCAGTGCCGCGCCGTCGGGACCGACGAGATCGACCTCCACACCATCGCTGCGACCGAGGATGTAGCGCTGGGTGGAGAGCGAGATCTCATCCCAATCGGCGAGGTCGGCGAGGCGCCGGTCGTTCTCCTCCAAGTAGGGGGTGATCTTCAAGAACCAGGTCGGCCGGCGAATCAGGCGAACCTCGTTGTGACAGCGCCAGCAGCGGCCGTCCTCGACCTGCAGCGCGGCCAGCGTGGTCTGGCAGTGATCGCACCAGTCGACCGTGGTGTCGTCGAGATAGATCAGGCCGGCCTCAAAGAGAGTCAGGAAGAGCCACTGAGACCAGCGGTACTGCGCCTCGTCGGAGCTGTAGAAAACGCGGTCGTAGTCGAAAGAGAAACCGAGGCGCTTCATCTGCTCCAACATGCGCTCGCCACAGCGCTCGACCCAATCCGCCGGCGGCACTTTGCGCTCGATCGCCGCCATCTCGGCCGGCAGGCCGAAGGCGTCGAAGCCGAAGCCGAAGAGCACGGCATCGCCGCGGGCGCGACGAAAGCGCGCGTAGGCGTCGCCGATCGAGTAATCGCGGACATGCCCCATGTGCAATTTGCCCGAGGTAAAGGGACTGGAGGGCTTGATGTAGACGGCCGGCTGCCCGTCGCGGGGCGCTGGCGTCAGGAAGGCATCTCGCTGTGCCCAGGCCGCTTGGCGCTCGGCCTCAACCGCCCCCGCGTCATAGCTCGATCTTGCGCTGCTCATCTGGCTGGCCTTCCCCATGCACCCCGTGGCCCCGGCTGCCTCACGAGCGAGAATATTTGACCATTGAGCTGCGGGCGCTTATCGTCTTGGGTTGAGTCTATATTCGCAGACTCTCAAAGCACGGCCCCGGCGATGCTTGCGACATCCCGGGGCCTGGCCGAGACCTGAAGAGGAGGTCCCAACATGACAGAGGGTAGAGAACCCACAGCGGTGCTAGATGGCCGCTTGGACGAACGACTGGTGGAGCACGCTTTCGAGTCGGCGGCCGCCGGTCCCCCCGCGGAGCGAGTCCGCAATGCGGTGGAGGCAGTGGTCGACATCGCGGAGGCAGAGCCGAGCGCAGCGCACGACGCGCTTTGCGCTCTGCGCGGCGATCCCACCACCCTGCAGCGCCTCGAGGGAGGCCTGGAAATGACCCCCGAGCGAGCCACCCTGGCGGTGGGCGCGGCGATCCAGCTTGCCGTCGCCGAGCTCGCCTCCCCCACTCCCGACCTGCGCAGCCGCACGGATGAGCTGCTCTGCTGGCTGGAGGGTCGCTGGTAGGGCCGCCTCAGGCCTTACGGCCCTCGACAAAGACCTCAAACTGGGTGTCCTTGGGTGGTCGCGGCTTGCCGTTGCCGCGAAAGACGTTGGCCAGGGTCATGCCGACAGACTCATAGAGCTCGGTTAGCTCGTCGACCGAGTAGAGACGCTGGCGGAAGGGAATCGGCTCGGGCCTGCTGACGTGGTCACCGAAGACGATCGGCGTGGTGGCGCCTTCTAAACAGCGGCTTCGGCGGTCCCAGCGATGATCGATCAGTTCGACCATCCCCTCGCCCTCGATCCAGGTTTTCTGCGGCAGGTGATTCTCCGCGTACAAGACGTTGGGCAGCTGCATTAGGTTGCCGCCGCCCGGGCGCAACGCGCTCGCGATCACCTCGAAAGTGCGGTGGTTCTCCTCCTCGGTCTCGAAGTAGCCGACGGCGCCGTCGTTGAGGTTGAGGACCAGGTCGAACTCGGGCTCGAGGTCCAGCGTGCGCAGATCGACTTCCTTGAAGTCAACCCGGTCCACCGAGAGACGTTCGGCTTCCCCGACTGCGATTTCGAGCAAATCGGAGGCGATGTCGACGCCGAGCACGGAGAAGCCGCGGCGCGCCAGCTCAATCGAGTGCCTGCCGGTCCCGCAGGCGAGGTCGAGCACACGAGCGCCGTCCCCGGGGCGCATCATCGCCAGCGCCCGGTCGATTTCCGCCTCGGTTTGATCGGCCCATGGCCGGTCGACTGTCGTCGCCGCCGAGAATGCGCTGCGATACCAGTCGGGCTGAACCTCTGCTGCACCGGCTTGCTCCATTGATCAAAGATATTAGCGTGAAGGCACCGCCTCGATCCAGTCCCAGGGCTTGCCGCAGAGGTCGCGGGCCCGCGAGGCGGGCACCTTTTTCAGCGCCGGTTCACCAGCGAGGCTGGAGATCACCAGCGGGCCGAGCAGGCCGTCGGAGCCGGCGCTTCCGGGGTGCAGGTCGGGACCGCCGACCGCTACGGCGAAGCTGTGGCGCCCGCGCCGCAACGGCAGGGCGCCAAAGTCCAGATAGTTGCCCGGCGTGTTGAGCTGCTGGCGGATCGTGCTCAGCGGCTGGCCGTCGACAGAAAGGGTCGCCGCGGGCCGCAACGACCCACCGAGCCAGATTTCGTAGCGCCCCGAGCTTGGCACCTCGGCTTCGAGCTCGAATTCTCCGGCGCCGGCGGGGTCGAGATAGGTGGCCCCGACCGAGGAGGGACTGAGCTCGCCGCTGCGGCTGGCTTCGCCAAGCGGCAGGGCGATTGGCTCGCCTGCCGTGGCGACCAGCAGCTGCCCTCCCACGGCCCGTGCCTGCGCCGCAAGCCGCAGGACGTCGGCACAGCGCGGCACCGTCGCCGGCTCAACTTCGGTGCCGAGCGCCAAATGATCGAGTGGCACGGGGGCTTGCGGTGATTTCACCCAAACGTCGTAGTAGCGGCCTCGCCAGGCAAGTCTGTAAGGGGACGGCGGGCGGCTCGCGGCGGGTGAGCGACGCAGGACCAGCGCCCGGTAAACGAGCACCGCTGGCAGCGATACGCGGTCGATATCGGCCGATTCTCCCTTTTCAAGGGTGGTTCCATCGCTCAGCTCAACCTGCCTGCGACGCAGCTCGGAGGCGCCCTCCGGCGCCATGTCACGGAGGAAGTGGCGCACTCCATAGGCCTGGTATTCGGTCATCAGCGCCGGTTCGACACCCGCGAAGCGCTTGCCGATCGTCTCCAGCTCACCGAGCTGGGCGCGTGGACCAAGGCTTACCCCGCCATAACCGAGAGCGTTGGACCAGACCACCCCTGCACCGAGCAGTAGCGCGGCCAGGATGGCGACGAAACGAGCGCCTGAGCGGGCCAGGAATCCCAACCCCACGAAGGCAAAAAGCAGGGCAAAGGGTGAGACGATCGCGTAGGACTTGGCCGCAACCCAGGCCGAGCCGAAGACGGCGATCAACGCGCAGCCGATCGCCGCGCCGCCGAGCGCGACCAGCAGGCCGCGATCACGCTCGCGCAGGACCGACCATCCCCCGACAAGAGCCGCCATCGCCACCACCGCCATCAGTGCTCCGGCAAGGGCCGGGATGCTGGTTCCTTCGCGGAAGTCGTGGGCGGGCCAGATACCCAGCAGGTGTGCCGGGCTGATCGGGCCGGAGAGGTTGCCGAGGTCAGTGCTGGCGCTGAGCAGGAATTTGGTCGACTCGGGGAAGATCGGATGGCCGATCAACCCGACGACGACCAGCGGCACGAGCCAGATCGCGAGGCGCCAACCACTCGCCCAGAGGCCCCCCGGCCCCCACTCCGCGAGCACGAGCAACGCAGTGGCACCGAGTAGACCGACGAGCCACGGCCCCGCCCCGAAGCTGAGCACGCCGACCAGGGCGGCAGCGCCCAGCGCCAACGGCAGCAGGCTCCTCACCGTGGGCAGCTCGTCCTCGATCACCTGCGGCGCCAGGGCCGCGACTAGGCCGACCAGGGCGGCCGTCTCCAGCTCCTTGATCCCGCCCCACATCGCGTAGGCGAAGATCAGCGCCGCCTGCGAGGCGAGGAACACCGCGACGGCGCGGACCGCCGCCGAAGCGCGGACTCGCTCGCTGAGCTGCCAGAGCGAGAGCGCCGTAAAGCTGGCAAGCAGTGCCAGGTAGGGCTGGAAGACCCAGGCCAACTCGCGGCCAGAAAGCTTGGCACCGACACCGAAGGGAATGAAGGCGCCAACGGGGTACCAGCCGGCGAGATTGAAGTCGAGTGTCGCCTCGTAGCTGGATGGCGGCAGGCCGGAGATGCTGCGGCCGTGGTCCATCAGGCGATCGGTGATCGCGAACCAGGTGGCGGTGTCGTCAAGCTTGATGTAGCCGGCGAAGGTCGCATCGCCCGAGAGAACCACCGGGGCCGCGAAGACGGCGAAGACGGCGACCGATACGAGCAGGGCCCACGGATCGGGGCGCAGGCTGCGCCGCCGAACCGCCGCGACAACAAATCCCGCCAGGGCAAGAAGGGCCGCCAGCGGTGCGGTCCAGCTCGCCGTCGCCGAGGAGGCGGTGGTGAGGAGCCCGACCACGGTGAGGCTCGCCATCCCCAGTGGCGCCAGCAGAGCACCGGGGATGCGACGAGCGGCCAAAGCCTCGGTCAGCAAGCCAAAGCCGAGACAAACCGCCAGCAACAGCGCCGGGAAAATGATCCAGGCCGCAAACACGGGCTGCGTTAGACGAGCGGCTCCAACACCGGCTCGCTAGGCGAAGGTCCAGAGCTTGTTGCCGAGGAAATTGAACGGCATTGCAACCGCAACTGCAATTGCCTGTGCGGTCAGATCGCCGAGCGAAGTCCCTTCCACCAGCGCCTCGAGCACGGCAAGGTTGATCAGCAGCGCGGCGACGCTGACGGTGAAGAAACGGGCCGCCTGAAAGCCGGCGTGGCCGTCACCGGCCGCGAAGGTCCAGTGGCGGTTCCAGAAAAAGTTGCTGCTGATTGCAACGCAGAAGGCGCCAACCGCAGCAAGCAGATGATGGACGCCGAGGTTGTCGCTGAGCAGAGCGAAGACGGCGAGGTTGATCAGGTAGCCCGAGACTCCGACCAAACCGAACTTGAGCAGCTGCCACCAGCTCGCCGGGCGACGGGCGGCGGCGCTGAGCCGATCGGCGAATTCAGCGGCGCTCATCGGGGCCTTCCGGCTGGCCGTCGGCGACGACGGCGTTGACGCCGAAGCCGGTGCGCACGTCGCGCAATGCGTAGAAGGGGATTTCGCGGACGCGGCTCGACATGTAGCGGGTCAGGGTCAGGCGCTCGAACCTTACTCGCGCCACTGGGTGGAACGTCCGTGGGATGCCTTCCGGCTGCCCCACGGTGGACTTGCTGATCACATCGATTTCCCGCATCGGAGTATCGCCGCTGTAGATCCGCAGCGCATGATCCTGGAGGTAGAAGCGAACCGGGTCGGCAGCGAGCTTCCAGGTGACGATTGCGCGGGGGACGCGCGGCGGGCCGATCTCTTCGGTGATCGCCCGGAAATCGGGGCGCTGCAGGTTCGGCGTCTGGGTGACGTGGACGTCGAAGGCGGTCCAGTAGGCGCAAAGCACCAGGGCGAGGAGCAGTCCAAGCCGGCGCGCGCGATCGGCAGCAAAGCCGATCCCAACGGCGACGATCAGCGGCACCAGCGCCGGCAGCAGGTTGCGCTCGACCACGTAATCCTTGCCAACCAGCGCCGCGATCAGGGCCAGCGCTGCGACGCCGAGCCCGACCACGGCACCGAGCAGGACCCCGCGTCGCTCGCTCCGTGAGCCCCTGGCGACGACGAGTAGCAGGGCGGCGGCGGTGAGAATCACCGGCAGCAGGGCATAGCGCTCGCGGGGCGGCTCGGCGATTACGTGCCCCGTCTCCCCCACCAGGAAGCTGATGCCGGTCTGGAAGAAGCGGCCCGACAGCGGCGTGAAGTCGATCCAGCCGATGTGAGTTGGATTGACCTGGGCGCTGATCAGCGGCAGCAGGGCGAGGCCGACGGCACCAACCGCAGCGACGGCTGGCAGGACCCGGCGCCAGCTCGAGCGCAACGCCACCAGTAGCCACAACGCCTCGATCGCGACCGCGAAAACCGCGAAGTAGTGACTGCAGAGGGACAGGGCGGAGGCCAGGGCCCACAGGGTCAGATCACGACCGCTGCGACTGCGCAGGGCACGAGCGAAGAAGAGCAGCGAGAGGGCCCCGAAGAAGACCAGCAGGGAGTAGGAGCGGGCCTCCTGGGAGTACCAGATCAACATCGGGTTGACCGCGGCAAGCGCCGCCGCGACCAGGCCGGCGCGCCTGCTCGCCAGCTCGGCGCCGACGAGATAGACAACTGGAACCGCTGCCGCGCCGAAGAGTGCCGAAAGCGAGCGCAGTCCGACCTCGCCGGTGCCGAAGAGCTTCGCCCAGCTCCAGGCGAGCACGTAGTAGAGGGGCGGGTTGGACTCGCTCCCCTTCACCTGGTGCAGCATGTCCACGAAGCTCCCGGGGATGACACGGGCGGCGGTGATCACCTCGTCGTGGTGGAAGCTCTGCACGTCGAGGCTGGCGAAGCGAGCCGCGATACCGAGCGCGGTCAGCCCACCAAGCACCCAAAGGGCCGCGGAGCGAGAGGGGCTGAGGGTCAAGGGGTGCAGGAATGTTTGGGCATGGCGTGGCTTGGGCCAAACGATGGCGGTGCCGCGGCGGCGGAGGCACCCCAGCTGCGGTTGGGGCGCGTGCCAAGCTGAAAGGAGAGATCGGCGCCGCGGGCCAATGCACAGTAGGTGGTCCAGGGCCGGCTCTGCGGTTGGCCGTCGATCCGCAGGCCCTGGATGTACGGAGCCCCTGCCGGATCGAGAGCGACGCGGCGTTTCTTCTTCCCCCGACGCTCGAAGGCGCTGGCGCTTGCCGCGATCGTCAGCCGGCGGTGCTGGGGCATCGCAATCGAGGCGCGGGGGAAGAGCGGGCTGCCGATCGCCAGCAGGCCGACACCTGGCACCTCGGGGTAGAGACCCAGGGCGCTGAACACGTACCAGGAGGAGAGCGTGCCGAGATCGTCGTTACCGGGGTAGCCATCCGGGGCGGTGCTGTAGAGGCGAAGCGCACGACGCACGGCCGCCTGCGTGCGGTAGGGCTGTCGCGCCCAGTCGTAGAGCCAGGGGACGTGCAGCGTTGGCTCGTTGCCGAGCAGCGCGTGGTCGGCATGGGTGCCGCCGGGGCCGCCGTTGAGCTTGCGCAGAAAGTGGTCGAGGCGCGCGCTTGCCTTCACCCGACCGCCCATCGCGTCAAAGAGGCCAGCGGGGTCGTGGGGCGCCATCCAGGAGTACTGCACCGAGTTGCCCTCGACGAAGCCCCCGCCCTGGAGGTTGTTGTAATTGGCTGGAAAAGCACCGTTTTCGTATCTGGGCTCAACCTGGTCGCCATCGCGGTTGAAGAGATTGCGCCAGTTCCCTGAACGCTGCATAAAGCGGCTGTAAGCAGCGCGATCGTGCAGCGAGCGAGCAGCGAACTGGGCGATGGCGAAGTCGTCAACCGCGTACTCGAGCGTGGTCGCGGCCGATCCCCAAACGTCGTCGGGGCTGCCGTAGATCGAGTTGGCGTTGCGGACGTTGGTGTCGAGGTCGAAGGGAACGTAGCCGAGGGCCAGATACCCGGCGAGGCCTTGACGCTCGAGGTATTCGCCATTGGCGCTGCGGCACGGTTCGTCAGCGCCTTTCAGCATCGCGGCCAGGGCGCCCTCGCGGTCAAAGGCCGTGGCTCCGAAGGCCGCTGCCGAGGCGATCAGCGGATCGGCGGAATCGCCGACCATGGTCATGCTCTGCCCGTTGGCGTATGGCCAGCGCGGCAGGCAACCGCTCTCGGCGGCGTCGGCGAGCAGCGAGCGGACCATCTCGCTCGCCCGACTCGGCGCCAGCATCGCCAGCAGCTGGATCTGGGTGCGATAGGTATCCCAGCCGGAGAAGTCCGCGTACTGGATGCGCCCTTCAGCCCGGTGGAGCAGACCGTCCATGCCGATATAGGCGCCACCGACGTCACTGAAGGTGCGCGGCGCCAGAAAGGCGTGGTAAAGCGCCGTGTAGAAGGTGTCGGTGAGGCGGTCGGGGCCACCACTGACGCGGATTCGTCCCAGCGAGCGGTTCCAGGCGGCTTCGGCGCGCTTCGTCACCGCGCTGAACTTCCGGCCCGGATTCTCGGCCGCGAGATTGGCCCGGGCATCCTCGATGCTGACGAAGGAGAGTCCGACTCTGGCCGTGACGACGCGGTTGCGGCGAGTGTCGAAGCTCGCGTAGGCCCCGGCCTCAGCGCTGGTCGTTGGGTTTGCCGGCGGCTTTTGACTATCGCTCGCGGAGCTCGAGTCAGCCTCAAGCTTGTTGCCTTCCCAGGTTCCATAAGCGCCAAAGGGACGATCGAAGACCACGGATACGTAGACCCGGTAGCGGGGGCGCTGGCCGCAGAAGAGCCCGCTAGAGGCGGTGCCGTCGATCTCACGACGGGTCGGATCGATCTGCACGCCGGCGAAATCGTCGGGCTGGGCGCTGCCGCCGGCGTTGATCAGCACGCTGGAATGCCGGTTACGGGGAAAGGTGAAGCGAGCCATCCCGGTCCGCGTCGTCGCCGTCAACTCGACGTCGATGCCGGCCCCGCGCACCGGATTCAGGTGCACCGAGTAGTAGCCCGGTCGGCCGCTCTCGCGCGCATGGGAAAAGCCAGGCTGGTATTTGCCGTCAAGCGAGGACCCGGCTGCGGCCGGCGAGCCGTTCAGCGGCTCGGTCGTCGGCAGGAACGGGAAATCGCCATAGAGCGAGCAGCCGGCGCCGGCAAGGTGGGTCAGGCTGAAGCCCTTGATGTGAGAGTCGCGATAGTCGTAGCCGCCGCGCCCGTTGCGATCGGCCGGGGTCGTATCGGGGCTCCACTGGACCATGCCGAATGGCAGGCTGGCGCCGGGGAAGTTGTGACCGCCGCCGAAGGTGTCGTGCCCCGGTCTGGTGCCGGCAAAAACGCGCACGTGATCGGCCAGGCCGGCGCCTGGCGCAGTCGGAACCACGAGGGCGAGGGAGGCGAGCGCTACTGCGATGGCAATGCCTGCGCGTCGGATCAAGCGCTGAACGTTACGGCGCTCGCTTAGTCTTCCCCGCATCGATGCGGGGAAGAACGGCCATTCTCATCGTCTGCGCCGCCGCCGCGGCCGCCGTGGCCGCGATTCTGGCGCTTGGCGGTGGCAAGGACAGCGCCCACGCGGAGGGTGCCGCGCCGGCGCGGCCTGGCGAACCCAGCGTCGAGGTGATCTCGCCGCGCAACGGCGCCCGCCAGAAGAGCCACGCGGTCGTGGTCAAGGTAAAAGTCCACAACTTCCAGTTGGCGCCGAGCCAGTTCGGTGGCGAACCGCAGCTCGGCGAGGGCCATATCCGCTTCGGCCTCAACCGGGTTCCCGACTGCGTCGATCCGGTGAAGCTGCAACGTGCGATCGACAGTCCCTTCGGCAACGGGCGGCTGGTCGGTGCCTCGTTCGACTTCGCCGAGTTCGCCGGGCCCAACGGCGTGCTGGCCGAACGAATCCACTCGGCCGGCAGCTACTCCCCCGCGACCCGGCCCGAGATCTACTACCACGCCCTCCCCCCCGGCTTCTACCGGCTAGTGATCACCCTGGCCCAGAACGACGGCTCGCCCACGCCCTTCCATGCGGTCACCAACTTCCAGATCCTGCCGAAGCCGGGTCATGGGCCGAAGTGCAGCGGCGGCAAGGTGCCCAGCGCCAAGGCCGCGGCGTTCGACTGAGCCCTGTGCACAACCCGCGCGGATGAGCTTGCAAAACGGTCACATTCTGCGCGCCCCGTGTCGCAGACAACTCATTACGGTGCAATCATGGAGGCGATGAGAGAAGGCTGGACCGACGAGAGACTCGATGACCTAAGCGGCAGCCTCGCCGAATTCCGCAGCGAGATGAAGGATGAGCTTCGCGCGGTGCGGCGTGAGATGAATGACGAATTCGGTGCGGTACGGCACGAGATGAAAGAGGAATTCGGTGCGTTGCGACGCGAGATGAAGGAGGAATTCGGTGCGGTGCGATGTGAGATGAAACTGGAGTTCGGCGCAGTGCGGCGTGAGATGAAGGAGGAATTCGGTGCTATGCGGATCGAGGCGAAAGAGGAATCTGGATCCCTGCACACCCGCTTCGATCGGTTGCAGCAGACGATGATTCAGCTCGGTGGCCTTGTGATTGCCGCCCTGATCGGTCTGATCGCGACCCAGCTCTGAGTCGGGATTACGCCGCGGAGGACTCGCGCCAGGCGCCGTAGAGACGCGAATAGGGTCCACCCGCCTCGATCAGCTCCTCGTGCGTGCCGGCCTCGGCAATGCGGCCGCCTTCGAGGACGACGATCTTGCCGGCGCGGCGAATCGTCGAGAGGCGGTGGGCGATGACGATCGCGGTGCGGCCGGCGAGCAGCCGCTCGAGGCCTTTCTCGATCGTCTTCTCAGTGCGCACGTCGACGTTGGAGGTCGCCTCGTCGAGGATCAGGATGCGCGGCTCCGCCAGCAGCGCCCGGGCAAAGGCGACGAGCTGGCGCTGACCGGCAGAGAGCTGCACGCCGCGCTCGCCGACCTCGGTTTCAATTCCTTCGGGCAGCGCCGCGATGAACTCGGTCGCCCCGACTGCGGCCGCCGCGTCTTCTATCTCCTCGAGCGAGGCCTCGGGCCGGCCGAAAGCGATGTTCTCGCGCACGCTGCCGGAGAAGAGGAAACCCTCCTGCGGGACGATCCCGAGCTGGCCCCGCAGCGCCTGCTGGCGCATCCCGCGCAGGTCGTGGCCATCGACCAGCACCCGGCCCTTCTGCGGGTCGTAGAAGCGCGCGACCAGCTTGGCGAAGGTCGACTTGCCGGCCCCGGTCGAGCCGACCAGCGCCAGAGTCTGCCCCGGAGCCACGTGCAGGTCAACGTCCTTCATCGCCCAGGCAACCCCCTCCCCGTCAGGGTGACTTCGTGTTTTGTCGCGCATATCGCGACTAAGTGCGAAGTCAGCATTGTCGGCGTAGGAGAACCAGACTCCCTCCATTGCGATCTCGCCGCGCAGCGTTCCCGGGTCGGTCGCGTCCGGGGCGTCGGTCATGTCGGGAGCGGTGTCGAGCAGGTCGAAGATCTTGTCCAGTGCCGCCATCCCCTGCTGGTAGGTCGTGTAGAGCTGTGAGAGCTGCTGGATCGGTTCGAAGAAGATCGTCAGGTAGCCGACGAAGGCGATGATCGTGCCGATCTGGATCGCGTGGTCGATCGCCTGGGTGCCGCCGTAGAGCAGGATCGCCGCGGTACCGACCGAGGCGAGCAGTTCGACCCCGGGGAAGTAGGAGGCGTTGAGGAAGACGGTCCGCATGTTCGCCTCGCGGTTCGCTTCATTCAGCTCGGTCATCGCTTTCATGTGTCGCGGCTCTTGCCCAAAGCTGCGCACGACCCGCACGCCGCTGAGGGTCTCCTGCAGGTAACCGGTAATCGCGCCGATCCGCTCGCGGGTTTCGCGGTAGGCGCCGTGGGAAACGATGCGAAAGACGATGCTGGCCGCCGCGACCAGGGGGAAGGTGATGAAGGTGACCAGGGCAAGCTTGACGTCGAGCACGAGCAGGATCACGACCACGCCGACCAGCGTCAGCACGCTGGAGAACATCGTCACCACGCCGTCGGTGACGAGCTGGTTGAGCGCCTCGATGTCATTGGTCATGCGGCTGATCAGCACTCCGGGGCTGCGGCGGGTGAAGAAGCCGATCGACATCGTCTGCAGGTGGGTGAAGACCCGCTCGCGCAGGTCCTGAAGGGCGCGCGTGCCAACCCAGCCGACGAGGTAGGTCTGCAGGTAGGTCGCGGCCGCGTAGAGCGTTGCGACGATGACGAAAACGGCGACGATCCGGTCGAGGGCGGCGACGTCGCCGGTTTCAATGCCGCTGTCTACCGCCTTGCCGGCGAGGTAGGGCGGCGCCAGCGCGGCCCCGGTCGCGACCAGCAGCGCCGCGAACATCAGCGCCACCCTGCCACGGTAAGGCCGCAGCAGTCCGATCATCCAGCGCACCTTGCGGGCGCGCTGGTCCTGACCGCGCACCAACTTCCAGACCGCGGCGAAGAGCAACACGATGCTGCGCAGGCGACCCGGCTCCTCGTGCGCGACGACCCGCTCGCTCATAGCCTCGCCATCTCCTCGCGCTGCTCGAGGTCGCGCTGCAGGAAGACCGAGTCGGCGAGGCCGTGCTCGGCGATCTCGCGGTAGAAGCTGCAGCCATCGAGCAGCTCCGCGTGAGTGCCGCGATCGACGATCCGACCGGCGTCCATCACGATCACCTCGTCTGCCAGCGAGACCGTCGAGAGGCGGTGGGCGATGATGAAGGTCGTCCGCCCCTCCATCGCCTCCTTCAGGCCGGCCTTGATCGCTGCCTCGGTGGTCGCGTCGACCGAGGAGGTGGCGTCGTCGAGGATCAGAATGCGGGGGTCGGCGAGCAGCGCCCGGGCAATCGCCACTCGCTGGCGCTGCCCCCCGGAGAGGGTCAGGCCACGCTCGCCCACGACCGTGTCGTAGCCGCCGGGCAGGTCCCGGATGAACTCATCCGCCTGAGCGCGCCGAGCCGCTGCTTCGATCTCCTCGCGGCTCGCCTCGGAGCGTGGATAGGCGATGTTCTCGGCGACGCTGGCGCTGAAGAGGAAACTCTCGTCGCCGACGAAAGCGATCTCGGAACGCAACGAATCGACCTCGACCGAGCGCACGTCGACGCCGTCGACCCGCACCGAGCCCTCGCTTGGGTCGTAGAGCCGCGCGATCAGCGCGACGAGGCTGGTCTTGCCCGATCCCGACGGCCCGACCAGCGCCACCGTCTGCCCGGCCGGGACCTCGAAATCGACTTCGGTCAGCGCATCCGACTTTGACCCACCTCCAGCGTGGTCAATACCGGATGCGTCGGTCCGGGCCCAGTCATAGCGCAGGGTCACACCCTCCATCTGCACGCTGCCGCCACCGGCAGGCAGCGGCGGCGCCTCCGGCGGGCTCTCGATCTGCGGCTCACGGTCGAGGATCTCGAAGAGGCGATTGCCGGAGGCGATCGCGCGCTGGGCCATCCCCATCGCGACGCCCAGCATTCGCATCGGCCCGGCGAGGATCACCAGGTAGGTGTAGAAGGCGGTGAAGTCGCCGAGGCTGAGGGTTTCGTTGATCACCTCGCGCCCGCCGATCAGCAGCACCAGCGCGATCCCGATCTGCGGCAACAGCCCGATTAGCGGCGAGAAGAAAGCCTGCAGCTTGGTCGAGTAGATGCTCTGGTCGAAGACGCGGCCAACCGTGCGTTGGAAACGGTGGAGCTGGTATTCCTCGCGGGCGAAGGCCTTGACGATGCGGATGCCGGAGATGTTCTCCTCGGCCTCCGCGGTCAGCTCCGCGATCCGCTGCTGCACCTCCTGCTGGGCCGGCCGTGAGACCCGGTTGTAGCGAGAGGCGGTGAAGACGATCAGGGGGGCTGGGATCAGGGCGATCAGTGCCAAGACCGGGTTAATCGCGACCATCACCACGGTGACCAGGGTGATCGTCAGCAGGTTCTGGGTGATGAAGATCAGCCCGTAGCCAAGGAAGAAGCGGATCGCCTGCAGATCCACCGTGGCCCGCGACATCAGTTGCCCGGTCTGCTGAGAGTCGAAGAAGCCGAGCTCGAGGCGCTGGAGGTGGGCGTAGAAGAGCTGGCGCAGGTCGAATTCGACCGCCAGTGAGACCCTGCCGGCGACGAGGCGTCGCACGACGGTCAGCCCCAAGCGCAGGATCCCGGCGCCGACGATGGCCAGCGCCAGCGGCAGCAGGTCCGGCTTGTCACCATCCTGAATCGCGTTGACGGCCCGCCCGATCAGCCACGGGATTAGCACCGTCATCCCCATTGCCGCCCAGGCGAAAGCCAGCGAGCCCCAGAGCTGACGCCGGTAAGGGCGCAAAAAACCCATCAGACGTCGGTAGGTCCGCATTGGACCCACTATACAAAGTGAAGTATTGAGCTAACCGGGGCCGATGCCGCCAGATTCGCCGCCGTTGGTACCGCCACCCCCACCTTCGGTGCCCCCGCCCGTGCCGCCGCCTTCTTCGACCGCGCCGCCGGCGCCACCGGTTTCAGGGGCGGGTTCAGGGGCTACTTCGGGTTCGGGTTCGACCGCTTCGGGTTCAACCGATTCGGGGGTTTCAGACGAACCCGTTTCGCCGGATTCGGGTGTCGCACTGGACACTGGAGCGCTCGGCCCTTCGCTGCAGTCTTCGAAGCCGTATTCGCTTGCCGCTGACTGGAAGGAGGCGAGCGCCGAGGAGGAGTTGGCTTCGGCACTTTCGAGGCCAGCCGTGTCGCTGCGCTCGCTGGCGAGTTTGACTTCGTCCTCGGCGGTGGCAAGCGCTTCGGCGGCGGCGATGAATTCGGGGTAGCCATCGCTTTCCTGCGGCGCACCGAGGTTCTTCAGGCTGTCGACCATGCCGCTGTAGAGGTCGGCGGCCTGGGCGGCCGGGCTGCCCGTTTCGGCGCTGCTGGCGCCGACCGTGCCAACCGCAGCGTTGACCTCAGCGCAGATCGCATCACCCTGTTCGATCAGCTCGGCCTGGCTCAGCGCCGTCGTCGTCGCGGTCGTGACCGGTGCCGATTCGGTCGTGTCGCTGCCCCCGCCGCCGCAACCGGCGATCAGCAGGGCAGCCACCGGCAGCGCAGCGAGCAGTGTGGGGCGAGAGCTCACAGGTGAGGCGAAACTAGCAAAGCGATTAGACGCCCAAGCAGGGGTTTAAAGACAGGCACTCAACTGCGGCCCAGGGACTCGAACCCCGACTACCTCGTCCAGAGCGAGGCGTGCTGCCATTACACCAGGCCGCAAAGGCGAGAAGCCAGGATATCCGCTCGCCGCATCCGACATTGACCACACTGGGGTGGGGTGAAAGTCCGATGCCCCTCAGGAGAGCGCTGAAAGATCGCTGTTGGAATCGGCGATCTGGTCCTTCGCGTCGGAGACGTCGACGCGATCGGCAAGCAGGCGACGGGCCTCGGCAAGGTCTTCGGAGCGATCGACGCTGAGGGCGCCGGCGACAAGCCCGTCCTTCAGGTACCAGACCGAAAACTCGCCGCTGTCGCGATCGCCGCGCCAGATCTCCTCGTCCCAGTCCTGCGCCGGGCCGACGTACTCGAGACCGGCCCAGTCGGCGAGGTCGCTGAAGAAGTAGGGCACGACCTCGTAGTCGGCACCCTCGCCGAGCATGTTGCGCGCCGCGTGCATACCCTGCTGCATCGCCACGTCCCAGTGCTCCACCCGCAGCCGGCGACCGTGGATGACGCTGTCGTAGGAGCAGCAATCCCCGGCGGCATAGATCCCCCCGGCTGAGCTCTGCAGCTTCGAGTCGCAGACGATCCCGTTGTCGACCTCGAGACCCGCCCGCTCGGCCAGCATCGTGTCGGGGCGGACGCCGGCGCCGACGACGACCGCGTCGCACTCGATCGCCAGCCCGCTCTTTGCCAGCACCGCCTTGACCCGGCCGTCGCCCTCGTAGGCCTCGAGCTCCTCCCCACCGTGGATCGTCACGCCCTTGGACTCGAGCAGCCGGTGAAACCAGCGGCCGGCGTCCTCGCCGAAGGTGCGCGAAAGCGCCACCTCCTCCATGGTCACGATCGTGCACTTCGTGCCCTTCGCGGTCAGCGAGGCGGCCACCTCGGCGCCGATATAGCTGCCGCCGATCAGGACCACGTGCTCGGCGGCCTCGGCGTCGGCGCGGATCGCGTCGGAGTTGCCGAAGGCGCGCAGGTAGTGGATGCCCTCGTTCTCGGCGCCCTCGACGCGGAGGATGTTGACCATCGCGCCGGTGGCGATCAGCGCCTTCTCGAAGCTGACCTCATCGCCGCCCTGCAGCTTCGCCGTCCGCGCCCCGGGATCGAGCGACATCACGTTGGCGCCGGTGAGCAGCTCGACCTCGTTCTCCTCGTACCAGGAGGGTGGATTGACGTAGGCATCCTCGCGGCCAGCCTCGCCGCGCAGGTACTCCTTCGAGAGCGGCGGGCGTTCGTAGGGCGGCTCGGGCTCGCGACCGGCGAGCAGGATCGAGCCCTCCGCCCCGCGCTTGCGCAGCTCGGCCGCGCAGTTGGCGGAGGCCAGGCCACCGCCGATGAGGAGAAAGTCGGCCTGGCGCTCAGCCACCGGCGCCGGCGCCATTGTCAGCCGGACCGAAGAGCGTCTTCAGCTGCTCCTCGTGACCGGGATCGAGCACCGCCAGGACCTCGTCGCCAACCTCGAGCACGGTGTCGGGGCCGGGGACGAAGCCCTTGCCTTTGCGCAGCACCGAGATCAGCAGGCTGCCTTCCGGCATCTGCAGGTCGCCGACCCGGCGGCCGGTGACGCCGCAGTCCTTGCCGAGCAGCATCTCGATGATCTCCAGCTGCTCCTCCTGCAGGTCGAGCAGGTGGACGAGGCCGTACTCGGGCACCTCGTGCTCGAGCAGACGCAGGATTAGGTCGGTGGCCGAGACCGAGGGCTTGATCCCGAGCAGGTCGAAATGGGGCTTGTTGCGGGGGTTGTTGACGCGGGCGATGATCCGCTCCACCTCGTACTTCTCGCGCGCGACCTGGCAGATCAGCATGTTGTCCTCGTCGTCGCCGGTCACCGCGATCACCATGTCGGCGCGCTGGATTCCGGCCCGCTCGAGCACCCAGAGCTCCGAAGCGTCGCCGTAGGAGACGTTGTGCTCGAGCTCCTGCTCAACCGTCAGGTAGCGGCGGCGGTTGCTCTCGATCACCGTCACCTCGTGCTCCTTTTCGAGCAGCTCGCGAGCCAGATTCCAGCCGACCTTGCCGGCGCCGACGACGATGATGTACACGAGACCTCGCCCTCCCCGCCTACGCGGCTTCCGTCGCGCCGTCAGGCGGAGTTGCGCCGCGCGGCAACCCCTCGCGAACGGCGGTCTCGAGCATGTCGATCGCGACCCGGGTCGGGCAGACCGTGTGCATTCCCTGGCGCTCGTACCACTCAGCTCGCAGCGGATCGAGGATGCGCGTGATCACGGTCGGGACTTCGTAGCGGCGCTGGGCGATCTGGGCGATGACGATGTTGGTGTTGTCGCCGTCGGTGGAGGCGATGAAGGCATCCGCCTTCTCGATCCCGGCGGCGACGAGGGCGTCGGTCTCCAAACCGGCGCCGACGGTGAACTGGCCACCGAGGTCCTCCCAGCCCTTGTCGAGGCCGACCTCGAGTCGCGCATGGGACTCGGGGTCCTCGTCGAGACAGGAGACTTCATGCCCCTCGCGCAGCATCGCGCGGGCAACCGAAGAGCCGACGCGGCCGCAGCCAACGATCAGAATGAACAAGGCGTCACCACGGCTTGGATACTAGCCAGCGACGGCCGGCTCGGCCCCTGGCTCCGGGGGCATCTCGGGCGGAGCCGTAAGCAAAACTCTGCATGGGGCTTTCTTGAGCACGTACTCGGTCGCCGCCCCGATCTCGTCCGGCTTGGCGGCGCCGATCCCGCCCAGCGTCGCGCCGCCCCTGATCTTGCTCGGAGGCTCGCCGCCGATCACGATCGCCTCGCTTTCCTTGCGCCGCGCCGCCTCAACGATGCCCGGTCCCACACCGCGGGCCCGGATCACCTCGGCCTTAACCTCGACGTCCTCGTACTCGTCGCCCACCTCCTTGGCGCGCGCCAAGGCGTGCCAGGCCTCGGCTTCGATCTCGGGTGGAAGCTCCGCGTCCAAGGGCAACGTCAGCGGCACCTCGATCACATAGACGAGGTCGACCCGAGCGTCGTCGTCGACGCCATCGCCCGCCTCCTGCTCCGCGGCCGCGAGCCGGCCAGCGGTGGCGACGATGTCATCGTCGAGCTTGGTGCCGAAGACCGGTACGAGGATGCTGCGGAAGGCAATTTCCCCCACCTGCTTGGTCAGCCCGCGCTCGCTGACCGAGACCCGCTTGGTCAGCGTCGTCCCCTCGAAGACCTTGCGGTAGATGACGTAGAAGAGCAGGCCGAACACCATCCAGGCTCCGCCCACCCAGCGAGCGCGGTCGTGGTAAAGCAGGACGCTGATGAAGGCAAGGCCACTGACGAGCGCGGCGAAGATCGCCGGCAGGGGCAGGCGCGCGCCGCGCCAGGGAACATCGAAGGGGACCTTGTAGGGGCGAAAACGGTCGGGGTCGGCCACCCTCAGCCTGAGGATCGAGAGGTGGGCGATGGTGATCGCCAGCGTCGCGCCGAAGGCGTAGATGCCGGCCAGCAACTTGACGTCGGTCGGCACCACCAGGCCGATCGCGATCACGCCGGAGATCGCGATGGCCACGTGCGGTGTTGCGTGGCGCTTGTTGAGCTTGCCGAGCCAGCTGGGGATCTGACGGTTGATCGCCAGGGTGTAGATGTGACGGGAGACGCCGAGCATCGAGGTGGTTGCGGCCCAGAACAGCACCGGCGCGGCAACCAGGGCAACCAGCCAGCGCATCGCGTCCGAGACCCAGATCGGGTGGTAGGCAGAGACGACGCCCAGCACCGGCGCCTCGACGAACTGGCTGCCGAGGGCGGTCTCGGGGCCGTGCGGGCCGCCGGCTACAACCGGCACCGCCATCAGCGCAATCGCCGCCATGCCGGCGTAGACGAGAGGCACCGCGAAGGCGCCGAGCGAGACGATCCGCTTCAGGTCCCGGGGCTCAACGTCGATATCGGGCGCGAGGTCGGAAGCGGCCTCGATCCCGGCGTAGGCGAGCATTGCGACGACCGCGGAGTAGACGATGTCCTTGGCGCTCGGGTTGGTGAAGAGCTCGATCTGATCGGTCAGCCGATCAGGATGGAAAACCGCCAGCAGGCCAACCGCGATCACGGCGAGCTGCAGGGCGAGGTCGGCGAGGGCGAGGAAGGCGAGCGGGCCCTCCCGGCCACGGCCGGTGACGTTGAAGACGTTGAGCGTGCAGGCAGCGACGATGACCAGGCCGGCGACCCCGATCTCCCAGCCCGGCTCCGCCAGGTTGGCTGAGATCGGCTCGAGGTAATGCGGGACCGAGATCGCCGCCAGCGCGGCGACGATCAAGTAGTCGATCAGGATCGCCCAGCCGGCGATGAAGGCGATCAGCTCGTTGAAAGCGTGGCGGGCAAAGCTGGAGGAGCCGCCACGCTCGCGGAACATTGCCCCGCCCTCGACATAGCTGAGCGTGGTGAGGACGAAGAGCAGCCCGGCGGCGAGGAAGATCAGCGGCGTCAGGCCGAGGCCGCGATCGGCGACGACGCCGAGGGCGAAGTAGATCGAGAAGCCGACGGCCGAATAGACGGCGCCGAAGAGGCCGGGTACGCCGAGGCCGCGCTGCAGCCGCGGTTTACGTGGCTGAGCGGGCTCGCTCACGTTCGCGTCGCGATCCAGAGCCGACCCGCTCCGACCACGAGGAAAGCGAGCCCAAGCAGCACGCCAACCGAGAGCGGCCCCCCGCCGTTCGCCAACGTGCTGGCCAGGAGCACCAGACCGAGGCCGACGAATACGAGTGAGAAGGCGCGCACGGAGCCGCGGTAGATCCGCTCAGGCGAGGCCATTGCGGCGATTCTAGGCCAGGGACGGGGAAGACTCGGTTGCGCGTTGGGCGCCCTGTTCGGAGACGACGATGACGCGGCAGGGCCGCTCGCCGAGAACCGTCTGCAGGGTCTTGTCGTAAAGCGGGCGGCCGTTGCGGTAGCGCAAGCCGACGACCACGGCAGCGGCGTTGATCAACTTCGCCTCGTCGGCGATGTCGTAGCCCGCCTGTCCGGGACGCACCCGCTCGACGTGGCCGGTCACGCGCTGGCCGCCGATCAACTTTGCCTGCTCGATCTTGCTCTGCGCCTCGGCTTCCTGTTCGGGCAGCTCGGCGTCGAGCGGTAGGTGGGTGGGCACGGTCAGCTGCGAGTGGATGTGGATGCCGCGGCGGCGCTTGGAGGCGAGCTTGGTCGCGGTCGCGACCATCTCCTCGGAAAAGGCCTCCCCGTCCTCGAAGGCGACAAGGATGCTGCGGTACTCGATCTCCTCGACCCCGAGCGGCTCGGGCGTAAGCACCTTGACCGTCTCGGTCAGCGGCAGCTTCTGGTTGCGGCGGTAGAGGACATAGACGACGATCCCGAAGGCCATCCAGCCGATCCCGACCACCAGCGTTCGCGGGTTGAGCGCCATCACGACGATCCAGGCGGCGAAGGTGCCGAGGCCACCCAGCACCGCCGTCAGCGGCACCTCGGTGCCGAAGGCGCGGAAGTTGAGCGGCGGCTTCCACGGGCGCTCGACACCAGCCTGACGGCGACGCAACTGGATCACGGCGACGTGGGCGATCGTGAAGGAGAGCATCGCGCCGAACGAGTACAGCGTCGCCAGGAAGTCGGTCTTGCCCGGCAGCAGGGTGACGATCGCGATCGCGGCGAAGATCAGGATCGCGATGTAGGGAGTGCGGTACTTGGGGTGGACCTGGCGCAGGATCTCAGGCAGCTGGCGGTGCTGTCCCATCGAGTAGGTGAGGCGGGAGACGCCGATCAGGCCGGCGTTGGTTGCGATCAGCAGGATCACCGCTGCCAGCACGCCGACGTAGTAGCGGAGGATTTCGGTCGGGCCGGAGGAGAGACCGAGGTTCTCGACGATGCCGAGGATCGGGTCGTCGGCAAACGTCGAGCCGAGTTCGGTCGCGTAGTGGCCCGCGGCGTCCTTGACTACTGGCATCGCAGAGAGGGCGACAACCGGGATCAGCAGGTAAAGGCCCAGCACGGCGATCACGACGAGGCCGACGCTGCGCGGGATCGTCCGCGCCGCATCCTTGGCCTCCTCGGCCATGTTGGAAATCGTCTCGATCCCCGTGTAGGCGATCATCCCGACCGCGATCCCGAGCGCGAAGTCGCTCCAGGTCGGGGCGACGCCGAGGTGGATGTTGTCGACCAGGACCTGGGGACTGAAGACGAGGACGAGGCCGATCCCGACCAGGACGACCTGGGTGGCAAGGTCGGCGATCGCGAGGACCAGGTTGAGACGCGCCGACTCCTCGGTGCCGCGGATGTTGATCAGGGCGAGGGCGACGATCAGGACCGCGCCGCCGATGATGTCTCCCGGGCTGTTGCCGAGCCAGGGCCAGAAGACAGCCAGGTAGTGGGGCACGAAGAAGGCCGAGATCGCGACCGTGATCGTGTAGTTGAGCATCTGCCCCCAGGCGGCGATGAAGCTGACCAGCTCGTTGAAGGCGTGGCGGGCGAAGCTCGAGGAGCCGCCCGCCTCCGGATACATCACGGTCGCCTCGGCGTAGGTGGCAGCCGTGGCGGCGAAGATCAGCCCGGAGATGACGAAGGCAACGGGCGTCAGACCGAGCGCGAAAGCCGCCGTGACGCCGAGCGCGTAGTAGATCGAGGAGCCGACGTTGCCGTAGGCGGCGGCGAACAGCGCCCCAACTCCATGGACGCGACTAAGCGATTCGTCACGCGGAATCCGCTGCGCCATCAGTTACCTGACGAGGTCTGCATCTAGCCCGAATATACGGACGCGTCGGGCGCTCGCCGCACGTGCGCGCGGCTCAGCTCGGCGGGCGAGGCGCAGCCGCAGAGCGCCAGCGCCAGCTCCAGCTCGTCGCGCAGCAGCTCAAGCACCCGCAGCGCTCCGCTCTCGCCGCCGGCGGCTAGGCCCCAGAGGGCGGGCCTGCCGACCAGGACGGCGTCGGCGCCGAGGGCCAGCGCGATCGCGGCGTCGGTGCCCCGCCGCACGCCACCATCCACCAGCACGGCGCCCCGGCCGTCGACTGCATCGACGACCTCAGGCAGCGCCTCGGCGGTCGCCAGAGCGCAGTCGAGCTGGCGCCCGCCGTGGTTGGAGACGATCACACCGGCGGCGCCGTGCTCGACCGCCAGCGCGGCGTCCTCGGCCGTCAGCACGCCCTTGAGCAGCACCGGCAGGCTGCAATCGGCGGTGAGCCGTTCGAGGTCCGCCCAGGTCAACGCCGGTTCCATCAAGGCGAAGGTCTCCTCGATCGTTACCGCTCGGGACGTACCAAGCGCGGCCTGCACGCTGGGCACCCCCAGCCCCTCCGGAAGCTTGAATCCGGTGCGCAGATCGCGCTCGCGACGGCCTCCCCGCGGAGCGTCGACGGTGACCACGATCGCCTCGAAGCCGGAGTCGATCGCCTCGTCCATCAGCGCCCGCGTGATTGCCTCATCACGAAAGGAGTAGAGCTGGAACCAGCGGCGCCCCCCCGGGGCCGCCACGGCCACCTCGCTCGGGCGCATCGTGGCCAGGGTCGAGAGGCACATCACCGTGCCGGCGGCCGCCGCCGCCCGCGCCATCGCGGCCTCTCCCTCCTCGTCGAGGAGCCGTTGGTAGGCAACCGGCGCGACCAGGATCGGCATCGACACCTGCGCCCCCAGCAACTCGGCCCGCGTGCCCCACTCGCCGTGCCCGGCCAGCACCCGCGGGCGCAGGCGCCAGCGCCGCCAGGCGGCAACGCTGTCGCCCAGCGTCACCTCGTCGCAGGCACCGCCGAAGAAGTAGCCGGCGGCGCCGGCGTCAAGTCCCTCGGCGGCCAGCCGCTCGAAATCGGCGACGTTGATCGGGTCATCGATCACGCCGGGACCCTAACGGGACGGTCGGCATCCATGGTGACCGCGACGGCTGAGAGGATCGCACCCGATGGCCGGGCGCGAAGCTCCATCGCGGCGGCAGATCCGACGACGCCGGACTGTCGCCGCAGCTGCCTTCGGGCTGATCGCCGCGGGGATCGTCTACCTGGTCCTCGCCGCGACGGTCTTCGCGCCGGTCAACAGGCACGGCGCGCGGCTCACTCACCTCTCCGTCAACAGCCGCGCGGTCGGCGAGGAGCTCGGTGTCAACGTGATTGTGCCGCCGCGGGTGGGGCCGCGCGGCGACCGCTCGCTACTGGTCTACCTGCACGGTCGCGGCGGCTATGAGGGCACCTTCAACGACGCGGTCTTTCGGGGCCTTCCCAGCCTGCACGGCCATCGCGGCGCGGTGGTGGCTTTTCCGGCCGGAGGCGACCACGGCTACTGGCACAACCGGCGCGAAGGCGACTGGGACACCTACGTAGTCGAAGAAGCGATCCCGCTCGTCATCCGGCGCTTTGGGATCGATTCCCACCGGGTGGCGATCGGTGGCATCTCGATGGGCGGTTTCGGCGCCTTCGACATCGCCCTCCACCACCCCGGGCGCTTCTGCGCCGTGGGAGGCCATTCCCCCGCGCTTTGGTTCGACGGCGCCGAAACCGCGCCAGGAGCCTTCGACGATGCAGCCGACTTCGAGCGAAACGACGTGGTCGGCACGGTCGAGAGCGACCCCGAAGCCTTCGGCGACGCCCACCTCTGGATCGACTACGGCGACGAAGACCCGTTCCGGGTCTACGACGAAGGCTTCGTCAGCGCCCTGAAAGCCGGCAACGCCGACCTCAGCGCGCACTCATGGCTGGGCGCCCACGAGGGCGGCTACTGGGACAGCCACTGGCCCGCCTACCAGCGCTTCTACGTCAACGCGCTCAAGGACTGCGGCTAGCCGACCGGGCTACCCTCTTCGGGATGGCCCTGGGACGCCGAAATGCGCGACCGCAGGGGTGGAATCTCTGTTCCCTGCCGAGTCGACCGCGAAGACCTTGAGCGTGTGACGGCCCGGCGCGAGGCGCCCAAAGCGCCTCGACGACGGGCAGACAGCAAACGGATGCTTGTCGAGCTTGCAGCGGAATGTCGACCCAGGCTCGCTCGTGTGGAAATTGAGGACCCAAATCGGCGGGCGCCGCTTCAGCACAAACTTTGAGATCGTCGTGTCCGGCGGCGTCTTGTCGGCCGTCGGAAGCGGCGACGCCGTACCTTTGCCCCCATCGGAGTCGGCCGCCACCGGCACCCGCATCGAAATGTTGAACTGGAAGCTGCTCATCGCGGCTTCGCCGCTGGAGTCGTCGACCAGACCGTAGACCACGATCCTGTAGGTCGTGCCGGCGCTGACCGTCAAGTCGGCCGAACCCGCTGGTCCGATGCCGCCGGAGAGCAGTTGAAGAGATTCGAGGCTGTCACCGGTGTAGATGCCGAGCCTGGGCGCCGAGCCGAAGCCCGCGCTGATTCTGGCCTCGCCCGAAACCGGCGCGGTCCAGGAATACCAGACCGAGGCGCCACTGGGGCCGCCTATCAGTGCCGGTTCGCCGCTCTCCTCGGTGGCGTTCCAGTTGTAGCCAAACTCAGAACCGAAATAAAAGGCTTCGCCTTCAAATTCTTCTTCGAGGTGGGTGACGAGGGTTGTGGCGTCGGCAAAGTCGTCGTTGGCCGGCGGCGGCGTGGCTTCAATCCGAAGCTTGAAAGTCCCTTCGTTGGCCGGCGGCGGGGATTCCGGAAAGCTGAAGGGGTTGCCATCGACGACGATCTCGTACTTGGTCCCACTCGTGGCTTTGAAGGTGTACTCGCGCTGAGCGAAGGGGCAGTGAGGACCTTCGCTGTTGTTCCCTCCGGCGACCCTCGTCAAGGCGTTGACGGCAGTGCCCGTGTAGACGCCGACCACATCGACAAAGTCGGTTTCGCAACCGCCGACGGTGACCCAGCCATCGCTTTGCGCTTCCCACTCGAACCAGACCGAATGCCCGGCGGCAAAGAGCGACCCAAGAAACTCTTGATCCTCTTTGGTGGCGTCCGCATTCGAGCGCGTCACCTCTATCGGCAGGCTCCCGCTCAGCGCCTCTCGGCCAGCGAAGCTGTCATTGGCGGGCGCCGCAGCCCAAGCCCCCGGTGCAAAGAGCCCAAGAAGACAAACCGCCCCAAGCAAGCTCCGCCAAAGAGTCGTCCTTCCGATCATCCCGCCTCTCCATTCGCCTTTAGCAGTGGAACCCTGAAAAGGGGCGTCGGGTGCGCCTCTCAGCCCCGACAGCCACGCCACGAGTCGGCTTTCCGGACCATCCTTCCCCGGGTCGCTGATTGTGAGCCGGGCTGGTAGAGGGGCCGGGCGCCCCTCCCAAAAACACTCAAGCGCGGCTCCAGCCGCGCGTTTTTGGGAGGGGCGCCCGGCCCCTCCCAACCCCGCGTCCTAAAAGTGAACGATCGGGATGATCAGGATCGCGACGATGTTGGCGACCTTGATCATCGGGTTGATCGCCGGCCCCGCCGTGTCCTTGTAAGGATCGCCAACGGTGTCGCCGGTGACCGAAGCCGCATGTGCCTCCGACCCCTTGCCACCGTGGGCGCCGTCCTCGATCAGCTTCTTGGCGTTGTCCCAGGCGCCACCGCCTGCGGTCATCGAGACCGCGGCAAAGAGGCCGACGACGATGACGCCGATCAGTAGCCCTCCAAGCGCGTCGACGCTGAGCAGGCCGACGATGACCGGAATGACGATCGGGATCAGCGAGGGAAGGATCATCTCTTTCTGCGCTGCCAGGGTGACGATCGAAACCGTTTTGGCGTAGTCGGGTTTTTCGGTCCCCTCCATGATTCCCGGGTGCTCGCGGAACTGGGTGCGAACCTGTTCGACCACCTCGCCGCCGGCCCGGCCGACCGCCTCGATCGCGAACGCCGCGAAGAGGTAGACCATCATGCCGCCGATGATCAGCCCGATCAGCACGTCGGGGCTGCTCAGGTTGAAGAGGCTGTTGAGGTCGAAGCCTGCTGGCGCCTCACCCGCCAATTCGCTCTTGAAGGCGGCGAACAGCACCAGCGCGGCAAGCGCCGCCGAGCCAATCGCGTAGCCCTTGGTGACCGCCTTGGTGGTGTTGCCGACCGCGTCGAGCGGATCGGTGACGTTGCGCACCTCCTCCGGCAGGTCGGCCATCTCGGCGATGCCGCCGGCGTTGTCGGTGATCGGGCCGAAGGCGTCGAGGGCGACGATCAAGCCACAGAGCGAGAGCTGCCCCATCACGGCGATGCCGATGCCGTAGATGCCGGCCAGCTCGTTGGCGCCGAGGATCGCCAGGGCGATCACAAGCGCCGGCGCCGCGGTTGACTGGAAGCCCTGGGCCAGGCCCTGAATGATGTTGGTCGCGTGCCCGGTCTCCGAAGCCGCGGCGATCGATTTCACCGGGCGGAAGCGGGTCGACGTATAAAATTCGGTGATCACGAAGAGCAGTGCGGTGACTGCCACGCCAATCACGGCGCAGAGCCAAAGGTCCGTGGTGCTGACGGCGTCGGCGCCGGCGCTGAGGCCGAGTCGCACCGGGTCGCTCATCAGCCAATCGGTGATCGGGTAGAAGGCGGCAATCGAGAGGATTCCGGCGGCGATCACGCCGGTGTATAGCGCCCCCTCGACGCGGTCGGTTTTGGTCCGCACCATGAGCGCCCCGATGATCGAGGCGATGATCGCGACGCCGCCGATGACCAGCGGGTAGATCGCCACCTCACGCGAGAATTCCCCGCCGGAGCCGGTGAAAGTGAGGACGCCGAGCAGCATCACGGCAACCGAGGTGACCGCGTAGGTCTCGAAGAGGTCCGCGGCCATGCCGGCGCAGTCACCGACGTTGTCGCCAACGTTGTCGGCAATTACAGCCGGGTTGCGCGGGTCGTCCTCCGGGATCCCCGCCTCGACCTTGCCAACCAGGTCGGCGCCGACGTCGGCGGCCTTGGTGAAGATGCCGCCGCCGAGCCGGGCGAAGACCGAAATCAGCGAGCCACCGAAGCCGAGGCCGACGAGCGCGTCGACGGCCTCCTTGTCGGAGCTGCCGGTGATCACGAGGATGCCGTAGTAGCCAGCGACGCCGAGCAGCGCCAGGCCGACGACGAGCATGCCGGTAACCGAGCCGCCCTTGAAGGCGACATCAAGCGCCGGCGGCACGCCGCCGCGGGCGGCCTCGGCGACGCGCGAGTTGGCGCGCACCGAGAGATTCATCCCGATGAAGCCAGCCGAGCCTGAAAGGATGCCGCCGAAGACGAATCCAATCGCGGTCTTGTAGTCCTGCAGGAGCCAGAGCACGATCGCGATCGGCACAGCGACCGCGGCGATGATCGTGTACTGACGATTGAGGTAGGCCTTGGCGCCTTCCTGCACCGCCAGCGAGATTTCGCGCATGCGATCGTTGCCGGCTGGCTTCGCCAACAGGCTGCGGGTAATGAGAAGTCCGTACAAAACCGCCGCCCCGGCGCAGACAAGCGCGACGACGACTCCGTATTCGGTCAAGAAGCTGGTCAAGTTGGTTCCTCCGGCTGGGTTCTAAGCGGCGCGGGAGTCTATATGTGCGAGCGGCGCAAAGGAACTCGCAGAGCGGCCTAGGCTGGTTTGGCCGCCTGCGCGGCCGACGTGTAGGTGCGCTTTGTCTCAGCCACAGCGTCGCGATAGACGCTCTCGATAGAGGCTCCGGACTCGATCGCCTCGCGCGCGCGCTGGGCGCCGTTGCGACCCGGCAGATCGACCTCGATGCCGAGCTGGGCCCGGGCCGGCTCGGTCCAGGCCAGCAGCCCCTCCAGCGCCGCCGCCGCCTCGACCTCAACCCCGCGACGAAAGTCGATCAGGCGGGCGTTCATCCCGTGGCGAATCGCTCGCCAGAGGTTCTCCTCGATCTCGCGGTCAGCCCGCGGCTGCCCTGCCCCGCCGTAGCCGTGCTCGTCGTAGTCAAGCGCCGTCTGGGCGATACAGGCCGCAATCAACCCGGCCAGGGCGAAAGACTCCTCGCCACGAGTCTGCGCGTCGCAGATCCGCACCTCGACCGTGCCGAAGGAGTGGTGAGGGCGCACGCTCCACCACAGTTGCGTCGACTCGACCACCGAACCGGCCCGCTCCAGCATGCCGACGAACTCGGCGTAGCTGGCCCAGTTGACGAAGGGACTGGGCACACCGCAGCGGGGAAAGGTGCGGGTGAAGATCTCGGTTCGCACCGTGTGCAGACCGCTGTCGCGACGGTCTAGGAAGGGTGAGTTGGCGGAGACGGCCAGCAGCAGCGGCAGCAGCTCGCGCATCCAGTCGCAGACCGCAATCGCCCGGTCGGCGCCGCGCACTCCCATGTGCACATGCATGCTCCAGGTGTTGTTGCGCTGGGCGACGTAGCCGAGTTCGTGGCGCAGCCGGTTGTAGTGCGGCGTATCGATGATCCGCTGGTCGAGATAGTTGGCCCAGGGATGGGTGCCCATCGCGCCCAGGGCCAGGCCCATCCCGTCGACAAGTCCGAAGAGACGGCTGCGCCGCTCACGCTGCAGGCTGACGGCCTCGGCGAAGTTTGCAGCGCGGCCCGAGCGGATCTCGATCTCCGAGGCGATCAGCTCCCCCGCGGCCGAATCGGCCAGGACGTCGTCGCGCTGGCAGGCCTCGTAGACATCCTCGAAGCGGTGCTCCAGCTCCAGCGTCGCCGGGTCGAGGATCGCGAACTCCTCCTCGAGGCCGATCGTGAAGTCGGTCGAGGACTCGAACGTCTCCCGAGCGCGGTCGAGGTCCAGGGACAAGGTCAGCTCTTAGGTCAGGTAGAAGTAGAGCGCGTAGAGAAGGTCGACCGCGGGGCTCGAGGTGTGCACGGTCACCTCGGGCGGCACCTGGAGCAGCTGCTCGGAGTAGTTGAAGATGATCTTGACCCCGGCCTCGACCAGGCGGTCGGCAACGGCCTGGGCCGCGGCGGCGGGGACGGCGAGGACGCCGACGACGATCTCCTGCTCGGCGACGACCGCCTCCAGCTCGGCGAAATCGCGCACCCGCAGGCCGCCGACCTCGCTGCCGACGACGCCGGCGTCGACCTCGAACATGGCGACGATCTGGAAGCCGTGGTCGGCGAAGATGTCGGAGCTGGCGATCGCCTGGCCGAGGTTGCCGGCGCCGAAGAGAGCGATGTTGTGCTGGCCGGACGTGCGCAGGATCTTGCGGATCTCCGCCACCAGCGACTCGACGTTGTAGCCGACGCCGCGCTTGCCGAACTTGCCGAAGCCCGAGAGGTCGCGGCGAATCTGGGTCGGATTGATGTGTGTGTACTCGGAGAGTTCCTGCGAGGAGATCGTCTCGCGGCCCATCTTGCGCGCCTGGGTGAGGACCTGGAGGTAGCGAGAGAGCCGCGCCGCTACGCCGAGCGAGAGCCGCTCGCCGTCGACGATCAGCCCCTCGGCCGCGTCCTGCTCTTCGATCACCGCGCTCACGCCCCCACAGTATCGAGCCTCGCCCGCACGGCGACCTGGTCGAAGAGCAGCTCGGAGACGACCAAGCCGTCGACCTCGACGACCGGGATCTTCTCCAGCATGCGCCGCAACAGCAGCTCGTCGCTCTCGATATCGACCTCGTGCAACTCGAAGCGGTACCCCTCCCCGTGCAGGGCGACAAGCGCCTCGACCGCCTCCGCGCAGAGGTGGCATTCCGGCCGCGAATAAACCGTGACGACGGTCATACCGCGGGCCGACGGGACTCAAAGCGATCTATATCTTCGCTTTGAGTCTCGTCGGCGGTCTTTTTGCCGGTGGCGAAGGCGTCGTAGTCGAGGTAGTCGGGGTAGGCGATCGGAGTGGCAAAGCGGGCGGCGGAGCCGATCATCGCGGCGTTGTCGGTGCAGAGCTCGCGTGAGACGAGCTTCAGCTGGACATCGCGACGCTCGCAGAGCAACTGGGTGGCCTCGCGCAGAGCGCCGTTGGCGGCGACCCCTCCGCCGAGCGCAACCGCCCCCCACCCTCCCTTCTTCAGCGCCCGTTCCAGCTTGGCGACAAGCTGACCAACCGCGGCGGCCTGGAAGCTGGCGGCGAGATCGGCGCGGCGCTCCTCGACTCCGTCAGGGCCGAGATCGCGACAGAGGTAGACGAGGGCCGTCTTGAGGCCGCTGAAACTGAAATCGAGACCCGGATTGCGACTCATCGCCACCGGCATGTCGAAAGCCTCGGGGTCACCGTCGAGGGCCAGCTTCTCCAGGGCCGGGCCACCCGGATAGCCGAGACCGAGCATGCGGGCGACCTTGTCGAAGGCCTCGCCGGCTGCATCGTCGAGGGTCTGGCCGAGCAGCTCATATCCATCGTGGTCGCGCACGGCCGCCAGCAGGGTGTGGCCGCCGCTGGCAACGAGGCAGAGAAACGGCGGCTCGAGCGGTTCGGGCTCGAGAAAGTTGGCGGCGACGTGCCCCCGCAGATGGTCGACCGGGATCAACGGCAGACGCCGCGGCGCCGCGATCGCCTTCGCCGTGCTGACCCCGACCAGCAGCGCCCCGATCAGCCCCGGGCCGGTGGTCACTGCAACCGCCTCGATCTCGTCGAGAGTCGCGCCGGCCCCGGCCAGCGCCGCCTCCACCACCGGCGCCGCCAGCTCAAGATGGTGGCGCGAGGCAACCTCGGGCACAACGCCTCCGAACTGCGCATGAGCGGCAGCTTGCGAGGAGATCACGTTGGCGAGCACCCGCGGGCCATCCAGCACCGCAGCGCAGGTGTCATCGCACGACGTCTCGATCGCGAGGATCAATCGAGCCACATGATCAGCGCGTCCTCGCCGTTGTCCTGGTAGTAGCGAGGCCGCACCCCTGCCGAGCGGAAGCCGAGCATTTTGTACATCGCGATCGCGGGACTGTTGGAAACCCGCACCTCGAGCGTGAAGGGCAGCTTGCCGCCGGCCTCATCGACCAGCTTCGCGATCAGCCCGCGGGCGATCCCGGAGCGGCGGTGTTCCGGCGCGACGGCGACGTTCATCAGGTGCCAGACCTGGTCGTATCGCGAGCACACCAGGTAGCCGAGGAGTTCGTCGCCGTCGGTTGCCGCCAGGCAGATCCCGGATGGCTTGGAGAGCTCGAGCACGAACATCGCCAACGACCAGGGGGTCGGGAAGGAGCGGCGCTCGATCGCGATCACCGCCGGCAGGTCGCTGTAGGCGAGCCGCCTTATCGCGGCCCCCTCGACCACCTCACTCGGCTCTGTGGGAAGTGTCTCGCTCACGCCATCGCTGCGCATCGGGAGGTCTCAGATATATCGGCTCGAGGCTGTCGCCTGACCCATCCACCGCTTCTACTGCGAGAGCACAGATGTGCCCCGCGGCGACCCGGTGCACGGGATCGGCGTCGTCGGGGATATCGACGCCCCGGCTTGCCAGCTCGTGACGAAATCGTACCGCGCCCGACCCCCCCGCCAGCGGCGGCCGCGGAAGCTCTGCGATGCGCTCGGCGAGCTCGGCGGGCGCGGCGACCAACGGCTCCCAGGTCCGAGCTCCGTCGGCGGAGTAGAGCGCCGCAAAGACCTCCCCGCGACGGGCGTCGAGCACCGCCAGGCTTTCGCGGGCGGTTGACCTGGCCAGGGCCCTGCCCAAGGCGTCGAGCGTGCAGACGCCGCTCACGGGTAGTCCCGTGCTGGCTGCCAGGCCGCGCGCCGTGGCCAGGCCGATTCGCACACCGGTGAAGGAACCCGGCCCGAGCCCGACCGCGAGCCGATCAACCGCGCCCCAACCCCCCGCGACGGCTGCGGCCCGCTCAACCTCGGCGAGCAGCGCCGTCGAGTGCCTCGGGCTGCCGTCCGGCGCAAGTCCGAGCAGCTGCTCGTGCAGCACCTCGCCGTTGCGGGCGACGCAGACTGCTGTGTCGGCGGTCGCCGTGTCGAAACCGACGACCACCATCGTCGCTGCCTACCTCAGCCAGGGATCCTGAAGACGAAGCTGCCGACGCGTTTGCCTTCCACGAACCAGCTGACCCGATGCTTGCCGGGGATATTCGACGTGATCTTGTTGACGTAGAGCGTGCCCTGAGTCGCCGGCTGCGCTTTGGCGCAGATGTTTTTGCCAGTCGGGAACTTGACGCAGACGCTGTAGTTGACATCCCCTTTAAGGCTTTTGAAGAAGGCGCCCTTTTTGCTCGCCTTGGAGCATTTGTGCGCCGGTTTCGCGTTCTTGGAGACACCGCAGGCGACGTAGTGCTTGAACGCAGCCGCACCTGCCGAGGCCGTCGCCACGCTCGCCAGCAGCACGATCCCGAGCAGCATCGCGGTCAGCGTCTTCAGTCCCTTCATCCGGCGTCCCTCCGTTCGACGACTCAGTTCCCGGTCGATGCTACATGCACCGTCCCTCTTTCCGAACACGCTTATTTGCGGCGGGATGCGGCGGGCAGCTCGATCGTGCGGCTGTCGCCGCCGGCGTGGCCGAGACGCACGGCGATCGTCGCGCGGCCGGTCAGCTCCGGCGCCGCAACCGCGGGCCACTCGATGAAGGCGACCGCATCCGCTGCCAGGTAATCGTCGAGCAGGGCGGGATCCTCACCCTCGAGACCTTCCAGCCGGTAGAGGTCGAGGTGGGAAACCGGCAGGCGACCGCCCGCGTAGCGATGGCCGATCGTGAAGGTCGGCGAGGTGATCGGGCCCTCGATGCCCAGTGCCCGGCAGGCACCGCGGATCAGCGTCGTCTTGCCGGCGCCGACCTCGCCGCTGAGCACAACCACGTCACCGGGCTCAAGTCGCTCGGCGAGCTGGGCGCCGAGCGCTTCGGTCTCGGTGGCGGAGTTGGTCGTGATGGTGCTCACCCGAAGAAGTCGAGCTGGTCGGCGGAGGGCTCTGGGAGCCGACCTGCCGCCTCCGCGATGGGCTCCTCGGCCTCTCCGACCGGCTCGGAGCCGGGCGGCTCGGAGGCCAGCAGCTTCGGCAGGGTCGCGAAGTCCCCTCGCAGGGTCTCCTTCACCGCCGGGGTGCGCAGCGCCGCGGCCGGGTGGAAGAGCGGCAGCAGGAAGACGGTGCGGCCGCCGAGCTCGTGCACCTGCGGCGCTCCCCGCACCCTGGTGATTCCGGCTGGGTTGCCGCTGAGCAGCTTGGTGGCGAAGTTGCCCAGCGTACAGACCACCTTGGGCTCGATCAGCCGAACTTGCTCGAAGAGGTAGGGGCGGCAGGCCTCGATCTCCATCGGCTGCGGATCGCGATTTCCCGGCGGGCGGCTCTTCAAGACGTTGGCGATGAAGACCTGCTCCCGCGAGAGCCCGATCTCTTCCAGCATCTGGTTGAGCAGCTGCCCGGCGCGACCGACGAAGGGTAGGCCCTGGCGGTCCTCTTCGGCCCCCGGCGCCTCGCCGACGAACATCAGGTCGGCATCGGCATCGCCGGCGCCGAAGACCGCCTTCGTCCGCGTCTCGTGCAGCGGGCATTTCTCGCAGGCCTGAACCTCTTTGTAGAGAGCGACCAGCTGCTCGCGCCGCTCCTCGGCCGTGCTACTCATCAGAGCTCGCCTTTCGCGCGCTTGCGCTTGCTCTCAGCCAGCCGCTCCCCCCGCGCCGCTTCCCGCTCACGCCGCTGCGATTCACCGGAGCGAACTTTGGCGCCACGGGGTTGTCTCCCCGCCGGCGACACACTGGAAAGCAGTCGCCGCGTATCGACCGAGCCGCACTTTGGACAGGGCAAGCTGCGCGTTTCGCTCGGCGTCAGCTCCTCGAAACGGCTCCCGCACACCTCACACTCGAACTCATAGACCGGCATCCGCGCCATCGTAGACCGCTGACTTCGTCTTTATCCGTCGTATGCGCCGATAAAGGCGAAGTCAGCGGGAAATCAGGGGAGTGGCTCCCAGTCCCAGGCCTTGGCGGAGGTGAGGCTCTCCTGGTCCAGGTAGCGGCGGAACTCGTCCAGCTCGGCCGGCTCGACGCTGTAGACGTGGTCGGGCTCGGGGAAGTGGCGGCTGCGGACCTCCTCCACGTAGCGGCTGACGCCGTCGACCATCTCGCCGTGCACGTCGGCGTACTGCTTGACGAATTTGGCCATGCGGCCGGTGGTGATGCCGAGCAGGTCGTGGAAGACGAGGACCTGACCGGCAGGCGCCGGCCCAGCGCCAATGCCGATCACCGGGATCTCCAGTTTTTCGACGATCGCCTCCGTGATGGCGGCGGGAACGGCCTCGAAGACGATCGCGAAGCAACCCACGGCCTGTAGTGCGAGGGCGTCCTCGCAAAGCTGGATCGCGCTCTGCGCGGTCTTGCCCTGGGCTTTGTAGCCGCCGAGCGCGGTCGCGGTCTGCGGCGTCAAGCCAACGTGGCCCATCACCGGGATGCCGGAGCGAACGATCGCGCGGGCGCGCTCAATCGAGATCCCCCCCGCCTCCAGCTTGACCACCTGGCAGCCCGTCTCCTTGACCAGGCGCTGGGCGTTTTGGATCGCCAGCTCGTTGCTGGCCTCATAGCTCCCCATCGGCATGTCACCGACCATCAACGGTGTATTGAGGCCACGCCGCACGGCCTTGCCGAGGACGATCATCTCCTCCATCGAGACCGCCTCGGTGCCCTGGTGCCCAAGTACGACCATCGCCGCCGAATCGCCGACCAGGACGATGTCGACGCCCGCCTCCTCGGCGACCTTGGCCGAGGGAAAGTCATAGGCGGTGACCATCGCGATCGGTTCGCCGTTGGCCTTCATCTCGGTCAGGCGCGGCAGGCTCACCGGCGGCCGCTCAGCCGGCGGCGGCGCGGTGTGGGAACGAGCGCCGGAGCTCATCAGACGGCCTCGTGGTCGGCCAGCAGCACCTCGGGATGGCTGTCGACGGCGACGATCTCGTTCTCGTCGTCGACGTGGACGACGACCGGCGAGTAGGCCTCGAGGTCGCTCTCGTCGTAGGAGCCGAAGGAGGCGACGATGATCTTGTGGCCGGGCCGGGTCAGGTGGGCGGCGGCGCCGTTGACCTGCATCGTGCGCGAGCCGGGCTCACCGTCGATCACGTAGGTGACGAAACGAGCCCCGTTGTCGATGTCCCAGACGTGGACCTGCTCGTTCGTGATCAGGTCCGCACTCGCCATCAGCTCGGTGTCGATGGTGATGCTGCCGATGTAGTCGACATCGCAATCGGTCACCGTCGCCCGGTGGATCTTGGACTTGAGCATCTGCCTCTGCATCGGTTCTCCAGTCAGTTCTCGCCGTAAGTGGGCATTAGGTTTGGGTCAAAGGTCGATTCACGGTTGGATCAAGACGTTGTCGATCAGACGGGCACCGCCGACCCTCGCGGCGATGGCGATGAGCACCGGGCGACCATCCAGCTCGCTGACGGGGGTCAGCCGCTCGGGGTCGCGGGCCTCCAGGTACTCGGCCTCGATCCCCGCCGCCTGCAGCTCGGCCCGGGCCGCATCGAGAGCCGCTGAGAGGCCGGCCTCCGGCGCGATCTCTTTGGCGGCGCCCAGGGCCCGCGAGAGCGCGGTTGCCTGCTCCCGCGCGCGTGGGTCGAGGTAGGCGTTGCGAGAGCTCATTGCCAGACCGTCGGGCTCGCGCACCGTCGGCAGCACTTCGATCTGCACCGGGAAGTCGAGGTCACGCACCATCCGACGGATAACGGCAGCCTGCTGCGCGTCCTTCTGCCCGAAGTAGGCGACATCGGGCTGGACCGAGTTGAAGAGCTTGGCGACGATGGTGGTGACACCGCGGAAGTGGCCGGGGCCGCGCCGTGACGGATCTCCGTCGAGAACGCTGGTCAGATTCCCCTCCACCTCGACCCTGGTGGCGAAGTCCTGCGGATAGACGGCCTCAGGCGCCGGTGCGTAGACGAGGTCGACACCGGCCTCGGCGGCGAGGCGCAGGTCCCGCTCCTCGTCGCGCGGATAGCGGTCGAGATCCTCTCCGGGGCCAAACTGGGTCGGATTGACGAAGAGGCTCACCACCACCAGGTCGCACTCCGCCCGGGCGGCGCGCAAGAGCGAGATGTGGCCCTCGTGGAGAAAACCCATCGTCGGCACCAGACCGACCCGTCCGCCCTCTCGCCGGGCAGGGGCAATCGCGGCTCGAAGCTCGTCCCTTGCGCGGATGAGCTTCACGTCGCCTTGTGCGTGCGGGGATTCGACGAGTTCGACGAGGTTCATAGGTCCATGCCCTGCGGGTCACGGCCGAGAACGGAATTATAGGGACCGCGTGGGGCCCTTGGGACGGTCTCATCACATTGGACAGATGATCCAAAAATTCTCGCCCTGGGCCGACAGGAGGCGTCAGCCCTGCGTCAGAGGTCCTGCCGGCGAACCCGCGGCAATCGTGCCCGGCGGAAGGTCTCGAGTGACGACCGAGTTGGCGCCAATGACGCAGCGATCGCCGATCGTGACGCCGCTGGTGACGACGCAGTTGACTCCAAACCAGCAGTTCGAGCCGATTTTCACCGGCCCCTTGGAGGTGAAGCCCTGTTGGGTGATCGGGGTATCCGGGTCATCGAAACGATGGGCGGAGTCGCCGACGAAGCAGCCGTTGGCGAACATCGTGTGGTCGCCGATCTCGACCAGCTCGAGCGCCGCAAGCATGGTGTTGCGATTGAGGAAGCAGCCGGCGCCGATCTCGATCCGCGCTTCGGGCGCCAGCGTCAGCCAGCAGCCGGGCTCCAGCAGCGTGCCTTCGCCGATGCGCAGCCGCCCCTCGTCGAGGGCCTCCAGGACCTCGCCCTCGACCGGCTGGCGGATGAAAAAGCCACCGCGAGAAGCGTGCCGGGCCAGGCGCCAGCGCCGCAGCGGCCGGCGGTTGCGCTCATACCAGCGCCGCTTCGCCCACCACACTCGCCAACCCGTTTGCTCCCCGGCCACGCCTCTAGCTTTCCAGACCCGCATACACTGCGGGCGTGGCAGACCTGCGCGGCGGCATCGATCTCGGCGGGACAAAGATCCAGACGGCGATCGTGGACACGGACGGGAAGGTGCTCGGCGAAGCGCGCCATCCCACCCCGACTTCCGGTGGACCAGCGGATGTGGCTCAGGCGATGGAGGACGCGCTGCGCGAGGCGGCCTCTGCTGCCGGTATCGAACCAAGCGCCCTGCAGGGCGTCGGCGTTGGATCGCCCGGCGATGCCGACGGCAAGACCGGAGTCGTCTCGGGCGCCCGCAACCTGCCCGGCTGGGAGGGCAGCTTTCCGCTTGGCGAGACGCTCTCGACGGCGCTGGGCGCCGAGGTGCGGATCGGCAACGACGTCCAGGTCGCAACTGAAGCGGAGTTCGAGCTGGGCGCCGGACGGGAGTTCCAGAGCCTGATCGGTGTCTTCTGGGGCACCGGGGTCGGCGGCGGCCTCGTCCTCGACGGCAAGCCCTGGCTCGGCCGCGGCGCCGCCGGTGAGATCGGCCACATGGTCGTCAAGCGCGGCGGGGCGAAGTGCCCCTGCGGCCGCAAGGGCTGCATGGAGGCCTACGCCGGCCGCGCGGCGATGGAGGCCGAGGCGCGGCGCGAGCACAAGGAGGGCGCCAAGACCGACCTCTTCAAGCTGATGGAAAAGCACGGCAAAGACCGGCTGACCAGCGGCATCTGGGACCGCGCGATCGGGCACGGCGACCATCTCGCCGGCAAGCTGATCGACCGGGCGATCGAGGCGCTGGGAACGGGGGTCGCCTCCGCGGTCAATCTGCTCGATCCGGAAGCGGTGATCATCGGCGGAGGGCTTGGCGTCCGCTTCGGCGAGCGCTACATGGAGCCGCTGATGGAGGAGATGTCAAAGCACCTCTTCATCGACGAACGCCCGCCCGCGGTGCGAGTCGCCTCCCTGGGCGACCTCGGCGGGGCCATAGGCGCCTCGCTGCTCTTCGCCAGCTAGACGCGCCCCAAACCCTGGCGCTGCTGGCGGGCAACGGCATCGACGATCACGGCCAGCAGCAGGACGCCGCCGGTGACCATGAACTTGACCGCCGAGGAGAGCGCGAGCAGGTCCATCCCATTGGAGATCGAGCCGATGACCAGGGCGCCGAGGAGGGCAGTCCAGACCGAGCCCCTACCGCCGAAGAGGCTGGTCCCGGCGATCACCGGCCCGGCGATCGCCAGCAGCAGCAGTTCGTTCCCGCCCGAGTTCTGGTTGACGGCGAGCAGCCGCGAGGCAGCGAGGATGCCGCCAATCGCCGCCATCGTGCCGGAGATCCCGAAGACCGCGACGCGGATGCGGTTGACGGGGATGCCGGCGCGGCGGGCGGCCTCGGCGTTGCCGCCGACGGCGAAGACGTGCCGGCCGAACCCGGTCCGCTTGACCACGTACTCCATCCCGACCACGAAGGCGAGCAGGATCATCACCGCCAGCGGCACGCCACGATCGGAGTTAAGGACGGCGGTGGCGACGATCGTGACCACCGCGACCAGGCCGAATCTGAGACCGAGCGCAGCGAGGTTCTCGCTGTCGAGCCCAGCCGCGACCCGTCGCCGATGCCCGAGGAAGAGGACCGCGCCGTAGAGCCCGACCACAATCGTGGCGAAGACCCAGCCCACCGTTTCCGAGTAGAAGGTGTTGGCGAGACCTGTGATCACCGGATCGGTGAGGTTGATCGAGCCGGTCGAACCGAGCACCTGCAGGAGCGCTCCCTGCCAGGCCAGCAGGCCGGCAAGGGTAACGACGAAGGAGGGGACGACGAAGCGACTGAAGAGAGAGCCCTGGAGCACCCCGATCGCCATCCCGACCGCGACCGCGGCGGCGATCGCCAGGTAGGGGCTCCAGCCGTGCTTGACGTTGAGGACGGCCATCACCGCCGCGGCAAGACCGCTGACGGCGCCGACCGAGAGGTCAATCTCGCCCAGCAGCAGCACGTAGACGACACCGATCGAGATCAGCCCCGTCGCGGTGATCTGCAGCATCAGGTTGGTCAGGTTCTGGGCCGAGAGGAAGCGGTCGTTCTCGAACTGGAAGATCGCCCAGATCAGGGCCAGGCCGATCACCACGCGTAGCGACGCCAGGTCGCCCTGGACCAGCCGGCGAATCGTCTCCTTCGGCCGCGGGGTGATCTCGCCTTTGCTGCTCTCGGCGGTCGTGGCGCCTGCGTCGCTCATGACTTCGTCCCTTCGTCTTTCTCCTTGGCGCCGTCGGAGCCGACACCGGTTATCGCCGAGACAACGTGCTCCTCCGTGGTCGCATCGGCCGCGAACTCCCCGGCCGCCCGACCAAGCCTGAGGACGACGATCCGATCGGCGACCTCGAAGACGTCAACCAGGTTGTGGCTGATCACGACGACACCGAGCTCGCGCTCGCGCAGCCGCTTGATCAGGTTGAGAACCTGCGCCGTCTGGGCGACGCCAAGTGCCGCGGTTGGCTCGTCCAGAAGCACCACCTTTGGCTCTCCCAGCAGTGAACGGGCGACCGCGACCTGCTGCCGCTGTCCCCCGGAGAGGGTTCCGACCTCACTGCGCAGGCTCGGGATCGTCACCGCAAGGTTGGAGAGCAGCTCGCCGGTCTGGTGCTCCATCCGCGACTCGTCGAGCTGGCGCGAGATCGTGCCTGGACCAGGCGAGACCTCCTCGCGGCCGAGGAAGAGATTGGCGACGACGTCGAGGTTGTCGCAGAGGGCGAGATCCTGGTAAACGGTCGCGATCCCCAGGGCGGTCGCGTCCTGGGGCTTGGCGATCGAGACCTCCTCGCCGTCGAAGCGGATCTTGCCGGCGTCGGCGGCATGGATGCCGGCGATCGTCTTGACCAAAGTCGACTTGCCGGCGCCGTTGTCGCCGACCAGGCCGATCACCTCGCCGGCGTGGACGGCGAAGTCGACCCGGTCCAATGCCTGGACCGGGCCGAATCGCTTGCTCACTCCGTCCAGCTCGAGGAGCGGAGCTCCGTCGCTCATCTCAGCCCGAGATTCCCACTTCTTTGCACGCCGCCACGTAGGGGCCGGTGCAGAGTTCGGACGCGCTGACGAAGCCGTCCGCGACCACCGTGCTCTTGACGTTGTCCCTGACCACGGCGACCGGTTCGAGGATCGCCGAGGGAACGTCGGCCTTGCCGTTGTTGATTTCTTCCGTAACTTTGCTCTGTGGCAGTTCTTCGCCTTCGGCGAGGGCGATGGCGAATTCGGCGGCGATCTTGGCCTGCGGCGTAATCGCCTTGTAGATCGTCATGTACTGCTGCTTGGCGAGGATCCGCTGCAGGCCGGCGACGGTCGAGTCCTGACCGGTGACCGGACGTTCTTCGGGGTTGATGCCTGCGCCCTTCAGCGCCGCGATCGCGCCGCCACCGGTGTCGTCGTTGGCCGCGTAGATGCCCCAAAAGCCGTCGTTGCCGAGCGCGGTGATCGCCTGCTGCGCCTCGCGCTGGGCGTTTTCCGCGCTCCAGCCGGGCGTGTCGTACTCCTTTGCGATCTTCACCCCGGCGGCATCGAACCCTTTGTGGGCGCCCGCCTTGAACCCGGCGGCGTTGGGATCAGCCGGGTCGCCGTTGATCATGATGATCGGGCCGCTGGCATGGCCGTCTTCCTTCAGCTTCTTGGCCAGCGTTTCGGCCTGAAGTTCGCCGACTCTTTCATTGTCGAAGGAGACGTAGGCATCGACTTCGCCGTTTTCAATCAGGCGGTCGTAGCTGACCACCGGCACGTTCTGGGCCTGCGCCTTTTCGGCAATCGCCGCCGCCGACTTCGAGTCCATCGGGTCGACAACGAGGACTTCGGCGCCCTGGGTCAGCGCCGCTTCGGCCTGGCTCTGCTGCTTTTCGGCATCGCCACCTGCGTTGCTGTAGAGGACTTCGCAGTCTTCACACTGTTCTTCGACCGCTTTTTCGAAGTCGGGCTTATCGTTGGTTTCGTAGCGGGGCGTCTCGTTTTCCGGCAGCAGCAAAGCGATCTTGGTGCCACCACCTCCGCTGCTTCCTCCACATCCGGCGACCACGGCTACAAGGACAATCAGAGCACCACTGGCGATCGAGAATCGCTTCAGGGCTGATAGGGACATGAGTACTCCTTTCCGCCCCTGCCATACCCGCTTGGCGCGAATTCCACTCCAAAAGTTAGCGCCGAATTGCGCCGTGCGCCAGTAATTCAGGCCGCAACCGGCTCGCGCCGCTTGCGTGTGGCTCGCTTCGGCTTTGCCGGCTCGACCAGCTCGGCGAGGAAGCGCCCGGTGTAAGAGCCGGCGACCGCGGCGACCTCCTCGGGCGTGCCGGTCGCAACCACCTCTCCCCCCTCTTCGCCACCCTCGGGACCGAGGTCAATCAGGTGGTCGGCCGTCTTGATCACGTCGAGGTTGTGCTCAATGACCACAACTGTGTTGCCGGCGTCGACGAGGCGGCCGAGCACGTCGAGCAGGCGCTGCACGTCGGCGAAGTGCAGGCCCGTGGTCGGCTCGTCGAGGATGTAGAGCGTGTTGCCGGTGGCAACCTTGGAGAGCTCGGTCGCCAGCTTGATCCGCTGGGCCTCGCCGCCCGAGAGCGTCGTCGCCGCCTGGCCGAGGCGGATGTAGTCAAGGCCGACGTCGTGCAGGGTCCGCAGGCGCCGGGCGATCTTGGGCACGTTCTCGAAGAACTCGACCGCCTCCTCAACTGACATCTCGAGCACGTCGCCGATGTTCTTGCCCTTGAAGCGCACCTCAAGCGTCTCGCGGTTGTAGCGCTTGCCGTGGCACTGCTCGCAGGGCACGTAGACGTCGGGCAGGAAGTGCATCTCGATCTTGATCTGGCCGTCGCCGCGGCAGACCTCGCAGCGCCCGCCCTTGACGTTGAAGCTGAAGCGACCGGGCTTGTAGCCGCGCGCTCGCGACTCCTGGGTCTGGGTGAAGAGCTGGCGGATGTGGTCGAAGACGCCGGTGTAGGTGGCCGGGTTGGATCGTGGCGTGCGTCCAATTGGCGACTGATCGATGTTGATGATCTTGTCGATCTGGCTGAGCCCGTCGACGCCGTCGTGAGCGCCGGGCCGCAGCTTGGCCTGGTGCAGGCGGTTGGCGACCGAGTGGTGCAGGGTCTCGTTGATCAGGGTCGACTTGCCCGAGCCCGAGACGCCGGTGACACAGCAGAAGACGCCAAGCGGGACGGTGACGTCAATGTCCTTCAAGTTGTGTTCGCGGGCACCGCGCACGAGCAGTGCCCCACGCGGCTCCCGCCGCTCCTCGGGCAACTCTATTTTGCGCTTGCCGGAGAGGTACTGACCGGTTAGGGAAGCGGGGTCCTTGGCGACCTTGGCCGGAGTGCCGGCCGCAATGATGTGACCGCCGTGCTCGCCGGCGCCGGGGCCAAGGTCGACGAGATGATCGGCGGCCATCATCGTGCCCTCGTCGTGCTCGACCACGATCACCGTGTTGCCGAGATCGCGCAGGCGGTTGAGGGTGCCGATCAGCTTCTCGTTGTCGCGCTGGTGCAGGCCGATCGAGGGCTCGTCGAGCACGTACATGACGCCGACCAGGCTGGAGCCGATCTGCGTCGCCAGGCGAATCCGCTGTGCCTCGCCGCCAGAGAGCGAGCGCGCCGAGCGGCCCAGCGAGAGGTAGCCGATGCCGACGTTCTCAAGAAAGGCAAGCCGTTCGGAGATCTCGCGCACTATCAGCCGCGCGATCGCCCGCTCGGTCTCGGTCAGGTCCAGCGTGTCAATCCACTCGGCGGCGGCCCGCGCCGACATCGCGCTGTAATCGGCGATGCTGATTCCGCCGATCTTGACCGCGAGGCTCTCCGGCCGCAGGCGCGCGCCTTTGCAGTCCGGACAGGGCTGCTCGGCCATGTAGCTCTCGATTCGCTCGCGGTTGCTCTCCGAGTCGGTCTCTTCGTAGCGCCGCTCGAGGTTGTTGACGATTCCCTCGAACTTGACCTTGTAGGAGCGGCGGCGACCGAAACGGTTGGTGTAGGAGACCTGATGGCGCTCGGCACCGGTGCCGTAGAGAAAGATCTCCTGCTCGGATTTCTTTAGCTTCGACCAGGGTTTGTCCGCGTCGACGTCATAGGCCTCGGCGACCGAAGCGATCAGGCGCTTCCAGTAGGCGGTGATGCCGCGGTTCCAGGGCTGCAAGGCACCCTCGGCCAGCGAGAGCGTCGGGTCAGGCACGACCAGCTCGGGATCGATCACGCGCTGGAAGCCGAGACCGTGGCAACGCTCGCAGGCGCCGTGGGGCGAATTGAAGGAGAAGATCCGCGGCTCCAGCTCGGGAATTGAGGTGCCGCAGCTGAGGCAGGCGAACTGCTCGGAGAAGAGCAGCGGCTCGGCCTTCGGGTCATCGACCATCTCGACTTCGACCAGGCCCGCGGCCAGCCCGGCAGCCGCCTCGACCGACTCCGAGAGGCGCCTGCGCAGGTCGGCCTTCATCACCAGCCGATCGACCACCACGGAGACGTCGTGTTTGATTTTCTTGTCGAGGACGATCTCCTCGTCGAGGCGGCGCAGCTCACCGTCGATCTTGACCCGGGAATAACCCTCGAGCCGGAACTGCTCGAGCAACTTGCCGTACTCGCCTTTGCGCCCGCGCACGACCGGCGCCGTGACCATGAATTTGACCCCGTCCTCGAGGGTCATCAGCCGGTCGACGATCTGCTCCTGGGTCTGACCGGCGATCTCGGCCCCGCACTGGGGACAGTGCGGCACGCCGATCCGCGCCCAGAGCAGCCGCAGGTAGTCGTGGATCTCGGTCACCGTGCCCACCGTCGAGCGCGGGTTACGCGAGGTCGTCTTCTGGTCGATCGAGATCGCCGGCGAAAGTCCCTCAATCGAATCGACGTCCGGCTTCTCCATCAGCCCGAGGAACTGGCGTGCATAGGCCGAGAGCGACTCCACGTAGCGCCGCTGCCCCTCGGCATAAATCGTGTCGAAAGCAAGGCTCGACTTCCCGGAACCCGAAAGCCCGGTGATCACGATCAGCGCATCGCGAGGCAGCTCAACGTCGACGTCCTTGAGGTTGTGCTCACGCGCCCCAGAAATAACGATTCGCTCAGAAGCGGCCACTACGGCCGATTCTAGCCAGGCGAACAGATGTTCCCCCAAGCGTCTCCGCAATTTGGAGCGTTTCCGCTCCGCTCAAGGGGGGAGAACAATCGGTGACTTCGCCCTTATTCGCGGTATGCGCGAAGAACCACGAAGTCACCGGCCGATCTCTGAGCTTGCGAAGCGGCAGTACGGCGTTGTTTCGGTCTGGCAGCTTGCAGAGCTTGGGTTTTCGAAGGATGAAGTCTCACGGGAGACCTCGAAAGCCAGGTTTCATCAGATTCACCACGGCGTTTACGCGGTGGGCCATACGGCGCTTCCGCGACAGGGCCACTGCATCGCAGCGGTGCTCAGCTGCGGAGATGGCGCCCTGCTTAGCCATCGCTCTGCCGCGTGGCTTTGGGGACTCACCAAGCAATGGCAGCCGATCGTCGAAGTAACCGCGGCAAGCCCGAGGGAGACACGACCAGAGATACGAGTGCACAGCGCGTCCGCGCTTGTGCCGGCGGATGAGAGCAAATCGGAAAGTGTTCCGACAACCGCGGTCCCGAGAACCCTCCTCGACTATGCGGCGATCGAACCCCGCTTTCTCGGCGGGGCGGTCGAGCGAGCCGAGCGGCTCGGCCTGCTTGACCTGATCGCAATCGACTCCCTCTTGAAGCGCAGCCGGGGATTCCGGGGAGTCGCTCGACTTCGGGAGGCGCTCGAGATCTATCGTGATCCAGCGTTTACACGGTCAAGGCTGGAGCGCCGTTTCCTCGCCCTCGTACGGCGTGCAGGGCTGCCGAGGCCATCCATGAACCAGTTCGTCGAGAGGTACGAGCTGGATGCATACTGGCCGGCAGAGCGCTTCGCCGTCGAACTGGACACCTACGACCACCACGGCAGCCACGTCGCGTTCGAGAAGGACCGCCTGCGCCAGGAGGACCTAAAGCTGGCGGGCATCGAGACGACCAGAGTCACCGGCGCACGACTCGACCGAGAACCAGCAGCCGTCATGGCGCGCCTCAGCCGCCTGCTGTCCCAGCGCCGCCGCGACCTTGGCGTCCCAGGAAGCGCTCAAACGGCCGGGTGACTTCGTGTTTACTCGCGCATACCGCGAAGAAACACGAAGTCAGCGGCTAGTAGAGGGTGGTGGAAAGGCGGCGGCGGTAGTTGCGGGCGGTTGGGTCGTCTGGTGGTAATTCGGCGAGGATGCCGACTGCTGCGCGGCGTAGTTGCTCGCGGGTGTCGCCTTCGGCGCCGGCAATTGCTTCCAGCAGGGCATCGAGGGCCGCGTCGCGCTCGCCCCGGTCCAGGGCGGCGAATGCGTCGGCGGCGATGCCGGCCTTGACGAGGCCGACCCGGGCCGCGATCCCGGCGGCGGCGAAGTCGCCGGCGTGGGGCTCGACTGCCTCGAGGGCGTCGTCTTCGGCGCCGCGCTCCAGACGCTTGCGGGCCAGGGCGACCGCTATGTCAGCCCGCCGGGGCTCCAGTTCCGAGGCCTCCCGAAGTGAAAGCTCGTCACCGGCGGCCAACAGCTCGTCGACGCGCGAGGGCACCAGCCCGTCGAACAGCTCGTCCACCTTCGCCCTTGGGACCGCGCCGACGAACTCGTCCACGACAGCGCCGTCGCGGAAGGCCTTCACCGCCGGGATGCCCTGCACTCCGAAGCGGGCGGAGAGCGCCTGGTTGGCGTCGACATCCACCTTGGCGAGGACAACCTGGCCGCTGCGCGCGGCCTCGGCGGCCTCGAGCGCGGGGGTGAGCGTGCGACAGGGACCGCACCACTCGGCCCAGAAATCGACCACCACCGGGACCTTCCGCGAGCGCTCGACTACCTCGCTCTCGAAGGTCGCTTCGCTGACGTCGATAGCCATATTCGCCGATTGATTAAGGACTCTTGCGCGTGGCGCTGGCCGCGAGTAGGTTGAATCGAGGCGGGGTCAGCAGAACCAAGGAGGAAGTATGTCGAACGTCGACACCGCCCGGTCCGCCTATGAGGCCTTCGGCCGCGGCGATCTGGAAGCGATGAAGGAGATGTTTGCCGAGGACGGCACCTGGCTGACGTCGGACGAGCTGCCGCTTGGAGGTGAAACGCGGGGCCGCGACGAGATCCTCGGCAACTTCGCCCAGATTCCCAACTACTGGACATCGTTCAGCGTCGAGCCGGAGGAGTTCATCGACGCCGGCGATTGGGTGATCGTCAGGGGCACGCAGCGAGCCGGCAACGACAGCGGCAGCTTCGAGGCGCCGTTCGCGCACCTGATGAAGTTCGCCGACGGCAAGCTCGTCCGCGGCGAGTTCTACGCCGACAGCGCTAAGGCAGCGAAGGTCCTGGCATAGGAGAAATCGTGCGGGCCGGGCCTAGGCGCCGGCCCGCATTCCGTCGAGATCGCGGCGCAGCTCCTTGAGCTCGTCGCGCAAGCGCGCCGCCTCCTCAAAGCGAAGGTCGTCGGCGGCGGCGAGCATCTCCTCCTCGAGCGAGACGATGGCCCGCTCCAGCTCAGCTGGATCGGCGAAGTCGGCGCCATGCTTGCTGCGCCGCTTGCGCGGCGAGCGATCCTCCATCGCCAGGAACTCGCTCATCTCGGAGATGCCCTTGCGCACGGTCGCCGGCGTGATCCCGTGCTCCTCGTTGTAGGCCAGCTGGATCGCCCGCCGTCTATCCGTCTCCCGCATCGCCGCCCGCATCGCATCGGTCTCCTTGTCGGCGTACATCAGCACTCGCCCGTTGACGTTGCGGGCGGCGCGGCCGATCGTCTGCACGAGGCTGGTCTCGCCGCGCAGGAAGCCCTCCTTGTCGGCATCGAGGATCGCCACCAGCGAGACCTCGGGCAGGTCGAGCCCCTCGCGCAGCAGGTTCACCCCGACCAGCACGTCGTACTCGCCGAGCCGCAGGTCGCGGATGATCTGGATCCGCTCCAGGGTGTCGACCTCGGAGTGCAGGTAGCGGACCTTAACCCCGTACTCGAGCAGGTAGTTGGTCAGGTCCTCGGCCATCTTCTTGGTCAGCGTCGTGACCAGCACCCGGTCGCCGGCCTCGGCGCGGACCTTGATCTCGTTCATCAGGTTGTCGATCTGGTTGCGCGTCTCGCGCACCTCGATCTCGGGGTCGATGATTCCCGTCGGTCGCACGATCTGCTCGACCGTGCGGGTCGATTCGGCTTTCTCGAACGGGCCAGGCGTCGCCGAGACCATGACCAGTTGCGGCACCCGTTCGAGGAACTCGTCGAACTTGAGCGGCCGGTTGTCGATCGCCGAGGGCAGCCGGAAGCCGTAGTCGATCAGCGTCTGCTTGCGCGATCTGTCCCCCTCGTACATGCCGCCGATCTGCGGCACCGTCTGGTGGGACTCGTCGACGAAGACGACAAAATCGTCGGGGAAGTAGTCGATCAGCGTGTGCGGCGGGCTGCCCTCGGGGCGGCCGTCGAGGATGCGCGAGTAGTTCTCGATCCCCGAGGTGAAGCCGATCTCCTTCAGCATCTCGATGTCGTAGGCGGTGCGCTGGCGTAGGCGGTGCGCCTCGAGCTGCTTGCCCTCGGCCTCGAGTTCCTCGGTGCGCGAGTGCAGTTCGGCGCGGATTTCCTCGACCGCCCGCTCCAGCGTCTCGTCACGGGTGACGTAGTGGGATGCCGGCCAGACCGAGACGTGATCGATCGTGTCGAGAATCTCGCCGGTGAGCGGATCGAAATGCTGAATTCCCTCGATCTCGTCGCCGAAGAGGGCGATCCGGTAGGCGGACTCGGCGTAGGAGGGCATGATCTCCAGCACCTCGCCGCGGACGCGGAAGGCGCCACGGCCGAGAACCGAGTCGTTGCGCTGGTACTGCATCTTGATCAGCTTGCGCAGGACCTCGTCGCGGTCGATCGACTCGCCGACTTTGAAGAGCTGCATTTTTTCGTTGTAGACCTGGGGCGAGCCGATCCCATAGATACAGGAGACCGAGGCGACGATGATCACGTCGCGGCGGGCGAATAGAGCCGCCGTGGCCGCGTGGCGCAAGCGATCGATCTCGTCGTTGATCGAGGAGTCCTTCTCGATATAGAGGTCTTGAGCCGGGACATAGGCCTCGGGCTGGTAGTAGTCGTAGTAGGAGACGAAGTACTCGACCGTGTTCTCGGGGAAGAACTCGCGGAACTCGTTGCAAAGCTGCGCGGCAAGTGTCTTGTTGTGAGCGATCACCAGTGAGGGGCGCTGCACAGCCGCGATCGTCGCCGCCATCGTGAACGTCTTGCCGGTCCCGGTCGCGCCAAGCAGCGTCTGGAAGCGATCGCCCTCGGCCAACCCCTCGGCCAGGCCGGCGATCGCCTTCGGCTGGTCAGCGGTCGGCGTGTAGGCCGGATTGAGCTTGAACTCGGGCACGCGCTGACCATAGCGAGCGCAATACACTGCCCCGCCAATGACGCACTCACAGAAGGCCCTTGCCGGCTTTTTTGCCTTTGCTGGGACGATGCACTTCGTTGTCCCGCGCAGCTACGAAGCGATGATGCCGCCGTCACTGCCTCGTCATCGCGAGGCCGTCGTCGTCAGCGGCCTGGCCGAGATCGCGGGAGCCGCCGCGTTGGCAGCACCCTCGACCCGGCGCTTCGGACGCTGGTGGCTGCTGGCGCTGCTGCTCGCCGTCTTCCCGGCCAACGTGCATATGGCAGTCAACCCCGAGCAGATCAAGGGACTCGACCTGGAAAAGCTTCCGCGCTGGCTTCTCTGGGCACGGCTGCCACTGCAGCCACTGGCGATGCTGTGGGTTTGGCGCGCAACTCGCGACTGACGCGTATTATAAACGCGCGGTTTTGTCTGTAAATGTTTTGGCTGTAGCGCTTTTGTATGCGCAGACAGAGAATTGCCGAATGACACCACGCGAACGTTTCGCAATTAATCTGCGTAAAGCACGCCAGAAAAAAGGTATTTCGCAAGAGGAGCTCGGCTTCCGCTGCGATCTGCACCGCACCGAGATCTCGCTGCTCGAGCGCGGCGGGCGCGAGCCGCGGCTGGGCACCATGGTCAAGCTCGCGGGCGCCCTCGACACGACCCTCGAACAGCTCGGCGAAGGCATCGCCTGGCTGCCCGCCAAGACCCGCTTCCAGATCAAGAAATAGAAGGCCACGGCGACGGGTGCAACGCCCTATGGCTGCATTTGAGCCACAAAGCGTTACACCCGGCGGGGGCGGCTAGGGCAGGAACTGTTCGAGCAGGCCCTGGGCGGGGCCGAGGAAACTTTCGACGTTGTTGAGCAGCGATTCGGCGTTGTTAATCAGTTCGATCGCCTGGTCGAGGGGGATGCTCCTCAGGGTCTCGCGCAGCGGGGCGGCGAGAAGAGGGCTGAGGGCGCCCGCGTCTTCGGCATCGGCGACCGCGCGCAGCAGGCCGGCGCGGATTGCCTTGGCGAGCTGCGCATCGTCGATCCCGTAGCGCTGGGTGAAGCGTTCGCGTGCTGCCTGCGTCGCCAGCGCTCGGGCCAGGGTCTCGCGGCTGACCCCCAGCTCGCAGGCCGCCCCGTCGAGCGCCGAGAGTGAGAACTGCTCGGCGATCTGCTGCAGCCCTTCCGGATTGCGCCAGGGCCGGTGCTTGCAGGGGTCCTGCGTCTTCTCGGGCGCGTAGGACGAACCCCCCGAGGCGAGATAGATGCCGGAGAGCAGGACCGCCGCGACGATCGCGCCTCCAATCAAGACCTGCGCTCGTCGCTCCGCACTCACAGCTCGGATTTCCGCGCTAGGCCGATCGGGATCAGGGCGAGAAATCCGAGCAGGGCGGCCAGTCCGAAGGAGGGACTGAAGGCGTGGGTGGCGGCGCGGTTGAGCTGCTCTTGCAGTTCGTCACGCAACTGCACCACGGCGTCCCGTTCTTCGGGATCGGATGGCAGTGGATCGAAAGCGGAGCCGATCGTCGGCACCTTTCCCTGCTCGCCTTCGAGGCGGCTCTCGATCCGCTGTGCCAGATCGATCTTCGTCAACGGAGGCACGTGCGAGTCGAGGATTACCGCCGTGCCGGCGTCGATCGCGTCGTGGCGCTGCTGGGCGATGTCGTGGGTGAAGATCGGGGTCAGCGCCAGCAGGCCGATGACGACCCCGGCATGACGGGCCGAGATCGTCCAGCCTCCGTGGATCGCCTGCGGCGCGCGCCCGCCAAGCGCGGTCTCGGTCAACGCCGAGAGCACGAGTGCGAGGCCGATCCCGACCAGCACCTGCGGCGGCACGGTCAGCGCCACCTCGGCGTGTGGCAGCAGCGCCAGGCCGGCGAGGCCGCCGCCGACGAGGATCGCCCCAGCCGCGGCGCGCGCTCGGGCGCTCGGCACCAGGCGACCGAACCTGCTGCCCACGAAAGCGAACAGCGGCATCACGCTGACCACGATCGCGGCGCCGATCGGGCTCAGGCGCCAGCCTTCAATCAGCAGCAGTACCAGCAAGAAGAGCGCGGCGGCGATTGCCGCCGAGACCATCGCCAAGGCGACGTTGGCGAGCACGTGCGGGCGCCCGGTCTGTCGTAGCTCCGTGGAGATCACTCCGGTGGCCGCCTCGTGCTTGGCGACGGCGAAGATCGGCACGGCGGCAGCCAGGGCGATCGGCACCTGGATCAGGAAGATCGACTGCCAGGAGACCAGCTCGGTGAGGACGCCGCCGACCGCCGGCCCCAGCGCCGCACCGGTCGCGCCGGCAGTCGCCCAGATCGCGACGGCACGACGTTCCGAGCCAACCGTCGCCGGCAGGAGCTCCAGCACGGCGGTGATCGCGAGGGCGCCACCGATCGCCTGCACGCTGCGGGCGGCAATCAGGGTGCTGAGCTGCTCGGAGGCGGCACAGGCAAGCCCAGCGCCGGCAAAGATCGCAAGGCCGACCGCAGCGGCGCGGCCGGGGCCCACTCGCCGCGCGAGGTGGGCAGCGGGCACCGCCGCAAGGGCCATCACCAGGTTGAAGGAGACCAGGACCCAGGTAACGCCGGCGACACTGGTGTCCAGTTCGCGGTAGATCTCTGGCAGGGCCAGGACGACGATCGATGAATCGGCAAGAACCAGACCGACGGCAAGCGCCAGCGCCGCGACGCGCGGCCGGGGGGCATCGGGATTCAATAGCCCAGCTCCCGCGAGTACTTGTCGCGATAGGCGCGCTGCTTGTCGAGGACCTCTTCGACGTAGGCGCGAGTTTCGGGGAACTTGATGCCCTCGACGGTCAGGTCGCTGCCGCCCCACTTGTCGACGTTGGCGGGGCCGGCGTTGTAGGCGGCGAGGGCGGCGATCACGTCGCCGCCGTAGCGATCGAGAAGTTCCCTCAGCACGTAGGTGCCGTAGCGGATGTTGATTTCGGGATCAGAGAGGTCGCCGAGGGTGAAGGCCGTGCCGCCGCTGTGGCGCTTGACTTCCTGGGCTGTTTCGGGGGTGATCTGCATCAGACCGCGTGCACCGGCGCTGGAGGTGCGATCGCTGAACTTGGACTCCGAGTAGATCACCGCCGCGATCAGCGCCGCGTCGACTTCCTTTTCGCGGGACTGCTGGCGAATCACATCCTCATGGCGCAGGGGCAGGGTGAGCTCCTGAATCGCCCGGTCCACCGTCCCCACCACTCCAAGCAGCACGCCAGCGACGATACCGACGCAAACCACAGCGGCGCCAATCGCCAGGCGGCGCCTTCTCCGTTTCCTAACCAGGCGATTTCGCCCTGCGCTCATCCCTCCAGCTTCTCGACCAGTGCGGACAGGCGCTGCTCGAGGTCCTCGATCGAGCCGTCGTTCTCGACCACGTGCTCGGCCCGCGCCGCCTTCTCTTCCTGGCTGAGCTGCCGCGCCTCCCGCTCTCCCACCAGCGCGTGCCCGCGCGCCTCCGCGCGCGCGCGACGCACCTCGTCGGATGTGACGACGGCCACGGTCGTATCGAAGACCGGCGCCATCTCCCCCTCGAACAACAGCGGCACCTCGACCACGGCGAGCTTCACGTCCTCCGGCAGTCCAGCGAGCCAGGACCCGATCCGCTCGCCCACCAGCGGATGAATCTGCGACTCCAACCAGCCCAGCTCCTCCGGGTCGGCAAAGACGACTTCGCCGATCTTCGTGCGGTCCACCCGCCCCTCGGGCGCGACGCCCTCCCCCCAGCGCTCGATCAATCTCCCCAGCAGCGGTTCGGAGTCCAGCAGCTCGTGCACAACGGCGTCGCTGGAGATGGTCGCGGCTCCCAACCGCTCAAAAGCAGCAAGCGACGTGGACTTCCCAGCCGCGATACCACCGGTCAACCCGATAGTCAGCGGCACAACGAGTCAGGACTCGGAGGATTCCTCAGCAGGAGCCTCAACCTCGGGAGCCGACTCCTCAGCGGCAGGAGCCTCCTCAGCGGCAGGAGCCTCCTCAGCGGCAGGAGCCTCAGCCTCGGCAACAGGCTCTACCGCCTCGGCAGCGGGCTCCGCAGCTTCAGCCTCCTCGGCAACTGGGGCCTCAGCCTCAGCGGCCGGATCCTCCTGCGCCTCAACCGCATCATCCGCGGGTGGCGTGGAGGAGGGGACGTCGCCCGCAGCTTGCGAGGACGACGGGTCCTCCTCCGCGACAGGACCCGCGGGCGATTCGTCCGAACCCTCAGCGGAATCCTCAGCAGCCTGAATCTGTTCCCCCAGATCCCCCATCGCCATCTTGCCTTCCGAAACCTGCTTGATGCTGAGCGACAAGCGCCGCCGCTCCTCGTCGATCTCGAGAATCTTGACGTTGAGCGTCGCGCCTGGCTCGACAACCTCGCTGGGGCTCTCGACGTGATGGTCGGCAAGCTCGGAGATATGGACCAGACCCTCGACGCCGGGCAGGATCTCGACGAAGGCGCCGAAGGCGACGACCTTGGTGACGTTGCCCTCGAGCACGTCGCCGGGGCGGTGGGCGCTGATTACGCGCTGCCAGGGGTCCTCCTGGGTCTGCTTGAGGCCCAGGGAGATGCGCTGACGGTCGCGGTCGATATCGAGCACCTTGATCCGCACCGTGTCGCCGATCGCGACCACCTCTGACGGATGGTTGACGTGGCTCCAGGAAAGCTCTGAGATGTGGATCAGGCCGTCGATCCCGTCGAGGTCGACGAAGGCGCCGAAGTCGACGATGTTGGAGATCTTGCCGTCGACGACCTGGCCCGGCTCGAGGCGGCCGAGGATCTGCTCGCGCACCTCCTTGCGCTCTTCCTCCAGCACCGCGCGGCGGGAGAGCACAACGTTGTTGCGGCTGCGGTTGAGCTCGATCACTTTGCACTCGAGCGTCTGGCCCATGAACTCATCGAGGTTGTGGACGCGGCGAATGTCAACCAGCGAGGCGGGCAGGAAGCCGCGCACCCCGAGGTCGAGGATGAGGCCGCCCTTGACGACCTCGATCACGTTGCCTTCGACCGGTTCGCCCGACTCGGCAGCGGCCTCGATGCGACGCCAGGCCTTCTCGAAGCGGGCCCGCTTCTTGGAGAGAACCAGCCGGCCCTCGGAGTCTTCCTTGGTGAGGACGAGGGCGTCGACCTCCTCTCCCTGCTCGACCTCGTCCGCCGGATTGACCGACTTGCGGATCGAGAGCTCGTGGGAGGGAATGACCCCCTCCGACTTGTAGCCGATGTCGACCAGGACCTCGTCCTTGTCGATCCGCACGACCTTGCCTTTGACGACATCGCCCTCCTCGAAGGAGACCATCGTCGCCGCATAATTGGGCACGACTTTGCCGTCGATTTCGAGCAGCAGGCCGCCTGAACCCTCTACGGGCGTGCCGGTTGGCGCAGGAGCAATCAGTGTGTCGGTCGGGGACACGGCGCAGAACTATTGCAGACATGGGTACGCTTGGCCGGCGTGCCAGTAAGAGCGACCAAACGGGGCGAAGAAAGAACTCCTCTGGACGGCAGTCGGGACGTGCTGATTTGCGGCGCCAGCTTCGCCGGGCTGGCTGTGGCACGCGAGCTGGCGGGCTCCGGCGCCGACGTCCTGGTGATCGATCGCTATGAGATCGGCGAGCGCCAGACCTCGGCCTGCGGCATCCCCACCGAGTGGATGCGGGCGATGGGCCTGATGGATGCTGAGCGCCAACGCTTCGACTCGCTGCTGATGCACACCCCCCACGGCGACTCACGTTTCCGCCTCCCATTCACCTTCTCGACCTTCGACTACCGCGAGCTCTGTGAGCTGCTCTGGCGCGACTGCGACGCGACTTTCGAGACCGCCAAGGTGAACGGGCGAGCCCGGCCCGCAAACGGCGACGGCTCGATCGCGATCGACACCGACCGCGGCGTCATCACCTCCCCCCTGGTCGTCGACGCGCTCGGCTGGCGCCGTATGTTGGCCAGCGGTGACGGCTTCCAGCCGCCCGACGCACCGCTCTCACGCGGGCTAGAGGTCCATCCCGAGGGCGAAGGCGAGGACCTCGAGGTCTGGATCGACCGCCGCTACGTCCCCGCCGGCTACGGCTGGTCCTTCCCGGCCAAAGGCGAGTTGCGGATCGGCGTCGGCTCCTTCGACCCGCGCTTCCACGTCCGCGAGACAACTGAGCTGCTGGCCGAGGACCTCGGCAGCGAGCGGGTCCGGTACCAGGGCAACTGGATCCCACACAAGCTGCGCCCCGGCACCGAGGGCGGCGTCTTCTTCGCCGGTGACTCGGCCGGGCACTGCCTGCCGCTTAGCGCCGAGGGGATCCGCACCGCGCTCTACTTCGGGATCGCGCTGGGCCGCGAGCTGCGCGGCGTCATCGAGGGCTGGCAGGACCGCGAGGCCGCCGCCGCCCGCTACGCCGAGTTCAACGACTCGCACGAGTGGAAGTTCCGTTGGATGCTGCGCGTGCAGCGCCTCGTGCCGAAGATCCCGCCGCGCCTGCTCGGGCCGCTGGTCCGCCTGCTCGGCGCCAAGCGCTTCATCGACTGGTCCTTCCGCCATTACCTGCAGATCGCGCCGCCGGAGTTCGCCACCGGCTCAGCGAATGACCAGGACGGTGCCGGCAATCAGCAGGGCGACGCCGATCACCCGCTCCGGGCTGAGCGCGACCTGATCAAGGCCGAATAGGCCGAAGCGGTCGATCGCCACTGAAGCGGTCAACTGCCCCGCGATCGTTGCCGCTGCCACCCCTCCGGCCCCGATCGCCGAGACCGCGATCAAGGCGTTCGTCACATAGAGGGCACCGAGGAAGCCGCCCAGCAGATA